>Ga0137418_10001307_pt1 | contig 22871 bp, 15 predicted proteins | sample CZODoug3_1_2_16f_FD_122242 | JGI IMG/M metagenome (GOLD analysis project Ga0137418, IMG submission 122242) | Vadose zone soil fungal communities from Angelo Coast Range Reserve, California, USA - CZODoug3_1_2_16fungal (Hybrid Assembly) | ecosystem: Environmental > Terrestrial > Soil > Vadose...
AAGATCTGTCATCCTGAACGCAGCGCAGTCGAAGGACCTGTTTTAAATAGCCACGGATCTCACAGATATTCACGGATTCTATCCGTGGTTATCCGTGAGATCCGTGGCTGCTCTTTATCTTTGGCTGAAACGATCGCAGTACTAGTGTCGAGCCTTCACCTTCGTCGAAGGGTTCTCCGGTCGCTCCCACGGTCGCGGATTCACGGGATCATCCTGCCACTTCTTCCGTCGCCCAAAGAAGAACATCACCCCTCCAAACAAAAACATCAATAGGCCCCAGCTAATGTTCAGGTTCGTCCCCAGCGACTTCGCATAGATCTCCGACCCACGCGTGAAGATGCCATACAGAAACATCATCCCACCCGTCGAAAGGAACATCAGCCCCAGCGGAATACGAATATCAAGACCCATCTTTGCTTCCCCCTCGCAACCGCCCTATGCAAACACCAGATTCAGAATCACCAGCATCGCCAATACGCCAAAGCCCAGCGTCGCTGGCTTCTGCCACCACTTCAGATGATGTTCCACCGGCTTCGGTGTCAGCGAGTAGACCAACCCCACCAATTCGCTCTCCTCGCGCGGCTTCGTCACCAGGCTCACTGCCACGGTAATCACCAGGTTCGTGCTGAACGCGATAATCGCCGTCCAGAAGTTCTGCGCCATATCACTCGGATACGTATGCACCAACGTGATCCATGCGCCGTGGATACCCGGAGCGGAGTTCAATGGCAACGTCAGCCCATGATGGATCAATGCCGCCACCGTACCTGTAATCAGACCGGTAAATGCTGCATGTCCAGTTGTCCGCTTCCAGAACATCCCCAGTAGAAACGTCGCGAACAGAGGTGCATTTACAAAGCTGAAGACCAACTGCAGCGCATCCATGATGTTGTTGAAACCTGTAGCCAAATACGCCGCTCCAATCGACAGTAAGATACCGCCGATCGTCGCCATCCTTCCCATCCAGAGGTAGTGTGCGTCGGTCGCCTTCTTGTTGATGTAGCTCTGGTAGATGTCATACGTCCATACGGTATTGAATGCGGTTACATTGCCGGCCATGCCAGACATGAAACTTGCCAGCAAGGCAGTCAACCCAAGTCCAAGGATGCCCGATGGAAAGTAATGCAACAACAACACTGGAATCGCAAGATCGTAGTTGTAGACCGGATTGCCTTTGTCGTCCAGTACCGGGGCACCAGTCACGGCGTTGGTCTTTACCGGAATCAGGCCTTTGCTTGGCAGCTCATTTGAAGAAACCTGCCCCGCCTGTGTCTGCTGGATTATCGGAGCACTCAGCTTCGATTGCACTACCGGTACACTCACCGCGATCAGACCCGGCAGGATAACCAGAAACGGAAAGAACATCTTCGGAATCGCCGCAATCAACGGCGTCCTTCGTGCGGCGCTCATCGAGTCCGCCGCCATCGCCCGCTGTACCACCAGAAAGTCGGTGCACCAATATCCGAACGACAGAACAAAGCCTAACCCCATTGCCAACCCAAACACATCCACCCCCAGCGGATTCGTTGATGCCTGACTCATCCCCACCCACGAATGCGTAAACGCCGCCGGCAGTTTCTGCACAATCCCGTGCCACCCGCCAACGTTCTTCAACCCCAGCCAGGTCAAGGGCAGAAACCCCGCCACAATCAGAAAGAACTGCACCACCTCGTTGTAAATCGCGCTCGACAACCCTCCCAACAAAATGTAAGCCAGCACAATCACGGCCGACGCCACAATGCTGAAGTGAAAAATGTAACTCTGCGGAATACCGAACCTCTGGAACGGGGCATCCAGAAAATGCAGAATCTCGATCAGCCGCGCCATCGCATACATCGAAATCCCCGACGAAAACACTGTCATTACCGCAAATGAAATCGCGTTCAACCCTCGCGTCTTTTCATCAAACCGCAACCGTAAATACTCCGGCACCGACCGCGCCCGGGAGCCGTAATAAAACGGCATCATGAACACGCCCACAAACACCATCGCCGGAATCGCCCCAATCCAATAAAAATGGCTCGTCGCGATGCCATACTTCGCCCCCGACGCCGCCATCCCAATCACTTCCTGGGCGCCCAGGTTCGCCGAGATGAACGCCAACCCGCACACCCACGCCGGAATCGCCCGCCCCGCCAGAAAGAAGTCCGCACTCGTCTTCACCTTCCGCCGCAGCAGCACCCCAATCCCAATCACAAACACGAAGTACACCAGCATGATGATCCAGTCGATTGCAGTCAGGTTCGTCATTCTTCTCCTCGTGTCGCAGTGCTCCTCGCAGCGATTCCGCGCCAAAACCCATCGGATCATACGCGAACCCCTGCCCCAGGGGAAGTGCAACAGAAGGCATCACCCGCAACAAGTCCCACCTCTCCAAATACTCGCCATCCACTCCGCTTCCCGCCGCATGCAACGTCAAATTCTTCCTTCCGCGCCACGCCGCATACGGCAGGGCGTACCAGAGCTTCTCCGCCGCCAAATACACCGCCAGGAAATCATCTCCGCCTCGAAACACTTCACGGTCTTCGGAGCCCGCCGTTTCCCCGAATGTTCCTGCCGCGCCGCCTTTACCGCATACACCCCCGGTCGGCACTCCTGCGCCGTATACTTTACCTCCACTAGCAACCGTTTCCGCCCATTGTCGACAATCGCGTCATACCTCGAGTCATGCTCAACGGCCTAGCCGACCGGCCCTGCTCCGCGCCTCGATGCAAACGCTGCTCCTGCTAGCCGCGCTAGCAAGCGCAACCGCTTGCATCACCCCCACCCTACCCACCCAACCCGCCGCGCCCCCTGATACGCGCGCCGCCGACGAAGCCGCCACCCGTGCCGCCGATGCCGAATGGGTCAAGGCCGTAGCCGCCAAAGACACGCAGCAGTCCACCTCCTACTACGCCGACACAGCCCAAGTCTTCGCCCCCAACGCCCCGCCGCCATCCAAAAAGCCTTCACCGGCCTCCTAGCCATACCAGGGTTTGCCCTCACCTTCGGCCCCACCAAGGTAGAACTCGCCCGCTCCGGCGACCTAGCCTACGAAACCGGAGACGACGAATTCACCATCGTCATGCGAGAACGATGGTCACGCAGGGCCAGGCGCCTCGCCTGCCCAGCGGAGCAAAGCTCCGTAGCGCTAGCTTTTGGGCGGCGCAAAGCCCTGTGTGGTGCGGACACTCCTGTCCGCAAGGCCGTGCCGCAAAGCCTTTCATCCTGGCGTCGTTGTGGTGGGTGAATCCAGCAACGCTTGTCAGGCGCCGTTGGGTTGCTTGCCCCATAGGACGACGTATTTGGCTTTGGTGGTTTGGGGGTTTGCCTCTTTGTCGATGGCGAGCGGAGTCCTGCCTTCACCAAGGGAGGCATTTGCGCCTCTAGTTCGCCTTGCAGTTGTTAGCCGTCCGGACTTCGTCGATGCGTTTGAGAAACGCATTGGTCCATTCGTCAAGGGCTGCTTCGTCGACATTCTGCGAACTCGCCGCGCGCAACCTCCGCACCTGCTTCTGATCCATCATGTTGAAACGGGACACCCGGAAGATCGACTTCACGGTTTCACGATCCAGTCGCGCCAGCCGCTGGATCATGAGATCCTGCGCCTCTTTCAGTACCTGTTTGTCCCCTAACAGTGTTGCTCGCAATTCGCAATTCCCTGGATTTAGGAAGACCGTCTGCGGCTCATAGGCCTCGAAACTGCCGCGAGGGTTGGTTCCGACCAGATCGAACCCGCTTCGCTTCTTTCCGAAGGTTGAGCCGAGATCATGCACATAAATTACGGGCTTTCCACAGACTTTGCCGTGGCCCGCAGTCGCTGGCTCCCACTCCGCACAAACGAGCCGGTTCTGTTGCGGAAGAGCGTTGTAATAGTGGATCAGCCCCAGCGCAAGCCGGTACGCATCAAACTCCACTTTTTGTTGATGCGTCCACTCACCATCGGAATAGAACTTGGCGGCATCGGTCCACGACCAGGTCTCGTCGTCCTCGGGGTTGATCTGGTTCCACGGCAAGTCTCGTTCGGCGTTCACAATTTTGAAGACCGCTGGCCCTTCCTTAAGGGACGCTTTGTTGTCGGCCAGCTTCTTTCCGAATGGATCGTCGGTGCAGCCAATGCAGTTGGCCCCTCCGGCCGGGTACACGTGGTCAGCCGGAAACCCCAGTACCCACATGATTCGCGTGGTAGCCACCGCAGTGAAGACTTCATTGAATCGCGGGTTATGATCGGGGTAAGGCGGCTTCAGATACTTGATCTTAACGTGGTCGGCCTTGATCTCGTGTTCGTTCTTATCGTCGTTGCGTGCATAGAGGGAGGCCGATTTCTGTCCGCTCTTATCCTTCTCGACGACGACCTTCACATCATCAACACGGACAGGCTCACCCTTCCGGCTGTAAAATGCGCCGTCTGCAGACCTGTGCCAACATTGAAACTTCATGCTATCGCCGGGAACCTTCGCGAAAGCGTAGTGCGGACGAAAATAGCAGGAGATCGTGTCATCTCCGGTGAAGTAGGCAAATCGGCTCTTCTCCGGCCCCGCTGCATCGAAATCAGGACCCCTGGCCAACTGATCCGCCGTGAGCACAGGCTGATCCAACAGAACACCACTCGCGCGGACACAAGGCAGCTTCTGCTCTTTCGTCATACCATCCGGAACTTCGCACCCGTGGGTCTGCGCAGCGCCCGTGGCCACAATCACACCCAGCAAAAGCGCCAAGAAACCAAGTCTTCGCAACATAGCAACTCCTTTCCCGCTCAAGGGACCGCCGGTCGTCTTCGTCAGAAGGGTTTGGCCGAGCAGTGGTTAGGAACCGTCGCGAGACCCATCGGATTGTCAATCGCAGCCAGGTCCGCAGGTTTTTCCTTCCACTCGCAGCGCCCCGTGGCGAGTTGTTCGCGCTTCTGCTTAAACGCGTCCACCCACTGCCGGATCACGGAAGCCTCATCCACACCGGTTTTGAAGCTGCCGTCCCGGTTGTGATACTGCGGCATCTCCGCCGCACGGGAAGCCTTGAAAAGCTCTTCGATTTGACCGTCGGAGAGCTGGCACATCAGCCCAGCGTCGAAACGCCGCCCTTCTTCGCTGATCATCGGATCACTCAATCCATCCTTCGCCGTCAGGCTCTTGCGCAACCCCGCTTGGCATTGCTGGGGCGCACCTTCCGTCCCAACCTTGTTCCAAAGTTTCTTGCCCGACCAAACCTGCAGATTCATTTTGGCGGAGCCGTTACTGGTGAACCATCCTCCGCCTCCGAACGTCGCCCCCACATCCTGGACCAGCATCGCCGGGTTGTCGCAGGTCGTAGTGAAGGGCTGAGTCTTCTCATCCACATGCACCTTGTCACACGCCAGTCTTTGCTGTGGCGGCTTGTTATCACTGTGCTGCAGAAAAGCGCCCAGCAGCTTCAAGCCGTCCCTCTCATAACTCGGACGCCCACCCGCCGTATCCAGTTCCTTCCAACTCCAGCCCTGCTCTTCGTTGCCGTCCACGTACATTTTGTGACCAGGAAACTTCCGCACGATCGTGGCCGGGTCGAACATCCGCGTTCCCGCCGCCCCCGAGCCCGAGACGGGATTTTCAGGACAGTTGTGACACTCCACACGCACCGGAAACCACGAGTCGGCGTAATACCCCATCGCCCACATCAGCCGGGTCGCCGCAATCTCGGCGTACACCTCGTTGTCATCGGCTCCAAACTTGACCTTCACCGCCTCCTCGTCCATCTCCGGGGTCAACGTCTGCACCCCGCCGTCGGCGCTCTCAACCCGCGTAATCTTGCAAGAGAACTTGGGAGTCTTGCCCCCCATACTCGACCCCGGCCCCGCGAAGTCGCAGATCACCTTGTCGTTGTAGTGCAGCTGAAACTGCTTCTTGTTCTGGGCCGGACCTTCCAGAATGTTGGCATCCCCTACCGCCTTCGCCGCAAACAGCGAAGCCGCGTGCATGGCGTCCAGCCGATCTTTGGCGGAATAGAAAACCTTCTTCACTTTCTGGTCGGCAGCCGCCGTGTCCGTCGTTTGCGCCCGGATTGTGCCGCTGAGAAGCACAAGCGGCAGCAACACCAACGGAAACGTGAATCCGCGCAGTTGCCCAACCGGACTCCTGTGTGCAGATAAATCACTCTTTACAACATGCGTTGATGCAACTACTTCTGTTGAATTCACCTGGACTCCTCCTACTCTTACTCAATGGTGATTGCCGTGGATGAAACGTTGCAACCCCCGGGCCTCACTATAAGGGATGTGTCCGCCAATCCGTTCCACTAGCTAGGGCAGTTCACTAGGGCAACTCAAAGATCGGCGCTAGAATCTCAAGTTGAAACTCTTCGGGGAGGTATCGCGATGTTGTTCGTCACTCTCCATGGGGACAAACCTGGCGGAGACCCACGCAGGAACAACGTCCATGCCTACGACAAAGACGGCAACAAGATAACCGCTTCCGTTCTGGACGAAAGCCCTGACGTCATCCTGACCGAACTCCGAGGCCTTTACCTCGTCGGAGCCTACCTCTACGTCGCCAACGCGAACAACACCCAAAACAGTGTGCTCTGCTACGAAGGGACAGGAACACAATATCGATTTGTAAGCGAGTTTGCCTCAAAGAAAACCTGCAGCGGCATCCTGCATCCGTTCGATTTCACTTTCGATGGCCTCGGCTATTGCTACCTATCCAGTCAGGACACCAACGTAGTCACCCGCCTGCAGGTCTCCAACGACGCCAAAACCGCAAGACCCGCTCAGGTCGCCGCCGCCATTTCCGCAAAAGGAACATTCCTCCCCGGAACCTTCGTCCCATCCAGCAACGGCACGTTGTCCAAGATCCCTACGCCGCCCGTTCCGACTCCCGCGGGCCTCGCCTATTCCGACGCCGAAGAAAAAAAGCATTCAGTCCGAGGCGTGGTCTGGACCAACGGTAGACTCTACGTCGCCGACCAACCCGCCCGCACCGTGAAAATCTACGACATCACCGGCAAGTACCTGGGCCAGAGCAACGAACTGGAGCCTGGATCCCCAGTTCATCTGGTCGTCCACAACGGCAGCCTCTACGTCAGCGGTGGAGATCAAATCTATACGGCGAAAATCCCAAGCACTCCCAGCAAGCTGGAACTAGCCCCCATCGACAGTGTGAAAGTAAAGAACTCCAGCGGCATGGCATTCGGAAAGCAGGGCAACTTCTACGTTGCCAGCCGCACCGGGAAAACCATCCAGAAGTTTGATCCCAACTTCAAGCCCATGAAGTTTCAGTGCAAACTGCAGGATAGCCCAGAGTTTCTCTTCCACGTTTAGACACACAAAATCGCCTGGCGACTCAACCGGGCTCTTGGCTGTGCTAGAGAGATCAAGGACGAAAGAGTGGCCCGTCCCACCATCATTCATTTCGGTTTGGACCCCGGCGGGATTAAATCCAACCCACACCCAAGATGGCTGCCCCAACTTTGCGCTTGCAGGGGTGTGTAGCGATGCAGACTTCAGTTTTTCTTGCGCTTGCGAGGCCACCAATGCTGGCCATCCATAAGGAAGGGCGCTAGGGTCCCAGCCGCACAAGGCACCACAACCGCAACTATGATCAGAATTTGATGCAGCATCGGAATCTATTCGCCTCCCACAATCTCCAACAACCGAACAATCGACTCAATCCCCCGATGAAAGTTAGCAATATGGAACTTCTCATTCGGCGCATGAAGATTATCATCCGGTAACCCAAAGCCCATCATCAAAGTAGGCAGCTTCAAAACGTTCTGGAAATCCCCCACAATCGGAATCGACCCGCCTGACCGGATGAACACGGTATCTTTCTTGAAAATCTCGTGCATCGCCGTCGTCGCCGCCTTGACGTAGGGGTTGTCCGTCCCCACCACACAAGCCGCGCCCTTGCTGTGAATCTTGATCTTCACATCTACACCCTTGGGCGTCAGCTTCTGCACGAACTTGGTGTACTTGCGCACGATGTCGTCGGGATCCATGTTGGGCACCAGACGCATGGAAACCTTCGCCGAAGCCTTGGCCGGAATGACGGTTTTCGCCCCGCCGCCGGTGAAGCCTCCCGGCATGCCGTGGACTTCCAAGGTGGGCCGAGCCCAGGTCCGATACAGCACCGAATACCCCGACTCGCCCGTCAAAACCTTTGACCCAACTTCCGTCTTGCGGAAGTGTTCTTCCTTGAACGGCAACTTCTTCCAAGCCGCAAGCTCCGCCTTCGACGGAGCCTTCACATGCTGATAAAACCCTGGAATCAGAATCTTGCCCTTCGAATCTTTCAGCTTGCTGATGATCTCAATCAACGCAAACAGCGGATTCGGCGCCGCCCCGCCATACATCCCCGAATGCAAATCGGTCTTTGCCCCGGTGCATTCCAGCTCTGTATAAACCAACCCGCGCAACCCCACACACAACGTAGGCAAATTCGGCGCAAACAATTCCGTATCGCTGACCAGGGCAAAATCCGCCTTCAGCTTCTTACCTTCCTTGCGAATAAATGCCGCAATCGATTCGCCGCCAATCTCTTCTTCGCCCTCAATGATCACCTTGACGTTGATCGGCAGCTTCCCGCCATGTCCCCGCATGAGCGATTCAAACGCCTTCAACTGCATCCAAAGCTGCCCCTTGTCGTCGACCGCCCCGCGCGCATAAATATTTCCATTCCTCTCCGCCGGCTCAAACGGAGGCGAAATCCACTCATCGAGAGGATCCGGCGGCTGCACATCGTAGTGCGCGTAGCAGAGGACTGTGGGCTTCCCAGCAGCCTTCATCCAATCCGCATAGATCAACGGATGCCCCGAGGTCGGAATGACCTCCACATTCTCAAACCCAATCCTCCGCAAATCCTCGGCTACAAACTCCGCCGCCCGCCTCACGTCGCCCTTATGTGAATCCAACGTACTCACGCTGGGAATTCGCAAAAGATCCTTCAACTCCCCCAAAAACCTGGCCTGATTCTCTCTCGCAAACTGCACCGCAGAAGCCATAAAGTCTCACCTCGGATGGAATGAGTGCCCCGCCATTCTAGATCACCGAATGCTACAATTGCGACGACCCCTACTCCGAGCGGGAGTAGCTCAATGGTAGAGCATCAGCTTCCCAAGCTGAGGGTTGCGGGTTCGATCCCCGTCTCCCGCTCCAGTTTTTCCTTCCGCCTTGATTCCTCCACTTGTCTCTCGATCCGGTCGCGTCCCCGATCCTTTTGAAGTTGTGCTGAGGTGGTGCTTCGACTGCGCCGGGCCGTGTGTCTGTGGGGACACGGTGTGCGCTCGGGGGGACGATCGGGTCGATCTGGGGGGCCTCTAAATAGCTTGTTTTGAGTGAGTTGAGGTTTGGGGAGAGGTGTGCCTCCTGGATGGTGTTCGCCATTCTTGAGGGGGTCGTCATGAAGAGTTTCGGATGGATGGGAGTTGGGGTTGGGTTGTTCTTAGGCGCAGTTGGGCTGGCGGTGGTTACGGACTTGGCGCGGCCGGTGGTCGTGCCGGAGCCGGTAGAGTGGGCGACTGCGCTGCCGGAGGGGGCGTTGAGCAAAGTGCCGGCGAATATTCCGATTCAGAAACACGAGGCAGCAGTGGGGAAGGTGCGGCGGGTGGTGGTGAGCATTCCGGAGCGGAAGCTGGCGTTGGTGGCGGATGGTCGGGTGGTGAAGGTGTATCGGGTGGCGGTGGGGGCGCGGGTTAGCCCTAGTCCGAGGGGGGAGTTCCGGATTGCGGTGCGGATTCCGGAGGCTACCTACTATCACGACGGGCTTGTCATTCCTTCTGGGGAACAGAGTCCGATTGGCACGCGGTGGATTGGGTTGAATCAGGCGGGGTTTGGGATTCATGGGACGAACGCTCCGGGATCGATCGGGAGGGCGGCTTCGCATGGGTGCATTCGGATGCGGAATCGGGATGCCGAGGAATTGTTCGAGATGGTGAGGGTGGGGGATGTGGTGGAGATTCGGGACGAGGAAGTGGCGGAGCTGGTGGGTGAGGTAGCGGGTGGGATGTAGGGCTTTACACCTTACCTCGAAGGCTAAAACCGCGGTTCTAGTGATTTGGGTATCGCAGCGCTGAAGCGCTGCGCCGCCCAAAAACACACCGCTTTAAGACCAAAAGCAGGTCCCTCCACTGCGCAGTTGCCTCGCTTCGCGAAGCAACTGCTCCGGTCGGGATGACAAGTTTCTTGTGTGGTGCAGAGATTCGAAAATTGGGAGGGGTTATGGAAACGGTGATGAAGATGGTGGTGGTTACGGGTGGGCTGGTCTTTTCTTTTGCGATTGCGATTTTGATTGAAGAGCTTTTGTTCGGGCAAATATTCCGGATGGTGTTTGGGAAGAGAAGTCTGCCTAAGGCTTGATAAACCGGGCAGGCGAGGGCGCCTGCCCCTACATGATTTGAGACAAGGAGGAAAATTCAATGCTGTATTTGAAGTACATTCTGGAACTGGTTGGCAGCTTGATGTTGGCGGGGGCTGCTGGAGTGTCGGCGTATGACGTTTATCTGCTGGTGGAGTTTCGGAAGAAGCTGTTGTTGCCGGAAGAGGCGCGGGTGGGGTTGCGCGCTCCGGTGATGAAGTGGAAGACGATGGCGATGATTGGCGCGGCTGCGTTATTGCCATTGATTCTAGCGCAAGGGATTGTGGTGGTGCCCAGCGGGATGGCAGGGGTGAGAGTGAGTCAGACGGATGGGACGTTGCCGGGGACTCTGTACTCGGGGGCGCACTTTGTTACGCCGCTGGTCGATCGAGTGGAGCTATTCAATACTCGGGATCAGCTTTTCACGACAGGTGTGACCGAGGGCGAAGCGAAGAACGCCAAGGGTGAGTTCCTGCGCGTGCAAGCGAAGGAAGGGTTGAATCTGGGGCTAGCAATTACGGTGCGGTACCGGATTGATGCGAAGAAGCTGGATTTTGTACAGGCGAATTTGCCGCAGCCGGTGGAGAAGGAAATTGTGCCGGCCGTGGTGGCGACCGCATGGCGGGAGATCATTCCGACCTACACGGTGCGGGACGTGTTTTCGGCGAAGCGCGAAGAAATCCGGAAGAAGGCTTCGGACCAGATTACTGCGCGGCTGGCACAGGATGGGATTGTCGTGAAGGAGGTTATGCTGCGGGATGTGGACTTGCCGGAGGAGTATGCGAAGGGTCTTGAAACCATGCTCTTGAAAGAGCAGGAGAACGACCGCATGGGCGTCGAGACGGAGCTGCATCAGAAGCAGGTGAAGATTTCTGAGTACGATGCCGAGGCGGCGAAGGTTGGCCAAGTGAAACAGGCTGAGGGCCAGGCTCAAATTCGGGTCTTGCAAGCCAAGGGCGAGGCCGATGCGATGCAGTATCTGTTGCCCTTGAAGACGAAACAGATTGAGCAGTCACGGTTGGAAGCGGAAGCGAAGAAGGAGACAACGGTGAAGGATGCTGAGGCTCAGGCTGAGGCCAAAGTCATCGACAGCAAGGCGGAGATGGAGCGGCGGAATTTGCTGTCGGATGCCGAGGCGCAGCGGATTCGAGTCACGGCGGTGGCGGATGCGGAGCGGATGAAGAGCGAGGCGATTGTTCTGAAGGAGAATCCGCTGCTGATTAATAAGATCATTGCTGAGAGGTTGTCGGACAAGCTGCAGATCATGATGGTTCCGGCGGATGGGAAGTTTTTCTTTACGAATGACGTCATGAAGAGCATGTCGGCGGGACGGGTGGCACAGGCGGATGCGGTGGAGGACTCGGATAGGAAATAGTTAGAAACTCAGCCTGTGTTGAGGTTCGAGGGTTCTACGCTTTGTTTCGCAAAGGGCGCGAGATAAAAGACGGGTACCCGAGAGCATTTCCACAGCACTGTGCCGGAACAGCCCCACTCAAGCCAAAAGAGGGCTTGAATGGGGCACCCCGGCTTGGCTGGTGTCTGTAAGGTGAGGGGCTGACCGGATGGCTTACCGGATGAAGACGAAATAGAACACGATGTAATACGCGAAGCAGGCTGCTCCGAAGAGCCAGTCGCGGAGTGTTCTTGGCCACCAGATCCAGAAGAGGATGGCTAAGAACATGGCATGGGGTAAGCCGACTAAAAGCTGCAACCACATGGGCCAGTGGTCGAATTTCGTCATGTGGTGAGCTTAAACCAGCGGTGGGGAACCAAAGTGATGAAAAGCCGGAAGGGAAGAGCGGGATATAATCTGGGCACTCCATCCATGGTTTCTTATTGTGAGCGAGCTTCGACCTTGCCTCAGGGGCTAAAGCCCCGTCATTTCTTAGCCTTGATCGCAGGCCTGAAGGCCTGCGCCGCCCAAAAGCCGAAATGCAGATCCCTCCCGTTGGTCGGGATAACAAACTCCATTGTCATCGGCGTGTTCGTTCTCTTCCTGCTGGGTGGTGGGTCCGCTCACGCGGCGTCGGTGTGGGTCGATCCCGGGCGGGAGCTGGCTAGGAAGATTGCGGAGATTACTGGGCCGGGGGCGGTGGCGGTGGAAGTGGGGAACCGGTCGTCGCTGAGTAAGGTGGATGTGGCGGCAGTGAGGACGGCGTTGGAAGGGGAGTTGACGGCGCATGGAGTACATCTGGCGGCCAGCGACCGGGCTTCTGCGTCGGTGACGGTTACGCTTTCGGAAAACGTTCGCGAATATGTTTGGGTGGCGGAAGTGCGAGTGGGCAAGAATGAGAAGTCGGTGGTCATGGTGGCTGTGCCTCGGCCCGAAGCTGGGGCGGTGCCGGCGGTGGGGAGTGGCGTGGTGCTGCGAAAGCAGCTTCTGTGGACGCAGGAGGAGGCGATCCTGGACGTGGCCATGCTCGATTCTCCGGACAAGAACTCAGGGGCTCACATGGCTGTGCTGGATGGGAGCAAGGTATCACTGCTGCATCTGGAAAAGGGGAAGTGGCAGAAGGATCAGGAATTGCCTGTGCAGCATGACCGGGCGTGGCCGAGGGATTTGCGGGGGCGGCTGGTAGTGGGGAAGGATCACCTATTGGACGCATACCTGCCGGGGGTGCTCTGTTCGACGGTGCAGCATGGGGTGATGACGCTGGAGTGTGCGGCGAGGGATGAACCTTGGCCTGTGGATGCGGCGGAGTCATCACCACGCTTCGTGTTGGACGCGAAGAAGAACTACTTCACTGGAACGTTGCTGCAAAGAACGAACGATGCCCCGGGCGCGCGGCGGTACGTGAACTTGCCAGAGTTCTATTCCGCGGTGGCGCTCCCTCGGGAGAAGTACGTCTTGTGGATATTTACATCTGTAGATGGAAGCATCCACGCGTTGGATGGGATGACCGACCAGGTGTGGCGTGGCGTGCCGTGGGGAAGTGACATTGCGGCGGTGCACACGGGATGTGGATCGGGATGGCAAGTGGCGGCGTCCGGGAAAACGGACACAGGAAATGATGAGCTAAAAGTGTATGACGTTCCTGATCGAGAACCGATGGCGATGAGTTCTGGGTTGAATTTTCCGGGGCGGATTACTGCCCTGTGGGCGGGGTCCGAGGCGCAGGCTTTGGCGGTGGTGCGGAATGTAGATGCGGGGCGGTATGAGGCTTACAAGGTTGGGTTTTCGTGCGGGGAGTAGCTTTTAACGGTCGGGCAGGCGAGGGCGCCTGCCCCTACATGAGTATCGCTGAGGACAGCATGCGGCTGGCGGTGAGATATTTTGCGGTGGCGATTTTCCTGGTTGGCTTGCCAGCTTGGGGCGGGGTGAGGCCGAGGTATGGCGGGATGTTGCGGGTGGCGATCGCGGAGTCGCTGGCTTCGCTCGATCCTGCGGAACCTGATCCTGTTAAATCTGGTGATGCGGTTGCGCGGGCGTGGGTGACTCCGTTGCTGTTCGATACGTTGGTGCGCGTGGATGCGGAGGGACGCGGGCATCCGCGGTTGGCGGTGGCTTGGCAGGCGGACCGGTCTTATAAGAGGTGGCAGTTCTGGTTGCGGCCTCGGGTGAAGTTCTGGGATGGGGCGCCGCTGGCGGCGGAAGCGGTCGTGGCATCGTTGAGTGGCCGCGCGGAGTGGAAGGCACGGGCGGATGGCGAGTTTGTGGTAATTGAGAGCGAGGCGTCGCGGCCGGGGTTGCTGGCGGAGTTGGCTTTGGCTCGGAACGCGGTAATGCGCCGGGGTCCTGCGTTGGTTGGGACTGGTCCCTTCCTTATTAAGAGCTTTGTGGCGGGGAAGTCCCTGGAGCTGGCGGCGAATGACGGGTCGTGGGGCGGGCGTCCGTTTGTGGATGGAGTGCAGATTGAGTTTGGCAAGAGTTTGCGCGATCAGATCGTAGCGTTTCAGTTGGGGAAGGTAGATTTGATTGAAGTTGGGGCGGAGCAGATTGGGAAAGTGGAGAGCGAGGGCAGGAAGGCACAGGTTTCGTTCCCGGTGGAATTGGTGGCGGTAGTGGGTGGGGCGGCGAACGTTCGAGAGGCTTTGTCTTTGGCCGTGGACCGGAAGTCGATTCAGAGTGTGTTGCTGCGGGGTGGGAGTGAGGCGGCGGGTGGGGTGTTGCCGGAGTGGATGTCTGGGACAGGGGTTCTGTTTCCGGTGCAGGTGGATTTGGAAAAGGGGAGACAAACTTTAAAAGCCGGGCAGGCGAGGGCGCCTGCCCCTACACGAGCTTGGACGCTCTCTTGTGATGCGGGAGATGGTTTGGCTCGATTGTTGGCGGATCGCGTGGCGTTGAATGCGCGGGAAGTTGGGTTGTCGGTGCAGGTCGTTTCGTCTGGCACTGCGGACCTGCATTTGGAGAGGATTCCGTTGGGGTCTGCGGATCCGGGAGTGGCGTTGGGGGAAGTGGGACGCGCGGTTGGGGCGAAAGTGGCGGTGGGGTTGAGTGCGCCGGGGGAGATTTACTTGGCCGAGAAGAAGTTGATGGATGAGGGTGCGGTAGTGCCTTTGTTTCATCTTCCGCTGGCGTCGCTGGTTGGAGAGCGTGTGCGGGGATTTTCTGAGGATAAATTAGGCGGGTGGGGGTTGGAGGAGGATTGGGTGGAAGGGCCTTGAAGAGCTTTTCTTTTTGGTGCATGGATATTCCTTTTTACGTCAAAAGCCCCGCCCTGTTCGCTTACGCGAACAAGGGCGGGGCACCCGTTTTCGTGGTGGTCCCTGCGGAGAGCGGGGAATGAGTTTTCGGAAGCGGTTGTTGTTGCTCTTCGCGCTGACGATTGCGTTGGTGGTGGCGTTGTCGTCGTCTGTGGTGTGGGTGATGTTGCGACGATCGTTTGAGCGGGCGAACGAAGAGAGAGCCGAGGGGCTGACGGCGCAGTTTCGAGGGGAGTTTGCGCGGCGTGGGGAGGAAGTGGCACGTCGCGTCGCGGCGGTCGCATCCGGTGACACGGTGGGGCGGATTGCGTTGGAATTGAATCGCGGGGGCGCGGACCGCGGGTTGTATGTGGATACCGCGGGAGAGTTGGCGACGGGCCAGCACCTGGATTTTTTGGAGTTGGTCGACGATCAGGGTGTGATTGTGTCGTCGGCACAGTGGCCAGCGAAGTTTGGGTACAAGAAAACCGATGTAGCGTGGGCGACGAGACCGGGAGCCTTCTTACGGCGCGAAGAAGTGGCGGACGGGGTGCAGTTGGGGCTGTTTTCTCTGCGGGCCGTACGGGTAGGCGAGAAGCCCTTATATGTGTTGGGTGGCCAGACGCTGGGGAGCGGGTTCCTGGCATCGCTGGAGTTGCCGCCGGGATTGCGGGTGCTGCTTTATCCAAATGTGGAACATGACTTCACGGCTGGGCGGCTGGTGGATGCCCGGGGACCCGTGAAGGATGGGGAGCGGCTGGGGGAGTTGGTGCGATTGGTACAGGCGTCCAGGCAAGAAGCAGGTGGCGTGGTGGAATGGAGCGGGGATAGCGCGGATGCGGAGAGTTTTCGGGCGCTGCCGCTGACGGGCGCTGGGGCGGACGCGAAATCGGAATTGCTCGGCGTGTTGCTAGTGGGGAGTACGCGGAGGCCATTGGTGGCGTTGCAGCGGCGGGTGGTTTCGGCATCTTTATTAGTGGGCGGGGTTGGGTTGTTACTGGCGATTCTGATGAGCAGTTGGCTGGCGGCGCGCGTGTCGCAGCCCTTGGTGGCGTTGGCGGAGGGGGCGCGGCGCGTGGCGGCGGGAGATTGGGACACGCGGGTGCCGGTGGCGTCGCGCGATGAATTGGGTGAACTGGCGGAGGCGTTCAACCGGATGACCGCGGAGCTGCGGACGCAGCGCGATCATCTGGTGCAGGCGGAACGGGTGGCGGCGTGGCGGGAGTTGGCGCGTCGGCTGGCGCATGAGCTGAAGAATCCGCTGTTTCCGTTGCAGGTGACCGTGGAGAATTTGGTGCGGGCTCGGGGGCTTTCGTCGGCGGAGTTTGATGAAGTGTTTCAGGAGAGCACGGGGACGCTGCTGGCGGAGCTAGGGAATTTGAAAGCGATCATTGGAAGGTTCAGTGAGTTTTCGCGGATGCCGCAGCCGCAGAGAAGTTTGGTATCTGTGAATGAAGTTGTGCAAGGCGTAGAGAAGTTGCATGCGGCGCAGTTGGCTACGGCTGGGATTGCGGTGGATATGGCGATGGGAGAAGTGCCTTCGGTATCGGCGGATCCCGAATTGTTGCATCGGGTCGTTTCGAATCTCGTGTTGAATGCGGTGGATGCGATGCCTTCGGGAGGCAAGTTACGGTTGGCGACGCGTTCGCTTGAGGGCGCGGTGGAGATTGCGGTCTCGGATACTGGAACAGGGATGTCGAAAGAGGAGGCGGAGCGATTGTTTACTCCTTATTACACAACGAAACAGCATGGGACGGGGCTGGGGCTGGCGATTGTGCAGTCGGTGGTGAGCGATCATGGCGGGGATGTAGCTGTTGAGAGTGCGGCTAGCGGGACTACGTTCCGGATACGCTTGCCGCTGGGGGTGAGTTGATGGCGGGTTCTGCGAAAGCGCAGCTTTTAATCGTCGATGACGAGGCGAACACGTTGGCGTCGCTATCGCGGGCCTTCCGGCTGGCAGGGCATGAAGCGGTAGTGTGCGATAACGCGGCGAAGGCGCTCGAACTGGCGCAGGCGCAGGTGTTTGATCTGATTCTGTCGGATGTGGTGATGCCGGGGAAGAATGGCCTCGTTCTACTGGAGGAACTGAAGGCGGCGGGAGTGACGAGCCCGGTAGTGATGATGTCGGGGCAGGCGCACATCGAAATGGCGGTGAAGGCTACGCGGCTGGGGGCGCTGGATTTTCTCGAGAAGCCGATTTCGACGGAGAAGCTGCTGTTGACCGTGGAGAATGCGCTGAAGCTGGGGCGGTTGGAGTCAGAGAATTTGGAGTTGCGGCGGAGGTTGGGGAAGCATACGCCGGTGTGGTCGGGCGAGGCGATGCGGAAGGTGATGGCGCAGGTGGAGCGCGTGGCGGCGAGCGAGACGCGAGTGTGCATCCTGGGCGAGACGGGAACGGGAAAGGAATTGATCGCAAGGACGGTGCATGAGAAGAGCGCGCGTGCTTCAGGGCCGTTTGTCACACTGAATTGCGCTGCGGTTCCGGCGGAGTTGATTGAGTCGGAATTGTTTGGTCATGAGAAGGGGTCGTTTACGGGCGCGGGGGCGAGGCATTTGGGCAAGTTTGAGCAGGCGCATCGGGGGACGATCTTTCTGGATGAGATTGGGGATATGCCGTTGGGGATGCAGGCGAAGCTGTTGCGGGTGCTGGAGGAGTCGGAAGTCGAGCGTGTAGGTGGGGATAAGCCGGTCAAGGTAGACGTACGGGTGGTGGTGGCGACGCATCGGGATCTGGAACAGTTGGCGCGAGAAGGGAAGTTTCGGCAGGACTTGTATCATCGCGTATATGTGTTTCCCGTAAATCTGCCGGCGCTGCGGGAAAGGCGGGAGGACATTCCGGCGCTGATCGAGCATTTCGCTGGGCAGGTGTGCGCGCAGAATGGATGGAAGGCGATGGAATTTACGCCAGAGGCGGTGACTGCGTTGCAGGGGTTGGCGTGGCCGGGGAATGTACGGGAATTACGGAATGTCGTGGAACGGCTGATTTTGCTGGCGTCGGATGGGGTGGTGGATCTGGCGACTGTGGAGATGGTGCTGCCTGGGGGGCATGCGACGATGTCGGCTACGGGGTCGCTGGCGGAACGGGTTCATGAGTTTGAGAAGGAGCAGGTACTAGTGGAATTGAAGCGGCATGCGTTTCACATGACGAATGCGGCGAAGGCTTTGGGGTTAGAGCGGAGTCATCTTTATAAGAAGGCGGAGTTGCTGGGGATTGATTTGCGGGCGGTGAAGGCGGGGCGCGAGGAATAAATAAGAAGGGTGCTGGTGGCTGGTCGCGGTAGGCCCCTCCGCTGACTGCCTGCTAGCACCCTTTTTTCGTTCAAAGAATTCGTTGGTGGATCTGAAGATCGCTGGAAATCGTAAGTCGTGGCGCTGACTCGAGTAAGGTGAAGCTTATCCACCCCAAACTGCGCTGCCTGCTTTGGTATTCGTTTTGATTTTCATTGGGCCCCTCCTTCTCTGAGGATCACATCGGCTTAACAGAGATCCTTGGTTGCGGTTGCCTCCGGCGGCGCCGGAGAGTGGTTGTGGAATCTTAGCCACCCCAGACTGCGCTGCCGGCCTTCGTGTTGGTCTTGATCTTCATTGGGCTGCTCCTTTTTAGAATTTGTGGAACGGTTGTGATTGGGTCCCTGCTATTTGGCGGGGACTTGGCTGCTTAGCCACCCCAGACTGCGCTGCCGGCCTTCGTGTTGGTCTTGATCTTCATTGGGCTGCTCCTTCTTAGAATTTTTGGAACGGTTGTGATTTTGGTCCCTGCTATTCAGCGGGGAGTTGAGTGCTTAGCCACCCCAAACTGCGCTGCCGGCTTTCGTGTTCGTCTTGATCTTCATTGTTTTGTCCTTTCTTTTAGAGTTTGTCGAGCGTGCAAGTGGTTGAGGTTTTGAACCGCCAGCCCGGAGGAGGCTGGCGGGCCCTTGGGGTTTAGCCACCCCAAACTGCGCTGCCTGCCTTGGTGTTCGTCTTGATTTTCATTGTTTTGTCCTCGGGGGTTAGACTTGGGAATCTGTGATGCACTTTGGTAAAAGCAAGCTGGGTACCAAAGTAACCTGAGTTCGAGAGGCCCGGTCTATGCTGCTGATAACAATGGAGATATCAGGAAGCCTCGCAGGTTACCCGGGTCGTGACGGGAGTCGGACCTGCTCAAAAACCTAGCGCGCATGTTGGGCCACCTAACGTATTTGTTAGGTCGGCATTCGGTCGGTACCCAGCGGCCGAGAAACGGATGGATATTGGGAAACGCGGATGCGTTGGTATACTCACTGGCGTGGAGCGCGAACGGAACGGGCAGGCTGTAATGACCGATGACGTCCGGCTGGAAGCCTTGAAGGGCCCCCGCGAGGGAGAGACGTTTGCCTTTAAGGCAGGCGAGATCACGATCGGGCGCGATCCTTCCAACCAAGTATTCCTTCTCGACAAGTTGGTATCGCGGAGGCACTGCATTGTGCGGACCGACGGAGCCTCCTACCAAATCGTTGACCTGGGTGGCCCGAATCGTACGTTCGTGAACGGCTTAGCGGTGGCGGAGAAGACTCTTCTGCCGGGCGACCAAATTCGCATAGGGAATTCCATGTTTGTGTTGCGCGGAGTGGAAGTGGGATCTTCGACGTCGGCGGTGGACGGAATCGAGGGCCTGGGGGACAGTGCGACGTTTGTGCTGCGCAAGCAGGATGCGTTGTACCTCCAATCGCAAGGTGGCGCGAATTTGCCCGCGACGGCGCGGACCGTGCGGGATTTAAAAGTGCTGGTGGACTTCAGCCGGGCGCTGAACGCGGTGGAAGGTGTAGCGGCACTCGAAGAGAAAGTGCTCGATGCGGTACTGGAAGCGTCTCCGGCGGAGCGCGCGGCGATCGTGCGGACGGAGGATGCGGCGGACGGTTTTGCCGCGGTTGTGGGACGCGCGCGGGATGTGGAAGAGGAGCAGTTAGTTCCGGTGAGCCGGACGATCTTAACGCGCGTTCTGAAAGAGAACGTCGCGGTGATTTCCAACGATATTGAAGGCGACGAAGGTCTGCGCGATGCGGAGAGCCTGGTGACGGCACGCATTCGCTCTGTGCTGGCTGTGCCGCTGGAGGTGCAGGGGCGCGTGCTCGGCGCGATTTACCTGGACGCGAATGCGGCGGGAGTACGCTTTGATTCGGATTTGCTCGAGCTGCTGACGGCTTTGGGAAACGTGGCAGCTCTGGCATTGGAAAATGCCCGGCATGTGGAGTGGCTTGGCGAAGAGAAAGAGCGTCTGGAGCAAGAGCTGAACATCGAGCACGATATGGTAGGTGAGAGCGAGGCCCTGGCCGGGGTGAAGCAGTTTATAGGGCGGGCGGCGCCGCAGGAATCGACCGTACTGATCTGGGGCGAGAGTGGAACGGGGAAAGAGCTGGTGGCGCGGGCGATTTATCAGAATAGTGCACGGTCGACCAAGCCGTTTGTCGCTATCAACTGCGCAGCCATCACCGATACGCTATTGGAGAGCGAGTTGTTTGGGCACGAAAAGGGCGCGTTTACCTCGGCTGTGGCTATGAAGAAGGGCAAGCTGGAGATGGCCGAAGGGGGAACGGTCTTTCTCGATGAGATTGGAGAGCTAGCGCCGGGAGTGCAGGCGAAGCTGCTGCGAGTGTTGCAGGAGCACGAGTTTGAGCGGGTGGGCGGGGTGAAGACAATACCGCTGGATGTGCGGGTGATTGCAGCCACGAACCGGGATCTGAAAGTGGCGGCGGAGAAGAAAGAGTTCCGGCTGGATCTTTACTACCGGTTGAATGTGGTGTCGGTGAAAATGCCGGCGCTGCGCGAGCGCCGGAAAGACATTCCAATTTTGGCGAGCTACTTCGTAAAACGCTGCGCGGAGAAGATGAAGCGCAATGTGCTTGGAATATCGGCGGAGGCACGGGCGTGCCTGATGGCTTACGACTGGCCGGGCAATGTGCGCGAGCTGGAGAATGCGATTGAACGGGCTGTGGTGCTGGGATCGTCGGAGATGATTTTGCCGGAAGACCTGCCGGAATCGATTGTGGAGCATGCAGGTCCGGATGGAAAGGCTGCGACTGCTCTGCATGATGGGATTCGGGACGCGAAGAAAGCGCTCATTGAACGCGCGATCGACCAGGCAGGCGGGAACTACACCGAGGCGGCGAAGATTCTCGGGGTGCACGCGAATCATTTGTTTCGGTTGATTAAGAGCTTGGATATGTCGCCGAAGCGGAGAAGAGCGTAGGGTCCTAGTTCACCGGGCCGAGATAATGATCCATCCAACCTAGAGATTCCTTGATCAGCTCATTGCGAGGGATGTTGTGGGCGGTGTCGTAGACGATATGTTTTTTGTCGTCCTTTTTCGATCCGAGCATGCGGTAGAAAGGTTCCTGCGTAGATTCGAGAGGGAAGAAGAAGTCATAGCGTCCGTTGAGCATGAGCACGGGTTGTTTCACCCGAGAAACGAAGTTAATGGTATCGACTTCGGGTAGGGATCGCTGGAAGTCTAACCCTCCCAGGGCAAGGATGCAGACTTTGATTCTTGGTTCCACAGCGGGAATGATGGCTCCCATTTCGGCGCCCCAACTGTAGCCGTAGTAAGCGATTTTGGTGTGGTCCAGTTCAGGGCGAGTCTCGGCGTAGTCGATGGCACGGGACACATCTTTTGTCCACATGATGACGTGATCGCGCCAAGTGCTGGTTTGATTGGTAACGTCGGTTTCCATTCCGTCGCCACGCTCGTAGGTACTTTTGTAAATCGGGTAGAGCACGGCGCGGCCGCTTTTGAGCATGGCGTCCAGGGCGGAAGTGGTGTAGAGCGAAAACTGCCGCGTGAGCAGGGCGTTGGATCCGGGGAAAAAGACCACGGTTTGGAATGGCGCTTTCCCTTTTTTGGGGAGAAAAAGGTAAGCGATGGCGCGTTCGTTGCCGTAGGCGGCGGCGTAGGTGATTTTTTCTGCGGTCCAATCGTCTTCGTTCTTGTCGTAAGGCTCGGAAGAGGCACTCAGCGGCGCTTTGTCATAGGAATAAAGGCTGCGGTAAGCCTGGAAAATTGCGTCGGAGACTGGTTTTTCTTTGGTGAGGTCGCGCCGGGGAGACGGCATGGCGGCGGTGGCGATCGCAGGGATGGATTGGGGCTCGATGTACTTAACGCAGCGGAAGCCGAGGTTGGAAGCGCGCAGCATGGAGGATTGAGCGTTGGGATCGACGAACATATAGGTCGGATCGTCCCACGAGCCCCCCAGAACGTAGCGCTGGCCGGAATTGGCTTCGTTCCAAATCCACTCTTTGACATTTCCCGCCATGTCGTACGTGCCCCAGGGACCGATGCCTTGCTTGGTCCCAACTGGCAGAACGCCGGAGCCGCCGAAGTTGCTGGCGGGAACGATTAGTGCGGTGTAAAGAGGTCCGGCGGCGCGGTTCCAGTGATAGATGGTCGGTAAACTCTTACCAGCAAACTCTGCGTAGGCTGCGGCTTCGTACCAACTGATGCCGGTTACGGGAAAGTCGTCTTGGTCTTTGGGGTATTCGCCCTGGGTCCAGTCTTTTGGGCCGGGCTGTCCGGTGCTGTCTCGGAACAACGCTAAGGCCTGCTCCCAGGAGAGGGGTTTCCTATCCTGCTGAAAGTCGGCTTTCCAATACTCGCGCTTCTGGTATCCGCCTTGGTCGACGAACACTTTGAACTGGCGGTTGGTAACTTCGTATTGGTCGATCCAGTAATCTTTGAGGTCCAGCTCGGGCATGCCTTCGTAGCCGGGGATGAAGAGAGTTTTGAAGTATTTTGCCGGTGAAACGCGGACCATTCCGGTGGGGATGTTCTTCGCCTCGTCGAGGGTGACCTCGCCGTTTACCGCTTCGCCCGGGGGCGGTGCGAATCGGGGAATCAGGGACAGGGTGGTGTGCACGATTGTGCCGTAGCCGGGCTTCTCGAACTTCCAGAGGAACGCGCCGCGGGGTTGACGAACGTTGTTGAGGCGGGTGGTTCCG
>Ga0137418_10001308_pt1 | contig 22860 bp, 17 predicted proteins | sample CZODoug3_1_2_16f_FD_122242 | JGI IMG/M metagenome (GOLD analysis project Ga0137418, IMG submission 122242) | Vadose zone soil fungal communities from Angelo Coast Range Reserve, California, USA - CZODoug3_1_2_16fungal (Hybrid Assembly) | ecosystem: Environmental > Terrestrial > Soil > Vadose...
CCCAGGAACAGCATGGAATGGCCGGATACAGGCCGCGCGCCAAGTGCTCTCATCACCCACGATTCGGCAATCAGGCTGGCTATCAGCAACGCCAGGATGAGGCCGCCCATGAGCAGGTTCAGCTTGGTTAGTACGCGGAGGACTCTCCGGGAAAGCGTCAGTGGGTCAGGGTACGATTTGGTCATGAGATCGTCTCCTTGGGCTCTTCAGAAGAGCCGTATCGAGTTATCGATTAACGATAATCTATTTATCGTTGGTCGTCAAGAAATATATTGATAGTCGATATGTTCGTAGTCAATCGGGGCGACTGTCCCTGTGGAACGTGGTCTGCCTTTTGGGAATACGTTTATCATTTTGATAAACAGCTTGCTTGGCCTGTTGAGGGGAAGATGTGATAAGGAGCGGGTGCTGTAATTGTCTACGAGAGAAAAAATTGAGGCGACTGCCAGAAATCACGGCACTCTGATAAGTAACGGTTGCGATTCGGGAGGCTCGTCGACGGCAGGAATCTCTGCCGCCGACGATGCAAATCATCCCAGAAGCTAGCAACTTCCTCCCGAAGAACTCACTGAATCGAGACGTTGTCGAAGGTAGCGGTGGCAAGAGTTGAGGTGCTGCCACTGCTCACTACTAGACCGACGTAGACATTTTGGGCCATGCTGATCGTCTGGCTAGTCCCAGTTTGTACCCAGTTCAGGCCGTCCGGCGAACTGTAGGCGGTCAAGGTACTCCCACTGCGAACCACCTTCACCCAATACGGAAGGGACGCGTTTGCCCCAATCACTTGGCCCGTGGTTCCTCCGGTGCTCGTGCGGTAATCCGTATAGACGAAGGAAGGATAGAAAGCCGAGAACACGTCAGTGGCGTTGGCATTGAGCGTCTCGCGAATCATCACTCCGCCCGTCGAGGACGAACCGACGCTCGCTACGCGAGCCACGATGGCGCCGTCGCCGCTCAAAGGCTGATAGACAAAATGGAAGCCATCGGCGGTAGACCAAACGGAGGTTCCCGCACCGTTGACGGTGAACGTTCCGTTGGCGTAGGTGGCACTACCCGCTACCCCCACTTGCCCGACATCCTGATTCAGCCAACCCGCTGGCAGCGGTTGCGTGGTCACCGTGAACGTCACCGGATTGCTGCCATTCGAGCCGGCAGCCAGGTAAACCACCATGGGACCCGAGGTTGCACCCGAAGGAATGGTGATGTTGATGGAGGTGTCGCTCCAAGTGTTGACGGTGGCTTGCGCGCCATTCAGCTTTACCATGCTGCCGTTCTGAGTGGGTCCGAAGCCAGTTCCCGAAATCACGACCTGACTCCCGAGCATTCCCGTGGTGGCGGAAACGCTGGTGATGACTGGCGCTGGCGCGGCGGTCGAGCTGATGGACACGCTGTCGAACGTGGCGGTCGCCAGGCTGGCGGTGTTGCCACTGCTGACTCCTAGTCCTACGTAGATGTTCTGTCCCATGGGGATCGTCTGGTTGGTCCCAAACTGTGTCCAGTTGACGCCATCCAGGGAGGTATAAGTGCCGAAGGTGCTTCCGCTGCGCACTAACTTCACCCAGTAAGGCAGACTGAGAGTTGCCGAGCTGACTTGGCTGGTGCTTCCTCCCGTACTGGTGCGGTAACTGGAATACATTTGAGAGTTGAAGTAAGACTCGAAGATGCTCATGGCATTGGCGTTGAGGGAATCGCGGATCATGATTCCGCCGGTCGAGGACGGGCTTACAGTCAGTACCCGGGCCACGATGGTGCCGTCGCCGGAGAAAGGCTGATACATGAAGTTAATTCCGTCGGCGGTGCTCCAAGCAGAGGTGCCAGCGCCATTGACCGTGAACGTTCCATTGGCGTAGCTCGCGCTCCCGGCGAGCCCAACGAATCCGATATCACCGTCCCACCAGCCTTGCGGCAGAGGCGAACTCGCCGCAGTGACGGTAAGAGTGACCGAGGCCGTGTGTGTCAAGTTGCCGGAGGCCCCGGTAATGGTGATAGTGAAGCCGCCCACGGCAGAGGTGCTACTCGCCGCGAGGGTGAGCTTGCTTGTTCCTGTAGTGCTGGAGGGCGTGAGGAAGGCGTTTACGCCGCTCGGCATACCGGATGCGCTCAAATTGACGCTGCCGGTGAAGCCGTTCTGGAGAGTGACCATGATGGTGCTCGCGCCACTGGAACCCTGTGTGAGGCTCACGCTGCTTGGCGCAGCTGAAAGCGCAAAGTCCGGCGCACCATTCACCGTGAGGGTGAGGTTGGTGGAGTTGGTCAAACTGCCCGAAGTTCCTGTGATGGTGACAGTTGCCGTCCCCGCCGTCGCCGTGTTGCTCGCCGAGAGCGTCAGCACGCTGCTCGTCGAGGTGCTGCTGGGGTTGAAGGAAGCAGTCACGCCGCTCGGCAGGCCAGATGCGGAAAGGCTGACGCTACCCGCGAACCCGCCCTGGGGCGCGAAGGAAATCGTGGTCGAGCCGCTGGTACCCTGTACGAGTGTCAGACTGCCAGGAGTAGCAGAAAGCAGGAAGCCCTGAATGGGTGCGACGCCAGGCCAGTTATTGACCAAATTGGTGGCGTTGATGCTCCCGATGCCGCTGGCGAAGTCCCAACCCGTGGAGGTGCCATACGCCGGGGCGAATGAGGTATTGGAAGTGGAAAGCACGCCGACTGCGCCAGAAGGGAGGTAACAATTGTGAGTGCCGGTGCAATTCACGTCCATATCGCCCAGAGTGACGTCATAGAAAACACAAGCGCTGCCCACGCCGGCGCCGTTCGAGGAGTTGCAGGAGCTGTTCCCAGATGAGCCGTATTCTGTCGCAGCCAGCTGGTAGTAGGTGGGAAGAGGATTGCCTTGGCGCGCGCCTGCTCGCTGGTTAATCAAGGCTTGGATGCCGGCCATGATCGGGGATGCGAAGGATGTTCCGCCCGCACCTGTCCAGTTGCTGGGGTCGCTGTTGCACGCCGCTCCTCCATTCGCTATATCCGACCAGCAAAACACGTAAAAGTGGCCCCAGAGGCCGTCGGCAGCGAAGAGGGAAACGTCTGGAGTGTCACGCACGCCGTCGTTGGGATTCCCGAGAACGGATTGCCACCAAGGTTTGGGCCAACCTTTGCAGGTTCCGCCCACGACGCCGGTGACGGAAGGGGTTCCCGTGGCGCATCCGCTAGGACCGCCGCCACCTCCGACGGTTGTTTGCAAGTACGGTCCAATATTGGGGTCGTTACAGAGGCTTGTGGAACCGTAAGTCGGACTATAGCCCTCAAAGTTCGATACGAGTGAGCCGGCGCAGGAGTCATTCCAGGGGATTTCCGGAATGTAGGAAATGGCTGAGCCAAAGGTGGAAGTGTTCGTTGAACTCCAGTAGCTGGAGTTGGTGCCTGAATAGGTATCGCTGAAATCCGTGCCACCCACGGCCACGTTATAGGGAGTGGAAGCAAAGGCATTTACAGCGATGCCGTGAGTTGCTTCGGTGACGCTGTTGTCGCAGCCGGCTGCGCCGCTGTCTCCGGCGGCAACAAAGACCGAGACACCTTCCGTCACGGCTTGCTGATAGGCCGAGTTATAAGCGGCGTTAGCGGCAGCTCCATTGACAGCTTCGCACTGGCCGTAGCTGATACTCATGATGGGCGGCGGGCCGCTCTTGGAGTTAAGCAAATTCTGAACGGCAATCAGGCCGCCGAAGGTGGTGTTGGTATCCTTGCAAGAAACCATGCTGATGGTGGCGCTCGGCGCGGCGGCGCTGGCCCATTCTCCGTCCAGTATGGCTTCCGCATCATTCGGAGCCACAATACCGGGATTCCTACAATTGTTGGTGCCACTCGGAGGCGCCGGATGGACGGCGGAAATCGATCCCGCCGTGTATTTGGATAGGCCCAAAGCAGAGCGGAAGGACGTCCAGTCCGCCAAGGTAAATACGTTCGTGTCCTCGATGAGCGCGATGGTCTGGCCTTGCCCGGAGTTGCCAGCGCTAAACAGCGGGTTCAAATTGTAAATAGTGGCGAGGTCCGCCGGCACCAGCGCAAAATCGGTGCCGCCCAAGGGATTTGGAACCGTGAATTGATGGCGCGCCTGGTGCATTTGATGCATGGCGTGCGGCGAGAAATCGTGCAACGACACGATGCCCACCACCAGCGATGAGAGCGCCCCGGGGATCTGCGGGTTGCTGGTATTGGCGATGTGCTTCTGGCCTTGGACGTGAAAATGATGGATTTCCGTGTGGAAGGCTTTTCGCACTTGTCCCGCGGTGCCGGTAAAGTCAATGACCATGCCGCTGGGGTAGACCACGTTGATTTGGAAGTGGTGACGCTCGAGCCAGTCGGTGAGCTTATCTAGATCGCGATCGGAGGGGCCAAACCTCTCGCCGAATTCGCGCGCGCTGATCCAACGGTGGTAGTTCCGCGACCCTACGGTTTGGAGATCCCTGAGGAATTCTTGGAGGTCTTCTTCTTTTTCCGTGGGCCGGCGCAGTTGGAGCAGCATGTGCTCCAGGACCGTGTCGTCGTCCACGGCGCCGCCATCATGTTCGGCCTTCGCTTCCGGGCGAGTGTTGCCGTGTAGCTCGACGAGCTTTCCTTCATCAATATTTTGCGTCACCAATTGCCGCGCATGGCTGCCGGTTACGGATTGCGCTTCGGCAGAGGCGAACGGAAAACAAAAAACGAAGACACCTATCGCGAATGAGACGGTTCTGAAGTGGCTAGGCATGGGGCTCCATTCTTAAAAACCCGGGAATGGCGCAAGCAGGCGGCGGGGGGACGACAACCGCCTCTAAATATCTCCAAGATTAGTAACCGAAAAAGGCTTTAGAAACAACGGCCCTAGGGACAGGTTCTTGTACAGGCGGGGAAAAACTGTTCAGGAGTTTTCAGGCCAGTGGCAGTGAATGCCCGTTCCGCTGCGACTACCAAGAGAGTTATCCGCCCGACCAGGATAGCCCCTCAAGACTGTTCAAGATTGAACAGACATGAAGGCTTCTCGCGGTCATCGTTATGCACCGCCCTCAATGCCTCCGGCAGAGGAACCATGTCGAATGGCCGATCGGAAAGGCGAATCCCCAAGACCGTGACCGTGGAAGTGTGCCTCGCGGATGACCTAACGCTCAAAGAAAGGGCGCTGACGGAGAACGTGAGTGCCCACGGGGTACGTGTCCTTACGCAGCGGAGCATGCGGCCGAAGCAGCAAGCGATGATCATTTCCCTAAATGACGGTGTATGGTCGCGAGCGAAAGTGGTTTACTGCCAGCGTGCGGCCGAGAATCGCTTTGCTGTCGGCCTGGAGCTGTCTGCAAGCGTGGAGTCGTGGGCAAGCCCTTACTAACCAGAAAGTCGAGCAAGCTTGTCGCGGGCCGTAGCTCGCGCGCTGTTTTGTGTTGCCATTTCAGGTATTCCCTTGTTCGGCTCTTCCTCACACGAGACTACGACAAAAGGAGATAAGCGCCTGAACCAATGTGTCTACAAAGGAACGATTCCCGGACGCTACGCCTGCTTGCCGAAGTACAAAATCAAGCCTTGCATTTTACCTAGGGTATTCACCTGACGCTGGTTTCAGAAACCCACTGGATTCCATTCCCGTTTCCATGTCCGTAGTCTCCTCACGAAGGATGACTAACACGCTCCCGGTCCGTTCTCGGCGTGAGGTTCATCTGCCCCGGAAACATCGACAGATTTCTTGGACGGAGAGGGAACACATGACGCAAGTGGCCGTAGCGGGAAGCGTAGGAGAACACTGTCTTGGTGAAGGCTCACGAAGGAATGGAAGATCGGAGGCTCGCGATCCGCTAAGGGCTTCGCTCTGGCTGACTAGCCTTCAGAAGTCGGGAGTTTTTGAAGTCATTTCTATAGAGAACGTCAGCAGATTCGGCATCCAGATGGTCACGCGGAAGTTTTGGGAACCAGCCGAACTGGTACTCGTTTCATGCCCGCCTGGATTCTGCGTCCAAGGCTCGGTCGTGTATTGCAAGAAGCTCCCAAGCGAAGATTATATGCTAGGCATCCGGCTGGACGCACCAGTGGAGGAGTGGATAGAGGAACTCGGCCTCGCGGAGTCCTGCGGAACTTTAACCTAGAGCAGAGGGTGAACAAGTGCCCAGCCTTCACGCCCCGGGCGTCCGCCGTTCTGCGCGGGTGATCTCGAAGAGGCGCGCCAGCCTAGTCATCAATCTGGACCGCAAGGCGAAGAGGCTCCCATGCCTCGTCGTCGATTCTTCGAAGGAAGGTTACCGGCTACGCGGGAGTTTCAACCTCAGGCGTGGCCAAATCGTCGAACTTATCCTCGATGAAGACCTGCCCAACCCCGAGAACTGCAGAGTGGTCTGGGTCGGCAAAGTCGGCTCCGGACAGGAAGGTGAAGTTGGCTTGGAAACTGTCTAGAAGTTGTTCGACAACCCAATTTCGATGACCGGGGATCTGGCCGGTGGCCGCGCCTTGATTGCGAAAACCGCCTTCGGGTGGCCCTCGATAAGAGCGAAGACGTTGTCAAGAGACACTTTTCCCCCACCATGCTTTGCAGCACCGTTTGGTTGCCAGAGTAGTTGAGGACCGAAGCTCTGAAACTCTCACGGTGAATCAGCTTTCGGCGGAGCGCTCCGCCAACCAGCGATACGGTCACGAACTGCGGCCATGATTCTTCTATCCGCATCCCCCGCCGCGGCGGGGGACGAGAGCGCCCAAGCAACCCTGCGGTCTATCCGCCGTGGCGGACGACCAAGGCCACCCGCGAGCTGCTCCCGACACGAACGACCTCTGAATACCCGGTGTTGGTGCGTAGCATCCCGCACTGCCAACTTTCTTGCCGTCGCCACGTTGGCCACTCCCTTGGCCTTCTAGCGGGTGCAAAACCCGAAATTTGACCGAGTTCAGCGACAACGGTAGAATTTAGATTCCACGCGGTTGCGTCTCGCGTTCAAGTCCGCAAAGGACCAGACGAACAACAAAGCGGCAAGCTTCAGGGATTGAGGAGGAAGTATGGCTACGTCGGTTGCGCCCCGGATGTTTAAGAATTTCATTAACGGTGAATGGGTGGATTCGCGAAGCGGGAAAGCCTACGAAAACCGCAATCCCGCAAACACGGATGAACTCGTGGGGATGTTTGTTTCCGGAACGGAGGAGGACGCCAACCAGGCTGTTGACGCCGCAAAGGAAGCGTACAAGAAGTGGCGGCTGGTGCCTGCCCCCAAGCGCGCAGAGATTATGTATCGCGCGGCGGAGCTGCTGGTGCAGCGCAAGGAAGAGTTTTCCAAGGACATGACCCGCGAGATGGGAAAGGTCCTGCCAGAGGCTCGCGGTGACGTCCAGGAAGCCATCGACATGACGTATTACATGGGCGGGGAGGGGCGACGGCTGTTTGGGCAGACGACTCCTTCGGAATTGCCAAACAAGTTTGCGATGAGCGTGCGGCAATCCATCGGCGTCTGCGGCCTGATTACGCCCTGGAACTTTCCGATGGCCATTCCGTCATGGAAAATGATGCCCGCGCTGATTAGCGGCAACACCGTGGTAATCAAACCAGCCCAGGATACGCCGCTCTCTGTCTACAATTTGGTTCAGGTACTCACGGAAGCAGGCGTCCCGCGCGGAGTGGTAAACCTTGTGAGTGGAGGCGGGTCGACGGTCGGCGCAACTTTGGCGGGCAGCCCACAAGTGCCTGTCGTTAGCTTTACGGGTTCCACGGGTGTAGGCCGAATTATTTCGCAGACATGTGCGCCGGAATTCAAGCACTGCAGCCTGGAGATGGGTGGAAAGAACATCATCATCGTGATGGATGATGCCAACCTCGATTTGGCGGTGGATGGAGCGGTGTGGGGCGGCTTCGGCACGAGCGGGCAGCGCTGCACGGCTGCCAGCCGCGTGGCCGTCCACAAGAGCCTGTACAAGGAATTCATTGACCGGTTTGTGGAGCGGGTTAAATCGCTGAAGGTTGGCAACGGACTGGACGCTGCCACGGACATGGGACCGTGCATCAACGAGTCGCAATTGAAAACGGTGATGTCTTACGTAGAGATCGGTAAGAATGAGGGAGCCAAGCTGCTGGCGGGCGGGAATCGGCTGGACGGTGGAATCCACGCTAAGGGCTGGTTCCACGAGCCGACGGTGTTTGGAGATTGCTCGGCGAACATGCGCGTGGCCCAGGAAGAAATTTTCGGTCCTGTCGTTTCGGTGATTCCTATCGATAGCCTGGAACAGGCCATCGACGTCGCGAATGGCGTGATCTACGGACTTTCCGCTTCGATATACACCCGGGACGTCAACCGCGCCTTCCAGGCCACGCGCGACATCTACACCGGAATTGTCTACGTCAACGCCCCAACCATCGGCGCGGAAACGCACTTGCCCTTCGGCGGTACCAAGCAAACCGGCAACGGCCACCGCGAAGCCGCCATCTCGGCCATCGATTTCTTTACGGAGTGGAAGACCATCTACATAGACTATTCCGACAAACTCCAGCGCGCGCAGATCGACAACAATTGAGGCGCGGCAAATCCTGCTCCGCCAATTCTTATGGCACTGCAGGAACCGACTTACGTTGACCGCGCTTGACACGCTTTTCTACAATATAGGTAGCGCTCTCTAGCACTTGAGGTAGAGTGCTGCTATGAGGAATTCAGCCCTTCAAGAACGGCGGAATCGCCAGATATTGGCGGACATTGTGCGCGCGTACATTGAGACGGGCGAGCCGGTATCCTCGCGCGTCATCTCAAAGGGCTTTGAAGAATCGCTGAGCACCGCAACGATTCGGAATGTCATGGCGGACCTGGAAGACGGAGGGTTTCTGTACCAGCCGCATACGTCGGCAGGGCGCGTGCCAACGGCGGCCGCATACCGTTTTTTTGCCCAGGAGATCGCCTCGCAAGCCACCATTACCACCGTCGATCGCGAATGGATTCAGCGGGAGATGGGCGGAGCCACCAGCGCGGCGGAAATCACGGAACGCGCCGGGCATGTACTCGCGGAGGTTTCGAATGGCCTGGGCATCATCGTGTCGCCGCCGCTAAGCAAAACTGTTTTGGAGCACGCGCGCATGTGGCTGCTGCCGGACGGCCGCGTCGTCGTTGTGCTGATCTCGCCGGGCGGAAATACGCGCGACAAGATTCTGCGGCCCAGCCGGTTGTTCACCCAAACCGAGTTGGACGCGACGGCCGATTTTTTGAACCGCCACTATTCCGGCTGGACGCTGGAAGCGATTCGCGCCGACCTTTTGCAGAAGCTGGCTACCGAGCGGGAGCGCTATGAGGGCATGGCGCAGAGCGCGCTGACCTTGTGCGACCCCGCGGTTTTGGGCGACGAATCTGCGTTGCATGTACACGTCGAAGGCACCGCGCAGATCATCAACGCGACTGAATTCGTGGACCAGGCACAGTTGCGCGATTTGCTCGCGGCCATTGAAGAGAAGCACCGGCTCGTGACCGTGCTGAACGCCTGCATCGAGACGCCCGAACCGGTACACGTGCAAATCGGCGTCAAGGAAATCTCTGAAGCTGGAGAGAACCTGGCGTTGATCAGCGCCGCTTATACGCGGCATGATTTGGTACAAGGATCGCTCGGCGTGCTCGGACCAACGCGCATGCATTACGAACGGGCCATGACCGCGGTTGCTTACGTGGCGCAACTCTTCAGCGAAGCACTGAGCAAGACTTGAAAAACTTTTGGAACAGGAGAAGTGAGAAAGTGAGTGACCCGGAAGTGAAGATCAATGTGAACGTTAATAAGGATGATGACGCAAACGTCGAGCAATCCGCGGAAGCGCAAGCCGTAGCTGCCGACGCGGCGAAGGCCGACGCGGAAGTTGCCAAGCTTGGCGCCGACCTCGATGAATTGCGCCAGACATTGCTGCGCCGCCAAGCAGACTTTGATAATTACCGCAAGCGCATCGAGAAAGAGCGCTTCGAAGACTCCAAGCGCGCCACGGCACGTGTGATCGAAGGGCTCATCCCGGTGGTTGACAGTTTTGAGAACGCTTTGGCAGCGCACCGCGAAGCCGAATACGATAATTACCGCAAGGGCTTCGAACTCATTTACAAGCAGCTCTTGGAAAACCTCACCAAGCTGGGAGCAGAGCGCATCGATCCCGTTGGAAAATCTTTTGATCCGCACCTGCACCAAGCCGTGGATCGCGCTGAAACGACGGACCACGAAGATGGCACCATCCTGCAAGTTTTTCAGCCTGGATATGTATTTCACGGACGCGTGCTGCGCCCCGCCATGGTGCGTGTAGCGGTGCATCCGAGTTCCGCATCGAAGGAAGCAGTAAATTAAAAGGGAGCGAGATTTTTCATGCCGAAGGGGAACCAACGGGATTACTACGAAGTTCTGGGCGTAACGCGCACCGCGGCTGTCGACGAAATCAAGTCCGCTTACCGCAAGGCGGCGCTGAAGTGGCATCCGGACCGCAACCCGGAAAACAAAGCCGAATCGGAAGTAAAGTTTCGCGAATGCACCGAAGCCTACAGCGTGCTCAGCGATGCGCAGAAGCGCCAGATTTACGATACTTACGGACATGCGGGCCTTTCCAGCAGCGCAGGCCAGGGATTTGACAACACGGTCTTCCAGGATTTCCACGATATTTTCGGAGATTTCCTTGGCTTCGAGGATTTATTCGGAGGCGGCGGCACCCGCCGTGGGCGCAACCGCGCACAACGCGGATCGGATCTGCGCTACGACATGACGCTCACCTTCGAGGAAGCTTCCGCTGGCGTCACCACCAAGATCAAGCTTCCGCGCCAGGAATTCTGTGAAGCCTGCAACGGCACCGGGGCGAAAAAAGGCACCGGTGTTCAAGCTTGCCAAACATGCGCCGGTCGCGGGCAGCTTGCGTACCAGCAGGGATTTTTCACCATCACGCGCACTTGCCCCGCTTGCCAGGGCGCTGGACAAATTGTGAAGGAGCGCTGCCTGGAATGCCGCGGGCAGGGGCGCATGGAGCGCGAAAAAACCATCGAGCTGCGTATTCCGCCCGGTGTGGATACCGGCACGCGCCTGCGCGTTGCCGGCGAAGGCGAGCCTGGGCCGAACGGCGGACCGGCCGGGGATTTGTATGTCGTGCTCGAAGTCAAGGAACATCCATTTTTCGAGCGGCGCGGCGCGGACTTGTATTGCACGATTCCGCTGAGCATCGCCCAGGCGACTCTCGGCACGGAATTGCAGGTGCCCGGACTGAACGGGGAAGAAAGCCTTAAGATTCCCGAAGGCACTCAGAGCGGCGCCGTCTTTCGCATCAAGGGCAGGGGACTAGCCGATCCGCGCGGCGGCGGCAAAGGCGATTTGTACTATCACGTGCGCGTGCTGACTCCCACGAAGCTGACCCGCGAACAGCGCAAATTGATGGAACAACTCGGCTACACGATTCGAGTCGACAACAAGCCTGCGGATCGAAACTCCTCAATCTTCGACAAAGTGAAAGATATCTTCGGCTAGGTGCTGGCCTGATTTCTTAACTGCGATACCTCAGCGTTTTCTGTGGCTCAGCGGTATCTTTTTCTTGCTGCAAGCCGCCGGCGCCACATCTACGTTAGAATCTCCGCGTGCGAAGACGATTCTTCGTTGAACGGTTTGCAGACGACACCGCCGCCATGGAAGGCGAAGCTGCCCACCACCTTGGGCGCGTGCTGCGTGCACAAACCGGCCAGCTCTACGAACTGAGCGACGGCGAGCGGGTCTGGCTCGGCCGCATCGAAAGAGTTAGCCGCGACCGCGTTCAATTCGCTCTTGTCGAAGAACTGCCCGCGATCCATCCCAGTGTGGATATCACGCTGCTTCTTTCCGTTGTGAAATTTGACGCGTTCGAATGGGCCATAGAAAAAGCCACCGAGCTAGGAGTCAGCGCGATCGTCCCACTCGCGGCCGAACGCAGCGAGAAAGCCCTGCTCACGGCGGCAACCAAGCGAGCCGAGCGCTGGAAGAAAATCCTATTGGAAGCCGCGCAGCAATCCCGTCGCGTCCGCGTACCTCTGCTGGGCGAAGTGACAAGGCCGGAAGCCGCATGTGCTTCCTTCAAAGACTGTTTGCGCGTGATGCTTTCCGAGCGTTCAACAGCCCTGCCACTGAGAAAAATTCTGGACGCGCAGCGCGCCGCAAAAGCAGTCTTGGCGATCGGACCCGAAGGAGGTTGGACCGACCGTGAGCTGGAAGTAGCCAAGCACTCGGGATTTGGGGAAGCTTCGCTCGGAAAACTAATCCTCAGAACAGAGACCGCCGTAGTCGCGGCCCTGGCTTCGTTGAACTTCGCTCTCGGCGGCGACTAGTCGTTATGGCTGTTTCCAGAATTCCTTTCTCCCATCGTACAAATATCCTTGTCGCGCGAGCGACGAACCACGGAGCTTGGTGAATCTCAGTAGAGGTAAGAAACCGCGGCAACCTTCGCCCTTGCAGAGTCACGGCGCTAAATCGCATCTGGCGCGGGCCGCGATGGGCATGCTATAAATATAAGGCAGCCAAAAATGGATAGACTGGACGAGAAACAACCCGCGAACCCGACCTCACCAGAAACCCTGGTTCCGGCCGCTTCTGCTGTTGTGACCACGCAGTTTGCGGCGCCAATTCTGAAAATCGAGCCGACGGTCTCCAACGCACCCGCGGAGCGCTCCGTGCCGCTGCATTCCTTGCGCAACGAAATTCGTGTCTGGACCCGCGACTTGCTCATCGCCATCGGCCTCGCGCTGGTCATCATCGTCTTCCTGTACCAGCCGGTCAAAGTCGAAGGCACCAGCATGGCGCCGTTGCTCTCCGACCAGGAACGCATCTTCATCAACAAATTTGTTTACCGCTTTGAGCCCATTCAGCGTGGCGATGTTGTGGTGTTCTGGTATCCGCTGGACCACTCGAAATCTTTTATCAAGCGCGTTGTCGGCTTGCCGGGCGAAACGGTGGAGATTCGCCAAGGCGCTGTCTATGTCGACGGAAAAATTGTGCCCGAACCTTACGTCCCGCCGCAGTACGAAGATCTGAGCGATTTCGGTCCCGTGCGCGTCGACAAGGACAAATATTTCGTCATGGGCGATCACCGCATCAGCTCCAACGATTCACGCGTGTTCGGCCCGGTCGCCAGCCATTTCATCTATGGCCGCGCTGTTTTTGCTTACTGGCCCGTCGATCATTTCGGTTCGCTTTCGACTACCGAAGCCAACACCAAGTGAATGGCTCATCTTGATGAAAATCATGGGAGGACCCACTGACCGAAGTTCAGCACCGACCCGCGATACTCGCGCTGGAAGACGGGCGCGTCTTTAATGGCCGCGCTGCTGGCGCAATTACGCGCCGCGGCGGCGAAGTCGTTTTCAACACCAGCCTCACCGGTTATCAGGAAGTTTTCACCGACCCCAGCTATGCCGGGCAGATTGTCTGTCTAACTTATCCGCACATTGGAAATGTTGGCGCGAATCTCGAGGATGAAGAATCCTCGCGGCCGTATATCGAATCGCTCATCGTCCGCGAATTTTCGCAAGTCTCATCCAACTGGCGCTCCGCGGAAACGGCGCAGTTGTATTTGAACCGTCACAAGATTCCCGTGATTTGGGACATTGATACCCGCGCGCTGGTGCGCCACATTCGTAACGTCGGCGCGCTGCGCGGCATCGTCGCCACGGACGGAACACCGGCAGAACAATTAATTTTCGAAGCCAAACAACTGCCCAGCATGGCCGGCCAGGAACTGGCTAGCCGCGTTACTTGCGGCAAGTCTTATGGCTGGGACAAAGGCTCCGTCGAGGTGGCCATCTCGCCCTGGTCCGAGCAAATGGGCGAATCCGATGCGCAAGGCGAGACCCACAAACATCGCGTGGTGGCTTACGATTATGGGATCAAGCAGAACATCTTGCGCTTGCTCGTCGATCATCAGTGCGAAGTCTACGTCGTCCCCGCGCAAACTTCTGCCGAAGATGTCTTGGCCATGAAGCCGAACGGAGTTTTCCTTTCGAATGGCCCGGGCGATCCGGAGCCGGTCACTTACGCTGTCGAAAACATTCAGAAGCTTATCGGCCACGTGCCAGTCTTCGGTATTTGCCTGGGCCACCAGCTGTGCGGCCTGGCGATGGGCGGAAAAACATTTAAGTTAAAATTCGGGCACCACGGTTCGAACCATCCAGTGAAAAACCTCCTCACGGAACAAGTAGAGATCACCGCCCAAAATCATGGCTTCTGCGTCGATCCGGAATCTCTGCCGTCCAGCGAAGTCGAAATCACGCATGTCAACTTGAACGACGGCACCAATGAAGGCATGCGCCACAAATCGAAGCCGCTCTTCAGCGTGCAATACCACCCGGAAGCCTCACCCGGCCCTCACGATTCGCACTATTTGTTCACCCAGTTCACCGACTTGATGAAAGAATTCGCGCAGCCAGGCAGTTCGCGCCACTAAAAAAGGTTCACTGGAGAATATGCCCAAGCGGAAAGACATCAAGAAGATTCTGATTATCGGGTCGGGGCCGATCATTATCGGCCAGGCTTGCGAGTTCGATTACTCCGGTGCGCAGGCGTGCAAGGCGTTGCGTGCGGAAGGTTACGAGGTTGTCCTGGTCAATTCGAATCCCGCGACGATCATGACCGACCCGGAGCTTGCCCATCGCACTTACATCGAACCGCTGACGAAGGAATATCTCGAAGAAATTATCTCGCGGGAAAGACCGGATGCGCTTTTGCCTACTGTCGGAGGACAAACGGCGCTGAATTTGGCGGTCGAGCTTTCCGAAAGCGGCATCCTCGAAAAATACAAAGTGGAAATGATCGGTGCGTCGCTGCGCGCCATCAAAGTCGCGGAAGATCGCCTGTGGTTCAAAGATGCCTGCCGCAAGATCGGACTGGAAGTCCCGGCTTCCGCGCTGGTGAACAACGCCAAGGATGCGCTGCGCCTTTGCGATCAACTGGGATTCCCGCTGGTGATTCGTCCGTCGTTTACGCTGGGCGGAACGGGCGGCTCGATAGCCTACAACAAGGAAGAATTTGGCGAAGCCATCGCCCACGCGCTGGACATGAGTCCGGTTCACGAAGCGCTGGTGGAAGAATCAGTGCTCGGCTGGAAAGAATACGAACTCGAAGTGATGCGCGATTTCCGCGACAATTTCGTGGTGATTTGCACCATCGAAAACTTTGACCCCATGGGCGTGCACACCGGCGACTCCATTACCGTGGCTCCCGCTCAGACGCTCACGGATAAAGAATTTCAGCGCATGCGCGACGCCAGCGCTGCAATCATCCGCGAAGTCGGCGTGGAAACCGGCGGATCGAACGTGCAGTTCGCCGTGAACCCGGAAAATGGCAAGATGGTAGTGATTGAAATGAACCCGCGCGTCTCACGCAGCTCGGCGCTGGCCAGCAAGGCTACCGGCTTTCCGATCGCGAAGATCGCCGCGCGCCTGGCCGTGGGAATGTCCCTGGACGAAATCCCCAACGACATCACCAAGAAGACGCCGGCGTGCTTCGAGCCCACCATCGACTACGTGGTGGTCAAAATTCCGAAATGGCAATTCGAAAAGTTTCCCGGCGCGGATAGCACACTCGGAACGCAGATGAAATCCGTCGGCGAAGTCATGGCTATCGGCCGTACCTTCAAGGAGGCGCTGCAAAAGGGAATTCGGTCACTCGAGCCAAGCACTCCGTGGCGCGCCCCATCGGAAACACCGGATTCGCTGCTGCGCGAAAAATTAGCCACGCCGCGGCCGGATCGCATCCACTGGCTGCTGACGGCTATGGAGCGCGGCCTGCCGGCGCAGGAAATTTGTGAACTGACGAAGATCGATCCCTGGTTCATCCATCAGATTGAAGAGCTAACCACGATGAACCGGCGCGCCGCGGCTGTGACCGTGGAAACCGCTTCGAAGGAGCTTTTGCGGGAAGTAAAGCGAAACGGAACCAGCGACGAGCAATTGGCGCAAATCTGGAGAACCACTGCCGCTTCCGTGCGCTTGCAACGAGCGCGCTACGGGGTGACTCCCGTGTTCAAGCGCGTCGATACTTGCGCGGCGGAATTTGAATCGTTCACGCCGTATCTCTATTCCACTTACGAAGACGAAGACGAGTCGGACACCCATGCAGGGCCCAAGGTTATGATTCTGGGCAGCGGTCCAAACCGCATTGGGCAGGGAATCGAATTTGATTATTGCTGCTGCCACGCCGCGTTCGCATTGCGCGAAGATGGTTTCGAAACCATCATGGTGAATTGCAATCCGGAGACTGTTTCGACGGACTACGACACTTCCGACCGCCTCTATTTCGAACCGCTTACTCTGGAAGATGTGCTGGCAATCGTTGAAAAAGAAAAACCGCAGGGCGTAATCGTGCAGTTCGGCGGTCAAACTCCGCTGAATCTCGCGCTGGAACTGAAACGCAACGGCGTACCAATCATTGGCACGGCTCCCGAATCGATCGATTTGGCGGAAGACCGCCGCCGTTTCGGCCGGTTGCTCGACGAATTGAAAATTCCTCAGCCGCGCAACGCTACCGCGCTGGTTCCGGAAGAAGCGGCCCGCGTGGCCGGCGAAATCGGCTTGCCGGTCTTGGTCCGGCCGAGCTATGTGCTCGGTGGCCGCGCCATGGTGATTGCCTATGACGTGAACACCGTGCAGGATTACGTCGCCCAAGCCGCACTGATGGGCCCGGCGAAACCTGTGTTGATCGATCAATTCCTTGAGGAAGCCACGGAAATCGATGTGGACGCGCTGGCCGACGGAACCAACGTGGTCATCGGCGGAATCATGGAGCACATCGAAGAAGCCGGCGTGCACTCCGGCGATTCTTCCTGCGTGCTGCCGCCGGTGAGCTTGTCGCCCGCGATTCTCGATACTATCCGCGAATATACCCAGCGCTTGGCGCTGGCGCTTAAAGTCGTTGGCTTGATGAACGTGCAATACGCGATTCAGCGCGATACGGTCTTCGTGCTGGAAGTAAATCCGCGCGCGTCGCGCACCGTGCCGTTCGTCAGCAAAGCGACCGGAGTGCCGCTGGCGAAAGTTGCGGCGCGGTTGATGACCGGGAAGAAATTGCCAGACATGAACTTACCCATCTTATGGCACCACGATATTGCTGAAATTGCCGTGCACGAATTTTATTCCGTGAAGTCGCCGGTGTTTCCTTTCAACAAATTCCGGGGCGTCGACACGATTCTTGGCCCGGAGATGCGCTCCACCGGCGAAGTCATGGGAATTTCGACATCGTACGGACTGGCGTTTGCGAAAGCGCAACTTGCGGCGGGGCAGCGCTTGCCGCGCAAGGGCACGGTTTTTCTAAGCGTTAACGATCGCGACAAAAAGCATCTTGGGACTCTTGGGAAAGAACTCTCTTCGCTGGGTTTTCGTTTGCTTGCTACGCGCGGCACTGCCGCATCGCTGGAATCCGCCGGCATCGAAGCCGAATCGGTGTTCAAAGTGAACGAAGGCCGTCCCAACATCGTTGATCTGGTGAAAACCGGCAAGATCGATCTGGTGATCAATACGCCGCTGGGCCGCGAATCGTTCTACGATGAAAAATCGATCCGGCGGGCGGCCATTCGCTACAATATTCCCTGCATCACCACGCTTGCCGCGGCGAATGCCGCCGCGCGTGGAATCCGCGCCTTGCTCGAGCAGGGAACGGAAGTCGCCGCGCTGCAAGACTTGCACCGCGGACAAGCCGCCGCTTCCGGCGTGCCGGCTTCAGGAGACTAGACCGTGATTTTTTCCGGTGTTTTCGCCGCTCTGACTACGCCTTACGGGGACGACGGTTCCGTTTCTCTTCGCGACCTGAAGCACAACGTTCAGCAGTATAACCAGACCGATCTTGCGGGTTACGTCGCGGTGGGCTCAACGGGAGAATCCGTCTTGCTCTCGCGAGCGGAGATGGATGGGATTCTCGTCACCGTCAAGGAAGCGGCAAAAGGAAAAAAACTGCTCGCCGGCACCGGCGCGGAGTCAACCGCGGAAACAATTGAACGCACCAAGCGCGCCGCGGAACTCGGATACGACGCGGCGCTAGTAAAGACGCCGTACTACTACAAAACCGTCTACAAACCAGATGTGCTGCTAGCTCATTACCGCCGAGTCGCCGATGAATCTCCGATTCCCGTTATGCTTTACTCGATTCCGCAATTCACTGGCATTGCGTTGACCGCCGCGGAAGTAGCTGCTCTTGCCGAGCATCCCAACATCATCGGCATTAAAGACAGCTCCGGAAATGTGCAGGGTGTCGCGGAGACTATTGCGGCAACACCTCCAAAATTTCAGGTGCTGGTCGGCTCTGCCGGCAGCGTATATCCGTCGCTGGCAATTGGTGCAAGAGGTGCAATCCTGGCGCTGGCGTGCGCGTTGCCGGAAAAGTGCGTGGCGCTATTTGAATTGTTCCAGCAGGGTCACCATGAGAAAACGCGAGAACTGCAAGCCATCCTGGTCCGCGCCTCAAAATTGATCGTTTCCGAGCTCAGCATCGCCGGCGTAAAGTACGCCATGGACCAGCGGGGCTACCGCGGCGGCATCCCTCGCCTCCCGCTTCAGCCCCTCAACGACGAGCGGAAACGGCGCGTGTCAGATCTGCTCGGAGAATTGGAACCGGCTACGGCCCGCGCGTGATCTTCTCCAATTGGATTTAGGGTTTTACCGTAGGCGGTGGCGTGGCGCCGGGTGAAGCCATTGCCGCCAAATATTTCTTGATTGGAATGGTGAGAGTCCCGATAGAACCCGACCCGGTATCTTGTGCGATGACCCGGAGATTCACCACCTCCGGCCAGGTGGTTCCGGCGCAGGCGTTGAGCGCACAGCGGCAAACAGGAGGAGGCTAGCAGGGAGCAGAGTAGGGAGGGGCCCAGCCGTTTCCGCATGGTCACCTGAATTGCTGCCGAAGCCCGAAGCTATCACAGGATGGGGACAGCCACAAACTGCCAGATTTGATGAGACGTTTTCGTGCGAGTATCATCTAACATCTCATGGATTGCCGTGTCCTCACCTTTCGCCAGCTCCCCCATCAACCGAAGCTTTTTCTTGAATACCTCGATCATTTTGAAAGAGTGAAGGCCTTCTACGCTCATCCGCCGGCCATGTCCGCGGTGAAGGGCGCGGCTCAAAAGGTCGACTATCCTGACGATCGAAGAGCGGAAGTCACGTCGATTCTTCGCAGGCAGAATATCGCTCTTGGGGCCGGAGCCGAGACGCTCTCCAATTTGGACCGACTTGAAAAGGGAGCGGTTGCGGTTGTTTCGGGGCAACAGGTGGGATTGTTTAGCGGGCCGGCTTACTCCATCTATAAGGCTCTGACGGCCGTCCAGATTGCAGAGGAATTGTCGCAGGACGGCATTCCAGCCGTGCCGATTTTTTGGATGGCCACGGAAGATCACGATCTCGACGAGGTTCATCACACAACGTGGTTCGACAACGGGAAACTCGTTCGTTTTGAATTGCCTGCTGGGGCGGAAAACGGACTGCCTGTGGGACGGATTCCACTCAGCGCACAGATTGTGCCGTTCGTGCAAGAAGCCGCGGAATTGCTAGCGAACCAAGGCAGCGATCTGCTTGCCCAATACCTGATGGAAAGCTACCGGCCGGAGGAGACTTACGGCAGTGCCTTCGGAAAACTGTTTGCGCGTTTGTTTGCACAGCAAGGGCTAATCCTGATGGACCCGCTGGATGCTGGCCTGCACAAGGTGGCAGCGCCGCTTTACCAGCACGCCCTGGCAGAACGCGACGTGCTGAACGAGAAGTTGCTGCAGCGCGGGAAGGAATTGGAACACGCCGGGTTTGAGGCAACAGTTAAAGTAACCTCCAAGAGCACTTTGCTTTTCTCGCTCAAAGATGGGTCGCGGCAGGTCATCACCGCGAGCAGTGATGAGTTCCAGGCGGGCGACAAATCCTGGCCGCGAGAAGATCTGGTACACCTGACACACCGGGAGCCCGAAAATTTCAGCCCCAACGCGCTGCTGCGCCCCGTCGTGCAGGACTACTTGTTGCCCACGGTGGCCTCCATCGGCGGGCCCACCGAAATTGGGTATTTGGCGCAGGCCGAGGTGGTATACCGGCAATTGCTGGGGCGCATGCCGGTTGTCCTGCCCCGTGCGGGTTTTACTCTGATCGACGCAAAGGCCGGCAAACTTCTACGAAAGTATGAACTGGCGGTTGAAGAAGTATGGGCCGGTGCGCAGGATTTGCGTCACAAGATGGAGAAACATTCCGTGACCGGATCGCTGGCGGAGGATTTCGAGCGCGACCAGAAGCAGATTGCCGAAATGCTAGCGAAATTGGGAGAAAAAATCGAAGCTCTGGACCCCACGCTGAAGAACACCGTCGAAAAAACGAGAGAGGGCATCGAATTTCACCTGGACAAACTGCGACGCAAAGCAGGCACGGCGCTCGATCAAAAAGCGGGGTTGCTGACTGCTCATGAGCAGCACCTGGAAGCACTGCTGAATCCGCACAAGGTGCTGCAAGAGCGGGAATTGTGTCTATTGCCTTTCCTGGCGCGTTGGGGCGCGGGCGGACTCAGCGAATTGCAAAAGCTCTCGACTGGAAAAAACATCGGGTATCATTTCGTTCTTCAGCTTCCGTAGAGTCCTGCTCCATAGAAATCTTCGATATTTCCCATGATGCTAGAATCCGGCCGCAGGTCGACGGAGGCATTTGTATGCAAACACTCAGTGTGAAGACGGACCGGCGGACGCAGCTTGTGGATGTGACGGCGCTGGTGCAGAAGGCGGTCGCATCCTCCGGCGTGGTAACGGTGTTTGCTATTTGTATGTGCCGCACACTACCGCGGCGATCACCATCAATGAGTGTGCGGACCCGGACGTAGCGCGCGACGTGGAAGGGGCGCTGGACCGGCTGATTCCGGCGACGGGGCCGTATCGGCACAGCGAGGGTAATTCGGACTCGCATGTGAAGGCGGTGCTGGTGGGCGCGAGCCAGTTCATCCACGTGGAGGCAGGGAAACTGGTGCTGGGCCGATGGCAAGGCGTGTTCTTCTGCGAGTTTGACGGACCGAGAGAACGGCGGCTACAAGTGAAAGTCGTCGCAGATTGATTTAGGGGTTGAAGTATACTGGTTGGGGACTTCCCCACCCCCTCCCCGGTTTTTCAAAAAGTGTTGATTTTAAAGGAGGATAAAGTCGTTTAGAATGAACACTTCCACAAGTGTTGATTCTAAAAGGACTTACATTGCACCAGAATTGTGCAAAGCAGGTCTTTCTTCTACCCTTTTTTATAAGTGCTAGCCGGACCAGAGGACGGGCCGCGATGGGGCCGACGCAGACTTCCTTGCTAAGGAGGCCACAAGGATACCCAAGTAATCATATATCATAGCAATTCAAGAGAGTCAAGTGGAAGTTAGCGGAAATGGCTCATCATGACCACGTCGGTTTTGCGGCGGCCGCGTGAGAAGGCAAGCTGTTTTCCATCGTGGGACCAGGCAAAGGCGAACATGTCGTCGCTGGATTTCATAGATCGTGCAGATGTTTGGGTGATTCAAAGCGGAGGCGGCTTGCGCTTCGCGCTCGAAGCGGGCGAGGGTTTGCGGATCGCGAGCGACTTCCGGCAGGAGGAATTTGAGAGCCACGAAGCGGTGGAGCTTGGTGTCTTCCGCTTTGTAGACCACGCCCAACCCTCCCCCGCCCAATTTTTCGAGCATGTGATAGCGGGAAATGTCTTGGATGGAAGCACCTCTCCGTGGGTGGGACTATAGCTGTGAGGTTGGGGGTGGTCGACGGCGGCGATTTGGAACGCAGATGGAGAGTTGGATGGCGGGTCGGTTTCCGATAAATGCGACCAATTAGGGGTTGTCACTGGATTCCTGCAGTTCCAAGCCCGTCCCTCCGCAACTGCCACCACTGGCCTCCCGGCGCTTCAATAGAAGTGAATTGCGTTTCGCGGTCGAGCCAAGACTGACCAAGTGGTCACTCGCTTCATAGTCGCGGTCAGGCTCAACCCTTCCGGCGTCGATGTGCAGTACGTACGTGCCTTTTGGAATTCCATCGAAGGCGAAAGCGCCGCTGGCATCCGATGTCGTGCGGTACACAGCTCTTGTGGTCGCATTCTGCAATGTGAGCTTTGCGGCGACAATTGGCACATCAAAGCGGTGCAAAAGATTCCAAATAGGAGTACCGCCCTTGCCCGGCTGCGAATCCAGCAGCTTGCCTGCAATGCGGCGAGTGCCAGGAGCTAGGTCGCCCCAGTCGTATGCCAGGTTGCGCTCTGCCTTTCTGGACGGCCTTTCGTTGACGTGGAAGCAACGGTAGGCCGCGCCGATGTCGAGGTACTCGGCATTTAGCCAATAATCGCCCGGCGCAAGATTGGTGATGCGGGCGATACCGTGTTTGTCCGTCTTCACACTGAACTTTTTCGCACCGCTAGTGCCTTGCGGTCCTGTGATCTCGACGGTCGTCCCCGGAAGAGGTTTGTCCGCATGACGGATCTTTACGGCGAAGTCGTTGCGCATTTCGATGCCTCTGTCCAGGCACCCGGCCATCGAGCAGGCACCTGCCGGAACGGCGACTAGTGGCAGGAGGCAGACCATTACGAGACTTACCGTTGATTGACTCAATGCTGCTACCTCCTGATCGGGGATACGAAGATCGCCGTTGCGATAATGAACGAAGGCCTATATATCCCTTGGTCGTTTCGCACGCGCGCCGGTAGTGTATTTCAAACTGTCGCTAAATACGACCGACCCTGTTGTCCAAGTCTCCGTAAACGCTGCCGTAATCAGAAACTGATGCATTACCGAGAGTTGTGCTTATCGCGGGATATGAGGCAGGGGTGTGCTAGAGTTTTTGGGTGATGAAGAAGATTGGGATTTACGTGCAGGTGCCGTTCTGTCAGACGAGGTGTACTTATTGCAATTTTCATACGGGAGTGGTGGCGACGTCGCGGTTTGCGCCTTATGTGGAGGCGGTTTGCGGGGAGATTCGGGGGCATCGGGAGTTGTTGAGGGCGGCGGGAATCGGGTG
>Ga0137418_10001309_pt1 | contig 22855 bp, 15 predicted proteins | sample CZODoug3_1_2_16f_FD_122242 | JGI IMG/M metagenome (GOLD analysis project Ga0137418, IMG submission 122242) | Vadose zone soil fungal communities from Angelo Coast Range Reserve, California, USA - CZODoug3_1_2_16fungal (Hybrid Assembly) | ecosystem: Environmental > Terrestrial > Soil > Vadose...
GCCTGGCCCTTTTTGCGCAGGATCTCGACAGCCTTCTCAATGAGTTTCTTGTTGTCGGCAGAATCACCCAATTGGGCGGCCGCCTCGACAAGCGCGGCGCGGCAATCACTGAAGCCAGCGTTCGTAAGCTCTCTCAATTCCTTGACTAGCTTGGCTGGAATTTCCATAACTGGTTTTGAAGTACTCATCCTTTTCTCTTTTTCTGGTTTCTGAAGCCTAGTTTATAACTTCGAAATCCGGGTTTTCGATTTCCTTTAAGGCGCCCGCCTCAGAAGGCGGCCGCTACAATTCGCGATTACAAAATTTTACAAAAATGGCCCGGTGTGGATTTCGCTTTCAGCACCGGGCCAACAGAATGATTTAGCCTTGCGCCGTTGTTAGCGGGGTTCCTCGTCGGGAGGAACAGTGGTTCCGGTCGCTTCGATGAAGGCTTCGGTGCCCTCGACGAAGTCGCCTTCCTGTTTCTCGTACTGCTCGTAGGCGCTGGTGTCCACGTAATCCGGGCCGGCTTCAAGAGCGGCCTGATCGGCGGCAGCCTTCTGGTCGGCAACCTGGGACTGCTCGTACTGCGCGCGGCCTTCGGCGACGGAGTCGGCAATCTTGGTGGTGAACAGGCGGATGGCGCGCAGGGCGTCATCGTTGCCGGGGATGATCCAGTCAACCATGTCAGGATCGCAGTTGGTGTCCACGACGGAGACCACGGGGATGCCCATGCGGCGGGCTTCCTTCACGGCGATCTCTTCGGCATTGGAGTCGATGACGAACATGGTGTCCGGCAACTGGGTCATGTTCTCAATGCCTTCGAGGTTCTGAAAAAGGTGCTTCATCTCGCGGTCCAGACGCGCGCGCTCTTTCTTGGAGAGCTCCAGCATGCGGCCGTCTTCGGTCATGGCCTTCAAGAGTTTCAGGCGCTTGATGGATTTCTGGAGCGTGGCCCAATTGGTCAGCGTGCCGCCCAGCCAGCGATGATTCACAAAGAATGCACCGCAGCGCTTCGCCTCTTCGGCGACCGCTTCCTGAGCCTGACGCTTGGTACCGACAAAAAGAACGGTCCTTCCCTGCCCAGAGATGTCGGTGACGAAGCGGCTGGCTTCGCGGAACATCTTCAGGGTTTTCTGCAGGTCGATGATGTGAATGCCATTGCGTTCCCCGAAGATGTATTCCTTCATCTTGGGGTTCCAACGGCGCGTCTGGTGACCGAAATGAACGCCGGCCTCCAGCAGCTCCTTCATGGTGATTTCTACTGCCACTTTCCCTCCTAGTTAGATAGCTGCTTTTCGGAGCGTTCGGGGCCACCTGAAGGTGGCCGCTACTTGCCTCGCAGCAGCCTCTTGCCGGCAGCTTGCCGGCCGTGATCTTGGCGGCGCCGCTTGCACGGCACCGCCAGAGCTCGTTGCAGCGGGGAGTTCCCCCGCCCAATTCTTTAACGCTTCGTGAACTGGAAGCGCTTGCGTGCGCCCTTCTGCCCGTACTTCTTGCGTTCCTTCATACGGGAGTCGCGCGTCAAAAATCCATTCTTGCGAAGAGCCGGACGAAGCTCGGGGTTAAATCGGCTGATCGCGCGGGACAATCCCATGCGAACTGCTCCCGACTGCCCGCCCACGCCGCCGCCCTTGGCCGTGGCTACGACATCAACCTGCTCGGCAAGGCTCGTGAACTTCAGCGGCTCCGTGGCGTCATGCAGCCACGCGTGATTCGGAAAATATTGCTCGGCGGTACGGCCGTTGACCGTAAACTTCCCCGAGCCCGGCCGGATGAAAACGCGCGCGATAGATTCCTTGCGGCGTCCCGTGCCGTAAAACCAGGTCTTGCTGCCCGCTGCGGACGAATCAACAGTACTCAAAGCTCCTCCTCAAACCCTTTTTGACGAGACGGGTCCTGCTCGTCTCATCGAAATTCACGTTCGGCTGGATCCCTGCTAAGGCAAAACTTAGAAAGGAACACCCACGTGCGGAACCAAGTAGCACAGGCTTTAGCCTGTGAACTTCGCGCCTCGCCCTGCCAGGGCAACACAGGCCAAAGCCTGTGCCACCTCAAATCTTAAACCGCTACGGCCTGGGGCTTCTGCCCGGCGTGCCGCGCCAACCCAGCTGCATCGCGATAGACGCGCAATTTCTTCGCGCGCCGCGCCCGCAGCTTATTCTTGGGCAACATGCCGACAATCGCTTCGCGAACCATCCATTCCGGCTTGGCCTGGCGAACACGCTTCGCCGGAACTTCCTTCAGACCGCCGGGGTAGCCGCTGTGCGAGTAGTACACTTTCTGCTCGATCTTGTTGCCGGTCATTTTGATCTGGTCGGCGTTGATGACCACAACGTGGTCACCAGAATCGAGATATGGCGTAAAGCTGGGCTTGTCTTTGCCGATCAACAAGCGGGCCACTTTGGTGGCCAGGCGCCCAAGCACCTGATCTTTTGCGTCCACAACAAACCACTGAGCGCCCACTTTCAGGGCTTCAGCTTCTTCTCCCTTGGCTACGTACGTCCTCATCGCAACAGTCACACCTTTCCCTGTAAAGACAAAATCTAAGTCTAGGGGGTGAGTGCAGGTTTGTCAACGAAACAGTTTGCATGGAAGCGTGAAAAACGCGGCTAAACCGTGAAACCTGTGGATGTTGGGAGTTCCGCGGCGGCGTGGATTGACCTTGTTCAGTTTCCGGGGTAGCGTTGGCACGCTGCCGCTTTTGATACTTATGACCTTTCCCGTATACATTCCAATCGATTCACTGAAAATCCATCCACATCTGATTTTTGAAACCGCGGCCTACGCGATTGCTTTTCGCATTTACCTTGTCATGCGAAAACGCGCAGGTGACGCGCTGGACGATGGAAACCGCTGGTGGATCATCGCGGCCGCGACAATGGGCGCGATGGTCGGCAGTAAGTTGCTCTACTGGTGTGAAGATCCTGCCTTGACGCTGGCCCACTGGCGAGAGCCTGCCTATCTGATCAGCGGAAAAACGATTGTCGGCGCGTTCATTGGCGGCTTATTTGCCGTGGAATTGGCAAAGCAGATCCTTGGCATCAAGCGGCGCACCGGAGATCTCTTTGCTGTTCCGCTCTGCCTGGGTATGGCGATTGGCCGCATCGGGTGCTTTTTGACTGGCTTGGAAGATCACACCTCGGGAATAGCCACCTCACTGCCATGGGGGGTAAACTTCGGCGACGGAATTTCCCGGCACCCGACACAGCTTTACGAAGCGCTGTTTGCGCTTGCACTTGGAGGGTATCTCTGGCGGCGAATGCAGTTGCCGAGTGTCCCGGGAGACATCTTCAAGAGTTTCATGGTGGCATACTTCGCGTTCCGGCTGGCGTGTGATTTCCTGAAACCCGAGGTGCGCGTGCTCCTTGGCCTTTCCTCGATTCAGTTGGCGTGTATGGCGATGCTCATTTACTACTCTGCGGATTTGCGGCGCTGGCTGAGTCCGCGCGACCGTTCACTGCCCTCTGCGCCCAGCCCCGCCTCAAGCCACTCCCTTGCCGCGGACCAAACTAGTGGAGGAATCTGATGAATAACAATTTGCCTTCACCTCCGCCGCCGGAGAAATCGAGTTACAAGCCTATCTTGTTGAGCCTGCTATTTTCCTTCCTGCTGGCCGGCGGCACATGCTTCGGCTTCCTCAACACCTTTAATCTCAACCGGAACTCGACGGTGAGCATGGTATACGCGGGAGGGTTCGCATTTTGCGTGCTGACATTTCTCGGCTCGCTTCTCTGGCTGGTAATCAAAGCGGTGAGCGACGTAATCAGGGGAAGCAGGGGCGCAAAATGACCGAACGCGTGCGGCCATACCTTTTTTACGATGTCGCGCTGACCATCTGTTCGAAGTGCTTTCGCAAGCTGGAAGGCAAGATCGTTTTCCAGGACGACAAGGTTTTCCTCCTCAAGCGCTGTCCGGAGCATGGCGGAGAGCGCGTGCTGATCGCCGATGACGTTGATTATTACCGGCGATGCCGCGAGGTGTTCATCAAGAAGCCGGAAATGCCCCTGGTATACAACACCCCGGTAAAGTGGGGCTGCCCCTATGACTGCGGTTTGTGCACCGACCACGAGCAGCATTCCTGCCTTTCGCTTGTGGAAGTGACCGACTCATGCAATCTGCGTTGCCCGGTGTGCTACGCGGGCAGCGGCCCGGAGCGCACCGAACATCGATCGCTCGCCATGATCGAAAAGATGCTGGACGCGGTGGTCCGAAACGAGGGGCATCCCGACGTGGTGCAACTCTCCGGCGGCGAGCCCACGCTACATCCCGATTTTTTCACTATCGTCAAAATGGCGAAGGCGCGGCCGATACGCCATCTGATGGTGAACACCAATGGACTCAGAATCGCCCAGGATGACGATTTCGTAAAGCGCCTCGCCGAAATCGAGGACTTCGAGGTCTACCTGCAATTCGACTCCTTCGAACGCGAAGCGCTGCTCGATTTGCGTGGCGGCGATCTGCGGAGCATTCGCGAACGCGCCATCGAGCGGTTGAACAAATATGAAATATCAACGACCCTGGTTGTCACGCTTCGCAAAGGCCTGAACGACGGCGAAATCGGAAAGATCATCGACTACGCGCTGCAACAACCGAGTGTCCGCGGCGTAACCCTGCAACCCATTCAGGATGCCGGACGCCTGGAACGATTCGACCCCGCAACCGACCGGCTCACCCTCACCGAAGTCCGCCGCAAGATTCTCGAACAATCCAGGGTCTTTCGCGCGGAGGACGTGATTCCCGTGCCCTGCCATCCGGACTCCCTGGCGATGGCCTATGCCCTGAAGATCGACGGAGATGTTCTTCCACTCACCCGCTTCATCGAGCCAGACGTGCTCCTGAATGCCGCGCGCAACACGATAGTCTACGAGGAAGAGCCCGGTGTACGCGATTGCCTCTTCAAACTCTTCGCCACCAACCACTCACCGCAATCGGGAGCGCAATCGCTGCGCGAACTCCTGTGCTGCCTGCCGAAAATCGCGGCTCCCAGCGGTCTGTCCTACAAAAACATCTTTCGCGTGCTGATCGTGCAGTTTCTGGACGCCCACGCCTTCGACGTACGCTCGGTCAAGAAAACCTGCATTCACATCGTGCATCCCGATGGACGCCTGATTCCCTTCGACACATACAATCTGTTCTACCGTGATGACCTGGAGTACACCCGGCTCGCACCGCTTCGCGCCTCCAGTCCGGCTTTGCTTTCCATTTCTCCGGGCCCAGGCAACCTCGCTATTCAAAGTCGAAATTATCGCTAAACCGTGAAAGCTGCGGATGTTGGGAGTTCCGCGTGGGCGTGGATTGTACACATGCCCTTTGGTATGCTCGCGGTAACTTGAGGATTCCCACCTATACTTACTGGAAGAAGTGAACCGGGAGCGTTCATGTCCCAGCAGCCCTTACCGCCTTTTTCCGAAACCGTAAAACTTGCGTGGCGTCTGGCAGCCGAAGAAGCTGTGCATGCCGGCCTTCCGCAGATTGAGCCGCCCCATTTGCTGCTGGGCATCTTCGGCGTGGAACGCGTGATTCGGGAAGAGGCTTGGGAACGCTACGCGGTTTCCCCCGCGCGGTTGGGGCTTGTGCGGCAGGAGTGGAATGAGGTCAGCTCCGCGGCCGCATTGGCGGGGCTTGACGCGATCCATCTTCGGCGAGAGGTTCGCTCGCGCCTCCCGCAGAATTCCATCGCGCTGCCCGCGAATCATGTGGCGAAACGCTCGGACTCGGCGCGTGCCATTTTTGATCAGGCGGAACAGCGCGCGGGGACGATGGGGCACGCACTGGTGAGCTTGTTCGATCTGCTGGGATGCCTGCTGCCGGCGATGGTCGAAAAAGATCCGGTAATCCCCACGCACTTCGGGGCGCCGCTGCAAAAACTGCAAACCCTGATGGCGCCACCTCCGGTTTCGGGTGTGACGCTGTTGCTGGATGCAACACGAACCTCGGTGCAAGAACCGCTGGAGCACTTGAAGACAACGCCGCGGGAAGCGCTCTTTTACGACCTTCCCCTGCAGATGGCGTCGCAGGCGAATTATCAGGCGATGCTGGATTGCGCGGTCAGTTCCCTGCTGAAATTTTTTCCGGCCGCCAGCCATGCGGTAATGCTGCTGCGCGATCGCGGCTCGAACTGCCTGCTGTTGCAGGCGCATGTTCCCGCGGGGGAGCCCTCGGCGAGCATGGAACTGGCGGAGCACGTGTTGCAACAGAACTCCGCGGTGATCTGGAATCCGGCCGCGGCGGCGGAGAACGACATTGGGGCGCGCAGCTTGATCGGGATGCAGACGACCTGCGCGATGTATGCGCCGCTTTCGTGGCAGAACGAGCGGTTGGGTGCGCTGTGTGTTGACACGCGGCGGGCTGGCTCTACCTTCACGCCGGACGACTTGCGGCTGTTCATAGCCATCTCGCATCACGTTGCGCTTTCGATTTATTCGCAGCGGCTGACGCGCGACCTGCAAGCGCAGAACCAACTGCTGCAGCGCCTGCTGACGCATTTTTCACCCAAGGTCCGGCAACGATTGCTGGAGCGCGCCGGGCGCGGCCGTCTGACACTGGGAGGCGAGCGATCGGAAGTGAGCATCCTGTTTTCAGATATCCGCGGATTCACGCGGATGAGCGCGACGATGGAGCCGGACGACGTGCTGGACATGCTGAACGCCTACTTCGCGGCGCTCGTGGAAGCGATCTTTCGTTGCGAAGGCACGGTGGACAAATTTATCGGAGACGCGATTCTGGCGGTATTCGGGAGTCCTGACCCCGATCCGGAGCATCACCGGCAGGCGTTGCACGCGGCCCTGGCGATGCAGGAAGCGGTGCAGAAATTAAATGGCGAGCGGAAGGCTCGCAATCAGCCCACTTGCGAAATCGGGATTGGCGTTCACTCGGGCGACGTCCTGCACGGTTTTGTCGGAACGCAGGAGCGGCTGGAATTTACCGTGGTGGGCGATGCGGTGAACCGCGCCTCGCGCTTCTGCGCCGCTGCAGGAGCCAACGAAATTATCGTGAGCTCGGAATTTCTGAAGCACGTGTGGCGCGAAGTGGAAGTGGAGTCGCGCGACGTGCCAACGAAGCACGAAGGAACCTGGTCCGCCTTCCGGGTGCTGAAAACCAAGCTTCCCCGCTGAGGATCGCGTAACCGCTTATGGCTCTCTTCTCGAGTCACTGACCGCGGTGGTTTTACTTCTTTTCCGCTTAAACGTATTTCCCCGTTGCGGAGGGCGGCATCCTTCATTAACATACGGGCAGATTTCCGCAGGAGCGCGCCTTTACCGGGCCCCCCATTTTGCGCTCCGCCCCAAGGAGTCCTCACTATGTCGCATGCACGTATTTCCCGAATGGCACTCGGCTGCGCACTGGCAGCCTTGTTCGCGCTGCCTTCTCGGGCGCAGACCGCTGCCGCGCCAACGGCTGCGGCGCCGGCTGCCCCGGCGGTTCATAAAAAGCGCGTGGCGGTGATGAATTTCGACTACGGCACCGTGCGCACAACGGTCCAGCAGATTTTCGGTTCGGACCAGGATGTGGGCAGGGGCATCAGCGACATGCTGGTGGAAAAACTTGTCAACGGCGGGCAGTACTCGGTGATCGAGCGCAACGAACTGGACAAAATCCTGAAGGAACAGAATTTTTCGAACAGCGACCGCGCGGATGCAAACTCCGCGGCCAAAATCGGAGCGGTGCTCGGCCTGGATGCGATTATCATCGGGTCGATCACGCAATTCGGCCGTGATGACCAGCACACCAACGTCGGCGGTGGTGGGTATGGCCTTGGAAAGTTCGGCTTGGGCGGCGTGGGAACCAGCAAATCAAAGGCGGTGGTGGCCGTCAGCGCCCGGGTAATCAATACCTCTACGGCGGAAATCATGGCCGCGGTTACGGGGAAGGGGGAGTCCACCCGGGGCAGCACCTCACTGATTGGCGCGGGAGGAGGCGGCGGTGGGGGAGGAGGCGGCGGCTTGAACATGGGAAGTAGTAATTTCGCCAACACCATCCTCGGGGAAGCGGTCCGGGCCGCGGTTGACAGCACGGCGGAGCAACTCAACGCGGCTTCAGGGAAGGTGGAGGCGCAGAAGCACGCGATCAATGGAGTGGTTGCCGACGTGTCCGGCACAACGCTGATCCTGAATGTCGGCAAGAAGGCCGGCGTGAAGGTCGGTGACATGCTGGAGATCAGCCGGCAGGTGCGCGTTGTGAAAGATCCAACCACGGGAAAAGTAATCAAAGCGGTTACCGACAAGATCGGCCAGGCAACGGTGACGGACGTGGACGACGATTCGTGCACGGCAACGTTCAGCGGTGGCGGTGCGGCGAAAGTCGGCGACGTGGCCAAGAACAATCCCTGAGGCGCGAATCGTCTCGAACTGAATTGCGAGTCCGGGCGCTGCGGTTGCCCGGACTCGTTGTATTTTCGCTCCATTGTTTGGTGTATCCTCAGTGCAATTAAGGCGTCCCACCTGGAGGCTTCCATGACTGCCGAATTCACCGTTGGCCAAAGCGTTGGCGACTACGAGGTTCTCTCCATTCTCGGGCTGGGTGGCATGGGGAAAGTGTACAAAGTCCGCAACGTGATTTCCGACCGCGTGGAGGCGATGAAGGTGCTGTTGCCGGACCTGAACTCGCACCAGAGCCTGGCGGACAGGTTTCTGCGGGAAATCCGGCTGCTGGCTTCGCTGAACCATCCGAACATCGCTGCGCTGCGAACGGCGCTGACCTACGAAAACCAGTTGGTGATGATCATGGAATTCGTGGACGGCGAGACGCTGGCGAACCGCATCGCGCGCGCGCCGATTTCGACGGCAGAGGCGGTGAATTACTCGGAGCAGATACTTTCGGCCCTGAGCTACGCGCACAAGCACAACATTATTCACCGCGACATCAAGCCGGCAAACATGATGCTGACGCCCCAGGGCGTGGTGAAGCTGATGGATTTCGGAATTGCGCGCTCGGGCACGGATGGTTCGCTTACTTCCACGGGCACGACGCTGGGTTCGCTCAACTACATGCCGCCGGAGCAGGTGCGCGGTGAGGCGGCGGACGCACGCTCTGACATTTATTCGTTCGGAATTTCGCTTTACGAGTTGCTGACGGGAAAGCTGCCATTCCAGGGCGATTCGCAGTATTCGCTGATGACCGCGCAACTGAATCAACAGCCGCCTTCGCCGATCAGTTTGCGCGCGGACGTTCCGCCGGCGTTGAACGAAATCATCCTGATGGCCATGGCCAAGGAGCCCGCGGACCGGTTCCAGAGCGCGGATGCGTTTTGCAACGCGTTGAAAAGCGTGCCGGTATCGGCGCTGCCGAGCCCAGGCACAACGTTTGCGTCGGCATCAAAATCGCCGTCGCCGATGTCGTCCGACGATACGCTGATGGGAACGCTGGCGCCGGGAGCCGGGGCGATGGGCCGGATGGCGAGCCCGCCGGCGACCACACAGGCGGCGGTGAGAGTGCCAGTGCCGCCGGCAGCGCCGCGAACGCCTTCTGCGATACCAACTGTGCCGATGGGACCAGCCGCGAGCGTGCCTGCAGCGGCTGAATCCGCACCTACCGCGTACATGCCACCGCCGGCGCGTTCTTCGAGCCGAGGTTTGTGGCTGGCGATGGGTTCGCTACTTGGCGCGGGTGTGCTGATTGCCGCGGGCGTTTATATCCCGCGGCGAATGAAGACGCACGCGGACCCCGAGCAATCGAACGTGGCGCCACAAGCCTCAACAGATTCCAACGTGAAGCCGAGCAGCGGCACAGATGGACCGGTTTCAGTCATTACACCGATGGGCTCGGTGAAGGTAGACGACAAGGGAAATGTATCGGTGCAGGCGCCGGGAGTTTCCGTGAACGCCACGGCAGATGGAAACGTGAATGTGACCGCGCCTGGAACTTCCGTGCATGCCGGCGCAAAAACGAAGGCAGATGGAAATCCGAAGCCGTTGCGCGAAGGCGGCACTGGCGGGCAGGCCACAGCGCCGCCTGTTCCCGCGGGCCCGTCACCCGAGGAAATTGCAAAGATGGAAGACGAAGCCGACCGGTTGAACATACGCGCGGCCACGGCTTCACACAGCGTGGACACGCTGCGGCAACAGCAGCAAGCGGCGGGATACAACCTGCGCGGCGACATCGCCTCGGCTGCGGAGCGGATGCAGATGTACATCGCAAAGGGAGACGCCGCACTGAAGGCGAAGGATCTGGCGAACGCGCAGAGGTATTACGACCTGGCGGACGCGGAAATCTCCAAGGTCGAGAAATTCCTCGGCCACTGATTCGGCTGGGGCCGACTCGCCCCTCTAATTCATCCAAGTAGATGAGGATCCTTGACTGCGCTTGAAGACAAACGCGGCGCGGGTGACATGTTTCAAATTTTCCCGCGGGGTGGGAAGATTTTCCCTGGCGCATGGAGAAACGCAAATGCCGACGGACGAAAAGGTAGGGACACACCAGAAGGCACTGACGATCAACCTGAATGACTCGATTTTCGGGTCGTTCGCGGAAATCGGCGCGGGCCAGGAAGTGGCGAGGTGGTTCCTGATCGTGGGCGGCGCTTCGGGGACGGTTGCGAAAACCATTTCCGCGTACGACAAGGAAGTGAGCGACGACCTGTACGGGCCGGGGACGCGGTATGTTTCGCAGCCACGCCTGGAAGCTATGATGGAGAGCGAATGGAAGCAGTTGCTGGCGGGATTACAGACGAGCCGCGGGGCAAAAACGCGGTTTTTCGCGTATGTGGACACGGTGTCGGCGCGAAATTTCGCAGGCACAAACGAATGCCACGGATGGGTGGGGCTGCGATTCCAGCAGACGCCAGGCGGTCCGGCCAGCGACGTGATTTTGCACATCAATTTGCAGGATCCAACCAATCTGCAACAGCAACAGGCGGTGGGGATTCTTGGCGTAAACCTGATCTATGCGTCGGTGCACCATCTGGATTCTCCCGAAGGATTTCTTGCCTGCGTGTTTGAGGATTTGAGCCTGGAACGTGTGGAGATCGACCTGGTAAATCTGAAGGGCCCGGCATTCGAAACCTGGGACAAGCACCAACTGCAAGCATCGCTGGTGACGAACGGATACTCGGAAGCTGTAGCCTTTTCCGCGGAGGGCACAGCGATCCCTCCCACGGAGCTCCTTTATAAGAAGGCGCTCGTTCTCGCGCCCGGACTTTTCGAAACTGCCTCCGATTTGCACGCGCAATTGATCCAGAGCACGCTGGCGCAACTTCCGATAGAAGAACTGGAGCAGAGCAAGGGAGGCCTTGGGCTGTTTTGTCTGTCGTGTCAATCCATGATTCCAGGAGGACATGCGCCGACCGCGGAGCACTTGATCCGCAATGTCAATGACTTGCAAAAACTGGGATTCGGCACCCTGATTTTTCGGACGAAAGAACTCTACACGATGGGCGCGTACGCGAGCCGCTATACGAAATCGCAGATTTACTTTGCCGTTGGCCTGTCGGTGATGATTTATGCGATGCAGGACCGCTACAAGAATCTGGACGGTGCGCTGCTGGAAGGCACGGCGAGGCTATTCACGCAGAACGTAAGATTGAGCGTGTACCCGATGACGGAAGTTGCGCTGAAGGAAAGGTTGGCAGCGCTGGGCGCGGGCGAATGGACTTATGAAGTTACGGATGGTTTGGTGTACGCGGAGAACCTTCATCCCATCGAACCCATAAATTTTCTGTTCCGGTATCTATTGGCTTGCGGGTTTGTCGTCTCCGCGCGTCCGGCAGCGACCTGATTTAGTGGCAGAATTCGCAGGCGCGGCCGACCGTGCCGATGCCGAGCAGTTCGATGCGCGGCGAAAGGTACTCGGGGCGCGCCGCCTCTTCGTTCATCAAGGCCGTGCTGAGATATTTCTTGTTGTCGTCGCAGAAGATGGTCACGACGACGGCTTCCGGCCCGAGCTTTTCCTGAGCTTTGACCGCAGCCAGGAAATTGCATCCGGAAGAGATGCCCACGGCAAGTCCCAAAGAAAACGCCAGTTTTTGAGCCATCAGGATGGCATCGCCATCGGGAACGGAAAGAACTTCGTCGAGTTCCTTGAGGCGGACGATTTCCGGAATGAACTCGTCGGAGATTCCCTGAATGCGGTGATGGCCCACTTTGCAACCCGTGGTGAGCGTGGGGGATTCCGCAGGCTCCACAGGGTGCACGCGGATGGAGGGATCGCGTTGCCGAAGAAATTTTCCAACTCCCATGACCGTGCCGCCGGTACCGACGCCGGCCACGAAACCTTGCGGGCGCTTGCCGATGGAGAGGAGTTGCGCCCAGATTTCCGGGCCGGTGGTTTCCGAATGCGCGTCCGTGTTTGCGGGATTTGAAAATTGCCGGGGGAGGAAGATGCCGTTGCACGAGGCCGCCAATTCCTCGCACCGGCGAATGCTGCCGAGAAATCCGCCTTCGTCCTTCGATACCGAGACGACTTCAGCGCCGTAACTGCGGATCAGGTGGACGCGTTCCTGGCTCATCCAGTCCGGCATAAAAATCTTGACGGGGTGGCCGAGCATCCGGCCGATGGCGGCGAAAGAGATTCCCGTGTTCCCGCTGGTGGCTTCGGCGATGGTATGGCCTGGCGTGATTTTTCCGTCGGTGTAGGCCTGGTGAAGAATCCGCACAGCCATGCGGTCCTTGATGCTGCCCGTGAGGTTCAGATATTCGGACTTGGCGTAAAGAACGCGATGCTTGCCCTCCAAGCGGAAATGGATGGCGACGAGGGGAGTGTTACCGACAAGACGCGTAAGCGCCTGGAATTTTGCGGTGGGTACATCAGCAAGTGTAGGCATGACTGGATTGTTGTCGCACGTCGCGGGAAATTCGGCAAGGGCATGATGCGTAAAGCCGTGCTAGCGGCAGGAAGGGACCGGAGTCACGAGCGTTGGCGCGCCACCGGCAGCAGAGGACTGAAGAATATTCCGAATCACCGTGAACAATTCCGCGGGGCGGATCGGCTTGGTGACGTACGCGTCCATTCCGGCGGAGAGACAGCGTTCGCGATCTTCTTTCAGGGCGTGCGCCGTGAGGGCGATGATGGGGGTTCGCCGGCCGGTGAGTTTCTCGCGCTTGCGAATTTCAGCAGTGGCTTCGAAACCGTCCATCTCCGGCATCTGGATGTCCATCAGGATGAGATCGAATTCCTCTTTTTGCGTCGCACTAATCGCCTGCTTGCCATCCGTGGCAATGGAAACCGTGAAGTCGCGCTTTTGGAGCAGGCGTTGCGCCAGGGCGCGATTGACGGCGTTGTCTTCCACCAGCAAAACACGAAATCCCAGGCCAGTGAATGCTTCGATGCCGGCGGAAAGCTGTTGCCCAGACTGCAGCGCATCTTTGCCGGGCTCCGCCAGACCGGAGATGGGAACCGCTTTCTCCGCTGCAACAGCCAGGTCCAAAGTGAAGTGAAAGACGCTTCCCTTTTCCGGAGCGCTTTCGACCCAAATCCTGCCGCCCATCATCTCCACCAGGCGGAGGCAGATGGCCAAGCCGAGCCCGGTGCCGCCATACTTGCGAGCCATGGAGCCGTCCGCCTGGGAGAATGCGGCAAATATTTTTTCCTGCGTCTCGGGTGATATGCCGATTCCAGTATCCTTCACGCCAAAGTGCAGCAGTACACGCCCCTTGACGGGAAATGCGGCGGCGACGGCGACGAGAATCTGGCCGCGCTCGGTGAATTTGATGGCGTTGCCAATCAGATTAAGGAGCACCTGGCGGAGGCGGCCGGGATCACCGATGAGAGAATCGGGAACATCGGCAGGCGCGTTGAATGCAAACTGAAGTCCCTTCTGTTGCGCCCGGATGGCGCAGGTTTTCAGGATCTGCTGCAGGCTGTCTCGAAGCTGGAACGGGATCAGCTCGATGTCGAGTTTTCCGGCCTCAATTTTCGAAAAATCCAGAATGTCGTTGATGATGGCGAGGAGCGAGTCGGCCGAGAATCGAACCAGGCCGAGATTTTCGCGTTGGGGCTCCGTGAGTTGGGTGTCGAGGACGAGTTCGGTCATGCCAAGAATGCCGTTGAGCGGCGTACGAATTTCGTGGCTCATGTTGGCCAGGAAGGTGCTCTTCGCCGCGCTGGCCGCCTCGGCTGCGCGTTTGGCGCCTTCTAGTTGCTGCTCGAACTGCTTGCGCTGTGTGATGTCTTCAGCGGCAATAATGATTCCGCCGACGTTCCCCTGCGGATCGCTCCAGGGATAGACGGCCGAGCCTACCCACTGCTCGGCGCCATCGGCGCGAATCCAGGCGTCTTCGCCCAGATGCTGCTTCTCACCGGCCAAGCCGCGCCGATGGGATTCACGCCATTTTTCGGGGAGGTTGGGGATCAGGTCATAAAGGCAAAGTCCAGTCAGGTCAGAATGGCCAAAGCCGTAGTCTGTGGTCCAGCGGCGACTGGCGGCCAGGTAGCGGATGTCGCGATCGAACATAGCGACAGCGACGGGAGCATGCTCGATGAATGCCTGGAGCCGGCGCTCACTCGCGCGCAGCTTTTCTTCCGCACGCTTGCGCTCGGTAATGTCGGCGGCCAGGCCGAGAATATATTGCGGCTTACCCGCCGCATCGCGCAAAAGGGAGAGTTCCACGCTCGCCCAAACCAGGCGTCCATCCCGCAAGAGGTAGCGCTTGTCGATGTGGAGGTGATCGATCTCGCCGGCGACCAGCTTCTTGAAAGAATTCCGGTCCTGCTCCAGGTCATCCGGATGGGTGAGCCTGTCAAACATGCCGGTAAAACGGAGTTCCTCTGCCGTGCAGCCAAGCATGCGACAGTAAGCGGGGTTAACGGTGATGTGACCATCTTTCAGTTCGGAGACCGCAATCCCGAATTCAGCGCCTTGAAAGACGCCTCGGAATTTTTGCTCGCTTTCACGGATGGCCAGTTCAAAGGATCGGCGTTGGGAAGTATCCAGAAATGTGACGACCGAGCCGATGGCTTCGCCAGCTCGGAGAATAGGATGGGACCAGTATTCGACCGGGAAGCTGGTGCCATCGCTGCGCCAGAAGACTTCGTCATTGGAATGGGCGTCTTTGCCGGACCGAAACGCATTAACAATGGCGCACTCTCGTATCGGGAACGGCGTGCCATCGGCGTGCGAATGATGGAACAGCAAATGGGAGTTTAGGCCGAGGACTTGCTCGCGGGAGGAAAATCCAAGAATGCGCAAGGCGGCTTGATTGACAAAAGTGCAGACGCCATGAACGTCAACACCGTAAATGCCCTCGGCAGTGGATTCGAGAATCAGGCGGATGCGTTCTTCCTCGTCGGCAAGGCGCTGTTCGACTTTCTTGCGCTCTCCGATAATCGAGCCGAGGGTCAATGCGGTGACAGCCAGGATCAGCATCAGGAACTGAATGACTGCCAGGTCTTCCATCCCCTGGTGAGCCACGCGCATCATAACGGCCAGGCTGGAATCTACGAGAATCAATGCGACGACCACGCCCCGCAATCCGCGGCGAATGGCAATCCAGATGAGCGGCAGAAAGAACAGATAGAAAAGATGAGCGCTGCGCGCGAAGTTGTTCTCAAAGGCCAAATAAAGGAGAAAGGCCAGTGAGGCAAGGAAACCGGAGGATTCGAGGATTTCCGCGCGGTTCATGCCCGAGCTTTTCGCTGCCGGCGGCGACTCTTCGGCGCCGGCAAAACCGAGGTAACGCCGGCACCAGGGGAGAACGAATTCGAGCAGGAAAGGTGTAAGACTCGAGAGCGCGACAGCGTCACCGATCCACCAGTTGAACGCGGCCTGCGCATAATTGCCAGCGGACAGTTCCCCACTCCAGACAAGAACGGCCGTTCCGGCGGCGGAAGCGGCAAGCGCGGCAATCAGGGATACACCCAAAAGGGTTGTTACATCGCTGGTGGAGCGAATGCGATATTTGCCGGTCAATTTCCGCCGCAGATAGAGACTTGCGGTTCCATAGATGACGGGAAGAAGCGGATTGGTAAGTAGAAACGGAAGGCTGCTGACGTTTTGATGATAGTTGAGGTATCCGGCCAGATACCCTGCGACGACAATCACCGGAAGGATCGACGGCCCAAGCCCCACAAATAACGCGACCGAGAGTCCCACCGGCGGATACCAGGCGCTGATGCTGGGCCAAATCTGAAGATAGACCGTGGTGCGATCCAACAAGCCGTAGATGATGATGAAGGCGATGCCGAATACCAGACGCCGGAGGTAAAAAGTGGAGACACTGCGGGAAGAGCCGGGGGGCGGGTTGGGAATTGCAAACGTGGGAAAATGGCGGGACACGAAGGAATTGAAAATTAGAAGGAAGGAGCCAATTGCTCCATCTTGGAACACTTTGTTCGATTCGTGCTTCCTCTTGCGGGCCGTTTCCTTGCCCTCAACAACATCCGCGCCAGAATCGATTTTCCGTCGAGCCACAAATCCTCTGTAAATTGTTGAGCTTTCAAGTACCGCCCCTTAAGGGGACGAAAGCCCACTCCAATGGCCATAGTCAATGGCCATAGTTGGCCGAAGTGGATGTAAGCATTTGAGATACCGAACAGCGGGCCTACTGGGACGCACGGGTATTCCGGTACAATGCGACTGGTAGCGGATTGAAGAGCGACGGACAGGTGGAAGCGTGATTCATCGATTTGTGTTTCATAACGAAGAGCTGAAGGCAGTGGATAAGGTGCGGTGGTCGCCTGGGCAAGCTGGATTGATTTGCGGGTGGGGGCTGTTCACGACGGTGCGCATTGTACGCGGGGAAGCGTTTGCCTACGAACGGCACTGGCGGCGGCTGGAAAAAGATGCCGCGCTCACGCGGCTGCCGCTCAACTATTCCAGCGCCAAGGTGCGCGTGCAGCTCCAGGACGTGATCCGTGCGAATAAAGTTGAAGATGGATGCGCGCGAATCTATCTGGTATGGAACACCGTGGGTTTCTGGAGGAGCGAAGAGAAGATGCCCGAGGTGGACCTGGTGATCACCAGCGCGGATGTGCCGGCCTATCCCGAAACGCTGCGCGTCGCGGTGCGCGAGCATGGCCGGCATGCGGCTTCACCACTGGCGGGCGTGAAAACCACTTCGTGGCTGAACAGCGTTTGGGCGGTGGCCGAGGCGCAGCGCGAAGGTTTTGACGAAGTAGTCTTGCTGAACGAACGCGGCGAAGTAAGCGAATGCACCGCGGCAAATATTTTCGCGGTGAAAGGCGATAAAGTTTTGACGCCGCCGCTGAACTCGGGCTGCCTGGAAGGCGTAACGCGGGGAGTGCTGACGGAAGTGGCTGCGGAGGCGGGCACGTCGGTGGTGGAACAAACACTGCGGATGGAGGATCTGTATGCCGCGGAAGAAGCGTTCATTACGTCCACGAATCGGAACGTAATCGGCATCCGCGAAATCGCCGGGCGAAAAATCGGAAATGGGAGCGCAGGCCCGGTCACGAAGAGGCTCGACATCGCATTTGACGCCTTTGTGAAAGATTATGTGGAGCGAAGACTGGCCACGAATCGCTGAGTGCTTCATCGGCGGGCGGTGGTATTGTGGGTGTGTCTTGAGGCGGGCGCAAGAACAACGGCGAAGCGCGCAAGCGCGTGTTACAATTCGCGGCTGAGTGGGGAAGCAGGGACGGAGGGCATGACGGAACCCCTGGTGCAAAGCGAAGCGGTTCTCGAGGTGATTTCTCCCGATGGCGCGCGGAAGTACGTTCGCGTGACCGCGGTGCCCTTTCTGATCGGCCGCGGCGCGGAAACCGGCAATCATTTGCAGCTGACAGACCGCCGTATCTCGCGGAATTGCGCCGCGATTGTGATGGAAGCGAACCGCTATTACCTCGAAGATCGCGGGCAGCGCCGCGGGATGTTCGTGAACGGCGAAAAAGTGGAAAGCCGCATGCTGAATGACGGCGACGCGGTTACCTTCGGGCTGGAAGATTCCTACCAATTGATATTCCGTTCCGCCTCGGGCACCGCCGAGGAAGCGATTCCCCAGCTGCTTACGCGCATTGACCACATGACGAGTTCCGAGTCCACCGGCGGCGGCCTGCGGAAGTTGAACATGCTGCTGGAAGCGACCTCTCTGCTGCATTCGCAATTGCCTCTCGATTCCGTGCTGGCGAAGATGATTGATCATGCGATTGCCGTGACGGATGCCGACCGCGGGTTGCTGCAAGAGGCAGTGGACGGAAAAGTGGAGAACATGCGGGTGCGGCTGGCCCGACGCTGCGGCGGTCAGCGCCTTCCCCCTGAAAGCATGACCGCCAGCCAGACTGCCATTCAGTTGGCGATGAAGCAGCAGTCACCGGTAATCACCGAAGATCTGGCGCAAGCGGAGATGAATCTGGCGGCGGCGGCAAGCATCGTTGCGCAGGGATTGCGCGCGGTGGTGGTGATTCCTTTGTATGCGAGCGCGCGGGCGAGCACGGACGCCTCCGCCACGGATGTGCGGCGCGGCGATTTTCTCGGCGTGCTGTACATGGATTCCAAGCGGCCGACGGCCTTTTCAAAGCTGGACCGGCAAATTCTGGACGCGCTGGCGGCCGACGCGGCTAGCATCCTGGACAACGCGCGGCTGGTGGAGCGCGAACGCGAACGGCAGCGCCTGGAGCAGGAGATCGGCATCGCTCGGGACATCCAGCAGGCGCTCCTGCCGAAGAATTTGCGCGAGTATCCTCACCTGGCGGTTTCCGGTGTGAATTTTCCGTGCTTGTCGGTGGGAGGAGACTACTACGACGTCTTCCCGCTTGACGACCGGCGCACGGCGTTCCTGCTGGCCGACGTAAGCGGCAAAGGATTGGGAGCGGCGCTGCTGACCACCATGCTGCAGGGCGCGCTTTCCGGCATGACGTTGGGCACCGACCCGGCGCGGACGTTCAATCACGTCAATCGCTTCCTGTGCGACCACGCGGAGGTAGGGCGGTATGCGACGATGTTTTTCGGCATTCTGGAAGACAGCGGAAAGCTCGAATACATCAATGCCGGGCATCCTTCGCCGATTTTGTTGCGCAAAGAAACGACGCAGGAAGCCTTTACCGAGGGTTCCTTTCCGGTTGGGTTGGTGCCGGAAGCCGAGTTCACTACTGCTTCTCTGCAACTGGAGCCGGACGATACGCTGGTTCTTTTCAGCGATGGCGTGACGGAAGCGATGGACCCGGAAGAAGAACTTTACGGCGTATCAAGATTGCGTGCCGTGCTGCAGGGCAAAACCGAACTGCCGTTGGATGAAATTCAGAAGACCGTCCTGGAATCCGTGGAAAACTTCGCGCGCGGCGCACGCCAGGCGGACGACTTGACCATTCTAGTGGTTCGATACCGCGCCGTGGCCACGGGCATCACCGAAGCTGGCGTTGCCACCACCAAATCCGCCGCAGCCAGCGACTGAGCGGCAAATCCCTCCAGGAAAGAAACTATTTCACTTCCCGCAAGTTGCCGGAGCTGGCATTGCAGGTGCCACTGGAATAGTCTCCACTTTCTGATCCTTCAACAGTTTGTTCAGGGCAGGCAATGTTTCCGCGTTCAGCTTGTTCCACGCAGCGATGTTTTTTGCGACGGATTCGCAACCACTTTTGACAGCGTTGTAGGCCGAATCCGCGGGCTTCATGTCGGCGCTTTGAACCATCACGAGGTCGTGTCCGAAATCGCGATTCAGGATGCCGAAGCCCGGAGCTTCCGCATTGCCGTCCTCGAGCGCGTGAAACTGTTTTTCGAGGTCCGCCAGCGCATCAGCAAGCTCTTTCGCCGGATTTGCGGCCAGGGATTTCTTGCGGGCGTCGAATTCGGCGTGCAGCGCCAGAACAGTCTGGAATGAACGGGCGGTGTCTTCCATAAACGCCGAGATTTTGCGAGAGAGCGCGAGTTGCGCGGCGTAATCTTCCGGGCCGATGTGAACGCGCGGGTCGGGCAACACTTGCAACTTCTGCTTGTACGACTTCCCTTCCCGGGTGAAAACCAGATCGTACATGCCCGGCGCAGCCAGCGGCCCCGGAGGTTGAACGCGCGGCGTTTCGCCGGGAACGGCGTGATCGGGCAGCGTGTATTCGGTATATTTCAATCGAGCGCCAAAATATCCGTAAGGCAGCGCGGTCGGATGCGCGTAGTGAAGGTCCCAGACAAAGCGGTTGATGCCCGCCTGATTCGGCAGCGCGTCCGGAGGGTAAAACCAATATTCGGGGACGTTCGGCGGGGGAATGGTTTCCTGGATTGCGTGACTCGAATAGTGGCGCACCAGATTTCCCTGCTGGTCGTATATGTCGAGAGCGAGTTCGCTCTTCGACGGAGTTTTTTGAAAATATTGCAGCGCGGCACCGTCGGCGGGATTGCGTCCCGCGGGTGTTTCCGTTTGCAGCGGCGTATCCGGATAGTTGTCCCAGCGAACGCGGATTGCTGGCTCCGGCTGAAAAAACTGCGCGGGAGAATCGGTGAGTTTCGCGGACCACTGACGCAGAGCGGAGATGTCGTCGAGGATCCAGAGTCCGCGGCCAAACGTGGAGGCGACCAGGTCCGCGCCGTGGACGGCGAGATCGGTGACATTGGCGGTGGGCAGATTAAGCTGCAACGGCTGCCAGTGATCGCCGGAATCAAAAGAGACATAAACCGCGTTGGTGGTGCCGGCAAACAAGAGCCCCTTGCGGCCGGTATCTTCGCGGATCGTGCGAGCCATGCCGTCCTCGGGGAGGCCGGTGACGATTTTCTCCCAGGTTTTTCCAGCATCGCGCGTGCGGTAGAAATAGGGATGGACGTCGCGCGGCGCATAAAGCAGCGAAAACGTATCGTGCTTGGCAAACACAGCGGCATAGGCGGTGTTGGCATCGTGCGGAGACGCTTCGATGCAATTGATGTAGGCGCGTTCGGGAAGATTGGCGGGTGTGACATCGGCCCAGGTGGAACCGTCGTGGGTGAGATGGATCAGACCGGTGGTTGAGCCAACCCAGATCAGGTTGGCGTCGAGAGGCGAGGGCGCAATCGTCTGGATCGCGCCGCGCGGAGCGGCTTGAGCATCATCGTCGTCATCGTCGTCCGCCTCTCCCCACAACGAAAATTCGTTGGCGTCTTTCGTGAGCGCGTGGCCATTCTCCATTGGTTTTGCAGCGCCGGGTGGCTCGGGCGTCTTGCTGGTGAGGTCTCCGCTGATTTCTTTCCACGAGGTGCCGCCGTCGGTGGTCTTCAGAAGAAATTGCGTGCCGTAATAGAGTGCGTGAGGATCGCGCGGAGAAAAGATCAGCGGAGTTTCCCACGTGACGCGGTATCCGGCGGGCGGAAGATAGATCGTGGCCACCTGGCCCGTGGTGCGGTTCAGGCGCAGCACCACGCCATACCAGCCAATGGAATAAACGGAGTTGGCGTCGAGGGGATCGGGTGCGATGAAGGCGCTTTCGAACGAACCGGTGGGAAACCAGTCGCGATAAGTGATCAGGCCGTAGTCGGCGCGATTGGGGACCGAGACGGAGCCGGAATCCTGCTGCGATGCGTAGAGACGGTACGGAAAGAAGCGATCGGTTGAGACTCTATAAAACTGCCCCGTCGGCTGGTTGTACCAGGTGTTCCAGATTTTTCCGCCGTCGAGCGTGATGACGGCGCCTTGGTCCGTGCCCATGAGGATGCGGCTGGTGTCTTCCGGCGCGATCCACAGTACGTGATCGTCTTCCCCGCTCGGCGTGCCTTTCCATGCCACGAAGTTGCGGCCTCCGTCGGTGGACTTGTACGTCGAGGTCTGCATCACGTAAACGACGTCCGGATTTTTTGGATCGGAGAAAACGCGGCCAAAATAATCGTCGCCGAGCACTCGGGGATCCTGCGTGATTTGCTGCCAGGTTTCACCGGCATCGTCGGAGCGAAAAAGTCCCTGGCGCATCAGGGAGAAAACGCGCTTGCCGGAAAGGCCGGGAGCAACGGCGAGACCGATGCGTCCGCGACGGGCGGGCGGCAAACCTTTTTCGCCAGTGGGAGTCCAGGTCTCACCCGCGTCGGAAGATTTGATAATGACGGTGTCTACCTCTTGTTCTTGGGGCGGTTTCTCTTCGGCGGGTTTTTCCGACGGAGGCTTGGGAATTCGCCGGATGACTGCATAGATCACGCGCGAGTCATTGGGATCGAAGCACAGTTCGGTGGGACTGTGGCGGTCATCCTTATAGAAGACTTTGCGCCAGGATTTTCCGCCATCCGCAGTTTTGTAGATGCCGCGATAATCGCTTGGCGTGATGTCGCCGACAGCGGCGGCGTAAACAAGGTTCGCATCCTTGGGATCGACAAGGATGCTGGGAATGGTACGGGATTCGCGAATGCCGATGTTGGTCCACGTGGCGCCGGCGTCGGTGGATTTCCAAAGACCGTTCCCGGGAGACTGCTCGCCGGTGGCGACGTAAACGACGTTGGGATTCGATGGAGCGACGACCAGATCACCGATCGATGCAACACGGGCATCGTCAAAAATCGGTAGCCAGGTAACGCCGCCGTTGGTGGTCTTCCAGACGCCGCCACCGGGCGTGCCCATGTAATACGTTTTGGGATCGCCGGAGATTCCAGCGACGGCAGTGACGCGCCCGCCGCGAAATGGCCCGATCAGACGCCAGGAGAGGCCCTTCATCTGGTCGGCGGAGAGTTCCTGGGCAGGAACGCACGAACCCATCAAAAATGAAAGAATAACGCCAAGAAAAATCGAAAACTTGTGGGCACTACGAAAGAAACGAGCGGTGGCTGAGGTCAAGACGGTGTCTCCAGAGAAAAAGTGAGTGTAACACGCGCGGGATGCCGGAGACCTGGCCTGGGAAAAAAACATAAATCTTCACGAACTGTTCGGGTACTAAATGCGCCTGTCCCGCAAAATCATCCGGGATGCAAAAAAACGGACCTCGGAAGGCGGCCGCTACACGGGCTAGAGTTCGCGTAGCGCCACTGCGACTGGACGGATCGACGCGCGAATTGCTGGAAGCAGACCACCCAGCGCACCTATGACCAGGGCGAAAACGATGCCCATCA
>Ga0137418_10001310_pt1 | contig 22840 bp, 22 predicted proteins | sample CZODoug3_1_2_16f_FD_122242 | JGI IMG/M metagenome (GOLD analysis project Ga0137418, IMG submission 122242) | Vadose zone soil fungal communities from Angelo Coast Range Reserve, California, USA - CZODoug3_1_2_16fungal (Hybrid Assembly) | ecosystem: Environmental > Terrestrial > Soil > Vadose...
TCGCTGTACATCGCCGTCGGCATCTCCGGCGCCATCCAGCATCTCGCCGGCATGCGCACATCGAAAGTCATCGTCGCGATCAACAAGGACAAGGACGCGCCGATCTTCAAAATCGCGGACTATGGCGTCGTGGGAGACCTGTTCGAGATCGTGCCGAAACTCACCGAAGAGATTCGGAAACTGCATGGGTAAGGGAGCAGGGAGCACGGAGCAGTTCGTTCTGGCCCAGTACCAGCCTCCGTTGCCGTTGGATCAGATCATCCTCCAGGAAGGCTCCGAAGGTGCGGGCGATCGCATGGAGCTCGACGTCCTCATCGTGGGCGCCGGGCCGGCCGGGCTGGCCTGCGCCATCGAGCTCGCGCGGCTCGCCAAGGCTGACGGAACCGAGCTCAACATCGGGGTGCTCGAGAAGGCCGAGGCGCTCGGCGAGCACGCACTCTCGGGTGCCGTCGTAAATCCCCGCGCGTTCCGTGAGCTGTTTCCCGATCTCAAAGATTCCGACTTCCCGTTCCGGGCGCCGGTTGGCAAGGAAGCCGTGTATCTGCTGACGGCGGGAGGCAAATGGCGATTGCCGACGCCTCCATCGATGCGCAATCACGGCAACTACATCGCCTCGCTGTGCGAAATCGTGCGCTGGCTCGGCAGCAAAGCTGAAGGGCTCGGCGTCAATCTGTTCACCGGGTTTCCGGCGGCGCAGCTGCTCGTGCGGGACTCGGGCGTGGTTGGTGTTCGGACTGCGCCCGCCGGTCTCGATCGCGCAGGGAAGCCGACACCCGGCGGCACGCCCCCCAACGACCTGGTCGCGAAGGTCACGGCGCTGGCCGAAGGCACGCGCGGCCTGCTCGCACAGGCGTGGTGCCAGTGGCAGAAGGTGCCGTCGGAAAACCCCCAGATCTTCGCCCTCGGCGTGAAAGAGCTGTGGGAGACGAAGCAGCCGCTCGATCGCATCATCCACACGCTCGGGTGGCCACTCCCGACCGATGCCTTCGGGGGCAGCTTCGTCTATCCGCTCGAGCCGAACCTCGTCGCGCTGGGCCTGGTCGTGGGCCTCGATTACCGCGACGTGGGGCTCGACGTGCACGTGCTGCTGCAGCGCTTCAAGCAGCATCCGCTGCTCAAGCCACTGCTCGCCGGTGGTGAGATGGTGGAATGGGGCGCCAAGACGATTCCGGAGGGCGGATTCTATTCGCTGCCCGAGCGGCGCTCGGGGAATGGCGTGCTGTTGCTCGGCGATGCCGCGGGATTCGTGGACGTGCCGTCACTCAAGGGCATTCATTACGCGATGCAATCGGGGATCTTCGCCGCGCGCGCGATTTTCCAGAACCTGAAGAGCGGCGCCTCGCTGGCGGAATACGACCGCCAGGTGGACGCGTCCTATGTGCGCGCTGATCTCTACCGCACACGCAACATGCGGCTCGCGTTCCGCGATGGGTTTTACCTCGGCGGCCTGCAGGCGGGGCTGATGACGCTCACGGGCGGACGGTTTCCCGGCGGCAAGTATCGGATGCATGCCGACGCAGAGGTGCCGCGCCGCTCGTCAGCCGCCGAACCACCGGTTGCGGGAGCGGTCAGCAAGGTCGATGCGGTGTTCAAGTCGGGAAACTCTACGCGCGACACGATTCCGAGCCATCTGATCGCGGCCCAGGACGTCCCAGGCGATGTCGCGCGGTTCTACTCGCACATGTGCCCCGCCGGCGTCTACGAGGCGACGGAGAACGGGCTGCGGATCAATGCGCCGAACTGCGTGGATTGTAAGGCGACGGATGTGTTGGGACCGCGCTGGACTCCGCGGGAAGGGGGCAGCGGGCCGAAGTACAAACGGATGTAGCCTTAGGCGTGCTTGTCCCTGAAGTAGTGCCTCGCGCGTTCCGCCAGCTGGGACGTGGACAGCGGCAGATTGCGTTTGACCCAGAGCATCGTCCGCTGCCCGCTCGGAAACCGCCGAGTTTCGTCCTGCTTGGATAGGCCCGCCATCTGCGTGAGTGCGATCCCGAACATCTCCTTGCTGGCCCGATCGAGCGCGACGCCGAACTCCTCATCCTCAGGCGTGCCAAGAATGTCGGAGTGGGTACGGCCTAACTCCTCGAGGGGTGCCGCGTACGAGTGCTCGGACTGCGTATCCATGGTGTAGCCGCAATAGAGCGAGAATTGCAAGGTAGCGGCCAAGGCATTCCAGAAGTCCTCGACCTGAATCGCCGCAGCGGTGTTCCCCGCTTGCCACAACGCATTCGCGATCTCGCTGTAGACCCGCGTGCTGCGACCGGATGGCTGGAGGCGCGACAGGACTGGAGCGAGCGCGTACCGAAACGGGCCCCATTCCGGCAGGCCGCCGGCAACGAATTGTCCCGTGATCCGTCCAGCATCCAGGACGGACAGTTGTCCCGAATCGCGCAGCGATTGCGGGCTGAATTCTCCCGTCAGATGTTCAAACAGCCGGTCCTGCTGATCGGGCGCCGCGATGATCACCACGCTTTCGCCGCGCTGCAAGCCCGCTGCGATGAAGGCGAGCGCCGACTCGGTGAGTGTGTCGCGACGGCGATCCTGGCCGTGAGTATCGCGGTGAAACTGCGCGAAATGTCGCCCGGGTGGCGCTTCGGCTAGAAGGGACACGGCTTAGCGCAGGGACTCTTCGTAGTAGCGGCGGGCCCGATCCAACACCGCCGCGCTGGCCGAGGGAAGATTGCGCTTGACCCACAGCATCGTCCGCTGGCCGCTCGGAAAGCGATGCTCGCCGGGATGCGTGTGCCGGGAGAAGCCGATCATCTGCGACAGCGGAACCCCGAACACGTCCCGGCTCGCGGCATCGAGGGCGACGCGAAACCGCTCATCGTCCGCGGTCCCGATGATGTCGGAATGGGTGCGGCCGATTTCCTCCAACGGCCCGTTGTACGCGTGGTCGTGATGGACGTCGAGCATGTAGCTGCAAAACAGCGAGAACGGGTATAGACGCGCGAGCTCGTTCCAGAACTCCTCGAGACGGATGGCGGCCGAGGGCTTGCCTTCGTGCCACAGCAGATTCACCATCTCGCCATACGCCCGGGTCGTCCCACGCCCGAACGCCCGCACCCGTTCGAACACCGCCGCCATGGCGTGTCTGAAGTCTGCCCAGTCCGGCACGTCATTCTGCATGAACTTGCGCAACATCAGCTCGGCGTCATGCAGCTCGAGCTGGCCCGACTTGAGGAACACGCCGGGATCGAGATCGTCCTCGCGCAACCGGGTGAGAAACCGATCGGTATGCGCCGGGGTCGCGATCACCACGACTGCGTTGCCGCGCCGCAGGCCCGTCTGCAGGTACAACGTGACGGCGTCGGTAAGGGCCTGCGGGTCGCGATGCAGCTGCGCGAAGTGCCGGTTGACCGGAGCTTCGATCAGCAGCGCACTGACCAGAGGGGATGACATCTACCGATCCATCGGCAACGAACGGGGAAAGCTCATAAGCCGGAACAGTAGGAATCCAGATTTGGCCACACAATCAATCCAACGGCGGATCGGGACGCGGCCCTGTCTCCTCCGGATGGACTAGTCCATTGGTAGGAAGGTCAGCGAAAACTCAGCTTGACCCCGTCGATGATGAACTGCACGGCAATCGCGCTCAGCACGAGCCCCATGAGCCGTGTGAGGATCCGCATTCCTGTCTGGCCGAGCCGCCGCTCCACGAGCGAGGCCGCCGACAGCACCAGATACGAGATCACGGCCGTGACCACGATGGACACGTAGACGGCGACCGTCGCCGCCGTCGATTTCGCGCCCAGCGCGAGGACCATGACGGTCGAGATCGCGCCCGGCCCTGCCAGCATCGGGACGCCGAGCGGCATGATCCCGATGTCGTCCTTCTCGATGCCCTCGGCGGTTTCGATCGGGGTCTCGCGCTGCTGGCTGCGCCGTGCCTGCACCATGTCGAGCGCGTTCAGGCCGATCAGCACCCCGCCCGCGATCTTGAAAGCGCCGATCGTGATCCCGAAGATCTTGAAGATCATGCTCCCGCCCAGCGCGAACGCGATCAGGGTGATCGCGCAGGTCCAGGCGCCCCGGCGCGCCAACACACGCCGCTGCTGCGGTGAGTCGCGCAGCGTCATCGCCAGGAACGTCGGGATGACGGCGAACGGGTCGACGATGAAGAGGATCGACGTGAAGATCAGCAACAGCTCCATCACGCGCTGGTTCATCGCACGAGCCCGCTGCGAATGCGCAGCATCCTGGCCGTCGGCGCCGGCAGGTCGCGCAGCTGTGCGCGCATTCGGCTGTAGGTGCCGGCGCGGAACCGGATCGTGAGCGGTTGTCCGTCGCGCAGGACGTCCACGGCGACCGCTGCGCTACGGGCAATCCCTCGCACGATCGCCGTCACGTCATTGCCATCGATGATCGCGCGGCCGTTGATCCGCACCAGCTCGTCCCCCGTGCGCAGCCCCGCCGCCGCGGCCGCGCTGCCGGGCGCCGCGACGGCGCGCCAGCGTCCTCCCTGCACGGCCGGCGGGATCGAGCCGATGCGTGCATCGATGGCGGGCTCTTCCCGGAACACGACTTCCCATCCCGCCGCCCCCACGTAGTCGTTCCACGGGATCTCGTCGACGCCGCTCACATAGCGCCGCCAGAACTCCGCGAAGTCGTGTCCGGTGGCGGCGCGGACCGAGGCGATCAGATCGTCGCGCGTGAATCCGCGCTCGCCGGCGGAATGCGCGAGCAGATAGCGCATGACGTCGTCGAGCGATTTCGCGTTATCGGTGGAATCGCGAATCGCGAGATCGAGCAGAAACCCCAGCACCTCGCCCTGGAGGTAATAGGAGATCGTGTAGTCGTCGTTGACGGCCGGCGAATCCCAGACGGTCCACGAGGAGCGCTCGGGAGAGACGCGCAGCCGCGCCGGGTTGCCGCGGTGATTGGCGATCGCTGTCGCGATGCCCTGCGCGAAGTCGCTGGGGCTGTCGAGCCCCGCACGCGCCAGAATGACGTCGGCGTAGTAGTCGGTGACGCCCTCGCTCCACCACAGGTTGACGGTCCGGACTTCGTGCTCGTAATCGAATGGCCCCAGCTCGACCGGCCGGATGCGCTTGACGTTCCAGGCGTGAAAGAACTCGTGCGCGCTCACCGCCTCGGCCCGGCGTGGATCGCGCGCCAGTGTCTCCGTCGTCACGCCGATGCTCGTCGAGTTGAGATGCTCGAGCCCGCCGCCGCGGCCGCCCACGAAGATGTAGGTGTAGTCCTTGTACGGCGGGGGCGCTCCGCCGAAGATGCCGATTGCCGTGGTGGAGATGCGGCGCAACATGTCGACGAACACGCCCGGTGCGTGGGCGCGAGCGCCGCCGAGGTCGACGACGGCCCGATGCGGTGTTCCCGCCGCGCTGAAGCGATACGACAGGAAGTGGCCCAGCAACATCGGCGAATCGATCAGCACGTCGTAGTTCGGCGCCGAGTAGGTCAGGCTGTCGCTCGTCTGAGGCACGAGGCCGGTGGCGACGCGCCAGCCGGTGGGGACCAGAAAAGTCACGCGGGCCGGCGCTTGCTTCCACCCATCGAGATACATGAACGTCCGCGGCCCGTCGACGATGCCGGAGCCGGCACGCAGAAACCAGCGGTTGTTGGGCCGCCGCCACTGGATGGTGTCCCGCAACCCGGCCGTATACCGGACGGTGATTCTCGCGCTGCCCTTCGTGTCGATGATCCAGGAAATCGGGGAGTCCTGGCGGACCGGCAGCTGGTCGCCGGCCGCGGTGAAGGCGACGAATTCCCAGATGTTCTGCCCCGAATTCATGGGCCGATAGGCCCCGGGCGCCCAGTTCGGGATGACGAGCCGGCTGAGACTGGGCGGGTTGGTGATCTGGAGCTCGACCAGGTACCCCAGCCGGTCGGTGCGGACCGTGAGGCTGTAGTACAGCTCTGGCGTGGAATCGTGCGCGCTCAGCCCGGTGAGCGCGAGCAGCAGCAGGATCAAAGAGCGACCTGTACCACGCGGTCCTTCCCCATCTTCTTGGCGTCGTACATCGCCTGATCGGCCCGCCGCAGCAAGTCGTCCGTGCTCGCATCCGTCGCCGTACATGAGACCACGCCAATGCTCGCCGTGACGTTGGGGGTTCCCTGGAAGACGTTGCGGAGGCTGGCAACGAGACGTTTGGCGGCGGCATCGGCCAGCTGTGCATCCGTCTCCGGCATCAGCACCGCAAACTCATCGCCGCCGAGCCGTCCCACGACGTCGGCTTGCCGCACCGAGCTGCGCATCGCGTCGGCGACTAGGCGCAGTACGGCGTCGCCCGTCTGATGGCCGTGGGTGTCGTTGATGACCTTGAAGTTGTCCAAGTCCATGTACATGAGCGCCAGCGGCCGCGGATAGCGGCGATTGCGATCCAGCTCCTGGGTGAGGCGCTCGGCGAAGGCACGGGCATTCAGGACGTTCGTGAGCTGGTCCTGGATGACGAGGCGGGCGAGCAGTGCCTGGCTGCGCCGCAGGTTCTCGAGCCCGGCCATCGCCAATGCGACCACGGCGACATAGGCGGCGCCATTGGCGATCCTCCACCCCAGCGGCGTGTCGGGCGGCATCTGATCCCACGCGACCATTTCCCGCAGGCCGATCGAAGCCACGCCGAACACGATGCCCCAGACCACCCCGTCGGTCCACGTGACCAGCAGCACGGGGACGACATACAGGATGGCGAGACGCGCCGTCGACGGCGTGAAGACATTGGCCCAATAGACGAGCAACATCAGCGCGACGTAGCCCGCGAGCCGGAGCGCCCGGCGCAGCGCCGGGGAAGCGGGAAGCGTCATCAGTAGGGCGGTTCCGAGACGTGCTGTGGATCGTCGAGGATCAGCGCCTGGAGCTCCGTCCCCTCGACAACGGTCGGCATGTCGGCCGGGACGATGAGCAGGGCATTAGCGCGCGCCATACTGGTGAGAATGCCAGAGCCCTGCGGCCCTGTCAAACGCGCCTCGTTTCCTTCTACTATTGCGCGCAGATAGTGTCGCAGCTTGGGACCGAGGGTGATCGCTTCCCGCACGACGACCGTCACCGTCCGGCGAAACGGCAACGCGTGCCCTTGTAGGCGGCGGATGGCGGGCCGCACGAACAGCTCGAACGTGACCATCGTGCTCACTGGATTCCCCGGCAGGCCGATCCAGGGTAGGCCACCGATGGTCCCGAATCCTACCGGCGCGCCCGGGCGCATGCCGATGCGCCAGAACTTCAGCTCGCCACCCAGCTCCTGGAGCACGTCCCGCACCAGATCGTGTTCGCCCACGCTGACGCCGGCGGTCGTGACGAGCAGGTCCGCGCCCGCTGAGCCGCGCAGATGCTCCTTCAGACTCTCCCGTGTGTCACGCGCGACCCCAAGGTTGAGCGGCTCGGCTGCCGCCCGACGGATCAAGGCGTCGAGGGTGTAGGAGTTCGAGCTGGCGATCTTCGTCCCGGCCAGAATCTCCCGCTTCTGATCGAGATCGACGATCTCGTCGCCCGATCCCATGAAGGCAACCCGCGGCGCGCGGTGCACCAGCGGCTGATCGACGGCGATCGACGCCAGGACGCCGAGCTGCGCGGGCCCGAGCGCCGTGCCCGCGGGGAGAACGACCGTTCCTCGTTTGATGTCTTCACCGCGGCGCCGGATGTTCTTCTTTACATCGCGCGCATTGCGGATCGTGACCGCTCCATTCGTTCCCCCCGCCGGGGCCGTGTCTTCCTGGCGGATCACCGTATCGGCACCCTGCGGCAGCGGCGCGCCGGTGAAGATCCGGATTGCCTGCCCGGCTGCGATCGTCTTGGTGGGGAACTGACCGGCGGGAACGGTCTCGATCACCTCGAGAGCGGTCTCGCTCTCCCTGAGATCGGCGCTGCGCACCGCGTAGCCGTCCATCGCGGAGTTGTCCCAGGGGGGCAGGTCGATCGGACTGGCGACGTCTTCGGCGAGCACGGTGTCGAGCGCCGCGCGCAGCGGGCGGCGTTCGGCGGGGAGCGGCCGGAAATCGCCGACGATCACGCGCGCCGCTTCGGCCGGCGTCATCATGGCGGGAGTATTTTCGCCCGATCCCACGCGAGATTCGCGATGGTCACGAGCCACGCGGTATCGCTGAAGCGGAACAGGGGGAACGGTGCGTGGAGATCGCGGTCGTCCGTGATCATCGCGACCCAATCGGCGGGATCGTGCACGGCGGGATCGAACACCGGCTTGGGTCCGGCGACGGTCCGATAGACTTCGATCTTGGGCAGCGGCGCGCGCTTGAACCCCTCGACCAGCACGATGTCGGCGTCGCTCAGATAGCGGCGCGCCAACGTGATCGGATCCGATTCCTGCTGCGTACGCTCGAACAGCACGCGCTGGCCGGGCGACTCGATCAACACGCGCTCCGCTTTGCCTTCGTGCCAATGCCGCCAGGTATCCTTGCCTTTTTGATCGACGTCGGCGGGGTGTGAGCCGTGCTTGATCGTCATCACGCGGAACTTGCGGCGTGCGAGCTCCGCCGCGAGCGCAACGAGGAGTGTCGTCTTGCCCGCGTTCTTGATGCCGATGATGGAGATCATGCGTGTTGCCGCCACAGCTCCTCCGCGCGCGCGAGATCGTCCGGCGTATTGACGTTGAAGAACAGCTCGTCGGGGCTGCCGAAGCCGCGCACCTGGGCGAGCGAGAGGATACCGACCCGTACGTCCGGGTGGAAGGAGATGGCCTGCAAATCGCCACTCTCCAGCCGCTGCGCGATTGCCGGCCCGCACGCCGGGCCGTACAGGGCACAGAGCGGCTCCAGACCGCGCTTGCCAGAGCTCTGCGGGAGAAACGCGTCGTACCGCCCCGCCGTGGCGCCATCCACCAGGGCGCGCAGCAACGCCGCGGGGACGAAGGGCATGTCCCAGGCGACGCATAACACGGGCGCTGATCCGGCCGTGACTGCGGTGTAAATCCCGCCGAGGCTGCCGTAGCCGGGTCGTGCGTCGGGGATGGTCGTGAGATCGGGACGCCACGTCGACGCGTCCGCTGCGTTCGCCACTAATAAAGGAAGCGCCCCGCCGGTCGCGGCCTGTACTGCGTCGACCACGCGATCGAGAATGCGACGCCCACCGACTTCGAGCAGGCCTTTCGGCACTCCGCCATAGCGGCGCGCGGCGCCACCGGCGAGCACTGCGCCCCGGGAGGGGGGGGACACCTCCGGCACGCTAGTAACGCCGTCCGCGCTTCTTCTCCAGCACGACGTCGAGGCCGAGCAGCAGCGAAAAGTGATGGTACAGACGCGATGCCGTCGGTCCGATGATGGCTCCCGCTCCCGCGGTTGCCGGTCCCGTCAGCCGGTTCAGCGGAACGATCAGATCGCGTACTTCCCAGCGAAACTGGTAGCCTGGGCTGATGGGTCGGGTGAATCCGAGAGCCGCGCCCAACAGGATCTTGGCTCGGCGGGGACGGGGATCAGACACCACCTCGCGAACCCCGAAACCGCTCGCTGCCACGAACCCACCGGACATCTCGATTGTGCTGCGCGATTGACTCACGAACCCGAGATTGAGCCGGGCGTAGGGACTCACCGATCCGCGCGCGGCCGCTCGAACCGTGGCGCCGGTAAAGAGGGCAATCGCGCCGCCGTCGGAAGCTTTTGTCTGGATGTCATCGCACGTCTGCTGGTTCTTGTTGTCGCTGTCGGGACGGTAGACCGTGGGGCCAGTACATCCGCCGTCCACCGGCAGCCCCATGTACGACAGCTCGGCATGAAGTCCGAGATGAGGCGAGGGAAAGTAGGTGGCGGAGGCGCCGACAATAATGCTGGGTGCAATCGACTGGGAGAGCCGCAGGATGTCGTATTGCGCCGGGTTCGAGCCGATCACCTGCAGCGGCTGTGAATCCACCGTCCAGAGATCGTGCCCCGCCGTGTAACCACCGAAGATGGTCAGCGAGATGGTCGGCTGCTGATTGGTCTGCGCGACGGCGCTGGATGCTCCGGCGAGCACGAGAACGGCGAACGTGGCAAGTCGCATTAGACCTCGAGGTGGTTGTGTTCGACGGCAAGACAGTGATCCATCATGAACGGAATACCTGCGGCTCGGGCGCGCGCCTGCGCCGCCTCATCGACGACGCCTTGCTGTAGCCAAATCAATTGCGGACCGGGGCGCAGCGCGATGGCTTCGTCCACGACCGGTCCCGCGTTTTCGCTGCGCCGAAACACGTCGACCACGTCGATCGTGTGATCGCGCGCCGCCTCCGTCAGCGACGGATAGCTCTTCTCGCCCAGGATTTCGGCGTGACCGGGATTCACCGGTACGATGCGATAGCCGGCCCGCTGCAAATAGCGCGCGACCGAATGGCTCGGCCGGATCGGTTTCGGCGAGAGTCCCACCACCGCGATGGTGCGGGCCCGGCGCAGCAGGTCGCGCAGCTCGTCCGGGGAAGGCGTCATCCCTCCGGAGCGTGCACGTGCGGCGTGCCGCTCACCGCTCGACCCACGAGGATCATTCCCGAGCGCTCCGCGATCGTCACGGCCAGGGTGGATGGCACGCTGGGCGTCGCGACCCACGCCAGCCCGGCGCGCGCCGCTTTGAACGCCAACTCGGCGGAGATGCGGCCCGTGACCAGCAAGCCGTGACCCACGATCGGCGTCCGCGCCAGCACGGCGGCGCCGATCACCTTGTCGACTGCGTTGTGGCGTCCGATGTCCTCGGCATGAAACAGCAGCGCGGTGCCCCCCCCGTCGGTGAGCGCCGCCGCGTGAATGCCGCCCGTCTCATTGTAGCGCGCGCCGCTGGCGAACAGTTGTTTGAAGAGTGTCCGCAAAGTCTCGGGCGGCGGCGCTGAGCCGCGGGCGGGCACCCGCGTCATCGCCTGTGGGTCGCCGAGCATCGTCGCGACCGCGCCGCATCCGGATGCCAGCACGCGCTTGCGGTTCTCGCCCTTCACCTGGGCCAGCCGCTCCGGCTTCACGTCCGCCCAGAAGCCGAGATCGGGCGCGCATGGACGCAGCTGGACGAGGTCGTCGAGGGACGCGATGTAGCCCTCGCCGTGCAGCCAGCCCACGGCGAGCTCCTCGAGCTGGTCGGGCGTGCACATCCACGTGACCGCCGGCTCGCCGTTCACCTCGAGCCAGACGGGCCACTCCTCGACCACCGCCGAGTCGGCGCGCATCCGGCCGGCGCGATCGCCGGGCTGTTTACGGTTGGCCGAAGTATTCGGAGTAGAGATGCGGACCCTCCTCAATGCGCACACAATGCAGCGTTACGCCGGGCGGCACAGCGGCGACGATGCGCTCCCAGAGATACACCGCCAACGCCTCTCCCGTCGCGAGCCACGTCCCCGCGGCAAAGGTCGCGATGTCCCTGTTAATATGCCGCCCGTCGAAGCGCGCTACGACTTCGCGCTGCAGCAACGTATCGAGGGCCTTGAGGCTCATGACGCCACTGCGCGCAGGGTCGAACACCCCCTTCACGGTCACGAGACACCGATAGCGATGGCTGTGATCGCCGGTGGCGCCGGCAAACTCCGGCAGGTCGGGGAAACGGTGCGTGGCCGTAAACTCCACGATCCGTGTGAGATAACCGGTGGGCATTCCTTAGAATACCCGCACGGCCGTGGCCTTGAAAGAGAATACGACCGCGCCGCCGGGGGCGAGCGCCAGGTCGCGCGCCGCCTCCGCCGTGATGGCGGCGACCAGCTCCACCCCGCCGACATCGGCACGCACGTGCACGCCGGCGCCGAACCGCTCGATCGCCATTCCCCTGACGCGCCCCGACAACACATTGCGCGCTGACGAAGGCAGTCGCTCACGGCTCACGAAGATGTCGGTCGGAGGGATGGCCAGCACCGCGGGCCCGGTGCGATCGGTCAGGACCACGATGTCGACGTTGCCGACGCGAGCGTTCTTCACGCCGTCGCCCGCCGGCAAGTCGACGCGGAACAGATTCTCCGGTGTGACGGGCGACAGCCGTCCCTCGGCGAGCGCGCGGATGTCGTCGGCCCAGCGATACGCGTCCTCGAGTTGATGCGACGCGATGCACACCGCGAGCGGACGAGCGATGCGCTCGGCGACGAGCGCGCGGTACAGCGCGCCGGCCGCCGCCCGGTCGGCCGAGCTGGCCGGCTCGTCGAGCAGCAACACATCGGGGCGTAGCGCGAGCGCGCGAGCGACGGCGACGCGCTGCACCTCGCCGTCGGACAACTCGTGGCGACGCCGGCCCAGCAGGGTCTGCAGTCCGAGCCTGTCCACCACATCCCCGATTATCCCGTTGACCGCGGTGCGTCCGATCCCCCTCACCTCGAGACCGTAGACCAGATTGTCTCGCACCGTGCCACGAAACAGGATGGGCCGCTGCTCGACGAGCGTGACGCGGCGGCGCAGCGCGGCAGGTGCGCGCCGCGGCACGACGGCGCCGTCCCAGAGGACCTGCCCTTCGGTTGGCGCTTCGAGCAGAGCGAGCAGCCGCAGCAGTGTGCTTTTCCCGGCGCCGTTGTGTCCCACGACGGCCAGGATCCCCGTGCGGGGCACGGCGAAGTGTTCGAGATCGAGCACCACTCGACCCTCATAGCGATGCCGGACACCGCGCAGCTCAACCACTGCCACGTCCTTGGAGCATCTGCAACGCGATGTTGACCACCAGTGCGAGCAGCAACAGCACGAGGCCCAGCGCGAGCGCCAAACCAAAGTCGCCCTGGGACGTGTACAGCGCCACGGCGGTCGTGAGGGTGCGGGTCGAGCCGCGGATGTTGCCGCCCACGATCATCGCGGCGCCGATTTCGGCGACGACCTGGCCGAACGCGGCGGTGATGACGGCGGCGAGCGCGAACCGTGCCTCGCGCGCGACGGTCCAGGCGGTGCGCCACGATCCGGCGCCCAGCGTCTCCGCGGTGCGGCGGATGCGGGGATCCACCCCCTGAATCGCCGCTGCCGACAGAGCGGCCGCGATCGGCAGGGCGAGCAGCACGTCGCCGATGACGATGGCCTGCCACGTATAGAGCCAGCCGAGCCCACCGAGCGGGCCACGCCGCGACAGCAGGCCGTACAGCAGCAGCCCGACGACGACGGTTGGGAAAGCGAGTGCGGTATTGACGACGGTCAGCGCGGCGCGCCGTCCCCAAAACCGCCGCGTGGCCAGGAAGTAGCCGAGCGGCAGGCCGACCGCGCAGGAGATCACGGTCGCGACGACGGCAACTTTGAGGGTTAGAAGAGCGATTCCATAAACTTCCGAATCACCCGCAACCAGCAGCCCCCACGCGCGCCGGAACGCCTCGGCTAGAAAGTCCATCCAATGCCGAGGCTGACCCAGGGATGCATGGTCCAGTCGGTGAGGTTCTGGTTGAACGGAACGACCGTCGACCCGTCGGGCGCGGGATTGTGAAACGACAGCGGATACTTCAGCCGCCAGAAATGCGCGCGCAGGTCGGCGTTCACGGTGACCCGTCGCGTAGGATGCCAGCGCGTACCCGTCGCCAGCGCGACCGTAAGCTTTGTGCCGAACTTGTAACCGCTGCCGGTGGTATCCCCGGGGGACTTCACGTCGGCCATGAGCCCGAGGGCGGTGCCGACATACGGGGCGAGCCCGCGCCACGTCTTGGCGCCGGTGAGCCGCAGCTGCAGCCCGATCTCCGCGAGCACGAGGTCGGACTTCACGGGACCGACGCGACGCCGCGGTGATGTCGAATCAGCCCGCGGATCGTAGATGAACCGATCGCCCTGGAGGTAGGCGGTCGTGAACTGGAACAGCATGGAACGGCCGGCCGGAATCTCGTAGCGCACGCCGACCGTGAATGCGTTGCTCACACCCGCTCCGGCGCGCCCGCGGTCCCCGGACAGATGTCCAACGAACAGCGTCGGCCCCGGGTGCAGCAGGATGTCATGATAGGGCGAGGTAGCGGGATCGTGGCCGACCTGGGCGGAAAGACGGAACGATGGAATGATGGAAAGTAGGAAAAGGGCCCTGACGAGCCTCGTTCTCCACGTTCCGTCATTCCGTTCCATCATTCCATCGTTCCATCGTTCCATCAGTCGCTCTCCCTCAAGTCGCGTCCCGTCATTTCCGGCGGAGGCTCGATACCGAGCAGGTTTAAGATCGTCGGCCCGACGTCCCGAAGCGAGCCACCGGGCCGTAACGGCTTAGTTCCTGCGCCTTCTCCCACGATCACGAAGGGCACGGGGTTGGTGGTGTGCGCGGTATGCGGTCCGCCCGTCGCCGGATCGATCATCAATTCACAGTTGCCGTGATCGGCGGTGACGAGCAGGGTCGTAGACGCCTTGTCGGCGGTCGCGAGCACGCGCGCCAGGCACGTATCCACCGTCTCGACGGCTTTGACCGCCGCCTTCAAGACCCCGGAATGCCCCACCATGTCCCCGTTGGCGTAGTTGCAGAGAATGAAATCGTGCTGTCGTTGCTCGATGGCTTTGCAAAGCACGTCCGTGACGCCGGGCGCGCTCATCTCCGGCATCAAATCGTACGTCGCGACCTTCTGCGACGGGACCAGCAGCCGTTCCTCCCCTTTGTACGGCGGCTCGTAGCCACCATTAAAGAAGTAGGTGACGTGGGCGTACTTCTCCGTCTCCGCGGTGCGGAACATCGTCTTGCCGCGCTCCGAGAGCACTTCGGCGACGATGCGGGACAGCACGATCGGCTCGAAGGCGGCGGGGAAGGGCAGCCGTTCGTCGTAGCGGGTCATCGTCACGAGCCGCACGTTGGGCCGGCCCTTCACGTCGAAGCCGTCGAAATCCGGCGATGCCAGCGCGCGCACGATCTGTCGCATGCGATCGGCGCGATAGTTGAAACAGAAGATGCCGTCGCCTTCGCGGATCAACGGCGCGCCCGTGATCACGCGCGGCTTGACGAACTCGTCGGTCTCGCCCGCCGCATACGCCTGTTTGATCGCGGTGATCGGATCGGGAACCTCGACACCGATGCCTCGCACCATCGCATCGTATGCGAGCTTCGTGCGCTCCCAGCGCTGGTCCCGGTCCATCGCGTAATAACGGCCGACGACCGTGGAGATGGCCGTCCGGCCGTCAGCCCGTCCGACCGTCCGGAGCAGCTCCTCCATGAACCCGAGTGCGGACTGCGGCGGCGTGTCGCGGCCGTCGAGCCAAGCATGGATCGCGATGCGCACTCCCGCTCGCCGGCCCAGCTCGACCGCCGCGAGCAAGTGCTTGTCGAGTGCGTGAACGCCACCGGTGCCGATCAGACCCATGACGTGCAACGTGCCGTTGCGCCGCCGTGTCTCCTCCACCAGCTGCACGAGTGCCGGGATGCGAAAGAACTCTCCAGAGTCGATCGACTGCGAAATGCGCACGATATCCTGCGGCACGACGCGGCCGGCGCCGAGATTCAGGTGGCCGACTTCGCTGTTGCCGATCTGTCCCTCGGGCAGGCCGACGGCGAGCCCCGATGCTTCGAGCAATGTGCGCGTGGCGCGTTCCCACAAGCGGTGCCAGACCGGCGTCTGACCCAGCTCGATGGCATTGCCCACGCGGCCGGGCCGGAACCCCCAGCCATCGAGCACGATCAGGACAACCGGGGTGCGCGTGCTACCGCTCGTTGTCATATTGAAGGGGATGCAAGTTAGCCAGATCGTTCGCGCCCTACTAGTTGTTGCGAGCCTTGCGACTCCCGGCCCGGCAGCGTCTCAGGTCGCGTCACGCTATCGTGTCACCGCCGACAATACGTGGTTCTATCAGGACGTCGGGGGCCGTCGCATCGCGCGCCTGGCGCGCGGCGCGGTGCTCGCCGGCGGCGCGACGCGCAACGACTGGATCCAGGTGACCCTCGAGGGGTGGATCTTCGCCACATCGGTCGGCCGCAGCGATCGCCCCGACTTCGATCTGCTCGTCACGCGCGCGCCGAACGAAAACCTGCGCGCGGCGCCCGCCGGCCCGCTGGTCGCCGAGCTCGCGCAGGGGTTTGGGCTGAAGCGTTCGCCGCCGGACAGCGCGGGCCGCTGGGTGCATGTGAGGCGTGACGGTTGGGTGCAACGCAGCGCACTCGCGCCCCTGGCCGACGTCGTCGCGACCCGCACCGTTGATTCCTCGAGCACGGACACCGCTCAGGGACCAACCCCGGGGCCGCGCCCAGCGGCCACCGAGCGGGTGGACTCCACCCGCGCGCAACCGGTGCGCATGACGACGCTGTACCGCGCGCCTGACGGTCCCGAAGCAGGGACGCTCACCGCCGATACGCCGCTCCGCGTCCTGAGCCGCAATGGCGAGTGGACCCGCGTGCAGTTGGAGGGCTGGGTCAAGGGCAGCGAGCTCCAGGCCGCGCCGGCCGGCGTCCTGGTCGGCGTCACCGCCGCCGAGCTGCGCGCCGAGCCACAGCGCTACGTCGGCCAGGTGGTTCGCTGGAATCTCGAATTCATCGCGATTCAGAAGGCTGACGACCTGCGGCCGGACATTCCCGGCGGCTCTTCCTACGTGCTGGCGCGCGGGCCGCTGCCGGAACGCGGCTTCGTCTACGTCATCGTTCCCGACATCAAGCTGCCGGCATTCCGCGCGCTCACGCCGCTCGTGACGATGCAGATCACCGCGCGCGTGCGGAACGGCCGCAGCCGCTACCTCGGCAATCCTGTCGTCGAGCTGGTTTCCTTGGAGGGAGGCGTATCGCCGTGAACGACGTGCTCAACGAGCGCATCCGACGCAGACTCGACACCATGACCGACGAGCAGGCCTACCAGGTGCTCGACTACGTCGAGTTTCTCGAGTCCAAGTACTCGCAACGCGCGGCCGGTGCGCCGGCGTTTCAGAAAGTCGCCGAGACGCTGGAGGACACGATGCGCGCGGGCCGCGTGCCCATCACGATCATTCGCGGCACGATGGACGCGGTCGGGAAAGCGGGGAAATTCCTCGAGGGGCTGGCCGCCGCGGGAAAGGCGGCGGTTGAGGAGGCCAAAAAGAAGCCGGTTGAGGAAACCAAACCCACCCAGTAACTTCCGAGATGGGAACCTTCCGGCCCGACGTCGCCCTCACGTTTGACGACGTCCTGCTCGTGCCCCGTCACTCGACGGTGCATCCGCGCGACGTCGCCGTCACCTCCCGCTTGACCCGCGCGATTCCGCTCAACATTCCGATCGTCTCCGCCGCCATGGATACCGTGACCGAAGCGGACATGGCGGTCGGCATGGCGCGCCTGGGTGGGATCGGCGTGATCCACAAGAACATGTCGATCGACCGCCAGGCCGCCGAAGTGGATCGCGTGAAGCGCAGCGAGTCGGGCATGATCATGAATCCGATCACGCTCGGCCCCGACCGGCCGCTGCGGGAAGCGCAGCAGCTGATGGTGCGCTTCAAAATCTCCGGCGTACCGATCGTGGATGGGGCGGGGAAGCTGGTCGGCATCATCACCAACCGCGACCTGCAGTTCGAGCGCCAGCTGGACCGCCCAATTCGCGAGGTGATGACCAAGGACAAGCTGGTGACGGCGCCGATCGGCACCAATCTGGATGAAGCCGAGCGGATTCTCGCCCAGCACCGCATCGAGAAGCTCCCCGTCGTCGACAAGCAGGGATTGCTCAAGGGACTCATCACCATCAAGGACATCTTCAAGCGCCGGCAGTATCCCGACGCCAACAAGGACGAGCACGGCCGGTTGCGCGTTGCCGCGGCGGTCGGCGGGACGCCGGACGCGCGGGCGCGCGCCCAGGCGTTGCTCGATGCCGGGTGCGACGTCGTCGTCGTCGACTCCGCCCACGGCCACAGCCAGGGCGTGCTCGACACCGTCGCGTGCCTGCGCGACGCATTTCCCGACGCGCAGCTCGTCGCGGGCAACATTGCGACCGAAGCCGGCGCGCGCGCCCTGGTGGAGCGCGGCGTGGATGCGGTGAAGGTCGGCGTGGGTCCCGGGTCGATCTGCACGACCCGCGTCGTGACCGGCATCGGCGTCCCGCAGATCACCGCGATCGTCGACGCGGTGCGCGGCGCCGGCGACATCCCGGTGATCGCCGATGGCGGGATCAAGTACTCCGGTGACGCCGTGAAAGCGCTGGCCGCCGGCGCCTCGAGCGTGATGATGGGATCGATGCTCGCGGGGACGGAGGAGAGTCCCGGCGAATCGTTCCTGCTGGAGGGGCGGCGCTTCAAGGTAATTCGCGGCATGGGAAGCCTGTCGGCGATGGAGGAAGGCTCGGCGGACCGGTACTTCCAGGAAGGCGAAGTCTCGCTGCAAAAACTCGTGCCCGAGGGTATCGAAGGGCGCGTGCCGTATCGTGGCCCGGTGGCGGACGTGGTCTACCAGATGGTGGGTGGGCTGCGCAGCGGCATGGGCTATTGCGGTGTCTGTGACATCAACGCGCTGCGCACCGAAACCGAGTTCATTCGCATCACGAGCGCCGGGCTCAGGGAGTCGCATCCGCACGACGTCGTCATCACGCGGGAAGCGCCGAACTACAGTCTGTGAGAATCTCTCACGCCCGTCTCTATTGACAGATCGCCCGGGTGGGCCAACGTTGGGTCGTTCCGCGCCGTCGAATCGTATCTCCTCGCAACCGGAGTCCTGCATGAATCTGTTCCGACGGAAGAGCGTCACCGAGCTGCAGGCGGAAGCGCTCAGCGACCATAGTTTGAAGCGAGCCCTGAGCGCGCTCAATCTCACGCTGCTCGGGATCGGCGCGATCATCGGAACGGGGATCTTCGTACTCACCGGCACCGTCGCGGCTCTGAATTCCGGTCCCGCGGTCGTCCTGTCGTTCACGCTGGCCGGGGTGGCGTCGATTTTTGCGGCGCTGTGCTATTCCGAGTTCGCGTCGCTGGTGCCGATGGCGGGCAGCGCGTACACCTACGGATACGCGACGCTCGGTGAGCTGATCGCCTGGATCATCGGCTGGGACCTCGTCCTCGAGTACGCGCTGGGCGCGGTCACGGTGGCGATCGGATGGTCGGGGTACGTCGTATCGTTTCTCCACGACGTCGGCATCAACGTGCCGTGTGCCCTCTCGTCCGCTCGCGGCATCGTGGTGCAGTGCGCCGACGGAACGACTGCCACCGCGATCTTCAACCTCCCGGCCGTGATCATCATCGGCCTCGTCACGACGCTGCTCGTCATCGGCATCAAGGAATCGGCGAACTTCAACAACGTCATCGTATTCGTGAAGGTCGCCGTGGTGCTGCTGTTCATCGTGTTCGCCGCGCACGCGGTCAACCCGGCGAACTGGCATCCGTTCATTCCGCCGCAGACCGTCAAGGACGGCGTGCCGGTGGCCGGGGAATTCGGCTGGAGCGGCGTCTTCACGGGAGCCGCCATTGTCTTCTTCGCGTACATCGGGTTCGACGCCGTCAGCACGGCCGCGCAGGAAGCCAAGAACCCGCAGCGGGACATGCCGATCGGCATCATCGGATCGCTGCTGATCTGCACCCTGCTGTACATCATCGTATCGGCGATCGCGACCGGCGTGATGAGCTACAAGGAGCTGAACGTCCCCGACCCGATCGCGGTCGTGGCGGATCGCGCCGGCCTGGGCTGGATGTCCACGCTGATCAAACTCGGCGCGATTGCCGGGTTGTCGTCGGTGATCCTGGTGATGCTCCTGGGCCAATCGCGCGTGTTCTATTCGATGTCGCGTGATGGACTGCTGCCGCCGTTCGTCAACAAGGTGCATCCGAAGTTCCAGACGCCCTACCTCACCTCAATCGTGACGGGCGTGGTCGTCGCCTTCTTCGCCGCGATCTTGCCAATCCGCGACGCCGCCAGCCTCGTGTCCATCGGCACCCTGCTCGCGTTCGTGATCGTGTCGGTCGGCATCCTCGTGTTGCGAGTGCGCGAGCCGAACCTGCCGCGTGTGTTCAAGACCCCCTGGGTTTGGTTCGTGGCGCCGGCCGGGGCGTTGTCGGCTCTGTACCTGATGAAGTCGCTTCCGCCCGTCACGTGGGAGCGCCTGCTGATCTGGTTCGTGATCGGAATGGTGGTCTACTTCCTGTATGGCGTACGGAACTCGAAGCTGGCGAGAGGACCGGGGGCAGCCGCTCCACCGCCGCCGCGCTAAGCGGCCAGTGAGCATGGCGTCTGCCGCACACCCGACCAAAAGAGCTAGATCAAAGGTCTGGTTGGCGCCGGCGCCGCGCGGCAGGCGATTATCTTGTCCAGAATGAGCTCCAACGGCGTGCCCGTTCCGCCGACTCGCGCCAAGGCGGCCCGCGACGTGGCGGCGGCATTGACGAGTGCCCGCCACGTCGTTTTGACCACGCACGTCAACGCCGACGGTGACGGCGTCGGCAGTGAAGTAGGGCTGTGGCATCTGCTGCGCGCCCGGGGCGTCTCCGTCACGATTGCGAATCCCACCAAGATTCCCGAGCGCTTCAATTTCCTCGTCCCCGAAGGCGCCGACTCCAGCCGCAACGCGGTGCGGGAGATCGAGCGCGCCGACATCGTGGCATCGCTGGATATCGGTGACATCAGCCGCCTCGGCGAGCTGGCAACCGTGATTCGCAAACGCGAGCCGCCTTTTGTCTGCATCGATCACCACGTGGGGCCGGTCAAGCTGCCCGTCGGTCCGTGCCTCATCGCTCCGGAAGCGACCGCGACCGCCGAGCTGGTGTTCGACCTCGCGAACGTTGCCGGCTGGCCGCTCACGGCCGAGAGCGCGCAGGCATTGTACGTCGGCCTGCTGACCGACACCGGTGGATTCCGGTTCTCCAATACGACGGCGCGCGCGCTGCGCGTCGCGGCCGCGTTGCTCGAGAAGGGCGTCGATCCCGAAGCGATTTATGCCTCGGTGTATGCCAGCGCTCCTGAAGGGCGGGTACGGTTGCTGGCCGAGGTGCTGCAGACGCTGGTGGTGGAGCCGGAAGTGGGACTGGCGTGGGTCAGCGTCCCCGCCGATGCCCTGCGCCGCCACGAGGTTACGGCGGACGACCTCGACGGCATCGTCGAGTTTCCGCGTTCCATCGCCGGTGTGCGCATGGCGCTGCTGTTCCGGCACATCGGCAACGGCCGCATCAAGGTATCCTTCCGATCCATGGGCGAAGTGGACGTCGCAGCACTCGCGCATCAGTTCGGCGGTGGCGGTCATCATCGCGCCGCCGGCGCGTCGCTGTCCGGCACGATGGCGGACGTCGAGGAGCAGGTGCTCACCGCCGCGCGCCACTTTCTGGCCAACGGCCAGTCGACGTGACCGCGCCGGTCCTCAAGTCTCGCGTCGAGCAAACACTCGGCGGCATTGTGAATCCCCGTCTGGGCGGCGATGTCATCGCGAGCGGCATGGTGCGCGATCTCAGCGTCGATGCGCAGGGCGCGGTCAGCTTCACGTTCGTGCTCACGCGCGATGACCCCGGCTCGCTCGCGCGGCAAGTGCGCAAGGCAGTCGAAGGCGTTCCCGGAGTGAGCGGCGTCAAAATGAGCATCGTGGATGCGGCGGCGACCGCGGGGGGAGGGGGGGGCGGCGCGGGTCCCGCGGCACGGCCCCGCGCCGCGCAGGCACCCGCGGTCCCTGCGCCGCCCACCCCCGACGAAATGCCGATGCTCGGCAAAGTGCTGGCGATCTCGAGCGGCAAGGGCGGCGTCGGCAAGTCCACGGTGTCGGCGAACCTGGCTGCGGCGCTGGCGCGCGACGGCCATCGGGTCGGGCTCATGGACGCCGATATCTACGGTCCGAATATCCCGCGGATGTTCGGGGCGAACACCAAGCCTGAAGTGCAGGGCGGCAAGATCCAGCCGCTCGAGGCGCACGGCGTGAAGCTGATGTCGCTCGGATTCATCGTGGAGCGTGACGCGCCGGCGATCTGGCGCGGCCCCATCATCATGAAGATCATCACGCAGTTCGTGCGCGACGTCGCGTGGGGCGAGCTCGACTATTTCCTGGTGGATCTGCCGCCCGGCACCGGCGATGCCCAGCTCTCGCTCACGCAGATCGTGCGTCTCCACGGGGCGTTGATCGTGACGACGCCGCAGGAGATGGCGGTCGGCGATTCGTTGCGCGGCGCGAAGATGTTCGAGCGCGTGGGCGTCGGGATCGTCGGCATCGTGGAGAACATGAGCTACTTCGTATGCCCGCACTGCAACGAGCGGTCCGAGGTATTTCTCGCCGGCGGGGGCTCACGACTCGCCGCCGAGCTGGGCGTGCCCCTGCTGGCGCAGATCCCGCTGCAGGCGGGGATGCCCGATCTCGCGGACCGCGGCGAGCCGATCGTCGTGAGCCAGCCGGATTCACCCGCCGGCGTCGCCTTACGCGAGCTGGCGCGAACCGTCGTGACGCGCACGGCCGGCCTGGCCGCCGCGCTTCCGATCAGCGGCGCGCCGGCGCCGCGCTGACGTGCAGGTACTCGCCGCGATCTTCGTGGTGCTGCAGAGCACCCACTCCATACCGTCCGATAGTACCGCGATCACGAGCACGCGCGCGGCATTGCGCGCCGGCCTGGACACGTTGTACGGCGGTGCGTTCGAGCGTGCCGCGACGTACTTCGCGGCATTGGCCGAGCGCAATACCGCTGATCCGGCGCCCGTCGTGTTTCAGGCGGGCGCTTATATCTGGTGGGCGGCGGCGCGCGATTCGGGGGACTTCGAGCTGGGGCGCATCGATTCGCTCCTGGGGGTGGCGCTGGCGCGGGCGCGCGCGGTCACCGATGGCTCGACCGATTTCTGGCTGGCGACCGCGCTGGGCTATCGCGCCCGGCAGCGCGAAGAGCACGGCCACGGATTCAGCGCCGCCCGCGACGCGAAAGCGATGCGCGACATCTACCGCCGCTTGCTCGCGGCCGATTCGTCCTGTGCAGACTGCTATCTGGGCCTCGGCGTCTACGAGTACGGCCTGGCGCGCGCCAGCGCGCTGGCGCGTTTCTTCGCGCGGCTCATCGGCCTGGGAAGCGGCAACGCCGAACGCGGCATCCGCTACATGCGCCGCGCCGCGCACGACGGCGACCTGGCGCGCGTCGAGAGCACGTGGGTACTCGCCGCCGCGCTGATGCGTGAGGCCGCGCGCGATCC
>Ga0137418_10000908_pt1 | contig 22839 bp, 19 predicted proteins | sample CZODoug3_1_2_16f_FD_122242 | JGI IMG/M metagenome (GOLD analysis project Ga0137418, IMG submission 122242) | Vadose zone soil fungal communities from Angelo Coast Range Reserve, California, USA - CZODoug3_1_2_16fungal (Hybrid Assembly) | ecosystem: Environmental > Terrestrial > Soil > Vadose...
ACGTGTTGAATGCGTTTTCCGAAAAGTCGCAAGCGTATGCGAACGAGATGCTGAAGCAACACGGCGTGGAACTCATCTTGGGAGTCGGGGTCAAGGAGGTGCACTCGGACCATGTTCTTCTCGCTGATGGAACCAAGATTCTAACGAGGACAGCGATCTGGGCAGGCGGTCTCAAGGCATCCTCACTATCCAGCGCGATCGGGATTCAGGCCGGCCGGGGCGGACGCATCAATGTGGAACCTGATCTAAGCGTGAGGGGTTTTCCGGGCGTCTATGCCCTGGGCGACTTTGCGAATGTCGCAGGTTCCGATGGCAAGCCGTTGCCACAGCTCGCCGCCGTCGCACAGCAGGCCGGCAAACATTGCGCCGAGGCCATTGCCTCCGAAATTGAAGGCAGAACACCAGAACCCTTTCGATATTTTGACAAAGGCATTCTCGCCATGATCGGTAGGAATTCAGCTGTTGCCGAGGTGGGCAAGAACCGGCACGAACTCACAGGACCGATCGCATTTGCAGTCTGGCTTGGTGTGCATGCACTCTTGCTTGTTACAACCCGAGCCAAGGTGGAAGCTTTTATCGAGTGGGCGTGGGACTATTTCAACGGCACGTACGTCTCCCCGATTCTTGATCGCCCGGATCAGGTGACCGTCAACTGGCATGAAGACAGCGCTTAGCTCTTTTCGTTTGCGCGGTCGCTTCCCTGCCCCACAATCTCAGATATTGAAAAGAGAGCGGGCTGCACCAGACCCGCACCTTGGGGCATCCGTATCTTTATGAAGACGCCTTGCGACGAAGGCTTGGTGCTGTCGGCCGGGATTGCGCCTCCGTGCGCCAAGGCAAGGCAGCCGTGGATCTTGGCGGCGACGATTCTCGGATCAAGCATGGCGTTCGTTGACAGCACGGTGGTCAACGTCGCGGTTCCGGCGCTTGAGAATTCCTTCCATGCGAGCCTCGTTGATGTGCAATGGGTGGTGGTGTCATACGGGATTCTCTTGTCAGCTCTGGTTCTGGCTGGCGGCGCACTCGGAGATTCGCTCGGACGCCGCCGGATATTTCTGATCGGCGTGGCAGTCTTCGCGATCGCTTCAACGGCATGCGGTCTTGCCTCAAGCATTCATCAGCTCATCGTCGCGCGTTGCGTGCAAGGGGTCGGCGCGGCTTTGCTCGTTCCGGCCAGTCTCGCGATCATCAGCGCTTCCTTCGACGAAGACTCTCGCGGTCGAGCCATCGGCATTTGGTCAGGCTTCACTGCGATTACCAGCGCCTTCGGTCCCGTCCTCGGCGGATGGCTTATTCAGTATGCCTCTTGGCGGTGGGCTTTCTTCTTGAATCTCCCGCCCGCGGTGGCCGTCGTTGCAATATCGTTCTTTTCGGTTCCTGAAAGCCGCGCTTCGGACGCGAAACGGATAGATTGGGCAGGAGCCGTTTTGGCGACAGCTGGACTCTCTAGCCTGATTACCGGATTTCTCGAGTCCTCGAGGCTCGGTTGGAATCATCCGCTGGTGCTCGCGGGTTTGCTGGGTGGCTCCATCTTACTCGCGACCTTTCTCGTCGTGGAAGGTAAAGTCCGATCCCCGATGGTTCCCTTCAGCCTCTTCGAATCGCGCGCATTTCTCGGCGCAAACGTCCTCACCCTCTTGCTCTACGGTGCGCTTGGCATCTTCTTTTTTCTATTCCCGATGGGGCTGATCCAAGGAGGCGGATACTCGCCGACGGCGGCAGGTTCCGCAATGCTGCCGATGATCCTGGCGATGTTTTTTCTGTCCCATTGGGCGGGCGGTTTGGTCAAACGATACGGCGGAAAAATCCCCCTCATTGTCGGTCCAACAATCGTCTCAGCGGGTTTCCTCCTCTTTGCCCTCGTAAGTTTTGGACAGAGTTATTGGCACACCTATTTTCCGGCGTCATTGGTAGTGGGGTTCGGGATGGCCGTCACGGTCGCGCCGCTGACGACGGTTGTTATGAACTCTGCCGGTCAACAGCGCGCGGGAACCGCGTCGGGAATCAACAATGCGGTTGCACGAGTCGCGGGAGTGCTTGCCATCGCAGTGTTCGGAACAGTGTTAATTCACTCTTTTGGTTCGAGGCTGGAGCAAGGGCTTTCCAAACTCAACCTGCCAGCGAGCGTTGTGAGGGAGCTTCGCGCGTCAGAAGGAGAACTCCGCAGAATGGAGCCACCGCAAGGCCTCGACCCGAGCGCGGCTTCGCATATCCAAGACGTTATCTCGCAAAGCTTTAGGTTTGGATTTCGCGTAGTGCTTCTCTGTTGTGCCGGACTCTCCCTTGGAGGCGCGGCAGTGGCCTGGTCGTTGATCGCCGGTCCGTCCTTCGAAGCGGCTACTCAGTCGTAAGAAAACACCGAGGTGTCGCGTTTCCTTCTTTCACTTCTTTACTGCAGTTGCTGAACCCCAGAGAGCTCCTCGGTTGAGCCATCCCGGATATCGAGACAGCATGCCGTCGTAGAGTTCTATGGCGGTCGCAGTTCTTCCGGCGACTTCCTCGAAATCCGAAATGTATTTGCGAGTTTGTGCGATCACGCGCGCGCCATTCGTCGTTCTCCATGTTGTTGTGGCCGACAACGACGATGCGCGGCTTGAGCGCGGCCATCTTGTCCTGTACGCGAGCGTTCTAAGCTGGGCTTTTCAGTAAAATAATCCCGCTCTTTCCCGGACGAGAGACATGCTGAATTGCCTTTTGAAAATCCACGAACTCGTACTCATGTGCGACCTCGAAAAGCTCCGGGTGGTTCTTGGCCAGATTCAGAGCGAGTTCGAAGTCTCGCTGCTTCTCCTCCTCGCCCAGACGAAACCAGCTCATGATCAAAACGCTCTTGAGCGAGACATTGTTGGCTGCGAGCGAATAGATATTAGGTCCAACGTTGCTGTCGAGGGAGCCAAAGTTGATGATGGTCCCACCGTCATCGAGAACCTCCGCCAGATCGTCGATCGCTTTTCCGCCCAGGGCATCAAAAGCCAATTCGAGCTTGTGTCCTTCAAGGGAGTTGCGAACCTGTTCTTTCCAATCGTCGTCACTCGTTGAATAGATCGGAGGACCGGGGACGACGGAACGAAGTCTTTCCGCTGACTGTTTCGATCTCACCAGGCGAAGAGGACGGACACCGCGATCTAGAGCAACTTGAGTGAGCAAACGCCCAACGCCAGAGGCTGCCGCATTCTGCAGAATGTAAACAGGGGGCGTAATCGGAGCTTTAAGTGAATTGTGACCCGCATTGATGAGTATGGATGCGGTGATCGTATTTATGAGCATCTGCGCAGCAATCTGATTGGAAATCTCGTCCGGAACTGGCAAGAGAGAGTTGTATCGAACGACTACGTATTCTCCCCAAGAACCCATTGCGGGAAAGAACGCTACACGCTGGCCTTCGCTAAAACTCTTCACCGCTCGTGGGTTTGTTCCGAGCCGAACGATCGTCCCGACGCCCTCGAACCCGGGTACCCTCCGAGTGCCTGCTGGAATAGGTTCAACGGGCCCTCCTTGAGGAAGAGCGGAAAGAATGTGTACGTCACCGAGATGGATTGGTCGAGCTATAACCTTTACGAGAACCTGGTCAACTCCAAGCTCTTCACTCTTCAATTGGCGCTTCGCAATTCTTAACACTTTCTCCGGAGCCCCATACTCGCTTTGAACAATTGCTCTGAATTCGGTTTGCATCGGCAACCTCATTTACCTGCGCTGGATTTGAGAGTCGATGCAGCCCTTCGTCGATAAAGCATGTCTCATACTCAAACCATTGATCAAACGCTTGAACCTTTCCCCTCGTGTAATGTGGAAACAAATGATCGACAGCGACACCGGGCGGAGATATCAAGACAGATTTGGCATCCGGAACAGCTTGACGCGCTGCAGAAATGTTTTTGCATGCTGATACTTGGCGTCATGGCTCTCCTTGGTTGCCTGTCCACATTCCCGCTTCATCCAGAACCAGACTTTGAACGTGTCCCACTAACCCTATGCTCAAGGCTGGCTGCTCCTCTTGTAGAATTTCACTGGTTTTGTTGTTTATTGCCCAAAAATGAGTTGCAGCTGCCGGCCCGCACTCGCGCCTGCCTTGGGCGCACGACCCTCGACTGCAACAACTCCTGAGCCGTCTGTAGTCCAACTACAAAAACCGGTGATTGGATGTCGTCTCTCAGGACACCGTTCCCCTGCTTTGGTTTTTTGAGTCAAATTCCAAAAAAAGAGCATGATTCTTCAAAAGCAGTAAGATTCTTCAATCCACTCCCAAACTTCATCTATTAGAGTACTCGCGTCGACTTTTTTGCGGCGTGGGCACTGCGCTCGGCGGATTGCTCGCCCGCTGATCCTCGAGGACCGACGCGCGCCGGTTTGCCCCGACAGCCGTCGAGTAGACTGCTTATGATCGGATTCGGAGCCCGGACATTCCTAGCGTGCGTGCTTGTTTTGGCTGGCTCGGCTCGTCTGTCCGCACAGACGACGAGCGGTTCTATCGTCGGAGTCGTAACCGACGCCACGGGAGCCGCTATTTCTCAGGCGTCCGTCACTGTGACCAATCTAGACACCGGCATCGCGTCCAAGTTTGTTACCGACGCAACGGGTAGTTACGTCGCGACACCTCTTTCCATCGGCCGCTACTCCGTAGCCGTGGAAGCGAAGGGGTTCAAAAAGGCCTTGGTGCCAGTCGTTACCGTAGACGTGCTTGACCGTGTGCGGGTGGACCTCCAGTTGCGCGTTGGAGATGCCGCGACGGAATCTGTCGACGTGCACCCCGGAGCGTCACTGTTAGAGAGTGAAACTTCCGCCCTCGGGCAGCTAGTCGATAGCAAACGAATCGTCGATTTACCGTTGAATGGCCGTTACTTCACGCGACTGGCAGTGCTGACCGCAGGCACCGCCCCGACACCAAGCGGGGCTCTGGATGCGGTAACAGGGGGCTTCAGCGCCAACGGAGTGCGCCCCTACGAGAACGACTATATTCTCGACGGAGTAGACAACAACAGCCTCTCGCCGGATCTTTCGAGCCAATCTAGCTTCGTCATCGGTCCTCCACCTGATGCGATTGCCGAGTTCCGCGTACAAACCAATTCGATGAGCGCGGAGTTCGGCCGCTCCGGCGGGGGGGTTTTGAACGTTAACATCAAGTCCGGAACGAACCAGCCGCATGGAACGTTGTACGAATTTTTGCGAAACAGCGCCATGGATGCGAAGAACTATTTCGACGCTTCTGACGCTCCCATCCCGCCCTTCAAGCAGAATCAGTTTGGGTTCAGCTTCGGAGGCCCTGTTGAAATTCCGAAGATGTATCACGGTCGTGATAAGACCTTCTTTTTTGCGGACTATCAAGGGACGCGTGTCAGATCGAGTCAGACCGTCATAACAACCGTTCCACCGGAAGCTTGGCGAACCGGAGATTTCAGTGGTTTCCAAACGATTTACGATCCGGCGACGACGGTCATCAATCCCGATGGAACGGCTACCCGCCAACCGTTTTCCGGCAATCAGATTCTTGCATCGCGCTTCGATCCAGTGGCGAAGCAACTTATTGATCTTTTCCCGGCACCCAATCTTCCCGGCAGCGTTTCGAGCGCCGGCGTGGCGAACAACTATCTTGCAAACCCGGCCTCAATCAGCAACGTGAACCAATTTGATATCCGGATCGACCATCGGATTTCCAATCGGGATTCTTTGTTTGGGCGTTTCAGCTTCTCAAATCAGAACGCAAGCGCTCAAGGTCCAATTCCGCCTCCCTTGGACTCAGCCATTTTTTTCGACAGCAACTACCTCAATTATTCCCGTAACCTGGCTTTGTCCGAGACGCATGTCTTCACGCCGCACCTAGTCAATGAGCTGCGCTTCGGATACAACCACGCCCGGATTGAGCGGCTGCAATTCAATTCGAATGAAAATATCTCTGCGCAATTTAAGATCCCGGGCATACCATTTAAGCCGGGCTACGGCGGGCTCCCGTTTCTCGCCATAGAAGACCTTACAAGTTTTGGTTCTTTCCTCTTTCTGCCGACTATCGAGTCCCAGGATGTGTATCAAATCGTTGAGGGTCTCAGCTGGGTCAAAGGCAGGAACACGCTGAGATTCGGCGCGGAACTGAGACCCCGAGTTAACTTCTCGTTTTCGCAGTCTCCCCAGCCCCGCGGTTCCTTTGGTTTCAATGGAAACGCCAGCCGGGACCCGAACAACCTTTCGAATACCGGCCTCGGCACGGCCGATTTCATGCTAGGCCTCAGTTACGACCAAAGCGGACTCACGGGCATCAACACGGTCATTACGGATCATTTTCAGCAACCCGGGTATTTCGCATATGTGCAGAACGACTTCAAGGTGTCGAACAAGATTACCCTGAATTTGGGCGTGCGCTATGAGTTCGTCGCGCACGTAACGGAAGAGAACGATGCGATGGCTAACTTCAATTTGTCGAACAACACTTTGGAAATCGTAGCAGGCAATAATACGCCTCTGCCCCCCACCTTCTATCCGCAAATCCCGGTGACGCACGACGCATCGCGCACGCTAGTCCCGAACAACAAACTGGACTTCATGCCGCGCATAGGCCTCGCGTACAGTCTTACACCGCATACCGTGATTCGCAGCGGATACGGAATCTTCTATTCGAGTTATGAAGCGGGTCCGTTGAGTTTTCCCAACGCCGGCAACAATCCCCCTTTCTTTGCTTTGACCAGATTTGACGCTCCCAGCGTGGTGACGCCTAATCCGATCGTCAGTCAGCTCTCGAACGGCTTCCCAGCACACGCGCTGACGGATCCAAGCTCGTTTTCTTTGTTTTCCATTGACCCGCATCTCCGGAATCCCTACGTGCAACATTGGAATTTGGCCGTGCAACACGAACTCGGCTGGAATTCGGTTCTCGAAGTCGCCTACGCCGGCTCGAAAGGAACTCGCTTGTACGAGTTCCGGAATGCCAACGAAGCGACACCCACGGCCAGCCCGAACAGCGATATCAACAGTCGCAGACCCTTTCCGTTTGTCCCCACTGATTTCTTCTATTGGTGCTCTTGCGGCAGTTCGGCGTACCACTCCCTGCAAGCTAAGGCGGAGAAGCGGCTTAGCAATGGTATGAGTTTTCTTGGCGCTTACACGTTTTCGAAGGCGATCGACGAACAGTCAAGCGCGTCGCTCGGATTTTTCTTTTATTCGACACAAGCCAGTCCGGGTGGGTTCTGGCGCGATCAACGTTATCCGTGGGAGGAGAAGGGTCCTGCCGACTTCAATGTGGCCCATCGTTTCGTTTACAGCATGAACTACGATTTGCCGTTCGGGCGTGGCAAAGCTTTCGCCGCCAATATCAATCCGTTCCTCGACAACGTCATCGGGGGTTGGGAACTGCAAACGGTCACCTCGCTCCAGACGGGGGAACCTCGGACAGTTGTCGCCAACATAGGCCTGTCGAACTCAGACGGCGAAAACCGCCCGGACTCGGTGCCGGGTGTTTCGTGGGTGCCTAAGAATCAAGGGCCTTTGAATTGGATTAACCCTGCCGCCTTCACCACCGCCGCTGACGGAACATTCGGAAATGCCGGCCGAAATACGATCTCTGCGGCGGGCATCATCGGCGTCGATGTTTCTCTATTCAAGGTTTTCAATATCTGGCGGGAGGCAAAATTGCAGTTCCGGTCGGAGTTCTTCAACCTCGTGAATCACCCCAACTTCCAGGCTTATTCGCTCAATACTACCTGGGGACAGGCAAGCTTTGGTCAGTATTCCGCGGCGGCACCCGCAAGACAGATTCAAATTGCGCTCAAGGTAATCTTTTGAATCCAGGGATAGGCGTGCGCCTAGGGCTTCAACTTCTCGTACTCCGCCTTGGCGTGTCGCAGTAACGGGATGTCTGGATCGGCGTCTTTCCAGAGGGCGAAGAACTCCTCATACTCTTTGCGCGCGCCTTCTTTGTCGCCGCCCATGGCTTTGGCGCGCCCCAGTTGAAGGTGCGCGTGCGCAAACAACGGGTAATTCCAAGTGTTGCTAAGCATTTTCTGGAACTCCGCGGCGGCCTGCAGCGGATTCCCCGCCGCAAGGTAGGCCTCGCCGCGGGCGTACAGCGGATAGACCGGTGGCTCAGTATTGACAAACGCTTGCGGCGAGGCGAACTCGTATCCGGCGGTCGGGGCGAGCAATTCGAGTGCCCGCTTTCCGTCAGAGTGGCCCACCGCGATTAACGCGCGCACAACGGGCAGTGTGTAGCGCTGCATCAACGTACCGAACGGAAAATCGCGATTCAATCCGTCTGCCAGTTCCTCCGCTTTGGCCGCGTCCCCGCTCCGGGCGAACGCCAGCGCCGCCAGAACCCGCACATCCGGCCCTGACGACACCTCCAGTGCGGCTTCCGCCTGCTGCCGAGCCCTATCGACATGCCCAGCTTCAGCCTGGTGCAATGCGCCGTAGGCCTGCCACATTGCCGAGGTCTCCGCGGAGCCATTCTTCAGGGCCGCGCCGGCGGCACGCCGCGAGAATTCTCCCGACTTTTCCAGTCGGCCGTAATAAGCGTCAGTATCAGACTGCATGGCCAGCAAGATGTCTTCGAATTCGGGCTTGCCTATGGCCCGGGCATAGTGTTCCCTCATACCTGCCTCGTCGTGCAGCATGAATGATGCGACATACATGCCCGTCTCAGGAAAACTGTTCTCGAGCCCGCGTTTTCGGGCATCGTCATAAACCGCTCGCACTTCCTTTGGCTGGCCAGCCAGTAAGTAGTCCGCTATCGCCACGCCGAGATTGAAACCGTTGTCCGGCTCCAGCCGCAGGGCAACGAGGCTTTCTTCTTTGGATTTTTCCCACTGACCCAGGTTGTAGAGCGCCGCGGCGAACAAGGCGTGCGCGTCCGCATCATTCGGGTACGCCTGCACGTACTGCGTCAGAACCTCTGTCGCTTTTTGCAAATCTCTCGTAGCATAGGTGTAGTACACGCTCTCGATATTGAAGCGCTCCCGCTCGCTTACCCGATCGCGCAACTCGAAAGCTTTGTTATAATTCTTGATGGCGAGACTGGCCTGGTTAAGGTTGACATAACGGGCACCTAGCGACGCGTAAGCGCGAGCAAAGTTCCCGTCCAACTCCAGCGCGCGTTTCAGATACGGTAGTGCATACTGATCGCCTTTCTCGCTTGCGGTGCGCGAACCTTGCGTGAACGCTTGTAACGCTTCTAGCGACGAGGTCGTGGCCTCCTCGAGCGGCTTAGCGTGTCTCTGCACGGCGGCGAGAGATTCACCGAGCTTTACGCGCAACGCATCTGCTGTCTCGCTTAAGGCCTTCATGATTTTTTCCGGTGACTCGGCTTCCGCTTGCGCACTGCCCATCGAATCGCCCGTATGACAGTCCACCGCGATCAATCCGATCACGTAGTGCCGGCCGAGTTTGGCGATCATGCCCTCGAGCGCCGCTCTTGAGCCCGTCCTCTCACAAATCTCGCGGGCTGTTTCTTGGCCGATCCTTTCCCCGGGTATCCGGTTCATCAGCTTCAGCGTCGCATTCACCCGCTGTTGGGAAAGAACGTTTATGAACCGGGATTGCTCCAACTCAATCGCCAACGCCTGCTTCAACGTGTCATCGAAGATCGGCTCGCCCGTTGAGTTGGTAAAATCCTCCAGCACGATGGTATCTTTTTCGCTCAGACTCGACGGGTGCCGGGAACGGTAGAGCCACGTCGCCGCGGCGACAACCACTAGCACACCCACCACCACCGCGTGCCAACGTCTGCTTCTAGCCACTTTGACCGTTCCCGCAGGGCTAACGGCGTACTCGTTCGCTCGCAAATCTGCCGTCGGCGCCGGGAGAGCCGTGGGTGTTTCCGTAGCCCGCGAAGGCCCTAACTCCTGCTCGTTTTCCAACGCGCTGTCAGTGGCGTTCCCCGACTCTGGGGAAAGCTCCGGATTCAAGTCGCGCGCTGGCTTTCCGTCGCGACCGTCAGTGGGCTTGAATTTGTTCTTGTCGATTCCCAGGCTGGCGATCTTGGATTGAAGAGTTTGCCGCGGAATTCCGAGGAGGGCAGCCGCACCGGTTGGCCCCGATATCCGGCCACCAGTTTCCGCCAGAGCGGCCTCGATCATGCGCCTTGCCTCGGCCATCTGTCTTGCCTGCGCTTCGTCCAAGCGACCCACCCTCGGACGACGCATCTCAGGGGGAACATCGATCCTGAGCCACGCTTCGTCGATGGAAAACGTATCGTCGTCGCACAAAACCGCAGCACGCTCGACCATATTCTGAAGTTCGCGAATGTTACCGGGCCACGGGTAGTCTCGAAGGAGTTCGAGCGTCTTCTGATCGATGGCGCTAAACCTCTTCCCTACTTTGCGCGCGCACCGACCGACGAAGTGCTCCGCCAAAAGCGGAATATCATCGGAGCGTTCCCGAAGCGGTGGCATCTCAATGGGAAAGACCTCTAGCCTATAGAAGAGATCCCTCCGGAATGTGCCTCTCTCGACCGCACTCCTTAAATCGCGATTCGTGGCGGAGAGAACTCTCACGTCAACTGAAACTGGATCGCTTCCTCCCACTCGTTCAAACTGGCGCTCCTGGAGGACGCGTAGAACGGTGCTCTGGATGTCGGCTGCCAGTTCACCAACTTCATCAAGGAAGATCGTGCCGCCATCGGCCAGTTCAAAACGGCCCAGACGGCGCTGCGTTGCCCCGGTGAAGGCCCCTTTTTCGTGGCCGAAAAGTTCCGTTGCAACGAGGGTCGGAGGAACCGCCGCACAGTTCACCGCGATGAAAGGACGGCTCGACCGCTTAGACCCCTTATGGATGGCCTGGGCGATCATCTCTTTTCCAGTCCCTGTCTCGCCCAGGATAAGAACGGTGGAATCCGTGGCAGCTACCTTTGCCACTTGCTCGAGGACGCACCGCAGCGGCGCAGAGCAGCCAACGATCCCCTCGAACATGGGAATGTTGCGAGCACCGCCGGACGCACCGCTGTCCTTGTTCGTCTTATTTTCCAATTTCCTCGTCCTCACCGAGCAATTCGCCGATGGCGAAACGCAATACTGCGAGTTTCGAGCATACGTCAACTGCATCCCAACTGTTCTTTGAATCCAGCGGACCTTCACTCTTTTATGACGATAAACGACAAAATTGGTTCGATTCGACAAGACACTCGCGCCGATTTTCATATGCTCGCGCACTGGGAGCTGTTGTCGGGAAGAAACGCTCGACTATCCTTACGCCCGCTTGCACTTGTCAGTTCTCCTGCGTGTAAGATGACCAGTCATCTCTAGGAAGGCCGATGGTAAAGTATAGCGTGCCTCCTGGCCACGGCGGCGGGGTCCGATCTTCTGAGACGCCACTTGCTCCTTCCGTTTCCGTTTTTCAATTGACCGAACGCTCTCGATTTAATGTGCCCGCTGTGTGGAAAAACGGGAAAAACTTCACGATTACAAGGCTTCAGTCGCCCTTCGGGCTTTCTCAGCGCATCGTGAAGACGTCGGCAGTAAAGGCTCTCCTTGTTTCCGTCAGTCTCCGCTCCATTCCTCTAGGCGGATATCAACTCTGGGCAGACGCAAAACGGCTGCCGATGTCCTACGTGCCGGCGTTTCGGTCGAACGTCATCGATTTCGACGCCAGTCCGGCCTGCTGGGCTGACAGGGCATTCGACTTCATTCACTATCACGTGCCCCGAGAGACTCTCGACGATATTGCGGATGATTTGGATTTCGGGCCAGTTTGCGAGTACCGCCAAGCGGCGGTTGAACACGACCTTGTTGTTGCGCAGATGACAAGGAACATCCTTCCTTTCATCACTCGGGAGAATGAACTCGGCTCGCTGGCCTTAGACCAGTTCCAACTGGCCTTGGGGGCGCATCTACTACAGAGGTATGGAGGCATTGCGAGGATGCAACCCCCAAAAGCTGGGGGACTCGCAAAGTGGCAAAGACTGCGAGCGATTGAACTCCTGCGCGAGAATTTGAACGGCGATGTTCGGCTCGGCGACCTCGCGAAAGAGTGCGGACTTTCCATCAGCCACTTCGCCCGCTCATTCAAAGCCGTGTTTGGCGTTTCAAGCCACCAATGGCTGATTCGTCAGCGCATCGATCTCGCGAAAGCACTCCTTACGCAGACGAGACTGCCGCTCAGCGAGGTTGCGGCACAATCCGGATTTGGAGACCAGCCCGCGTTTACGCGAACTTTTCATCGCATTGTGGGAGCGACTCCGGGGCACTGGAGACGCGCACATCAGCCCAACTAGTTGTGACTGTACTTTCTGCAGCAAGATCCGACCGTAGTATCAGCTTCCTTCTTTCTACGGCATGATGAGGCGGAATGGCGCGAGGCGACTCAACCCAAAAGAAGCTTTTGAAGGCCGCCATAAACTTATTTCACGAGTTTGGTTACAACGGCACCAGCGTGCGGGACATTGTCAGCGCGGCGAAAGTTCCAAAGGGTTCGTTCTACAACTACTTCAAGAGCAAGGAGGCGCTGGCGATCGCCGTGTCGGACATTTTCTATGCCTACGCTCTGGGGTTCCTGGAACTGGAAAACACCTCATCCCCGGTAGGTCGGCTCCACAAGTACCTGTGGCTGACCTTGGCGGAGATGCAGCGCTACGGATACGTGCGCGGATGCTTCTCGACGAAGCTGCTGGTCGGATCGCCCTTGTTGTTTCGCAGGCCCAAGAGGCTAGAGAAATTGATCCCGGAGTACCAACGATGGATCTTTCGAGGTTCATCCTGAATTCACTCTATGGCGCGATTTTCCGTTCGAAAACCGACAGAACCGAACGCCCGATGAAACTTCTCCAGCGATTCGCACTGGAACCCTTTTTAATGAAGAAACGCTAATGTGGAGCGCGCTAACCCGCGATCTACGTTTCCACACGCTAAATGCGCCAATTCTCGCGGCAACAAATGACAAAACTGGTCCAAACCAGCAAGATGCGACCCCCAGCATCGGCTAGTCTCCTAGGAATGGAGGAGTTCGTATGAGCGGTCTTCTGAAAAGAATGCTGACAGTCTTTTTACTCGACTTTCTTGTCGTAGGAGCCTCTCTCATGGCGGAAAACACGCCCGTCAAGAATATTGTCCTCGTGCACGGAGCCTTCGCAGACGGCTCAAGCTGGTCGAAGGTCATTCCTCTGCTTCAATCCAAAGGCTTTCACGTAACGGCCGTTGGAATCCCGTTGACCTCGTTCGCTGACGATGTCGCTGCAACAAAACGTGCCATCGCCGCCGAAGAAGGGCCGGTGATCCTGGTGGGACACTCCTACGGCGGTTTGGTCATCACCGAGGCAGGAAACGATCCGAAGGTTGTTGGCTTGGTTTATGTTGCCGCCTTCGCTCCGGATGCGAACCAGACCATCACGGAAATCAGTAAGCCATTCCCGCCGCCACTTGGTCTCTCAAAGCTGACGCCGCTGGCAGACGGGTTTCTCCTGCTGTCTACGGAAGGTATTGAGGCGGCATTTGCCCAGGACCTGACGAAAGAAGAGAAGGCTCTTCTTATCGCAGTCCAGCCTCAAACGGCGGGCTCCATCTTCGGCGCAAAGGCTGCGGTTGCCGCATGGCGCAACAAACCCTCGTGGTACATCGTCGCCAGCAACGACAACATGATCCCTCCGGAACAGGAAAAGAGCATGGCGAAGCAGATCAACGCCACGACTACGACTCTTCCGTCGAGCCATGTGGTGATGTTGTCGCACCCCAAAGAAGTAGCGAAGGTAATTGAAGACGCGGCGACAGCCGAGAAGTGACCAGAGTGCTGACGTTACGGCGAACCGGATCGCGATCGAGAGAATGAATGGGACCGTTGTAAAAGAACGGCTCCATCCCTCTGACAGTAATGAGCAAATTCGGTTCAAAGAAGCAAGACTGCCGACCGAAACTTTCCATATCCTTGCGCGGCAGAGCGGCAGATTCGCCGAAACAACCTAAGCGGTACGGAGCCCCCGATGAACGCGGATGTCTTGTCGACAAAAGTTACTGAAGGAATTGCCGTCATCACCCTAGGGAGCGCAAAGCGCATGTATTTCGACGCCGAAATGGGCGGCGCGTTAACAGAGAGCCTGCAAGAATTCGCGGGCGATCCCAACATCCGCGTTGTGATCGTGACAGGCGGCACTCCGGGATATTTCAACCGTCATTTCAGCATTCCTGCCCTTATCGAATTCGCAGAAGCCGTGCGCGCCTCCGGGCGACAATGGCCCGACAACGCGACCTACCACGGCGGATTCTTCGACAAGGCGATGGCACTTTGCGAGAGCATGCCCAAGCCTGTCATCGCCGCGATCTCCGGGACCGCCCTCGCCGGGGCCTTCGAGTTCACCCTCGCCTGCGACCTCCGAATCGCCGAGGACGGCGATTACTTGATCGGTTTTCCTGAAGCCGAACTCGGCCTGCTGCCTGGCGCCGGCGGCACACAAAGGCTGCCGCGCGCTATCGGACCGTCGGCGGCGCTCATGCACATCCTTATGGGGCGGCCGCTCAATCCGCGTGACGCCGAAAGGAAGGGCCTCGTGCACGAAACGGTCAGCGGCAAGGCCCTCGATCGCGCTACGGAGATTGCAAAACGGTTCTGCTCGCACACGCCGGAATCGCTCGGCTACATCAAGCGTCTTGTCCGCAATGCGATCGACACCCCTCTCGCTGAAGGACTGGCTCTCGAGCGAAATCTCTTCATGAGACTGTGCGTTTCCGACCAGGCCCTCGCGCGCATGCGCTCTTACGAAGACAAGCAGATCACCGCACCGTCCCGGTCGATCGAAGTTTAGAGGAGGAGAAATCGTGGCCAAACCGAATACGGCGCCCATGCGGGTCGTCGAGGAAACGCCCGCGTACTGGAGAGCGGTGTTCGACTATCCGCCCTTCAACGTCGTCGACGCGGATGTCTTCCAGGCCCTCCAGGACCTTCTTGTCCGAATGGAGACGACAGAGACTCTGCGTGTGGTTGTTTTCGAGAGCGCGCTTCCCGACTTTTACCTGTCGCACTTCGACCTGACGGGCCAGATCGGAAACATTATGACGGCAGTCGGAGCTTCGGGCTTACCCATTCTGATGGACACGTTCGTGCGCCTTACAAAGGCGCCGGTCGTCAGTCTCGCAAAAATCCGGGGCTGCGTACGTGGCGTCAGCAGCGAGTTCGTCCTTGCTTGTGACATGCGCTTCGCTTCGCGCGAGAACACGAAACTGGGTCACCCCGAGCTCGGGGTCGGGCTGCATCCCGGCGGCGGAGGCACAGAACGCCTTCCCCATCTGGTAGGACGCGGGCGAGCGCTCGAAATCGTTCTGAGTGCCAACGACTTTGATGGCGACACGGCGGAACGATACGGCTATGTGAACCGATCCCTTCCGGACGCCGAACTGGACAGCTTCGTCGATACCCTCGCGCGCCGGATCGGGTCCTTCGATCGGCGTGCTATCGCTGCGGCAAAAAATCTCGTCAACGAAGTCTCGTTGCCGACGTCCGATCGCCTCCTCGCCGCCTTCACTTCATTTGGGGCAGCACTCGGGTGGCCCGAAGCCCAGAGCCGCATAAGAACCGTGCTGGAACGCGGACTGCAACGCGACGCCGACTTCGAGAAAAATTGGCCTGAGACCCTTGGCAGGCTCATCGAGCCGGAAAACACAGGTGGCCGCGATGTTAGCCACAGTTGAGGTTGAGCGATTCAGCCTGACCTCGTCCCGGCCATTCGACAAAATATTAGCCGCGATTAAAGCTGCTGTAGGCCATCCGAACATGGTTGAGTTTGCGAAACGGACGGCGGCTGTGTCGAAGTTTCCAGAGTTCGAAAGCATAGTTCGCGAAGGGTTGGGTAAGACGGGCCTGATGCTATTCATGGAACTCGACCAGGGCGCAGTCATTAGGAAAGCGACGGGTCGCGATAAGCCCCGAATGGCGCGGCTAATCATAGGCAATCCACTCATCATGCAACAAATGGCAAGGCACGTTCCCGACGCAGGGTCTTATGCCCCTGTCACGGTGCTCGTCGACGAACGCTCTGACGGCGTCCACATTTCCTACGACAGGATGGCCAGTCTTCTGGGTCCCTATCGGAATTCCGAGGCACTCACGGTCTCGAGGGATCTCGACAAGAAAGTCGAGACCCTTTTGTCAGAAGTGGCAGGCTGACTCAACATCGCTGCGCCGTCGAAGCGGAATTGGGAAATTGAGGAGGAGTGATGATCAATCGATTGCAGTGGGAAGTTTTCGTCAGTGCCCAGATTCCGGTGGTCACAAACGACCTTCCGCCGGGTGCGAGCGAAATGAAATGGTCGCCCATTTCTTCAACGCTTATTTCGGGCAAGCGCGATGCCGTGCTGGTGGACACGGCGATTACCGTCGATCAAAACCAGAAACTTGTCGACTGGATCGCGCACAGCGGCAAGAATTTGACGGCCATCTACGCGACCCACGGCCACGGCGATCATTTCTTTGGCGTAAACACAATTCAGAAGACATTTCCGAAGGCGCGGTTCGTCGCAACGCGCGAAGTCATTGCCGTTATGCGAAAGCAGGCGTCGGTTCCTGTGGTTGAGTCATATTGGAAACCGCGCTTTCCAGGACAGATCGATTCAACGCTCGCGATCGCGGACGAACTCAAGAGCGGCGCTCTCGAACTCGAAGGGGAACAACTCACTAGTGTTCCTCTCGGGCATACCGATACCGATAGCACAACCTGTCTCCACGTCTCTTCGATCGGGCTGGCCGTCTGCGGCGATGCTCTCTACAACGATGTTCATCTTCATCTGGGCGAGTCGAATGCGGAAGGCCGCAACGAGTGGATTGCGGCGCTCAATACGATCGAGTCGCTCAAGCCAGTGGCCGCTATTGCCGGACACAAGAGGCCTGGTGCTCCCGATACACCCGACAACATCGAGGCGACACGAAAATATATTCGCGATTTCGACAGGATTGCTTCCCATACCAAGACCGCGCTCGACCTGTACAACGAGATGCTCGCGATTTATCCCCAACGTGTAAACCCGGCGGTCTTGTGGTATTCGGCACAGGCGGTGAAGCCGGGCAACTGAACCCGGCGACCTGCAACCTCGCTGGGCTGCTAATAGTTTCCAAGCTAACTCGCACCTCGGTTCTTGGCCTACCTTTTGTCTCACACCAGTCGGGTCCGATTCCCTTTTCGCTGTAGTGCCACTTCTTGTCTTTGCGGAACGGATTGTCTTTGTGGTTTCGTGCCGGAAGGTCGTTTGCCCGCACTTCCCCATTAACCGCGACCTCCCCTCTGGTCCGCGTACCGCTCTCGAACATTGTTAGGGAAACGACGAAGCGCATCCTCAGGAAACCGGCCGGAGGCCGAAAGTTCGGCACCGCCGGACATTCGGCGGTTCTGCAAGAGCTAATCGACAGAAAAATAAGCATTTACCATTGGTCCACAAAATGCATTTCCAAAGCCGAGACCAAGGAGCACACACATGGAAACTGACCTCCGATCGCACCCCGCCTATGGCGAGCAAATGGCCAAATACTTCCGGCTGAGCAAGGCGCCGAGCGTGGTCATTTCTCCGTCGGGTAAGCCGCCCATCGCGATTACGCGACTGACATCGAATACCGGTCTCTCCGAGCAGACCGAGCCCATCCCTCCCGAAAAGGCGTCCCTTATTTCCATGCACCTTAGCCCTGCCGCCGCCAGCGGCTGTGAAATCTGGACAGACAACAAGCACTCGCGAGTCACGCAATGGCCAGCAGGCGGCGTCGGCGTGTATAACCTCGAATCGGGTCTTCGCAAGCGCCATCGCGGCCCACTCGATTGGGTTCACTATCATGTGCCGCACTCGGCGCTCGATGGGTTTGCTGAGGAAAACGGAAAAACGCGCGTCGAAACGCTCAGCTGCTCCCACGGAAAACCCGACCCTGTCCTGCAGCGGATGACACAGTTGATTCTCTTGCAGCTCGATCATCCCGAGGAACGGTGCGAACTATTCCTCGACTGCTTCTGCCTCCTCTTCAGCGCGCACCTGCTCGAGACGTATGCTCCGTCGTTCAGGATCGCCAGTAGATTTCGCGGCGGGCTCGCTCCATGGCAAAAGAGACGGGTTTCGGAACTCGTCCGGGAACACCTCGACGGAGGTCTGAGACTAGCGGCCTTGGCGGCGGAATGCGGGCTCTCTGTCAGCCATTTCGCGCGGTCGTTCCGACAGTCATTTGGGACATCAGCGCACCGCTATTTGATTCTGCAGCGGCTCGAAGTTGCCAAGTCGCTACTTTCGGATCCCCACCTCCCGCTTTCCGAAATCGCTTTGCGGTCCGGGTTCTCCGATCAAGCGGCGTTTAGCCGCACTTTTGGATCGTTCATTGGCACTCCGCCGGGACAGTGGCGCAGAGAATTTACCTTTCGCAGATCACGCTCCGAGTCCCTCGACCGAAATTTCTCAAACGGACTTAACGCCGCTTGAAGTGCTGCTCCTCTTTCACTTCCGACGTTCTTCTGCCTACGCTATCGGACAGAGAGTCGCCAAGACAGATTCAATATCTCGGTAACGAGACATCATCGTACTCGCGTACGCTGCCTCCCTCGTGTCGAGCAACCGCTGTAGTTCCGCGAGCCGTTCTGCCGCCCGCGGTTCAATCCGTCTGTTCTTCGCGACTGATTCGGCAAGGGCGTCGAGTCCGCTCGAAAGGGCGGAACGGACCGTCAGCAGCTGCGGGCTGGTGCGCAAGTCCGGATCCTGATTGCGCTCGAGCACGGTCAGTTCGTTCCAGAACAGGGCTCCCGACCTCAACGCGGCCCTGAGAATCGTTTCCCCCGCTGTTTTGTGGGTCTCGTGGTCCACCCCGAACTCGTAGAGCACTGCTTCGCGCAGCATTCGGATTTCCACGATAGTCGCGCTTACGCTGTGGTGCAACGCGTCAAATACAGACTCATACGCGCTCGTAAAAAGCGTCTAGCTGAACGCGATCCGCCGAATGTCGATCGCAACCAGCACGGGCTCGGGAATCTTGAGTTTGTTGTCGTCGAATCCGAAGACGCGGCGCCTCATGGGAACCACGATCCCGTCGACCTTCTGGTAGTCGTAGGCGTAGTTCATTCCCCGCGCTCCGCCCATGATGTCGACGACGTACTCGTGCCTGCGCAGCAATCCATCCGGCCCGAAATACGAGATCTGCTCGTGGCAATGACTCGCAATCATCGAAGGAAACGTCGCCTTGAGTCGGCGCCATTCTTCTCCGTTTTCCTGCCACGGAGTGAGTTCTTCCGTCACAAATGCCGGATGCGCGTAGAGGAAAGGAATGGTGAGATAGGTCCACAGGGCATAGCTGTCGAAATAGGCGACGTGCAAATCGTCCCAGGGAGTTTCGTACGTCTGTCCCTCGAAAGCGCTGCGCGGGTCGTTCCGGGCTTCGATGAGTTTGCCGCTCTCGTCCTCGAGCGTGACGCGGCTGGGCGTAAAGAAGAACCGCTTGTTCTGGCCGACCAGATGCGTGATCAGCTTCTCAAGGTGCAGCGACAATTCGATCCGGATGTTCTTCAAGAAATCCGGCTTCCCCTTAACGTGCCAGATCGCACCGGTCACTGATAAATCCGCGATAAGCGAATTCAACCGGTTCCAGCGCCCCAATCCGCCGTGCGCGTCGATTGCGAACTTCAACAGACCATTCATTTTGCTCTTGCACCTTTGAACGCCAACGGAGCCTCCAGGGGAAGAAATTAACTTCAACACCGGGAGCTGTCTTGGCGAAACTAGTCGTTTTTGTCAGCTCCGACTCAATCGCTTGCACACTACCTTCCCCAGAGCTCGCTGGCCTATGACCGCCGAAGTCTCGGCCTCCGACAAGCGGAATGCCCCATGTGGCATTGGGTGAAAATGCGTTAACCCTACGCCGTTCCGGTCAAAAAAAACAAAATTGGTCGCTGGCTTCAAGAACAATCGAGTTGCGGAAGCTACCTTCTAGTTCCCAGTTTCCTTGAAATCGTGGATGCGAAGGATCGTGCGCCGATCCAATAAGAAAGGACTTGTGACATGGCCTCCGTACCGCAACCGATTGTGCAATTCGAACGACCTCTGCCAATGCGCGTTTCAGGCTCATTTCTCCAAGAAAACGGCCGCAAGGAAGGGCCTCTCCCCGTAGACACTTTGAGCTTCATCATAGGGCGCCAAGGCGGCTTACGGCACATTCTTGCCCAAGTGAAAGCCGTCGCCCCGACGAACGTTACGGTTCTGCTGATCGGGGAGACGGGAACAGGCAAGGAACTCATCGCGCAGGCGATCCACGAACTTAGTTCGCGCAGCACTCAGAAGATCGTAAAACTGAACTGCGCCGCGATGCCGGCGGGACTTCTCGAAAGCGAATTGTTCGGGCACGAGCGGGGAGCATTCACTGGGGCCGTCAATTCCCACGTTGGACGCTTTTCGATTGCCGATCGCGGAACGCTGTTTCTCGACGAAATCTGCGACATGCCGCTCGAGCTACAGCCCAAACTGCTTCGCGTTTTGCAGGAGCGTGAATTTGAGCCCGTGGGAAGTTCGCGGACGTTGAAGGTGAACGTCCGCGTCGTTGCAGCTACTAACCGTGACTTGGGTCAAATGATGGCTGAACGCACCTTCCGCGAGGACCTTTTCTATCGATTGAACGTCTTTCCTCTATCCCTGCCGCCCCTCCGCGAACGCAGGGCGGACATTCCTCATCTTGTCGAGTACTTCGTCAATCAGTACGCCGGCGAAATGAGCAAAGTCATCCGCGAAGTCTCTGATCGCTCGATGCAGTCCATGTTAAGCCACCCGTGGCCTGGCAATGTGCGTGAACTGCAAAACTTCGTTGCGAGGGGCGTCATTTTGGCTCGCAACACTACCTTCGATCTCTGTCCGCCCCAGATCGTTCCAAAGACTGAATCGGAATCCTGCGGCGAAAGCCTCCAAGACAAGATCAGGCGCGAGGTCCTGGCAGCGTGCAGGAAAACGAACTGGCAGATCGGTGGACGACGTGGCGCAGCCGCTCTCTTGGGTTTGAAGCGTACTACGCTGTTTTACAAATTGAAGCGCCTCGGCATCGCGCGACCCGACGGACTCTCCTGACGTCAGATTGGGAACTACGATTTCGCACAAACTGGTCGGGAGACGTTTTCCCATCATGTCAGTGCTTTGCGGCAGTCGCAGAACTCCAGAGCCGCGCGGTTGAGCCAGTCCGGAAATCGGGCGGCCTAGGCTTATCGTCCGGTAGGAGGAGTAACAGACGGGCTTCGGGAACTCATGCCGCGCAAACTGTATTCCGGAGGACCAGGGCGGTGCACGGCTTCCCTTTTCCAGTATCCCGGGGGAGTCCCGACGAGCGCCTTGAAAGTCCTGCTGAATGCAGCTTCATCCGAAAATCCGGCTGCCAAAGCCACTTCTGAAAGCGAACGATCCGAAGTCGAGAGCAGTGTCTTCGCCATTGTCACGCGCTGCAAAATGAGGTAACGGTGCGCCGACGTCCCGAATGTTCGCCGGAACGACCGAGCAAAGTGACTCACGGAAAGTCCACATTCGTCCGCGAGCCTCGTCAATCGGAGTGTTCCGTCCAGGTGCTCTCGAAATAGTTCCGTTACTCGCCTTTTCTGCCATGGCGCAAGTCCCCCGCTAAATCTCTTGGTCACCTCGAAGGACGGGGCGTAGGTTCTGGCAATGTGCGCGCAGAACAGCAAACGAAAATAGTCGAGGAAGAGCTCGCAGAACCTGTGCGGGTCTTGCAAGGACGGAAGAACCATCTCCGTCATGCGGTGAAGGACGGGATCCACGGTTCCGTAAAGGCATCGAAGGATTTCGATTCTGGGCCTCCCGACATCGTCGGCGAACGCATCGAGTGTGGAACGGGGAATGTGGTAATGAACCCAATCGACCGGGCCCGCATTGCGCGTCCGCGGGTTCGATTCGAGGTCGTATATTCCTACCCCGCCAGAGGCCCACACGGGAATTCGCGAGTATTTGTCATCCACCCAGATGTCGCATCCACGATCGCGTGCCGGGGTCAGATGGATGGAAACCACGAACGCTTTCTCGGACGGAATCGACGCGGTCCGCTCTGGAAGGCCGACCTTTGAGACCAAACGTGTGACAACAATTGGGGGTTTCGATGCTGGGGAAATCACCAGACTATCCGGCTTTCCGAGCCGAAAATACTTGGCCATTTGCGCGCCGTATGCACCCCGTTCCTCAGACGTGATCGCCATGGCCCTCCCCCGTATCTACCCGTTCCGGGAATTTCCGACACCGACAAACGTGATTCGTACTCCCTGACCCACCAGCTTGTAAATGCGCTGACGATCATTTGGCAATCAGACGCGAGTCAGATGCGGAAGTAATTGACCATAAAGGACTAACGAAATGCGACTTTTGGGAACCACACGGACCCGGAGTAGACTTTGACAGTATCGACATCCAATGGAACACGCCCTCTCAGCTCGGGTCCGGTTCGGAGAGTTTGAACTTAACGTTAAGACCGGTGAATTGTGTCCAGCCGGGAGGCAGGATGGCGCCAAAGTCCTTCTTCAGGAACAGCCATTCCAGGTTCTGCGACTACTAATTGAGCACGCAAGCGAGATCGTGACTCGCCAGGAAATCAAGGGCAAGCTTTGGCCCAACGACACTGTGGTGGATTTCGACCACGGCATCAATGGAGCCATAGCGACACTGCGGCGACTACTGGGTGACTCCGCCGGTGAGCCGCGGTATATCGACACAGTAGCCCGGCGAGGGTATCGACTACTCGTTTCGACAATCTGGCTGGAAGCCGCAGCGGAACTCCCGGTCGCTCAGCCCCCTGACCGCGTCGCGGAAGCGGACGCGAAGTCGCGGCCCGGGCTCAGCAGCCTGATTGGGAAGAAGGTCTCCCACTATCGTGTGCTTGAAGTTATAGGCGGCGGTGGCATGGGCATGGTGTACAAGGCTGAAGACCTCAAACTCGGCCGTCGAGTAG
>Ga0137418_10001311_pt1 | contig 22838 bp, 15 predicted proteins | sample CZODoug3_1_2_16f_FD_122242 | JGI IMG/M metagenome (GOLD analysis project Ga0137418, IMG submission 122242) | Vadose zone soil fungal communities from Angelo Coast Range Reserve, California, USA - CZODoug3_1_2_16fungal (Hybrid Assembly) | ecosystem: Environmental > Terrestrial > Soil > Vadose...
GGCGACTTTCTGCCTATTCCCTATACGGACTTCATCTTTGCCGCGTTTTGCGAGGAGCACGGCTTCGTCGGCGCCGTGTTTGTACTCCTGATATACTTCCTCATATTGACGCGTTTGATTCAAAATGCTCAAACAGCCGCGGATATTTCCGGTACGTTCCTGATCATGGGCGTAGTCGCAGTACTCATCTTTCAGATTGCAGTTAACGTCGGAATGGTCATCGGTCTGATGCCAGTCACAGGAATCCCTTTACCGTTAATGAGTTACGGGGGGTCCTCGGTATTGTTCACGTTCCTGGCTCTGGGCATGGCGATGAACGTTCGCATGAGCCGTTTTGTGAACTAGAGCAGTGTCAACAAAGGCTTTGATTTTTTAGAATTTTAGATAAGCCGGCCAGGTGAATCACCGGGGCCGGGCAGGATTTAGGAATGAGCTCGCAGAGAAGGGTAACGGCCCCGCCTGAGATTCAGGCTGAAGTGGTCACCGACTCTTTGCGCCCGGATAGCCTTGGAACGACAGGCAGCACAGCGACCGGTCCCGGTCATAGCTGGATGCCGGTTTCTCCGCACAAAGAATTTCGCAGGATTCCATCCCGAGGATCACGCGCCTTTGCCCAGGCTTTCTCTCCGTCTGACCTAATCCTTCCCAGCATTCCGGGAGTGGGATAACAACGCCCCCTCCGATCTGCCGCGCCGGCCTTCCGCCAGGTTAGACCTGCGGATAGGAGAGGCAGCATGTCAAAAGAAATTTGTGTTTCCAGTACGCCCCATGAAACGCGTCTGGCCATCCTCGAGGACGATCAACTCACAGAGGTTTATTACGAGCGGGAGAACGAATACACTCTCGCGGGTTCCATTTACAAGGGCCGGGTCACCCGGGTGCTTCCCGGCATGCAGTCGGCTTTCGTCGACATCGGTCTGGAGCGCGACGCCTTCCTCTACGTTTCCGATTTCATGGAACTCGAAGAGCACGACGACGATCTCACCGAAGTCGTGCCCACGAATCGCCCGCCCGTGCAGGAGAGTCGGCCGCCGCAGCCGCGCGCCGAGATGCCCTCTGGCCAGCCGTCGGAGAGCGTTTCGTACGTGATCGAGTCCGAACCCTTCACGGAGGAAGCTGGGGAAGAAGCTCCCGCGTCGGCCGCCTCCGTCGAGCCCGGCACTAGCGACGCCCAGTCGCGTGAGCGGGGAGGGGATCGTGGACCCTGGCGCGGCCGCCGTCGTCGTCGTGGGCGACGGGGCGAGCGTGACGAGCATTCCGAGCGTGGCGATCGCAACGACCGTCCTCCGGCCGAATCGCGCTTTGCTCGCCCGGCGCCCGCTGATGTGCCGGCAACGACATCAACTCCAACTCGCTCGCGCACTCCCGACTACGGGCCGCCTCCCGGATATCAGCCCATCATTCTGCCCGGGGAGTCGATCTCGAAGTACCAGCGTCTTGCGCAGCCGCCCGCCTCTGCGGCGAGCCACCCCGAACCGGCTGTTTCCAGAGCGCCTTCGGCCGCTCCCATCGTGAATCGTTTCCCTGAGGATGAACCCATCTTTGCGACTGGCCTGACCGAACCGCTGCACGAACAGCACGGCGATCTTGACCAGCATGAGGAGGTGGCCCACCAGGAATGGGAGCGTGAACACGCTCGGCAGGACCGGTTGAATCTGCGCGCCGCCTTCGCAGGGGAAGAAGCCGAAGACGAAACTGTCGCGGAGGACGCCTACAGCGCCTCCCGCGAACCTCAAGCCCGGTCCTTTGCTGCGGCTTCTGTCGTGCCCGAAGCAGCGGCTCCCAGCGACCCGCCGGCCGCCTATCAAAGTCCGGCGGACACCATCCAGGAAGAAGAGATCATCGAAGAGGAAGAAGCCGATCTCGCCTCCTACGTCGAAACTCTCGAGGAAGACGCAACCTTCGAGGAACTGGAAGAAGAGACCAGCGCCGCGGAGGATTATCATCCGCCGCACACGCTCGAGATTGCCGCCAGCGGCGAGCCTGGTCCGCAAGTGGCCTCCGAAGCCACGGAACACGCGGCCGGAGAAGAACTGTCCGCCGGGCCGGTCGAAGCATTTTCCGGCGAACCGGAGACTGAGGAAGAAGGCGAAGAAGACGGCGAGGAAGCCGAAATTGAAGACGCCCAGGCGGAAGCCGAGGCGCTGCTCGAAGCCGAAGCGCGCGGCAACGGTACCGCCGATGCGCGGGTCGAAGTTCGCGCGCCGGCCGGCACTGCCGGCTACACTCAGCGCGCCCGGCGTCCGGAATTCGACCGTCGCCGCGGACGCCGCGGTGGACGACGTTTCCGCTCGGGCGGCGGCGCCCCGCGCCGCGAGAACTCGCCCGTTCCCCAGATCAGCGATCTGCTGAAGGAAGGGCAAGAAGTCCTGATCCAGATCGCGAAAGAACCGATCGGCAAGAAAGGCGCGCGCATCACGAGCCACATCGCGCTGCCGGGCCGCTTCCTGGTTTACATGCCGACCGTGAACCACACCGGTGTGTCCCGGAAGATTTCCTCCGACGAGGAACGTCAGCGCTTGAAGCGCATCATCATCAGCGAACGCGAGAATGGCCAGGGTGGCTTCATTGTGCGCACCGCGGCCGCCGGAGCGTCGGAAGATGAGCTCCGCGCTGACATTCGCTTCCTGAAGGGCTTGTGGCAGGAAATCAAGACTCGTGCTGAGGACTCCAAAGCCCCGGCGCTCATCTACCATGATCTGAACGTCGTCGAGCGCGTGCTCCGCGACCAGGTCACGTCGGACTTCTCCGCCATCTGGGTCGACACCGAACAGGAATACGAGCGCATCGTGCGCTTCGCCAATCGCTTCCAGTCCGGGCTGGTGCGGCGCGTGAAGCTCTACACCAAGGAGACGCCGTTATTCGAGCAGTTCGGCCTGAAGGAAGAAATCGACAAGGCGCTCAAGTCGAAGGTGTGGCTGAAGAGCGGCGGCTACATCGTCATCAACCAGACCGAAGCGCTGGTCGCGATCGATATCAACACCGGCAAGTACGTCGGAAAAACGGCGCGTCTTGAAGACACCATCGTCAAAACCAACGTCGATGCGATCAAGGAAATCGTCCGCCAGATCCGTTTGCGTGATCTGGGTGGCATCATCGTGATCGACTTCATCGACATGGATGAGCGCCGCAACCGCCAGAAAGTCATGCAGGCGCTGGAAGAGGAGTTGCGCAACGACCGCGCCCCGTCGAAGGTCCTGCAATTTAACGATTTCGGACTGGTCGCGATCACCCGCAAGCGCGTCAAGCAGTCGCTCGAGCGCACCATCGGCTCGCCCTGCCCGTACTGTGAAGCCACGGGCTTTGTGAAATCGGTGACCACGGTGTGCAACGAGATTTACGTCGAGATGCGAAAGATGGCCAAGCACCTCGACCGTCCAGATGTCATGCTGCGCGTGAACCCGGAAGTCGCCAAAGCTCTCAAGGGTCAGAACGGACGCTGGCTGAGCGAGATGGAAGAACTGACCAAGCGCACCGTCATCATAAAGTCCGACCCTGCGCTGCACGAGGAGCAGTTCGACATCAACTAGCCTGAAACGGATGGGAGCGACAGGCGTACTCGCCCGTCGGGCGCGGGCGGGAAAGCCCGGCCTTTCTTTAGGCCGCAGCTATTCATTCAGCGACAGCAGTTCGAACCCGGTCGTCGGATGCTCCTCAAACATCAGCTGCTGATCGATCTCGGGTGTATCCCGGCGAAGCCCGCGAAGGATCCACCACCCGACCATAGGCGCCGGCAGGAGCAGGATCCCCACCGCAGGAAACGCCAATGTCTCCGCCTCCGCCTTCGCGGTCAACAGCGCGAACGCGTAGAAGCCAAGCAAATAGATCAGCACGGAAACAATCGCGTTGTGCTCGAAGGATGGATAGGAACAGGTAAACGGAATCTTCCGGAAATACAGCAGTAAGGTCTCGATCAGAAGCCACGACCACACGATTACGATGCCGCTGTGCAGAAAACCCACGAGCCATCCCCAATAGGCGACGTAGACCGGTAACGCGATCCCGGCTATCGGAAGCACAAAGCTCAACATGATTTTTCTTGCTACCGTTCGTCCAGGGGGTTTCCCCGGGTCCAGAAGGAGCCGGAAAATCCAATTGGCGCGTAACTCCGCGGGCATTTGAAAGACCAATCGCAGCCCTACCAGCAGGCAATAGCAGAGAATCAGCGGAACCGACAACACCTCCGCCGATGGCGTCCCGCCTCTGTTGAAGCCGCGCGTGAATGCGGTGACCAGCATTTCGGACGCAACCACCACTCCCAGGCCGGCGAAGGCGGCAACCACGATGCTGTGCCGCTCACTGCGCAACAGCGTGCTTAGGACAAAGTGATAGCAAGCGCGCTCGGGTGAATCTCTTAGGACGACCCGGTCAAAGAGCGCCCCGACGCGAGGCAAGCGACGGGCATTTCGGGTTGTGATGTCGACGGTCTCAGGAATCTTGATGAAGCACCGGCGATAGCTGACCGCGTAGCCAATCAACGCGAGTGCGAGGGCGGCGCCCAGCCCTGCCAGTGCCAGCTTTGCCGCATGGATCTCCGCCGGACTCGCACGGCCGCGCAGCCATTGGAACAGGCCGAGGAACCAAACGGAGGGCAAACACCGGATCAGCCCTGCGCTCTTCCCAGCGCCCCGCAGCGCGCCCGGCACCGCAAAACTGGTCGAAAGCGTGGCGAGGAGAAATGTCAGGATAAGCCCCCGCACGTAGAGCGAGATCCGGCGGAAGGCCATGTAGGGCAGCACCGAGAGCAGCACTCCCACGATCGCGAACACGGCCAGACAACTGAAGACGCTGGCGAGAATGATGGTCAGCGCATGGACCAGAGCAAATTGACCGAAAAAGAGAAAAGTCTCCTGTGAGGCGCTCACCACGATGGGGAACAGGACCGCTGACCCGGCATTGAGGTCGACGGCAAATACCGCCGTCAGAAGCAGGACGGCGGTCAGGTTGGCAAGAAAAATTTGCCGCATCGGCAGCGGCAACGGAACCAGATTGGCATAGTCGCGTCGGTCGGGAAAGATGCTGTCCCATCGCCAGGTGACGATGGCTGCGGTTACCACCATGGAAAACACAATAAAGAAATACTCGTCGGGTACGGCGGCGGCGTAAACGTCGAAGTTCGTCTGGCCCCGCATGAGCCTGAGCAGGGAACCATATTTGTCGAAAAGCAGAAGGGAGATGAATGAGCCCGGCAGCGCCAGCAAAGCGAGGGCGGCGCCCAGCCCAAGATCCAGTTCCTCTGCCTCCGGCTCTCCTCCCCCGTGAAACACGCGGCCTGTGAATAGCCGTACAAGTCGAAAGAAAGGAAGCTCGGCGTACGCTTGCCAACGGCTCGTCTCTGGGGAGGAGACCGTCACGGAGCACTCATGACCTCGACGATGTCGTTGGTAATTTTCGTCGCATCTCCTTCTTCCATCAGGTGCACGAAGCTGTGCTCCAGCGACGATTTTCCGGTCTCCCTCTGCAGTTCCGCGGCCGGGGCATAGGCCAACACGGCGCCCTTTCGCAAGATCAGCAGGTGCGAGCAGACTTTCTCGACCACCTCCAGCACGTGCGAACAGTAAAAGACGGCTTTCCCGTGCTCTCCCAGCGCTTTGATCAGGTGCCGGAAGACCAAAGCGGATGTCACATCCAATCCCGAGAGCGGCTCATCGAAGATCAGGAGATCCGGATTGTCCACGATGGACGCAATGAGTAGAATGCGCTGCCGCATGCCTTTGGAATAGGACGCGATCGAGGCATGGCGGTGCGGGTGGAGGGAGAACAGCGAAAGCAGCTCGTCGATCTTGTGATCGAGCTTGGCCCTCGACATGCCACGCAGCGTGGCGACCATCTCGAGATATTCGAGCCCGCTCAGGTACGGGTACAGGTTGGGCTCCTCCGGGACATAGCCCAGGCACTTTCGGTAGCCAACCAGGTCGTCCTGGATATTCCTTCCGCGGAAAAGAACTTCGCCCCGGGAGGGTTCCAGTAATCCGGTCAGCATCTTCACGGTCGTGCTCTTGCCCGATCCATTGGGACCCAGGCAACCCAACACCTGTCCAGTCAAAAGCTGGAAGGACAGGTCCTCGACTGCGGGAATGCTCGCGTAGCGCTTCGTAAGACCCTTGGCCTCGAGCACGGCCCCTCCCTTACATCCCAAGTCTCGCTTCGATGTCCCTGCTTTGCGGACGCACCAATGCCCCGAATCCCGTTGGTTCGATAGACACTGCCGCCCCGTCCAGGGTTCCCATCATTCGGTCCGAAACGTCCGGAACTCGGCTGGCACCCCCTGCCCGCCCCTCTCCAAGGCGTTGTTATGTGAGGGGACCGGAACCAACCCATCCTTGGGCGGCCAAGACCGTCTAAGGAAGGGTGCCGACGAGATCCAGTAGTTTTTCCGTGTGGCTCCTTGCCATCGCACTCCTTCTCAGCACCAGCGCTTTCACCGCCGGCGCACCAGCGGAACCTGCTCCCAACTCCTCGGCGTTCCTCCACGTCAACCTCATCCCGATGGATCGAGAGCGCGTCCTGGCCGACCAGACCGTGGTCGTAAAGGACGGCCGAATCGCCCAGATCGGCCCATCGAACGCTGTCGAAGTCCCGCGGGGAGCCCGCCCCATCGAGGCGAAAGGGAAATACCTGATCCCGGGACTCACTGACGCGCACGTTCACCTTTACTCATCGACCGAGTTTCCGCTGTACCTCGCCAACGGCGTCACGACCGTCTTTAATCTCGACGGACGGCCCGCTCACCTTCTCTGGCGCAAGCAGGTGGCCAGCGGCGAACTGCTGGGCCCAACCATCTTCACCGCAGGTCCCCTTTTCGGCCGTGCGCACACCGCCGCCGAAGCCGTTCGCCTGGTCGATGAGCAGGCCGATCGCGGCTACGACGCGGTCAAGATTTATAACCCAGTGTCGAAGGAGGAGTATCCGGCGCTGATCGCGGAGGCCAAACGCCGCAATCTTCTGCTCATGGGCCACGTCGCCCGGGGACCAGACTTCGAGATGACCATCCGCTCCGGCCAGTCGATCGCGCATCTCGAAGAATTTCTCTACACCTATTTCAACCCGCAGCACGACGACCATAACGACCACATCGTGTTCGACGAAACGAAAATTCCCGTTGTGGCGAGGGAGACGGCGGAGGCCGGGATCTACGTGATCCCGACGCTTTCAACCTACGCCGCGATCGTTCAGCAAGCCACTGACCTCGATGCCTTCCTGAAGAATCCGGAGCTCAAATCCCTTCCGCCGTGGGCCTTGGCGCAATTTGGGCCGGCCGCAAACCCCTACAAGAATGGTTTCGCGCCGGAAGCCTACCCCCGCATTCGAACTTCGCTCGCCTTCCAGCGAAAACTGGTCAAAGCCCTGTTTGACGATGGGGTTCCCCTGATGGCGGGCACGGACGCTCCCGACGTCGGTCCCATGGCCGGGTCCGGTCTCCATGATGAACTCGAGGAACTCGTGCGCGACGGACTGACCTCGTTCCAGGTTCTCCAGTCCGCCACGGTCAATCCTGCCGGGTACTTCCGGCAGAGTGGGGAATTCGGAACCGTGGAGGTCGCGAAGCGGGCGGACCTGGTCTTGTTACAGGGCAATCCGCTCGCCGACATAGGCGCTACTCGGAGCATCGTGGGTGTGATGGTGCGGGGGCGCTGGCTAAGCCGGGAGGAACTTATAGAGAAGGTGAGCAACATTCCAGCGGCCTATCAACGCGAAATCCAGCAGGTCGAGCGGGATCTGGCAGGCGATCCGATGCGGGCGGAACAGTATCTCAACGACCACGACCCGATGGGCAGTCTGGGTAGAGCGGCGGTCGCGGACATCGCTCGCACTCGCGGAATCGCCAAGTTCCGTCAGTTTGTGTGGAGCGTGCGGCAGAGAGAGCCAAAGTCAAAGCTGGTGTCCGAAGCCGGCATCAACAACCTGGGATACAGTTTTCTCAACGCGAAGGAGTATTCCGCGGCGGCCGCAATCCTCCGCATGAACGCTGAAGACTTTCCTCAGTCGGCAAACGCGTATGACAGCCTGGGGGAAGCTTTGGTGAAATCGGGTAACCTGGCCGAGGCCCGCGAGAGTTACGCAAAGGCTCTCGAAATTGATCCAAAGTATGCGAACGCCGACTTCGCGAGAAAGTTTCTGGCTGAGCACACGCCGCGGAAATAGCCGGGCGCTCGGAGTCCAAGTGGCCGAACCTTACGCGACCGCCAGCGTCTTCACCGCGACCTCGGCTCGCTCCCGCAGCTTCCGCATCGAGGCCTGCACGGCGTCGGCACGCGCGGCGTCGCCGCCGTCTTGAGCATGCGCGACCACCTGGCCCCCAGCCTCATGCACGCGCCGGGCGACTTCCAGCAGCACCATGAGGGCGTCGGCGCGTAGTTTCCAGAGCGATGTTGCCGGCTGGCACCGCTTCAGTTCTTCAAGTTCGGTCTGGATGCGCGCGATCACGGCCATGCTGCGCAACAGGGTGAGGCCCACTTCGGCGCGCAGGCTCACCTCTTCCAGGTAGTCGGCACAGTACGCCTCCACCTCGGCGGATGTCAGGTTCAGGTTGAAGAAGCGCATCGGGACGACTTGCCGAAACTTGGGGTCCGCAACCCGCACAAAGATTCGGATCGACTCCTCCACCCGGCGGAGTTTCGCATCTTCCACCGAAAGTTGCTGTGTGGTGATGGGCAGGGCCAGGGGTCCCACGGAGGGGACCGGTTGTGCCCCCGTACGTGCTAGTTTGGCAGCCGCCGCCGTCCCCTGGCTGCCTCCCGCGACCGCGACGGGCGGGTTCGCTCGGCGAATCCGCGGACGCTTGTCGATTTCTTTCCTCAGCTTTGACACCCTGCGGAACTTGTCCAAAGCCGCCACATAATCGATCTTCAGCAGTTCGCCTTCCTCCAGCGCCTGCACGTGCTCTACGGTAACGTCCACGCCGTCGATGTTGCTCAGAATGCTGCCGCCCAGGTCTTCGACCGCATGCGCAAAATTCTTGATCTCGGAAATCGCCCGGTGAAACAGTTCATCGAAACGGGCGCCGAAGGCGACGTTGTAGGGAGCGATGGTAGCCAAGACGCCCGGGTGGGAAAACGATCGGCCGAACGATTGTTTCAGCTCACGTACTCTCGACAGAATGCCCGAATCAATCAGGGCGTTGAAGTTCTGGAAGCCCTGCATCTGCTCACGCAAGGGCTCGAATTCCCGCAGCAGCTGCACGTGCTCTTCGGGCAGAAGCGGAGTGTCGGAGTCGGCAAGAATTTCGATCAGTGCGATCTCAAATGGCGAGAGCGGAAGATCCCCGTCCAGACCGTAACCACGACGCTGCCATTGTCCGACAACGCGCGGCCGGCGATACAGGAAGGTTGCGACCAGGTCAGTCTTGTCTCGGTCGCCGTCGGAGTAGTCGCGCTTACGCGTGTAGTAGCGGATCAGAGCCTCGGCGATTTCCGGATCGGTGTCGGCCGTCAAAGCTTGCCGAACCATGGCGGGCGTGATGGCCAGGTCGAGCAGCTGCAGCCAGCGATGCATCTTGCCCAGGATTTCGCGCAGGTTGAAGTCGGCCTGATGGATGGCCTCATCTTCCAGTCCGGGATGTACGGGAAGGTCGCCCTGGAGATAGTCGCGCAACAGCTTCTGGTAGAAGCCGCTCACGTTCGCCAGGATCGACAACTCCCACTTCGGGTCTTCGACCACACCCCACTCCTTTTGCGCAGGCTGGGCTCCGCTCCACCTGTCGGTAATGCAAGGGTAATGGAGGTTTGGAAAAACGAAACCTTACTTCAGTGCAAGCACTTCCTCGTCATGGAACCCTTTGCGTTACAGGTAGATGGAAGATTCGGGCCCCGCGGGCCGAAGGCCTTGATCCCAGGTTCTACCCCTTGAGCTCGGCATCCCACAGAGCGGGGAAGCAACCAACTGGGGATCGTCCTGGCGGGCATCGACCGGTCTGACCTAACTCGTTGATACAAATACGGTTACATGGCTCATCTCGTGGGCCTGGTGGGGGGCAGGCGCACCCTCTAGTCGAACACGACCGTCTTGTTCCCGTAGAGCAAGACACGGTTATCGATGTGCCAGCGCACACCGCGCGAGAGCACGACTTTCTCGAGATCGCGCCCCTTCTGGATGAGATCTTCGACCGAATCGCGGTGCGAGATGCGCACCACGTCCTGCTCGATGATCGGCCCGTCGTCGAGTACTTCGGTAACGTAGTGACTGGTTGCCCCGATCAGTTTCACCCCGCGCTGAAACGCCTGGTGATAGGGTTTCGCGCCCACGAACGCCGGCAGAAACGAGTGATGAATGTTGATGATGCGATGCGGAAAGGTCGCGACGAATTCGTTCGAGAGCACCTGCATGTAGCGCGCCAGAACCGTGAAGTCGACGTTATGCTCGCGGAGGAGTGCGATCTGCCTCTGCTCGGCGTCGCGTTTCCGGTCCTTCGGAACCGGGACAACCAAGAAAGGGATTTGATAGAAGTCCGCGATGGGCTGGTTGTCGGCGTGGTTCGAAATGATCAGCGGAATATCACAGTTCAATTCGCCGACTTTGTGGCGATACAGCAGATCGACCAGGCAATGGTCGTACTTTGAGACCATGATCGCCATCTTCTTGCGTTCGCCCGGCTGTGCGAGGCGCCATTCCATATCGAACTTCTGTGCGATGGGTCCGAACAGCTGCGCGGCCTGGGGGAGTGGGATGTCAAAGTCGGACGGGTCGAATTCCACGCGCATGAGGAACCAGGAGGAATCTGCGTCCGTGTGCTCGTCGGTATGCAGAATGTTTCCGCCGTGCTTGTAGATGAAGTCCGAGACCGTCGCCACCAACCCTTTGCGGTCGGGACAGCTGATCAATAGAACTGCGCTGGTCTTCATAGTCTTTCGAGTAGTGCTCAGAGCCGGGAGAGCAAGCCGCGTCTCAGACAGCGGGTCAACGGCTCTTCAGATCTTTCAGGATCTCACGTGCGGCATTCGCCCCGGAACCGCCCGTCAAACCGGCGCCCGGATGGGTTCCGCTCCCGCACAGATACAGGTTCGTAAGGGGCGTGCGATAGCGCGCCCAGTCGAGCAGCGGACGCATGGTGAAGAACTGGTCGAGCGCCAACTCGCCATGGAAGATCTGGCCTGCGGTGAGACCGTACGTATCTTCGAGGTCCTTGGGCGTGATGACCTGTCTGGCCAGGACCAGATCCGGCAAGTCGGGCGCGTACTGTGCGAGCGTTTCGACCACGGTATCGCCCAGCGGACCACGCTGAGATTCCCAGTCGCCCTTGAGCTTGTACGGAGCGTATTGCATGTAGATCGACAGCACGTGCTTGCCGCTGGGAGCGAGCGAGGGATCCGCGAGCGTAGGGATCGTGACTTCCAGGTACGGCTGCTTCGAGAAGTCTCCGTACTTCGACTCGTCGAAGGCGCGCTCCAGGTAGTCGATGCCATGGCTGATCTGGATGCGTCCGGAGAGCGCGGCGCTGTTGCCATTCTTAAGCGCGGTAAAGTTCGGCAGGCCGTTTAAGGCCAGGTTGACCTTGGCCACCGTTCCCATCATGCGGTAGTGCTGGAGCTTTTGCGCGAAGTCGGGCGCGAGCTGGGTTGGGTCGACCAGCTTCAGCAGCGTGCGCTTCGGGTCGGCGTTCGAGATAATGGCCTTCGCCGGAATCTCTTCGCCCGATTTCAACACGATGGCGGTCGCAACTCCGTCTTTGACTCGAATCTCAGCGACTTCGGCGTTGGTGCGGATTTCAGCACCCGCCGCCTTTGCCGCCGAAGCCATCGCCTGCGTGACCGATCCGATTCCGCCGGCGGCGAAGTGGGCCGAACCTGCGGGATGCGAATCGCCGGCGCCGCGAAGCAAGAGCACGAGCGCGCTGCCCGCGGACCACGGTCCGAAGAAGGTTCCAAAAATGCCGCGTGCGGCAACCGTCCCGCGCAGCAGGTCGGTCTCAAAGTATTCGGCGACCAGGTCGGCAACCGCCATCGGTCCCCAACGCAGGAGTCGATACAAATCCTTCTTGCCGAGCTTGCGCAGGGCGCGCCCGGTCTGCAGCATGCCCCACAAGTCGGTCCTGCTGGGATGGTCGAGGTTCGGCGGAGTGAGCTTGAGCGCATCGCCGATCACGCTACCCATCTTGCGGATCGATTCCTGCAATTCGGGATACTTGGAGGCGTCCTTCCGGGAGAACTTCGCGATTTCCTGCACGGACTTCTGGGCGTCGTTGTAGAGGGTGAGCGCGCGGCCCTCGGGAGTGAGCGACACCACGCCGACCTCCGGCGTGATGAACTGCAGACCGTGTTTTTCCAGTCGCATGTCGCGCACGATGTCTGGACGGATCGGACCCGTGGTATGCGCGAGCGTCGAGCACTTGAATCCGGGATGGAATTCCTCAGTAATCGCGGCTCCGCCGGTTTGAGCGCGCCGCTCAAGCACGAGCGGCTTGAATCCGGCCTTGGCCAGGTAGAAGGCGGTGACCAGGCCGTTGTGACCGCCACCGATGATGACGACGTCGCGTTTCTCGGCCATGGTCTAGGCAGCCCCCTTGAGGTCTTTCAGAATCTCGAGCGCCGAAAGGCGTCCGGGAGCGCCCATGATCCCGCCACCCGGATGGGTAGCCGATCCGCACATGTAGAGATTCTTGATGGGGGTGCGGAACTGGGCCCAACCGGCGACCGGCCGCAGGAAGAAGAGTTGCTCGAGCGAAAGCTCGCCCTGGAAGATATTGCCTTCGGTCAGGCCGAACTCGCGCTCCAGATCGAGAGGCGTGACCACCTGGCGGTGCAGAATGATGTCGCGAATGTTGGGCGCGTATTCCGCAATGGTGTCGATCACCGTGTCGCCGAAATTGTCGCGCTCGCTGTCCCAGTTCAATCCGGGCGCGAGCTTGTAGGGCGCGTACTGCACGAAGCACGACATCACGTGCTTGCCGGGAGGCGCGACCGACGGATCGGTGAGCGAGGGGATAACCATGTCCATGTAGGGACGGCGCGAGAAGTGACCGTATTTCGCGTCGTCGTAGGCCCGCTCCATGTACTCGACGCTGGGCGAGATCGACATGGCTCCGCGCAGGTGCGCTCCTTCTCCGGGCATGCATTTGAAATTCGGCAGGCCATCGAGCGCGAGATTCACTTTGCCGGAGGAGCCGCGGTACTTATAGCGGCGCACTTCGCCGAGGAAGTCCTCGGCAATGTTGCCGGGCTCGATGAAGTCGATGAAGGTGTGCTTGGGATCGACGCTCGAGGAGACGATGTCAGCGTAGATTTCCTCGCCGTTGCCGAGGACCACGCCCTTCGCCTTGCCGCCCTTCACGAGAATCTTCGCGGTCGGAGCTTGCGTCCGAATTTCCACGCCAGCTTCGCGGGCGGCATCGGCGATCGCGTTTGAGATGGCGCCCGTGCCGCCGCGGGCGAATCCCCAGGCGCGGAAAGCTCCGTCGATTTCACCCATGTAGTGATGCAGCAACACGTAGGCAGTTCCGGGCGAGCGCACGCCCAGGAAGGTGCCGATGATGCCAGAGGCCGACATGGTGGCCTTGAGCACGTCGGTCTCGAACCATTGATCGAGGAAGTCGATCGCGCTCATGGTCATCAGCTGGACCTGGTTGTACTTGTCCCCGCTGGAGAGGTCCTGGAATCGGCGTCCGATGAAGAGCAGTTTCATCAGTTCTTTCGGATTCAGGGTGGCGGGATCGGGCGGGACCATGCTCAGGATCGGCTTCACGAAGCGGCACATGGCTTGCATGGCTTTGCCGAATTCGTCGTAGGCCTCGGCGTCGATCTTCGAGTGGCGGGCGATCTCGCGGTGCGTCTTGCCGTGATCGTTCACCCGCCAGAGATAATCGCCACTCGGCATCGGGGTGAAGGTGCCGTCGAGCGGCAGGATTTCCAGACCATGACGAGGTAAATCGAGATCGCGGATGATTTCGGGGCGCAACAGCGACACCACGTAGGAACACACCGAGAACTTGAAGCCGGGGAAGACTTCTTCAGTGACGGCAGCCCCGCCGAGCACGTGGCGGCGCTCGAGCACCAGAACTTTCTTCCCAGCCTTGGCCAGGTAGGCAGCGTTGACGAGGCCATTGTGGCCTCCGCCGATCACGATCACGTCATAGCTGGTTTTGGATCCGTTCGAAGCTGCCATATTCCGCCTTCGGCATCAGAGCTTGCGGATCAATCCGGAATCGCAGGGATTGTAGCAAGAGCGGATGCGGTCGTTGTGCTGGGGAACACAGGGTGGGATCACTCCCGCCCAATCGCGATGCGAAAGTGCCGGGTCGCGGCGGGCTCAGAGCCCGCTCGGGAGGACGGTCCAGCTCCGGATAACACTCCAGGGCGATGCCATGGTGGTTGATTCTCGAATCAAAATGACTCGCCATTCTATCGGGAAGCGGGCTTTTTGTCTCTATAGTTGCGATGTGCTCGTGACTGCGAGTCACGACCGTTTCGATTGCTCGGCGAGTGGATGGATGAATATAATCCAGCGTCGGATCTCTTCGTCAGCGCGCATTTTCGGGTCTCCCGGCGTTAGAGTTTTAACCGCCAAGGACAGCCTTCGACTGCGCTCAGGGCGAGCTTCAGCACACGAGGGAAATAACGAGAATTCATCGAGGATCATCTTGCCTATTGGAACTGCGTTTCACGAACGGACTTTTCCTCTCTGCCAGAGCCTGAACTACCGCGAATGGTCGGGGTACTACACGGTGAGCGTGTACGAAGTGCATCACGAGCACGAGTACAACGCGATCCGCAATGCGTGTGCCGCGATCGATATTTCGCCCCTCTATAAATACCTGGTCACCGGCAAGGACGCGACCAAGCTGGTGAACCGCATCATTACGCGCGACATCAACAAAGTCGCCGTGGGCCAGGTGATCTACTGCTGCTGGTGCGATGAGGACGGTAAGGTGATCGACGACGGCACGGTCTCGCGGCTGGACGAGAATGTGTACCGGTGGACAGCTGCCGATCCGAGTCTGCGCTGGTTCCGCCAGAACGGTTTGAATATGGATGTCCAGGTCGAGGATATCTCGGAACAGGTGGCCGCACTCGCACTGCAGGGGCCGACGTCAGGCAAGCTGCTCGAGACCGTGGCGGATGCGGATATCTCGAACCTGAAGTATTTCCGCGTTACCGGCGGCCAGATCAACGGCGTCAAGGTGGACATCTCGCGCACCGGATACACCGGGGACCTGGGCTACGAAATCTGGGCGCCGTGGAAAGATGCTGTAAAGGTTTGGGATGCGCTGATGGACAAGGGCAAACAGTTCGATATCCATGCCGCCGGCATGCTGGCGCTCGATGTCGCTCGCGTGGAAGCGGGGCTGTTGCTGATCGAAGTGGATTACACCAGCGCCAAGAAGGCGTTGATCCCTTCGCAGAAGTTCTCGCCCTACGAACTCGGTTTTGGGAAGATGGTGCACCTCAACAAGGAAACCTTCATCGGCAAGCGGGTGCTCGAGAACGATCAGAACCATGGCGTGCCACGCCAGTTGGTTGGGCTGGAAGTGGACTGGGTGGAAGTAGAAGAGCAGCACGACAAGTTTGGTCTGACCCCGGCGGCCCCCACTCAGGCTTCGCGCGTTCCCGTCCCGATCTACGTCGGCGACAAGCATGTGGGGAAAGCAACCACCACCACATTCTCTCCCCTGTTGAAGAAGCTGATCGCACTCGCGAGCGTGGATACAGCGCATTCGAAGGCCGGCACCAAACTGCAGATGGAGTTGACCATCGAGGCTCGTCGTCTCAAGACGACGGCTACGGTGGTGAAGTTGCCATTTTTCAATCCGCCGCGGAAAACCTCAGTGCCGGTGTAGGGAACAAGACCCAAGGGTGAAGGTGCGAAGACACGGAGAAGCTAATTCTCCGTGTTTTTTTCTACTGCGCAGAAAAAAGGGCACACCTTGTGTGTGCCCTTCCCCGAGCGCTGGTTGGCGGCCCAAGCGGATGTGCGGTTCTAGCGCAAGGACGCGGCCAGAATCACGTCATGCGGAGTGAAGTCCATGGCGACTTCAGACTCGGCGGCGGTCTTCGGAAACTGACGTCCTCTCACGCTGCCCTCCGTCCAGACCTGGGACAGGAAGTAACGAGTCCCATAACAACGGAACACCAGCTTGGTACGCTCGGAAGGCCGGTTTGACTGCGCGTAGTTCGCATTCACGAGCTTGATTGTCTTGCTGTCGACGCCGCGAATCAATAGCGTCTCCCCCGGGGCGCTGAGGGTCGAGATCGTGTATGCGCCGGCGGGCATTGTCGTGCGGTTCACGACGAAGTTGAACGGTACATTAGCCTTAATTTCGTGACTCTGTGCGAATGCCGATCCAGTTGCCAACAGCAGGCTCAGCACGCTGACGAGAGTAAGAGCTTGGTTTTTCATAATCCCTCCTTGTGTGTCGAGAACGGTGGAAGCCAAACAGGATCGGCCCAACCTCGGGACCCCAGTGCTTCATGTCTTTTGTCTCGTCCGTCCCCTCACCCTGCAACGGTGTTGATCACCGTAGTCGTCTTTGCTAAGGCAAACCGTCTGCCAAACCGGGATCGCGGTCGCCGCGATGGCTGCGGTCCATCCAAGTCGTTGATTCGGCGACGAGTTGGTTTTACCGGCACATTTATGAGCCGAGTTTGCAACGACTGAGCCCGCCATTTCACTAACCCATAGGTTAATGGCATCCGCCCTCCGGTTAGTGCTGGCCCCGTGGCTCCGGAAAACGCACGTGCATCGGGAGCCCGACTGTGCTAAAGAATCGCGACAGAGGCGGCGCTTATGATTCCCCCTGCGGGAGGCCATCCCAAACTCGTGGGTGTTTCCGGACCGCTGAAGGACAGGACTCTTTCGGTCTCTTCGGCGGAGTCGTCGATCGGACGCGAGCCCACCAACGACCTCTGGACTACGGATCCTGCCTTGTCTCGGCAGCATTGCCTAATACGCTCGGCCGATGGAAGGTTCACGATTCGTGATTTGGGCAGCCGCAACGGTACCCTCGTAAACGGGGGGCGAATCGACGAGCGCGAACTGTGCCATCGGGATCAGGTCGCGGTCGGTGACTCGGTCCTGGTTTTCCTCCTGGAAGGAGAGGTCGTCCATCCCGAGGCAAGTGCGGTGGAGCTGACTGAAACTGCGGAACTGGAGATCGCGCCGATGTTACTCCGTCAAGAAGATGCGCTCTACCTGCAACCGGATCGAATTCTCTCGGCCCTGCCGGAAACCGACCGGCTGGCTCGTGACCTGAACACCTTGCTGAGGATTGCGAACGGGATTGGATCGATTCGAGACCGGGAAACGCTCGAATGGCAGCTCCTGGGTATGGTCTTCGATGTCGTCCCCGCCGACCGCGCTGCAATCTTGCATTTCAGCGATGGCATCGAGAGCCTCGACTCGGCGATTGCCTGGGATCGCGTGCACGGGCCGGGGAACCCGGTGCGCGTGAGCCGCAACGTCGTCGAGCGCGTGCTGCGCGAGCAAGCCGGGTTGCTGGTGCGCGATGTGGAGATGGACAAATCGTTTTCGGTGGTTCAGACGCTGACCCATCTGCACATTCGTTCCTTGCTATGCGTTCCATTGATTCGATTGGGGAAGCCGATGGGGGTCATTTATCTGGATAGTCAACATCCAGGCCAACTCTTCGACGAGGACCATCTCCAGGTCATGACCGGAGTTGCGAATCTCGCCAGTCTTGCGCTGGAGAACGTGCGGCATTGGGAAGGCCTGCAGGAAGAAAACCGCTGCCTTCGTTCCGAGATCGAGCTTGAACACGGCATGGTGGGCTCGAGCCCTCGGATCCGAGAGATCCTGGAGATCATTCAACGGGTCGCGCCGACCACGTCGACGGTGCTGATCCAGGGCGAGAGCGGGACCGGGAAGGAACTGGTGGCGCGCGCGATCCATTGCAACAGTCCGCGCGCGGAGCGCCCGTTTGTCGCCATCAACTGCGCAGCCTTGACCGAGTCTCTGCTCGAAAGTGAGTTATTCGGTCACGAAAGAGGAGCTTTTACAGGAGCGTTCGCGCAGAAAAAGGGAAAAATTGAGGTTGCCGAAGGCGGCACGTTATTTCTGGACGAGATCAGCGAGCTGGCCGTCGGTCTGCAGGCCAAGCTGCTGCGCGTTCTGCAGGAGCGTGAGTTCGAGCGCGTGGGCGGGACTCGTCCGATCAAGGTAGATGTTCGCGTGGTGGCAGCTACCAACAAAAGTCTGCCGGAGACCGTGCAGGCCGGCAATTTCCGGGGTGACCTCTTCTATCGCCTGAACGTGGTCACGATCACAACGCCTCCCTTGCGCGAACGCCGAGAAGACATTCCTGCGCTGGCGGAGAGCTTCATCGGGAAGGCCAGCAAGAAGTGCAACGTGCGGAAGAAGCGGCTGTCGCAGGAGGCGCAGTCCTTGTTGACGCAGTACGACTGGCCCGGCAATGTGCGCGAGTTGGAAAACGCGATCGAACGAGCCGTGGTTCTGGGTGCGGCCGAGGAGATCTTGCCGGAGGACTTGCCGGATGCCCTTCTGGAAACTGCGTCCCCAGCTTCAAGTCTGGAGGCGAAGTATCTCGGTGCGGTCAAAGAGAACAAGAAACAACTCGTGTTGCAAGCCCTGGAGCAGGCCAATGGATACTACATTGACGCGGCGAAAATTCTGGGGCTGCATCCGAATTCGTTGCTCCGGCTGGTTCGGAATCTGGGGTTGAAGTCTGTCGTCAAGCAGGGCAACGTGCCGCCGGCGGCGAACTGAGGCGCGCGGTCAACTCTCCTTCTGGATGCGTTTCCTGAGATCTCGAAACCGGCGTCGAAGCCTGGGGCCGTAGAAAATAGCCACGCCGATGAGCACCAGTAATCCCGATAATCCGACGATCTTGAGCACGGCGAGCGGCTTGTTGGGTTCGTCGGGCTGAGGCAACAGGGAAATGCCAATCGTCAAGGTGGTTGTGATGAGGCCGACGATCGCAACCAGCTTGGCGACCGGTTTTCCTCCCGGTACCCGAATGACTCCTGGCCCGGCTGGTTCGGATTGCAGCTTGAACATCGCGCCGAACAGGTACAAGTACGGGATGAAATAGGTGATCACACCCATGCTGACCAGCACGTCATAGGCGCCCTTGATGCTGGTGCCTGCCTGACCGAGAAAGATGAACAGCACACCGAAAACGAACTGCGTGAGCAGCCCGACCCAGGGTGTTTTCCAGCGCGGATGCAATGCGCCAAACACGGGTGGGAGAAAGCGGTCGATGCCGGCGACAAAAGGCAGCCGGGCGACCGCCGCCAGGTAGGCACCGGCCGCACCAACACTGCTCAGGGCAATCAGAAACGCCGTAAATGGTATGGCACTCTCGAGCCCAACCCGGTGAGCAGTGCTCGAGATCGCCTGCATGAGTCCCTGGAGGTTGCCGACTTCGGAGGACGGCAGCGCAACCAGCACGCCGACGGTTCCCAAAATGTAGCAAAGGGTGACCGTCACTCCACCCAGGAAAAGGGCCCAGGGAATGGCGCGGCGGGCGTTCTTGATTTCGTCTCCCATGAGCGAGGCGGTTTCGCAGCCTGCAAACGCATAGATCAGGACCGACCAAAAAATAACGTCGTTGAGATGGGTGCGAGGCATCATGGAGTGAAAGGTGAACGGGGTGGCCGATCCGTAGCGGTGCCACGCCACTGCGCCCATCCCGATGATGATTCCAGCCGGGATCCACATGGCTAGCGCGCCGAGGTTGTGCAGCCAGGTGCCGATGTCCAGGCCAAGAATATTCAGCAGAGTTGCCACCGTGAGCGCCAAGAGCGAAAAGACGACGTAGAAGGTTGTGTTGTTCGAGAGATGAGCCCACGAACTGGGGCGCATGTAGAGCGCGTTGCTGGCAGCGAAATAGAGCACGGCGGGAAAATAGGGAAGGTTGCAGGTCCAGTATGTCCAGGCTGTCATGAAGCCGGCAAAGTCGCCGAACGCGCGCTTGCTCCACACGTAGATGCCGCCTTCGTTGGGGTAGCGGGACGAGAGTTCGAGAACCGATAGGGCGAGCGGCGTGTAGAAGGCCAGCCACGCGCCGATCCAGATGACGATCGAACTCGGGCCGGCGGCAGCGGCCGTGGCGATCCAGCGCAGGCTGATTCCGGTGACGACGTAGAACAGGATCAGGTCGCGAAAGCCCATCGCCTTTTTGGGGCGATTGGGATCTTCAGCCTCGGCGATGGAGATGCCGGGGCCCGGCAAGCTGAGGCTTTCGGGCGGGTCGCCCGGGTTGGCGTCGTCGGCCAAAGGATGTGTCCCGAGGTCAGCCTGAGCCGCAATGCTCCGGCGGAGGCTGAGAACAGATAACATCGGGGAGTCATCGAGGGCAAGGATGAAACTACTGGGGCGTTCTAGCGGGAGGGGCTTCAGCGCGGGCAAGAAGCATCGCCGACGGCACGAGCAGACCAGTCGAGTCTAGCCTCAAGCCTAGGTGCTGTTTGGGTGTAGGGCGGTGAGACCGCTGAAACGGCTGAAATCTGTCAGGTTCCATGTGAGTATATGGCTCACCCGTGCACGTACCTGGCCGCCGCTAGGCGTGCGTCGTGTGCCTGAATTTCCGAGACGCCGTGCTGCACAACGATTCTTCGCCACTCCCGATAGAGGGCTTCACTGTCTGGCAAGAGAGTCATGCCAGCCTCGATCACGCGGACATAGATGGACTTCACGGTCTTGCCACGCACTTGTTCTGTGCAACGGATCACACCCTCCCGGGTCGCCTGGTTCGCGCGTGCCTGCGGTGAATGTCTTTTGGTCGGCATCGTTCTTCACTCCTTTTAGTGGAGTGGCACTGGCTTCCGCGCTGTTTATGGATGATGACTTCTACAAGCCGGTTCAGTCTAGCGGTGAGCCGGACAGCAAGGTGACCAGCCCAGTACACTGCACTGACATGACCTCAAAGTCAGGCTCCCGTCGCTTGAGATAGACCAATCCCTCGTAGATGCTGTCGGCGGCAAGTCTCTCGATCTTTTCTTCCTCTGAGCTGCAGGGGTAATTGCGTCCCCGGAACTCGTACAAGCGGGCTTCGCACGCTCCAGAGCGTCCCGGACGGAAGCCAGCTGGCCTCTTCTTGCTGCTCATGACGCCCTCCCGAACCGACGCTTCGGTCGGGATTTGGGCATAAAGTCACTGTGCTGCAGGGTCCGACTCTTCGATTTGACCCCGCGCCGCGACTGAACAACCTGGGGACTAGGAGCAACCGCGGGCTTACCATCTCTTTCCTCCCGCGCCGAAATAGGTGGTTGGTAGCCTCGCTGGAGTACACCGATCATGGAAGGCAAGCCTTGCTTGCGCCGTTGTTCCTCTCGTTCTTGCACTTCAAAGTAAACATCGTCGAGATCGCGGAGGCTGTCGTCGTAAGCCTTTTTCTGCTTGCCCAGCTTAGCCATTTCACTGATTTCCTTATCGTTCATAACTTCCAGGACGTCTTGGGTCGCATGGGAACGCAGATACTGGATATCGACTTTATAGCCATCAAAAGCCTTCTTGGGCATGCCTGGAGCCTTCTCGATTTCGTCCAGGATGACCATCAGGTGTTCGATACTGCGGTTCAAGAAATAGAGAGACTCGTAAACTGGAAATCGCATGGCGGTTAGCTCTGCTTTCTGCGGCTGAGGTGGTCGCTGCACGCAGCAGACAAGAATCCACATGCTAGAAGTAGGGGGCTGGCATCGAGATGCTCGAGAGCCGTAGTGCGGTTTGCCAGCGAAGGGCGTGACGTTTGCGGACTTGGAGGCGACTGCCGAACTTGGCGGGTAGCTTCTTGGCGGGAAGGGGCGGCGCAGAACCTGATAGTGGGTTGCGCGAGAGATGGGGAAACGTTAACTTCAATGACAGCCATCGCTGCCTCCTTTGTAGGCGACGTTGGTTAGGGACGTGTCGGTGTTCTAGCACCGGCGCGTCCCGTAGCTCACAACTTCGGATTGCTCTTGCGTCCTCTGCCTTTACAGTAGACAGCCTTCTTTACTTCCTTCAGTTCGGCAATGTCGTCTGCCGACCAAAGACGATACCCGACGGCACCAATCAGAGTCGGCCTGGGAGCCTTGACCTTTCCTTGGGCAATCCACCTCTGGAGGGTGGCTAAGTGAATTCCCACGATTTTCGCGGCTTCTGAAGTGGTGCGCTTGGCTTTCAAATATACGATACCTATCGCATTATTGATTGTCAACAGAAAATGTTGTCCAATCGAAATGTTGAATAGAGAAGTATATCGAAGAGCCAAGAAGGAAGGAGCGGCGACTAGGGGAGGACTGCCGGCGAAGAATCAGCCAGGACACGCTGAAGTCAGTTATCATGCTCCTCTGGCGAACACAAGACGAAAGGCGTAGTGAAGTCGCTGAGTGTACAGCCGTGGGATATGCCTCGATGTTCCCCGGCGGCCCGAGTCAGAGCAGAATGCAAGCCTATTGCGCGAGTGAGGAGCCTTGGAGTGACGGACAATCAATTGAATTCCTTCCAGTTCTGATGGGCAGAGCGGAAGTGGCCGCTTGTTCCTGGATGACTTCTGGATCACCGGCCACCCAGAAGTGATCGGCCAATTTCCGGTTGGCTGAAACCATCCGGAACGCCCGACTAGTTTAGCTGTAGTAGCTTTCTGGTCTCATCGGAGTGGAAGGGCGCCTTCGATCCAGCGTCGAGCGATGGGTCTTTCGGAGCGAGATCAATGGCCTATCGGAGAGCCTTCTTTGCGCTCTCTTTGTCGCATGGCAAGGCAGCCATCGGCAAGGTTATCCTGCGCATTTGCCGAGGTTGGATGCGCCCAAGCAGCGCGGAAACTTTGTTCCGTTCGATGGAGAATGCCCGAGGCCAAGGAATGGATCAAGGGTTAGAACGAAGCCGCTGGCGCGGCGGACGCTGCCGCGTGGGTGAGGTCGACAGCCGTGGTTTTTAGACCCAGATAAATT
>Ga0137418_10001312_pt1 | contig 22833 bp, 18 predicted proteins | sample CZODoug3_1_2_16f_FD_122242 | JGI IMG/M metagenome (GOLD analysis project Ga0137418, IMG submission 122242) | Vadose zone soil fungal communities from Angelo Coast Range Reserve, California, USA - CZODoug3_1_2_16fungal (Hybrid Assembly) | ecosystem: Environmental > Terrestrial > Soil > Vadose...
GTCTTTCTGCTGCGTTTGGAGTTCTAACGCAATTGTGGCAATCAACGCAGGCAGCTTGGACCCTAAGAGTTTGCGACACTTCAGGACCAACGGTCGCGGTTTGGCTCTCTGGACTGCCTCTTCAAGGGGGTGTAAGCCAAATGGAAAACGTGGTCTATGTTCTGTAGCTTCGAGCGCAATTAGAAATTCATCCTTGTCGTATTCCCGCTCGGCACAAAGGGATTCAATTGTTTGGCGGACGAAATCGTCTTCCCGACGCCGTACTGGACGACGTACGTCACGGTGAACTCGGCCGAGAAAATCCGCGAAGATTTGGGAATCTGGCGGAAGACAGGGCGCGCGATTGTTCGCGCGTTCAACCCGCTGGAGACGAGCCGCCCAACCGAGTACCGCGTGGAGTTGAGCTATGCGGACTTAGTGCTGCCCACGGGCGAGGCGCTGCCTTTGGACGCGCGCCTACTGCGCGCCAGCTCGGAAGTAATGGTACAGCCGAAAGCAAAGTCATGGCAGCCGGCAGGCGTGCGACGAGAGAAATGCAAAGCCCGCGCGACGCTTGTGATAGCGCTCGGCGGGAACACCTTGTTTTCCGTTCCGGCTGAGCCAAGCTTCGCGTCAGTCACTGCTGCGGGGGAGCAGCGTGTGGCGCGCGCCTACTTGCTTACCGCACTCCGCGCGTCGCTGAATCACGAGGGTGACACATTTCGCGCCGAGCTGGCGGAGCCGGTGCGCGTCGCCGGTCGTGTGTTCGCGCCGGGTACATTGGTGGAAGGCACGGTCGTGCGCAGCGTTGCGCCGCGAATGCTGAGCCGCGCGGGAAGGCTCTATCTTCGAGTACATCGCATTGTGCCTCGTGACGGAGAGCCTCTTCGCGTGGGCGGCTCGTTGAACGCCGCGGAAGCCGATGCGCAAGCTCGCTTCGCCCTGGACGAAGAAGGCACGCTGCACGGTCGCGAGCCCGGCATCGTAAACGGGCTGGTTGAGCTGGGCTACGCCTGGGCCATCGGAAAGGTTTCCGACGATATTGCCGAGGCTCCCATTCGCGCGATCGGGGCTTCAATGAGTGACGCCGCCGTTGCAAATGCAGCGAGGTACGTGGGACTCGGAACCTCGCTGGCATTCCTTCTTACCCGGCACGGCCGAGATGTTTACCTGCCGAAATACGCTTTGATTGAGATTGATCTTGGCCGCGCAGGTAAAACTGCGTCGCCCGCAAACCGCAACTGATCTGAAGAGCCACGCACATTGACAATTGAAGTTGCAAGACGGTGCGTCCTATAAGACATCCCTAACAGCAATCTCGTAATGGCGGACGCGGCGATCGAAATCGGTGAGCAGGGCGGCAGCCTGGTCAGCGACGACGGCGGCCTCGAGGTCTGGGCCTGCGAAATTGCGGATGGAATCGAGTGAACGCCAGGTGGTTTCCACCACAATTTCGACTTCGCTTTCGAGGCAACGCAGAGATACCGTGGCGCCGAGATAGCCAGGGACGCGGCGGAGCTCGAGCCTGACATTACTAGAAAAGTGCTCGAGATACTTTGGCAATTGCGCTTGGGTTGTGCGGGCCGACCAACGACGCAAGACGGCCCCTGCTGCCAGGGCTGAGGATGGCGCAAGATTCTCATTGCCGACCACCACGTTCCAGGGGAGCACCTCCCATTTCTTGGCGAGGCCGTTGAGGACATACGGATCTTTGCGGGCGAAAGCTTCGGCTTTGCTTTTGTCATCGACGTGGAAAACGAGCAAGGCGCGGTCGACGGGTTCGGCGAGCGCACCACCAAGGACCAGTTCGCCTCGCTCGCGAGCTTCGCGGGCGAGGCGCAGGTGCTCTTCGCGAAACGGGGCACGGCGCGTGACCATGTCGTCGACGAGTTCGTAGAGCAGGGCGTAGTAGTTCATTGCAGGCCTCTTCCGATGAGCTTAGACGGGCAAGAGCCAGTTGTGTGTGTCCGGCTCGCGGCCGGTCTGGATGGCGACAAGGCGGGAGCGGAGCCGTCGGGCGACCGAGGAATCCGAAACGGCAGGGAATTGCAGGTCGCGATCGCGATAGCGGATGCCGGCAATAGGAGCGACGATGGCCGCGGTTCCGGCGCCGAAGGCTTCGGTGAGTCTTCCGGTGCCGTGAGCGGAGAGAACCTCATCGATGGAGATTTGGCGCTCTTCGGCGGGAACGCCCATCTCGCGAAGCAAAGTCAGAGCGGAGTCACGAGTGACGCCGGGCAGGATTGTGCCGCTGAGAGGCGGCGTGATCCCTTTGCCATCCAAAACGAAGAATACATTCATGACCCCGGATTCTTCGACGTAGCGGCGCTCGACGCCGTCGAGCCAAAGCACGTTGTGAAAGCCTTTTTCCTGTGCGAGACGGGCAGCCAGAAGGCCACCAGCGTAGTTACCGGCGGCTTTGCTGTCGCCGGTGCCGCCGGGAAAGGCGCGGACGAAGCGTTCTTCGGCAAGAAGACGAATCGGTTGTGAGAAATAGGGGCCGACGGGAGACGTCATGACGATGAGCCGAAAACGATTGGCGGGGCGAACAAGGAGAGTGTCGTCGACGCCAAAGTACGTCGGGCGGACGTAGAGGGAACCACCCTCACGATGAGGGACCCAATCCCGATCGAGTCGAACTAACTCGACGACGCCTTCGAGGAAGAGCGGTTCGGGAATTTCGGGCATAGCGAGCCGCGCGGCGGAACGGTTTAGGCGGGCGAAATTCTTACGCGGGCGAAAGAGCGCGACGCCGCCAGCGGCAGTTCGATGCGCCTTGAAGCCTTCGAAAATGGCCTGACCATAGTGGAAAGGAGTCAGCGCGGGAGAAAACGAGATCGGACCGAAGGGAACGATTTGTGGCTGCTTCCAAGAGCCCCCTTCCCAATCGGCGACGAACATGTGGTCGCTGAAGGTGGCGCCGAACTCGGAGGTTTCGCGCAGCACTTCCGTGAGACGGGATTGTGAAACGCGGGTGATGGGGATCGAGTGTGACATCGAGCCTCGCAGGAAAAAAGGAACGGGCGGGCCGAGGCCCGCCCCTACAGAAACCGGTAAATCGAAAAGCGGGAGACCCTTGCTACTTCGCAGCCTTGGCTTTGATGCCGTTGTAGGCCAGCGTGAGGCGCGATTTGTAACGGTTGGCGGTGTTCTCGTGCAGCACGCCCTTTGCAATGGCCTGGTCGATTGCCGACATCGTGGGTTGAAGAAGGTTGCCCGCAGCCGTGGCGTCGCCCGCGGTGATGGCGGTGCGCAGACGCCGCATCAGCGTGCGCACCCGGGTGCGGTTGGCGCGGTTCACTTCGGCGCGTTGGCGAGATTGCTCCGCGCGCTTCAAAACGGACTTTTTCTTCTTCTTAACTTTGGTTGCCTGTCCCTGCGCCATCTATTGCTCCTTTTAGGTATCGCTCAAACTTCTAACGTTAAACGAGGCTCACGTCTTTGTCAAACGAGGTGAAAGGGGGCACCGCACCATTTTCCGACTATCCGACTCGTCAAGGGTTATCGGAGTGGCTCTAATCGGGTTAGGTGACGATGCACAAATTCCTCGCCCTTTTCATCATAGAAAAACGCAAGGATGTCGTTCCCTTGTTGGGCCAACTCCTTCCGCTGACTCAACCACTGTGCAACCTGCGTGAGCGCGGAATCTAAAATGTACTGTTTCACACGGTGCCGGAGAGTCCGCGGAACAGGTTGCACGACAATCTCCCATCGACCTTGTTCAGGTCGTTTATAAAGGCTGGAAATGGGCCACTCCTGTGATGGCCGTACATTGTTTAGATATTCGATACGCAGGAACTCGTAACGCCCTCTACGCAACTGATTATCGAATCCCGAGTAAAAGTGCAATTTGAGTTCAGCGTGTTGGGGAACGGAGGCAAGTAAAGAGGAGACGTGCTCCGCTCCGACCGGGTAGGAGAGCTTGTGAGAAATCTTCGCTCTTGAAGCCGTGGGAATCACGAATTTTTGGTCCGGTTCCATCTGCGTTCAATTAATCGACCAGCTTGTCGCTGAGCCATTTGGCGACGACGGATAGGCCGGCTCCGACCAAGCCGATGGTGCTGGCGTCGCTCCACCATTCGGGGCTGCGTTCATCGGCCAAGGAAACTTCCAGGCTGGACTTTACGGATGCGAGTTTCAGGGCGAGTGCCGGATCGACGGGTTTCGGCTCGGCGGCATGTTTGAGCTGCTCTAGCATGCGCTCTGGCTGCTTCATATCGAGCATGGAGATGGGCGCGTGGCAGTAGGGGCAGGCCGAGGCGGATTCCAGGTTGATGGAGGCTCCACAGCTGGAGCAATTCACAAACTGAACGTTCTGCCGCAATTCCTGGATCTGGTCGGGCGTCAGTCGATGGATGAAATTCTTTTCTTTCAAGAATTCGAGAAAGTTGATGAAGTGACCGTCATCGGCGGCACATCGCCAATAGGTGAAGGGCATGTTTCCTTGCAAGTCGTGCGCCAGGTGCAGCATCGTGGCGCACCGCGGACATTGCATCGTGCCAGGAAGCAATGGCTTGGCAGGTGCTGGGTGCTCCCCGATGAATTTCATGAGCTTCAATGTGGAGCCGGGAGAAAGCTTCAAGCTCTCAAAATGATCGAACCAGAACGCCTGGCAAGTCGCGCATATATCGATGGCAACCTGTCCGCCCATGCGGCCCTCCAGTGTCATGGCGGTCATTTCGGATTTGCAGCCGGGGCACTTCATGGACAGACATTGTAGCTGGTCATCTGAAGCGATGCCATTGATCGGGACGAAAGCCGCGGAGCGCCCGCCTCAGAAGGCGGCCTCTACGAAGAAACGGAACGAAAGGAAAAGGAAAACCCCGCCGTCCTGGGGGAGAAGGCGGGGCGGGGGTACCACGACAAATCTCCTTTACTTGTCGTGATTAAAGGACAGCGGGAACTCGAAAATCAAGCCGTCGACCGGGACGCGCAGGAGCAACTGCGAGGATTTCGCGTCGCGTTCGAACCACACGGCGCCGGCGGTCTTTTCTCCGGATTTGAGCGTGCACTCGTGGAGCGCGAGAGAGTTGATTTCGCGGGTCAAGTCCACCAGTGCGGATTGATTCCTCGCGGCAGTTTCTTCGAGAATTTGGTGCTGCGCGAGGTAGTTCGGCGAAGCATCAGTGACCGGGAGTTTGAAGCTCACCGCCGTGAACTCGGTTCCCGGGGAAGCGGAAGCGCGCTGGGACTGCGCGTTGAGCGATGGCGCCGCGCTGGCGGATGTCCAAAGAAGTTGATGCGTGGCGGCTTTGGCCACTTGCGAAGGATCCTGGTAGCGCAGCGGCTTGATCAGCGGCGCGAGTTCATCGAGCGAAACCAGCTTCGGCAAAACGTAAATGGCTTGCTTGCTGGAATTGACCACGGCCACGTTGGCGCGCATCTTCCAGCCGGTGTCTTGCAGAGAAACCTGGACGGTGACGCCGTTGGCGGTGAGCGATTCCACCAACTCGCTGCCGCTTCGGAACTGCACGCTGCCTTTGGAGCCAGACTGCCAGCGGGCGATGCCGTTGCTGACGGCAGCGTTTTCGCTAGGCAGGGGAGCAGTATCGATGCGCCTGCGAGTCGGGAAGGTAAGGTACATGCGCGCGACGTAGCCGTTCTTGCCGTCTTGCGTGAGGACATTGACGGTGTAAGCGTCCATGTCGGAGAGCACGGTGACTTGCTCGCCGCATTCCAGCGACCCGATAATTTGCATCGGGAGCGCTTGCTCCTGATCTTTTGTCATGGGAACGTTGGGATATCCATTACAACTAATTGTGCTGGTCAGAACCGACCTGCTCGGCGATGCCGCCGGAGCCGCCGCTTCTTCTGCGTGAGATGATTGGCTGAGCGCGAGAGCTGCAACGATGCCAAGCAGTGTGCTTTTCCGTACCATGTGCCGCCCTTCCCATCCCCCAAGAAATTTAAAAGTTTTAATGTAAGCTTCGATTCGCATCTTGGCGGTACGGAAGGATGGCGTCCATAGAGCCTCCGTACCAGAGTACAGGTAACGCGTAGGGCACTGGCCGGGAGCGGGAAAAAGTTTTCAGTTTCCGGTAATCAGTTCTCAGGCAGCGTCAGACGGAAAGGCACCGTAAGTTCGAACAGGCCAGGCGCTGCGAATCGGCATCAGTTTAATGTCACAAAGGCGTAACTTGACCGTAGCGGAGCGCTGCGTTAGGGTGTAGAGAGTTTCTCCCTGATGAATCGCGAAGCAGTCACGCCAGCCTGCGGCGGGCAGGCACAACCAGGAGGAATCCCATCGGCCACCCGGTTCCTGTAGCAGGAAGACCTTCCAATTGGATGCGACGTACCGTTCACATTTCCGGACAAATTGAACCCTTCTTCGGCACGCTGGATGAAAACGTGCGCTTGCTGGAGGATTCGCTGCACGTGCGCACGCACCTGCACGACACGCGGCTGACCATCGAAGGCGAGCAGGACAGCGTCGATCAGGCCGTGAAAATCGTCGAAGAGTACAACCACCTGACGCGGCACGGGAAATCGCTCTCCGCCGCGGAAGTAAAATCGCTACTGCGCGTGGCGACCGAGGAGCCGCACGAATCGCCGCGCGGGATGTTTGAGCACAGCCGCGTGCGCTCGTTCGGCAAGAAGCAGGTCACGCCGAAAAACGCCAGCCAAAAGCGGTATATGGAAGAGATCGAGAAGCACGACATGATGTTCGGCATCGGCCCGGGCGGCACCGGAAAAACCTACATCGCCGTAGCTATGGCGGTTAGCGCGCTGCTCACCAAACAAGTGAATCGCATCATCCTGGCGCGGCCGGCCGTGGAAGCGGGTGAGCGGCTGGGATTTTTGCCGGGCACGTTGCAGCAGAAAATTGATCCGTACATGCGCCCGCTGTACGACGCGCTTTACGACATGCTGGACGCTGACAAGCTGGAGCGTTTCCTGGAAAAGGGAATTATCGAGGTGGCGCCGCTGGCGTTCATGCGCGGGCGCACGTTGAATGATTCGTTCGTGATTCTCGACGAAGCGCAGAACACCACCAGCGAGCAGATGAAAATGTTCCTGACGCGGCTAGGCTTCAACTCCAAAGCGGTGATTACCGGCGACGTGACGCAAATCGACCTGCCGCAAGGAAAAAAATCCGGGTTGATTGAAGCGCTGGAAGTTTGCGGCAAGATCGAAGGGATCGGCGTGGTGCAGTTTGGCGAGAAGGACGTGGTGCGCCACAACCTGGTGCAACAGATAATTCGCGCCTATGAAGAGTATGATGGTACTCATCCGCAGCGCGGCGGAAATGCTGGAAACGGCAAAGCGGGAACTTCCGCGAGAGAATCCGGAAAAGAACAAGATAAAGAAACGCAGCACGGATGATTGTGAACCGCCAGCGAGCGATTCGCCTGGCGCGGCGTCCCCTCGAATCGTTTTTGCGCCGAGCGCAAGAGGCAGTGGGTTTCCAGGGAGCAGGCGTCACCGTCTGTTTGGTCAGCGACGCGGAGATCGCCCGGTTGAACGAAACGTTTCGCAAGAAAAAGGGGCCCACCGACGTGCTGTCTTTCCCGGCGGCGGTGCGTCGACGACCGCCGCGGCCCGCCTCCCCGGCCCGGACGGGGCAGAAAAAGCGGCCCGCCTCAGAAGGCGGCCCCTACAAGAGAAAGAAAGGCGATGAGTACCTGGGTGACATTGCTATTTCTCCCGCAACGGCCCGGCGCTACGCGAAAAAAAACGGGCGGAATCTTTCGAGCGAACTTCGAGTGCTGATTCTCCACGGCGTGCTGCATTTGCTAGGATACGACCACGAAACCGATCGCGGCGAAATGGACCGAGTGGAAGCAGAGCTACGAAAACGGCTCGGACTGGCTTGATGGACCTGAGCTGGCTCTACGCGCTAAGTGTAGTCCTCGTCGGACTGACGCTGCCCATTTTTTCCTACCTCACTCTGATCTACCGCGAACTGGGCCGCATGACCACGGGCCGCGTCCACGAACATCTGGAGATTTTCGAAGCGGAAATTGAACCGAAGCTGAAAATCAAGCGGCAGAGCGGAGGCCGCACGTTTCGCATCCTTGGGCATTTCTGGCTGGCGTTCCTGGTGCTGGAAACAACGCGAGGCGTCGTCTATTTCGTTCGGGGCACCTGGGAATCCTTTGTGGAGATCACCGTTTTCGTGGTGCTCGAAGTGGTCTTCGCGATGCACTTTATTCCGGACATGCTGTTGTACCGCACCACCGGGCGATGGCTGCGACCGATGCTGCCGCTGATTCGCGGGGCGATGTGGTTCGTCTGGCCGGTGCGCGTATTTCTGGAAGGCGCGGAGTCACTCGCGCGGATTTCCGAGCACGAGGCCGATAAGAGCGAAGAGCAGCGCACGGAAGAAGGCATCGAAGCGCTTGTCGAAGCCGCCGAAGAAGAAGGCATCATCGAGCCGGAACAAGCGGACTTGATCGAGCAAGTCGTGGAATTCAGCGACAAACGCGTGCGCGAAGTGATGACGGCGCGGCCGGACATCGTGGCTCTTCCCGCTGACGCCACTCTCGAAGACTTGCACGCCAAAGTGGTCGAGACGAAATTGAACAAGATCCCGGTGTACGAGAAATCGCTCGACGATATTTTCGGCGTCGTGTACTCGCAGGACCTTTTGCAAATCGCGGACCAGGATTTGCTGAAGCGCAAAGTGCGTGAGCTGGTGAAACCCGTGCTCTTCATCCCAGAGACCAAGATTGGCTCGGAATTGCTCCGCGAGATGCGCCAGAAAGGGCAGCCGCTCGCAGTGGTCATCGATGAGCATGGAACGGTGGCGGGTATCGCCACCGTGGAAGACCTCGTGGAAGAGATCGTCGGCGCCAGCGGCTTCGAGGGGAGGCCTCCCGCGCCCGACGTGGTGCGCGAACCGGATGGCGGCCTGGTTATGCGCGGCAGCATGCCTATCGGCGACGTGGAGGACTTACTGGGCGTGAAGTTCGGCGATAAGACGGATGAGGCGGTAACCACTCTCGCGGGGTTGCTGAGTCATGCCTCCGGCAAAGTGCCGGCGGCCGGCGACAAAATCGATCTCGCGGATCATCGCTTTGAAGTGCTGGAAGCCAACCAGAGAAAAGTCTTGCGCGTGCGCATTCGCAAGCAGATGAAGGCTGTCCCTACAAAGCGATAGAGTTCGCGGAATCAGAAACCCAGGAAGAAGTTCCGCTACAGAAGTTGCGAATCATCGCAGAGAAGAGTGATCCGTGGCGAAAGACGAAGTACCAGAGAAAAAAGAGTTTCGCTCCGGATTTGTGGCCGTCGTCGGGCGGCCCAACGCTGGGAAGTCCACGCTGGTGAATCGGCTGGTGGGGCAGAAGATCGCCATCGTTACGTCAAAACCGCAAACGACGCGCAACCGCATTCAGGGGATTGTGACCAAGCCGCAGGGGCAGATCGTTTTTATCGATACGCCCGGTTTGCATGAAGCCGATTCGGCTTTGGGACGCCAGATGATGCAGGAAGTGGCGGCAGCACTGGAAGGAATCGACGTGCTATTGCTGATGGTGGATGCCAGCAGCATGCATCCGCATGCGGACGATTTGTTGTTGCAGAAGGCCAAGCGGTTTCGCGGAAGAACGATTCTGGCGTTGAACAAGGTCGATCGCTTGCCTCGGCCCAAGCTGCTTCCGCTGATCGAATCATTCTCCAAGGCCTTCGAGTTTAGCGCCATCGTGCCGATTTCCGCGTTAAAGGGCGATGGCTGCGATGGATTGCTGGACGAAATTCTGAAGCAATTGCCGGAAGGCGAGGCTTACTTTCCCGAGGATCAGGTGACCGACCAGCCGGAACGATTTCTTGCCGCGGAGATCATTCGAGAAAAGGCCATTCAGCTGATGTACCACGAAGTGCCGTACGCGCTGGCGGTGGTCGTTGAAAAGTATGAAGAGAAACCGAGGCTGCTGCGCATTGAAGCGGTCATGAACGTTGAGCGCGATTCCCAGAAAAAGATTCTGATCGGCCACAAGGGCGAAATGCTCAAGAAGATTGGAACAGAAGCCCGCAAGGAGCTCGAAGCCATACTCGGTAGCAAGATTTACCTGGGGCTATTCGTGAAAGTCGCTCCGGATTGGCGAGAAAATCCTCAGAAGGTGCGCGAACTTGATTGGCGCTATCAGCTTGAGGGTCTCGCTGAAGAGTTGGACGAGAAGGAATAAGAAAGGCGTTCACGAAGGATCGGTTTTCGGTAGTAAGGCCGTCCGGCCGTGGCGGGCTGCACACCTGCTAGTCAAGATTGTGATCAACAGGGCCGTTGGCTAGTTTGAACGACGGATCAAAGACCCGACGACAAATGCGATGATTATGAGGCCCCAAAGGACACAAAATGTGATGAGTTGCCACCTTTTGGGTTTCTTCCACAGCTTGGCATGACCCGCTTTCCACCCTGCTCCACTGGATTCCAAAAACCAGACGTTAAGATAGAAAACAAGAAACGCGGCAAGAAGGAACTTTGTAAAATTGAACCAGTCCGCATGCGTCATTCTCAGATCCCCGGCCTAATATCCCGACGAACCAGACTGACTCCCATATCCTCCGAAGGACCAGCGCACGCCGACGGTGGCATACAAACCGTAAGGCCCATTGGTGTGGAGGTCGGCCGGACCCAGGGATTTGCCGTAACGCCCGAGCCAATCCACCTGATGTTGCGTGACGCGCAGCTCAAAATGTTTCGGCAATTGAAAGCCGATTCCAACCGAACGCTCGAATGAAATCGGTAACATCGAAGCCGTGTAAGTGAGCTGCGGAATATTCCGTCCAAAAGTAAACTTGGGGTCAAAGAACAGGAAGAAATGGCGAGCCGGGGTGCGGCCGATGGGCTGAAATTCAACGTACCCGCTCCACAGATAGCGCCCGTAAGCGGTGCACAAGGAAGCCGTGCCGCCGGCGCTGGCCGGTTGAGGAAAAGCGCAGCGACCCAAGTCGGGTTCATTGTGAGAAGGAGCCACCTCGAAATCCGTATAACCGCGCACCCAGTTGTGTGGAAAAAATGTCCGCGACTGCTCCGGACGTTTCGGTGCTTGCCCGGTTTTGACCGCGGTGGTCTGCGACCTCGACCCAAGAGCGAAAATGGTCAGCAGCGCACTGGAAAGCAGAATAAGTCTCTTCAAGGAAGCTCCTCGCAATTCAGTCGTAAGTTGTTGAAGAACCCGGAAGTCCTATGTCATTCAGCCAGAAATCCTGTGAATGAAGCGGCGGTGGACTGAGAGCGTCCGCGCGAGAACCGCAGTTCCAGTCAGTGCTGCGAAATGATTGACCCAGGTTTCGCGGATTCTACACGAATTGATGGCCCCGTGGGAAAAAGAGAGTGGCACGGTGCATCGGCGTTGAGTCCCTGGATATTACTCCGGAGCGGCGATTCCCAGGGATTTCATTTTGCGGTAGAGGTGGCTGCGTTCCAGGCCCAAAGCTCCGGCTGTTTGCGTCATGTTCCAACTGTGCTCCTGCAATTTCCGCAGAATGAATTCCCGCTCGTAGGCGCTGCGCGCTTCATGCAGCGTGGAGTAAGGATGGTGCGGGCTTTCGGCGGCGCCACGAAAGAGCTCGGGCGGCAGATGATGCGGTTCAATCCGTGCTTGGGGGCACACAATCACCAAGCGCTCGACGAGGTTGCGCAGCTCACGGACGTTTCCAGGCCACGGATAGCGAATGAGGATTTCCATCGCCGAGTCGCTGAGCTCCCGCGGCTTCTTCGCGTAAGCCGAACTGAATTCAGCCAGGAAATATCTGGCCAGCGTGGGGATGTCTTCCTTGCGGTCGCGCAATGCCGGAACGTAGAAAGGAATTACGTTGAGGCGATAGAAAAGATCCTGGCGAAACGCGCCGCGCGCGATCTCCTGTTCGAGATGCTTGTTGGTCGCGGCGATGACCCGCACATCCACGCTCAAAGTTTCGTTGGAACCCACGCGTTCGAAGCGCTGCTCCTCGAGTACGCGCAATACTTTCGATTGCGTGCGGAGGCTCATATCGCCGATTTCATCCAGGAAAAGCGTCCCGCTATCGGCCTTCTGAAACTTGCCGGTTTTGTCTTCCGCCGCACCGGTAAAGCTTCCCTTGATATGTCCAAAGAGCTCGGACTCAATCAGTTCCTCGGGAATCGCAGCGCAATTGACTTCCACGAAAGGGCCCTTGCTGCGGAGGCTGGCAGCGTGCAGCGCATGGGCCACGAGTTCTTTCCCTGTGCCGCTCTCCCCGTAAATCAGCACGCGGCCGTTGGTCGGCGCGGTGACCGCAATTTGCTGGCGCAACGCTTTCATGGGAACGCTGTCGCCAATCACCTGGTAGCGGTAACCCAGTTCGCTTCGCAGCAACTGGTTTTCATCCTGAAGCCGCCGCTGTTGGATGGCGTTGCGAACCAGCACGATTATTTTTTCAAGCGAGAGAGGCTTCTCAATGAAATCGAAGGCGCCCAGTTTTGTGGCGCGCACGGCAGTCTCAATCGTGCCGTGACCGGAAATCATGATGACCGCGGGCGGTCGCGGTGACGCTTGCAGGCGGCTCAGCGCTTCGAGGCCATCCATGCCGGGAAGCCAGACGTCCAGGAGCACGACCTCGAACTCACCGGTGACCGCGCGGTTCAGGGCCTCCTCGGCAGAGCCCACGGCTTCCACGTTGTAGCCCTCGTCCTCGAGGATCGAAGAGAGAGATTCACGAATGCCAGCCTCGTCGTCCACGACGAGGAGATGCGGTCCACGTGTCATCGAGCGGCGTCCGATCCATTGTGGTCAGCCAGGGAGGCAGTGGTCAATTCCGCAACGGGAAGTTCCACCAGGAACCGTGAGCCCATGGGAAGATTGTCCTCGACGTGAATGCTGCCGCCGTGTTCCGCAACGATGCGCGCAGCGATGGCCAGGCCCAGACCCGTTCCGCGGTCTTTGGTCGAGAAATGCGGCAGGAAAAGTTTGTCCTTGTCCTCAGGCGAGATTCCCGTTCCGGTGTCCGATACGCAGATCACCACGGTTTCCGCATCGGAATGCGCCAAGGTAGAGACCAGGATTTCCCCGCTCGTCGAATTCTCCAGCGCTTCCGCGGCATTATCGATGAGATTCACGATCACGCTGCGGAGCAAACCCCCGTCGGCGCGCACTTGCGGCAGATTGTCGGCAAGCGTCGTCTTGAGCGTAATTCCATCGAGCCGCCCGGAGAAAACCTCAACCGCCTGATGGACGATGGTGTTGGCATTGGTGGGCACCAGCTTGGCGGTAGGGAAGCGCACAAATTGCGAAAACTCGTTGACTAACTCGGCGAGGGTGGAAACCTCCCTTTCGATCAGGCGTGAACATTCCTGGACCAGCTTGGCCAATTCCGCGTGACGAGTCGTCACCGACTGGGAAGTGTCGCTCTTCTCCAGAAATCGCAACAGACGCTGGGCGGAAAGCTGAATGGGAGTCAGCGGATTCTTGATCTCATGCGCGATGCGCCGCGCCACTTCCTGCCACGCCGCCGATTTCTGAGCGCGCAGCACTTCCGTCAAATCGTCGAGCACCAACACGTAGCCGGTGTTCGCGCGGCGCGGCCCCAGCGAACTCACCGTGACGGCCAGATGCAGCACACGTCCGCCCGCCACCGTCTCGATCTCCCGGGAAACCACTCCCATGCGCAAGGATCGGCGCATCAAGTAGTTCACGATGCGCGCCGCATCCGCGCCGACCAGCCCTTCGAGAGAGTAAAACTCCGATCCGGTAATCCCAAACATCCTTGAGACAGAACTGTTCACCCGAAGGATGACTCCCTTGGCATCCAGCGATATGACGCCCGTGGGAATATTTTCAAGAACTGTTTCCATGAGTTGGCGCCGGCGTTCGAGTTCCTGCACGGCTTGCTGGAGGTTTCTTGTGAACTGATCGATTTGCGAGCGGCTGTCGCGCAACTGCGTGGTCATGCTATTAAAAGACCGCACCAGGATTCCCAATTCATCCTGAGCCTGCTCCGGGACCTGATAATCAAAATTGCCTGACGAAACCTCCCGCGTCCCTTCCGCAAGGGCCTGAATCGGAATGGTGACCTGCTTGGCCAGAAACAGCGCTACCCACATCACCGCGGAGAGCAGCAGCAACGTGAAAAAAAGCAGTATCAGCAGCATTTGCCGTTTCAGCGCGCGCAAGTCCTGCTTTTCCTGATAATACTCGCGCGTCTGAGCCTGAATCGCCGTCAGCCGTTCGAGAACGTCGGGGCTCGTACGATAGGCGGCCACGACGAATCCGCCCGCCAGATTTTCCCGCGACGCCGGAACGCGCGCGGCGAAGTAGCTCCTTCCGCCAGCGGCCCAGACTTCCACTCCACTCGCCAACGTTCGCAAATACTGTCCTGAAACATCCGGCTGCACGCAGATCGCTCCCGTGAGGTCCTCCGGCTGGCTGTCACAAACTATCCCGCCGCGTAGCACTTTGCCGTCGCGGTCCAGCAACCAGACAGCGTCCCCGCCCTTCGCGAACACATGTTCCAAAAAATCTGTCCCGGGGCGATCCGCCTCTGCTCGTGCCTGCAGAGCCAGCCCTCGTAGCCGCGGCAACTGCGCCTTTCCCAAATCTGTCAAAAGTCTCTGCGTCTCCTCAGATGCCACTTCCAGCGGTTTCGGGAACCACAGTAACAAGCTACGATTGATGAGCGAGTAGCTGACGATAAACATGAATATGATCGGCAGCAGGGAAATGGCCATCGCGCCCACGACCATCTTGGTCTTGAATCGCGTGCCCAGTTGTTCCCGGCTGCGCTCCGCCCACAGACGCAGCGTGGTCCTCGCGAGAATCAGGCCAAAGACGAGAAAAGCAGCGGTGATCAAACTGGAGACGGCATAAAGTACCAGCGCGGCGCGCCAGCTCTTCGGCTCAAACGGTACGTTGAGAGATCCGAATGTGAATACCGCGGCGAGCAGCAGCGTCAGCAGAATGCCGCCGATGGCCAGCCCCCATCTCTGTTTGTTGTCCGTGCGGCTCATGTTTTCGCTATCATTAGAATGCTCTGGTGAAGCGAACAACGGGCGGGTAAGCTACATGCCTCACACTCACCGTGGACATTTTTCGTCAGCGGCTTCGGCTCATAGGCAGAATGTGTCCGCGTTGTTTGCCCAGGCATCTCTTTGGCACGATATCCAGCGTAGTCTGGCAAGTCAAGATTCCTACCTGTCCCGTTTTCGCAACACCTGCCCTTTTGGGCAGGTATTAGCCATTTCAGAACTACGCTCGAAATTCTGGCTACCTTCCCCTCTAGCATTTGTTAAGGTGAGCGCTGGGTGCAAACCCGTAGGGAGTGCTGCGGATGTCCGTCCGTTTGGGCGAAATATTAGTTAAAGAAAGCTTGATCACGCAGGACCAGCTCCAGAAAGCGCTGGAGTTTCAGCGCGCCAATGGAGGCAAGCTGGGAAGCTGCCTGACCAAAATGGGCTTCATCACCGATGATGACATCACCGGCGTGCTCTCGCGTCAGTACGGCGTTCCTTCCATCAACCTGAAGTATTACGAAATCGATCCCAATGTTATCAAACTGATTCCCCAGGACACCGCCGCGCGCTACCAGGTCATCCCGCTTTCGCGCGTGGGTTCCGTCCTCACTATCGCCATGACGGATCCCACCAACGTCTTCGCCATGGACGACATCAAGTTCATGACGGGTTTCAACGTCGAGCCAGTGGTGGCCTCCGAATCGGCAATCGGCGACGCGATCGTACGCTTCTACGGCGGAACGACCAACAACCAGGAAGAGATCAGCAATTTGATGAAGGACCTCGTTGATGAAGACAACGAGCTAGAGTTGGCCGCTGAAGAATCGGAGTTGGATACTGCGACGCTGGAGAAAGCGGCTGAGGAAGCTCCCATCATCAAGCTGGTCAACTTGATCTTGACGGACTCCGTCAAGCGCGGAGCGAGCGATATTCACATCGAGCCCTACGAACTGGAGATGCGCGTGCGGTTCCGCGTTGACGGCCAACTCGCCACGGTCATGACCCCACCCTTGCGCCTGAAGGATGCCATCACCAGCCGCTTGAAGATCATGGCCAAGCTGGACATTGCGGAAAAGCGCTTGCCGCAAGACGGCCGTATCATGATCAAGTACAAGGCCGACGGCAAGAAGAAGGAATTGGACTTCCGCGTTTCGACTGTGCCGACCCTTTACGGCGAAAAAGTCGTCATGCGATTGCTGGACAAGGAAAACCTCCGGCTGGACATGACCAAGCTCGGCTTCGAGCCTGAGTCGCTGAAAAAATTTGAGCGGAACATCTTGAAGCCCTACGGCATGGTGCTGGTTACCGGGCCAACGGGTTCGGGCAAAACCAATACGCTGTATTCCTCGGTCGCCACTCTGAATACCGTGGACACCAACATCATGACCGCGGAAGATCCCGTCGAGTTTCAATTGGCGGGCATCAACCAAGTGCAGATGAAAGAGCAGATCGGCCTGAACTTTGCCGCCGCCCTCCGTGCCTTCTTGCGGCAGGATCCCAACATTATTCTAGTCGGCGAGATTCGCGACTTTGAAACGGCAGAAATTGGAGTCAAGGCCGCGCTTACGGGCCACTTGGTGCTCTCCACCTTGCACACCAATGACGCGCCTTCGACCATCAGCCGCTTGATGAACATGGGCATCGAACCATTTCTCGTGGCCACTTCCGTTAACTTGATTTGCGCCCAGCGTCTTGTCCGCCGCGTCTGCAGCAACTGCAAGGAAGAGTTGGAAGTACCACAGCAGGCCTTGATCGACGCCGGCTACACCGCCGAAGAATCCAAGACCACCAAGATTTATCATGGCAAGGGCTGCACGACCTGCAACAAGCGCGGCTATAAAGGCCGCACGGGCCTTTACGAGGTTATGGAAATCAACGATGAGCTCCGTGAATTGATTCTTGTCGGCGCTTCGGCCTTGGAATTAAAGAAGAAGGCTATCGAGCAGGGCATGATCACGCTGCGCCGCAGCGGTTTGATTAAAGTTGCGCTGGGGCAAACCACCATGGAAGAGGTTCTGCGCGAAACGGTTTTGTAGAATTGAGGGTGAGCGATGGCTGGAATCACGCTAAGTGAACTACTGAAGAAGATGATCGAGATGGGTGGCAGCGACCTCCACATTACGACGAACAGCGCTCCGCGCGTGCGCGTGCACGGCCGCCTCCGGCCGCTGGACATGCCCCCTCTCACGGCGGCGGACACCAAATCTCTCGCGTACAGCGTCTTGACGGATGCCCAAAAGCACCGCTTCGAAGAGAACCTGGAACTGGACTTCTCCTTCGGTTTGAAAAACTTGGCGCGTTTTCGCGGTAACGTTTTCAATCAGCGTGGCGCCGTCGGCGCCGTTTTCCGTACGATTCCTTGGGAAATCAAGGGCTTTGATGCCTTGGGACTGCCGCTGGTCGTGAAGGGTCTATGCGATAAGCCTCGCGGACTCGTCCTGGTCACCGGACCAACCGGTTCCGGGAAGTCCACCACGCTCGCGGCCATGCTCGATAAGATCAACAGCGAACGTGAAGAGCACATGATCACCATCGAGGACCCCATCGAGTTTCTTCACAATCACAAGAAGTGCCTGGTGAACCAGCGCGAAGTGCACGCCGACACCCATTCGTTTGCCAACTCGCTGCGCGCCGCCCTTCGTGAAGACCCCGACGTCGTGCTCATCGGCGAAATGCGCGACCTTGAGACCATCGAATCGGCTTTGCGCATCGCGGAAACCGGCCACTTGACCTTCGCCACCCTGCACACCAATTCTGCGGCTTCCACCATCAACCGTATTATTGACGTTTTTCCTTCGCACCAGCAGCCGCAGATTCGCGCGCAGCTCTCTATGGTTATGGAAGGAATTCTTTGCCAAGCGCTTCTCCCGCGCGCCGATGGCCGTGGGCGCGCCATGATTATGGAAGTGCTCGTGCCGACCCCCGCGATCCGCAACCTGGTCCGCGAGGACAAGATTCACCAGATTTACTCCGCGATGCAGACTGGCACGACTCAAACGGGAATGCAGACCTTTAACCAGGGTCTGGCGAACGCTTACTTCCAGAAGATGATCACGCTGGATATGGCCCTCTCGCGTTCCTCCAATGCCGATGAATTGCAGGACATGATCAATCGCGGTGTTTCGTCGCCGGGAGGCGGGACTAAGGCTCCCCCGGTGCCCAGCAAGCGCTAGGTGCAACGATTTTGGCTGAACGGCCACAGGTCCAAGGAATCGAAGAACTAAGGAGGTAATGCAATGCCGGATTATAAATATCAGGGAACCAGCCGCTCAGGCGGCAGCGTCAGCGGGGTGATGACCGCCTCGAACAAGACCGAACTGGCGAGCCTGCTGAAGCGTCAGCAGATTACTGCCACCAAGATGACCGAGAAGGGCAAAGAATTCAACATGCCCCAATTCGGCGGTGGTGTGAAGGCCAAGGAACTGGCAATCTTCACCCGCCAGTTCTCCGTCATGATCGACGCTGGTCTTCCACTCGTGCAGTGTCTCGAGATTCTCGCTAGCCAGCAAGAGAACAAGTTTTTCCAGAAAGTCCTGATCAACACGCGTAGCCAGGTCGAAGGCGGCGCGACGCTCTCGGCCGCCATGCGAGGCTCGCCAAAGGTATTTGACCCCTTGTACGTCAACATGGTCGAGGCGGGCGAGACCGGCGGTATTTTGGACACCATTCTGCAACGCCTCTCGACCTACATCGAAAAGAACGTAAAGCTGCAGCGCGCCGTCAAGTCCGCCCTGGTCTATCCGGTAGGCGTCTTGACCGTCGCCGGCGGCGTTATCACCCTGCTGCTCTGGAAAGTCGTGCCGATTTTCGCCACTTTGTTTGCCGGCCTTGGCGTAGATCTTCCTCTTCCCACGAAAATCGTCATTGCTTTGAGCAATTTCGTCGGCAGTATTTTTGGTTTGCTCATCCTGATCGCTCTCGGTGCCGCTATTTTTGGAATGAAGGTCTGGTACGGCACTCCGCAAGGGCGCTTTGTGCTCGATACCATCGTCCTGAAACTTCCCGTTCTTGGCCTCCTGATGAGAAAGATTGCCGTCGCGCGGTTTACGCGAACCCTCGGCACGCTGATCTCCAGCGGCGTGCCTATCCTTGAAGGCTTGGATATTACTGCCAGGACTGCCGGCAACGCGGTCGTCGAAAGGGCTTTGCAAAAAGTGAGGAGATCGCTCGAAGAAGGCAAGTCGCTCACCGAACCTTTGAAGGAATCCGAAGTGTTCCCGGGCATGGTCACGCAGATGATCGCCGTCGGCGAGCAGACCGGCGCGATGGATGCCATGCTTCAGAAGATCGCCGATTTCTATGAAGAAGAAGTTGACGCGGCGGTGAAAGACTTGCTGACCGCCCTCGAGCCCATCATGATCGTGTTTTTGGGCGTGGTGGTCGGCGGCGTGGTCATTTCGATGTACTTGCCGCTGTTCTCGCTCATCGGCAAGCTGAGCTCGATGCACTGATCGGGGCGCCGTCCGCTTGGCATCGTCCATTTTCCGGAAGGCGGGGAACAATCCCCGTCTTCCGCAGTTCCTGCCTGGACTTTGGGGATGCCCTAATGCCGGCATGAAGGCGCGGGCCAGCAATGGATAAGAGCTTTGCTACACGGGAATGGCTGGACTGGTTGACGCGTGTCCGTCTGCTGACGATCACGCTCATCCTGACCATCGGCGTGGTTTGGCCGCAGTATATTCCCGGCTTCAGCACCAACCGCTTTTTTCTGCCGCTGATTATTTTCTGGATCACTCTCGGAATCCTGCACCTTATTTTTTTGCGGTGGCTCCCCAACGCGCGGTGGCATGGCGGTTTTCAAGTTACCAGCGATGTGCTGATGGTTTCGCTGCTGGTATATGCCACGGGCCTGCAAGAAAGTTATTTCATCTCTCTTTATCTGCTGGTGATCATCGTCGCCAGCATCTTGTTCTCCAGGCGGATTGCTTTTCTAACCGCCGCAGCCTGTTTTCTTCTGCTTGTGGGTATGACCATGCTGGCTTACGCGGAGAAGATTCCGCGCACGTTCTCCGCTCCGTCTTCGACGGAGAGCCTTCGCACCTGGCTGGTCATGAATCTCCTTGGATTTATGGCTGTGGTCTATTTGGCAAGCCTCCTCGCTCAATCTCTGCGAAAAAAAGGCGCGGAGTTGGAAGAGAAGCGCGAGGAGCTACTCAGCCTCCAGGACTTCACCGAAGATATCATTCACTCCATGCGCGGCGGTTTGATCACCACGGATCTGGTGGGACGCATCTTACTGCTGAATCGCACTGGCGAAGACATCCTCGGACATCGTTTTGCTGATTTGCGCGGCAAAAAACTACAAGAGTTAAATGACGAATTCTGGCTGCCCGGTCAGTATCAAAACTGCGAGCGGCTTTCGCTCCGCAAAGAAATTGATTTCCGCACACCCTCCGGCGACGTCCGCTATCTGGGCATCAGTATTTCGCCTTTGCGCTCCCGCGATTCCGAACGCGACGGCTACGTTTTCAACTTCCAGGACCTCACCGATCTTCGCCGCCTGGAGCAGGAAGTAGCCACCAAGGAGCGCATGGCCGCCCTGGGCCGTCTCTCCGCCGCTATCGCCCATGAGATTCGCCAGCCCTTGACAGCCATGGCCGGTGCGGTGAAGGAGCTGGCGCGGCTCGTGCCTCTCGAAGAAGACGAAAAACATCTTGTCAATATCGTCAGCAGGGAATCCGAACGTCTCAACAATATCATCACCGACTTTCTCAACTATTCGCGTGAAAAAACCTACGAGTTTCAGCAAGCCGATGTCCGCGGCTTGCTGGATGAAACGCTCATGCTCATGGAAAAGAAACCGGAGATCGGTTCCAAATACCAGATTGTGCGTGCTTTCAACGGGCACGAGTTGCGCGCGCGCGTGGACTCCAACAAAATCAAGCAGGTATTCTGGAATCTCTGCGACAACGCGCTCCGCGCCATGCCCGAAGGCGGGACGCTGACCGTGAAACTGGAACAACGTCCCTTCTGGCTGCGCATCGCCTTTCAGGACACCGGTATTGGCCTCGACCCCAAGCAACGCGCCAAGATTTTTGAGCCCCTGCAATCGGGTTTCGAGGGCGGCACCGGGTTGGGGCTCTCGATTGTCTATCAGATTGTTCAAGCTCACAGTGGGAAGATCAGCGTAGTATCCGAGAAAGACCGCGGGGCTGAATTCATCGTCGAACTGCCGCGAGTTGCGTGAGGCATTATGCAAGGCACAAAAGCCGCAGTCAAAGAATTGGGACGCGAGATGCCCCATATTCTCGTCGTCGACGACGAAAAATCCATCTGCGAACTGCTGGAAATTACCTTCCGAAAGGAAGGTCACCGCGTCGAAGTGGCGCACAATGTGGAAGCCGCCAAGCGCAAGCTCGAATCGCAGATCTTCGACATCATCATTTCGGATATCCGCATGCCTGGTGCCGGCGGCGTGGATCTCCTCAAATTTGCCAAGGAAATTGCTCCCGGCTCCTTCTTTCTTCTAATCACCGGTGTACCAACCATTGAGACCGCCATCGCCGCGATCAACTCCGGAGCAGACCGCTACGTCATTAAAGACCACGAACTCGTTGACCAACTACGCCGCGCCGTCCATGAAGTCTCCGAGAGCCTCAAGTGGAAGAAGGAAGCGGGGTATCTCCGGCGAGAACTCCGCCGTCTCACCGGCCTCGACAACATCATCGGCCAAAGCCCGAAGATGCGCGCCATCTTCGACATGATTCAAACCGTTGCTCCTCAAACCAGCCGCGTCCTCATCACCGGCGAGAGTGGCACCGGTAAAGAACTCGTGGCCCGCGCCATCCATGAAAACAGCGCGCGCGCTCAGAACCCGTTTATCACCATCAACTGCGGCGCCTTCCCCGAATCTCTTCTGGAGTCTGAACTATTCGGCTACATGAAGGGCGCTTTCACCGGCGCCAACGAAAACCGCCAGGGCCTCTTCCAGGCTGCTCATGGAGGCACGCTCTTCATGGACGAGATCGGCAACATGAGCTTGACCATGCAGGTGAAGCTCTACCGTGTCCTGCAGGAAGGCAAAGTCCGCCCCATCGGCAGCACCGAGGAATCCGACGTCGACGTCCGCATCATCGCCGCCACCAACAAGGAGTTCGAGAAAGAGATTGCGGAAGGCCGCTTCCGCGAGGACCTCTACTACCGCCTCAGCGTCATTCCCATTCAGGTTCCCCCTTTGCGCGAACGCCGCGAAGATATTCCGCTTCTCGCGCGCCATTTCCTAGAGAGCTTTCGCAAGACCATGGAAAAGCCCATCGAGGCCATCTCCCCTGAAGCCATGACTCGCCTGGAATCCTATGACTGGCCCGGCAACGTCCGCGAGTTAGAGAACACCATGGAACGGGCCGTGGCCTTGGAGTCCGGCAGAGAGATATCTCTTCGCGTGCTACCTGATAGGATCGCCGGCTATTCCGGTACCCCTTCCTCGGGAGCCCCTGGGTTTCAGGCGGATGGTTTTCCCTCCGAAGGCGTGGATTTCGAGAAAGTTATCGCCGAAACCGAGCGCAGATACCTGCAGTTCGCATTGGATAAGGCCGAAGGGGTTCGCACCAGGGCTTCCGAACTCTTGAAGATTAGCTACCGTTCTTTCCGGCACTACGCCAAGAAGCACAACCTGTAGATGGAGCACCTACCTTGGGTCGATGACGCTTTATGTAATTTGGGGGCGACAAAAAAGGTCACTTTTATGAGAAATTGCCCATTGTTGGCCACAGCCACCCATCAGGTACCTGCATCGAGAATCCTGTAACATTTGTATTATCAATAACATGCAATAATAGAGACACTTCTGGGTCTTTTTTGCCGCATTGGTCTCCCGCTTGCGATAGGTATGGTGTGCTCTGGCACCAAAATAAAAATTTTCAAGGAGATCTAAGCATCATGAAGAAGCAAAAGGGTTTCTCTCTTATCGAGTTGCTGATCGTCGTGGCGATCATTCTGATCATCGCGGC
>Ga0137418_10001313_pt1 | contig 22832 bp, 16 predicted proteins | sample CZODoug3_1_2_16f_FD_122242 | JGI IMG/M metagenome (GOLD analysis project Ga0137418, IMG submission 122242) | Vadose zone soil fungal communities from Angelo Coast Range Reserve, California, USA - CZODoug3_1_2_16fungal (Hybrid Assembly) | ecosystem: Environmental > Terrestrial > Soil > Vadose...
TGTGGACCGTTCCAGCAGGAAGTCCAATCCTTAATTGGGGAAATTGAAAGGAGTATCACTTGAATAGAGCGAAGTGGGTTTATCTGCTCGCAGCCTGTCTCTTGTCGCTTAGCTTGGGCTTGGGAGCCTGGGCGCAGGACCAGAGTTCGGCGCGTGGTAATATGAGCGGCGTCGTTCTCGACGCATCGAAAGCAACCGTTCCGGGGGCACAAGTCACGATCACTGGCCCCATCGGAAATCTGTCGCAAACCACCAATGATCAGGGTAGCTTCCTCTTCTCAACCCTGATTCCCGGATTCTATTCGATTAAAGTCCAAAAGGCCGGCTTCAAGATCGCCAGCGTCGCGGCCACCGAAGTTCTGATTAACAAGACGACCAGTATCGAAGTTGTCTTGGAAACCGGTGAAGTGACGCAAACCGTTGAGGTTAACGCTGCCACAGTGACCGTGGACACGAGCTCGGTCTCTGTGAACTCCGATTTTTCTGACAGCTTCTACTCCAAGATTCCCCTGGGCCGCGGCGTCAGCAGCTTGTTCTATCTCGCGCCGGGCGTCACCTCGGGTCTTGCAACAGGAGCGGAAAACCCCTCGATTTCCGGCTCCTCCGGTCTCGAAAATCTGTACGTCGCTGATGGAGTTTCCGTCAACGATCCGGCCTTCGGCGGGATCGGCGTGTGGTCCCGCGTGTACGGTGCGCTCGGAACCGGTATCAACCTCTCCTTCGTGAAGGAAGTTCAGATCAAGACCGGTGGCTTCGAACCGCAGTACGGTCACGTCAGCGGCGGCATCATCCAGTTGGTCACCAAATCCGGTGGCACCAAGTTCTTCGGAACCGTCGGCGGATACATCAACAGCCGCTGGATGCAGGACACCTATCAGAACGCGGACGACCCCAGGTTCGCGGTGACCAACCTCGTCGGAAGCCGCCTCGAGAACGCGAACTATGAAGGTGACTTCGAGTTGGGCGGATACGTTCCGGTCCATGGCCTAAGGGATCGCCTCTTCTTCTTTGGCACTTTCAATCCCTCCCAGAACCACGCCTACTTCCAGCCGGCGCTCGGCACGGGCCTTTTTGCGAGTAGCCCCCTAATCGATCGCAATACCACGCGTTACGACTACGCGGGTAAGTTGACCTTCAAGATCAATGACAGGCACACTGTCGAATCCAGCGTTTCGGGCGACCCCTCCCATACCAACCCCACGGCCTTCAGCACGCTGAACTCGGACAACGCTTCGGCGAACTCCAAGTGGGAATACGGTACACGGAACTGGGCCGTTCGCTACGACGGCGCTCTCGGAAGTTCTGTGCTCGTCGACGCTTCCTTCACCTGGGGGTGGAACTTCTTCAAGGAAACCCCGGCGACCAACGTCGTCCAGATCATTGATAACACCCAAATCGCGACAGGCCAGCGCGGTTCGTTCAACGCGCAGGGCATTGGAATAGTCGAACCCTACGACGGAAATACCAGGAGCGTAGCCGGGGACATCACAAAAACGTTCCATTTTGCCGGTACCCACAGCATCAACGTCGGGTACACCTGGCAGTTCCCTAATTACAACGACCACACTTTTTGGTCCGGTGATAAGTTCCAAGTTCCAGCACTCAACGCCATTGGAACGGCTCCCGGAGCACAGAGCTTTACGGACTTTGTTTCGGGCAAGATGACGGACGCTAACTTCAACCTGAACCTGGTGAACAATATCAAGGGACTGACAAGCGCCTGCACCCTTTGCCCGTACGAAAATGTCCCCGGAGTCGGCTTCGAGCAGGTCGTGCTCGCGCAGTCGCGGGGCCGCTTTGATGGCGGCGTCACCACGAGCTCCGGAAAATACCACGCCGGCTACATCAACGATGCCTGGCAAATGGGCAAGTACGTCACGTTGAACGTTGGCGTTCGTTGGGAACAGCAGCGGCTCATCGGCAACATCTCCGAACACACCTTCAACAATATGTGGTCTCCACGCGTCGGTATCAGTGTCGATCCCACCGGGAACCGCAAACAGAAGATCTATGCCAACTTCGGCCGTTACGCGTACATCCTTCCTCTGGACGCCGCTCTTCGCTCCCTCAGCAACGAGGACGACCTCAGGGGCTTGTACTTTGCGCCTGCAAGCACTGCTTGCCCGGCAGGTGCAAACGATTCAACTGGCGCACCTCTTCCGACCGGCGCCACTTGCACAACCACCAACGCCCTCGGCACGGTTGACTTCGTGGGAGATCAGGCCCACTTTATAAATACTCCCAACGGCGGCGGCGGTATTACGAAGAACGCCAACTTCCTAAGCAGCGGCGCGAATAATGAACCCTTTGCCACCGGCTCTCGCATGGAGTACACCGATGAATTCCTCGTCGGCTACGACCGCGAGTTCAAGGGTGGCATCGTGGCCAGCGTTCGCTACATTGATCGCCGGCTCAAGCGTGTCATCGAAGACCAGAGCGGCAGTTCCGTCGAGCAGAACAATGCGGGCTTCCCTCTGTTCTACGCCATCGGCAACCCGAACGCGAAACAGGACATCTACGTGAACCCGAACGAAATCCTTTTCGACCAGGGTGTGAACTTTACCCAACCCACATTTGCTTCGACCAATCAGACGCCACCTGCGGGTGTTGACCCGAATACGGGGCTCCCGCTGACGCCGGGCAACAAGCAGTTCTATTTGGACGCGGGATTCCCCGCAGCCTGCTTCGATTCAACCGGCAACGGCACTCCATTTTTCGCGCTTAACCAGTTCAGCGGCTTCGCGGCCGTTACTCCAGGCGCTCCTACTAACGGAAGCGCTTGCTTCCCGGCCGTCAACACCGGCACGTGGACTAACCCTGCGCTTGTTACATCAAAGAACCCCCAGGGCGTGCTCCCAGATTGCACCAGCTTGGCACAGAGCAAGCTACCCCTCACGGATCCAAATGCGTGCGCAGCCTTCGGTAGCGAATTCTACGCCGATGGCAAGCCGGACACATACAAAGACCCTAAGCGTGAATACGAAGCGGTCGAATTCGAAGTCCGCAAAGCCTTCTCGCACGGCTGGGCTCTCAGCGTCAATTACCGCGTCGCCCAGTTGAAGGGCAATTATGAAGGCGCCTTCCGCAACGACAATACCCAAGCCGATCCTGGTATCAGTTCGCTGTTTGACTTTACTGAGGGTCAGTTGGGTCTCTTGGCCAACCAGCAAAGCATCGGTCCTCTGAACTCTGACCGCAAGCACACCTTCAACGCCCACGCTACCTATGTGGTGCCCAACGGCAGGCTCAAGGGCTTCGTGATAGGGGGCGGCGCCAGCGTTCTCTCGGGCAATCCCCTGACCACGTTCTACGCCCAGGAGCCTTACGTCAACGGCGGCGAAGTGCCTCAGTTCGGCCGCGGCGACTTGGGACGTGCACCCGTCACCGGCAGCGTGGACGCTCACCTCGAGTATCCATTTAAGCTAACCGAGCGGCTGAATCTCAAGGTAGCCTTTGACGTCTTTAACATCGTCGATTCCACCCGTCAGAACACCCTCAACCAGAACGCTGACGTTACATTTGGCAATCCGAACGTTGATTTCAGGAAGCCCGCCACCAACGGCGGAGCGGCGAGCCCCGCCGGTTTCGTCACTCAGGGCTTCGTCGATCCGTTCAGTTCGCGGCTCTCGGTCCTGCTAACCTTCTAAATCAACCTTTACCCGGGAGGGCGTCCGCCGCGGCGGGCGCCCTCTTTTTTTTGATCTGATTTTCCTCCGTTGCTTATAATCGGAGGGAACTTCGAGCGCTGAAAAAAACAAGGTTCCTGCGCTCTGCCTCTTCTTGGAAGCCTGGGGGTGCCTCATGTTCCGGATCTCGACCCGCCTCTCCCTTTCCTTGCTTCTCTTTTGTTTTTTTGCCTCTTGCCTCCCGGCGCAAAGGCCCAGTGGGGGCCGCGGCACGGGTGGAATAATTGACGTGCAGGTCAGATATGCGGATGGCAGACCCGCGCCGCGCGACATCCACGTCCGGCTGGAATCTGCGGAGGGCGGTGCGGAAGCCGACTTGGACACGATTCAGGGCGGAAAATGCCAGTTCCGCCTGAGCAACAGCGGCGTATATGTCGTTCGCATTTCCAACCTCGGTTTTAAGGAAGTATCTGCCCGTGTGGAACTAATCAGCTCTCCGCGGGCCTTCGTGACGCTGGATCTCGTACCCTTGAACAAAGAACCAACCCCCGAAGTATCCGTGCCGCCGGCGGATCCCGCCGACGCTGTGTCCGTAAAAGACCTGGCCATCCCCGAGCCCGCGCGACTGGAATTCAGCAAGGGCGAAGAGGCCTTGCGCGCGAAGAATACCGACGAAAGCGTAAAGCACTTCCAGAAGGCCATCAAACTTTATAATGCCTATCCGCAGGCCTACCGAATGCTCGGTGACGCTTTCCTCCAAAAACAGCAATGGCCGGAAGCGGAAACTGCCCTGAAGAAAAGCATCGAGTTGCAGCCGGATCTCGCTCCGGCCTATTTCGATCTGGGTGCTCTTCGCAATCAAACCAAAAACTATTCTGGTGCGGAAGAAGCCCTGAAAAAGGGTCTCGAGTTAACTCCCGACGCGACAATCGGCAAATACGAACTCGCAAAAACCTATTGGGGTCTGGGCCGCTGGCAAGACGCCGCGCCTCTCGCAACCGACACCGTGAAGGCGCTGCCGGATCTTGCTGCCGCGCACGTGCTACTCGCCAATATCAAGCTGAAACTGCGCGACGCCCCCGGCGCCCTCCACGAATATCAGGAATATCTTCGAATTGAGCCGCAAGGAACAATGGCGCCCCAAGTCCGCGACATGGTCGACAAGCTCCAGAAAGCCCTGTCCCACTAGCCCGTTTTACCACCGATCGGAAAGCACTTTCAAAGCGGTGTCATCCTGAAGCTATCCGACAAGGATAGCTGAAGGACCTCAACTTCAACCCCATTTACAAATTATTGAACGCGCAACGAAAAAATTGCGCCAGATAAGAAATCCAGGTCAACTCGCCGCCTTGGCAGGCACCGCCCCCGCCAGTTTTGCCAGCGACTCCGTATAAGGCGCCTTCGCCACGCCGCGTTCCGTAAAAATCGCCGCAATGTAACGATGCGGCGTCACGTCAAACGCCGGGTGCGCCGCCGCCACGCCTGCCGGTGCAATGCGCACCCCCTGGATGTGCGTCACTTCCGCCGCGGTCCGTTCCTCGATGGGAATCTGCTCCCCGGACGGAATCGCCAAATCAAAAGTGGAAATTGGCGCTGCAATATAAAAGGGCACATTGTTTTCTTTCGCCAGCACCGCCATCTGGTACGTCCCAATCTTGTTCGCCGTATCTCCATTCGCCGCGATGCGGTCCGCTCCGGTAACAATCGCTCCCACCTTTCCCGTCTTCAGAAAGTGGCCCACCATGTTATCTGTGATCACCGTCAGCGGAATTCCGCCGCGGTGCAACTCCCACGCCGTCAATCGCGCTCCCTGCAGATACGGCCGCGTCTCCGGCACCAGCACATGCAATTTCCGCCCCTGCTCGTACGCAACGCGAATCACTCCCAGCGCCGTTCCGATTCCCGCTGTAGCCAGCGCGCCAGCGTTGCACTGCGTCATCACCTGCCCATCCTTAGGCATGAATTCCGCGCCAAAGCGTCCAATTGCCTCGTCCATAGCCTTCTTTTCCGCGTGAACCTCTTTCGCCTCCTCGATCAGCGCCTGCCGGATTCCCGCAAGGTCCAGGCGAGATCGTGTCAGCTCCGCAAACCGCGCCTTCATCCGCTCCAGCGCCCAGAACAAATCCACCGCCGTCGGTCGCGTCTTCGCCAGCGCCTCGCAAATCACCACGAATTCTTCCTTCAACTCTTCAATCGTTTTAGCAGGCGAGTTCTGCACACCCAGGGCCACTCCCATCGCCGCCGCCACGCCAATCGCCGGCGCCCCCCGAATCACCATCTCGCGAATCGCTTTTGCAACTTCCCTGTAATCCGTATACGTATAGCTGATCTCTTCCGCCGGCAGCTTCCGCTGATCCAGCATCACCACGCCGCGTTCTGTCCATTCAATCGGTTGGGCAACGTACATTTCTTAACTCTTCCTCTCTCTTTATTTTATCGAATGTGGCTCGCAAGCGAATTCGCTACTTGCCGGTGGGCATCCTCGTAAATCCGTGCGTTTCCAAAACCAGGGAAAGGCCGATCAGCGAGTTGTATCCCAGGTGCATCAGATAACTAGCAAACACGCTGCCTGTCCTCGATCGCACAAACGTGAAAACAATTCCCACGAATGTCAGCAGCGCGATCAGGCTTTTCGCCCCGCCCAGTTGCGGGCCGTGCATCAGCCCGAACAATACGCCGGTAAGAATTATGCTTGGCCCCACTCCAATCCATCGCGCAAACATGGGATACAGGTAGCCGCGAAAAACCGTTTCCTCCACCAGCGGAGCCACCAGCACCGCCATGGCAACAAACAGCATCGCCGTTTCCTTAACCTTGAATACCTCTTCGATTGGAGTGTTCTCGGGCGGCTTCACCACCGCGGTCAAGCCGAACACAAAAATGGACAAGCCGCAGCCCGTAAAAAAGTAGACCAGCGGAGATTTGGGTATCCCTTGCACTTTGGGCAGAATTTTTCGCCAGCCCAGCGCTCTCCAGAACGGTTGCCCTCGCAGCAGCGACAAAGTGACATAAAGAAAAAACAAAATTGCGCCGTAAATAACAATCGTGCTTCCAATTGCAACCTGCGGTTTCGACAACAAGTAACGCTGCAGTTGTTCCGCCGTCATCTTCTGGTGTGGTGCGTAATAAAGCATGAAACTCGAAGGCACCACCAGGAGGTTGATAAGCGTGAACAACAGAAACACCAGGAAATGAATCCACGACCAGCCGATCTGCAAATCTTCCGGGATCGCTTGAACCGGCGGATAGGTGGCAGCTTCGATCGTGGTCGCTGGGCCCTGATTCTCGCCAATCCACGGATTCGGCGTTTCGCCACCGGCCGGATCTGCTCCACCGGAGAGATTCTGGTTTTGCGATTCCGGGCTGGCATCCCCTGGAGTCAGCGGCTTTTCCTCGTGCAGGCTCATGATTTTGCGCGCCTCGCACCGGTCGGCCACCCGGACATCAGCGCCGCCGCCACCAGTGGCAGCAACAATTCGTGATGTCCCGTGATTGCAAATCCTCTCGAAATTTCCCCGGCCTTCTTCCCCGTCGTCGCCGTCGGCCGCTTCACCACATTCTGCAGCGGTCGGTAATGCTGAATGAAATCAAAGTTTGCCGTCGTAATCGGTTGCAGCCGAAGGCCCACGTTCCGCGCCACAGACACTGCCTTCAAGAACACCTCCGGCAGGATCACAGCCGATCCCCAGTTCAAAAAAACGCCGCCTCCGTCCATCCCCTGTACCAGCGCGCAAAACAGCCGAAAATCCATGAAGCTCGCCGCTCCAAGCGCCGCTCCATCGGCTGCCGGATGCATATGTGGAATATCCGTGCCGATCGCCAGATGCACAGTCACGGGAATTCGCAATTTATACGCCGCTGCCAGAACGCTCGCATCCAAATGTTTCGTTGCCAGGATCCCGCTATGCAGATATTGTCCCGCTGCCTCTCCATAGCCAATGTGAATGCGCTGCGCCAGCTTCGCGATTTCGTTTATTCCCGAGCCGGTTTCCTGGGCCATCCCAAATTTTCCTTCGCCCAGCGAAGCGTCAACATCCTCTGAAGTCTGCCCGGCCAGCGCAATTTCGAAATCATGAATCAGCGCCGCTCCATTCATCGCAATTCCACTCACAAATCCCGCGCGCATCAGCTCAATCAGCAGCGGCCCAAGCCCCACCTTAATCACATGGCCGCCAATCCCCCAAAGAATTGCCCGTTTCTTGGCCTTTGCCCGCTGGACCGCAGCCAGTACATCTCGCAGATCATTCCCCGCCAGAATCTCCGGCAAGGCATCCAGAAACTTCCTCAAAGTAGGGTTTTTCCCGGCGGGCCGCGCAAATTCTCGGACGTTAACCTTGCTCCGCCGGCTGGCAATGGGATAGGTCTGCACGCCGCCAAGCGCTACGGGTTGGATTTCGTAAATGCTCATTCGAATCTCATCACTCTACGAGGAACCGGCACACCACGCAAGCAAAAGGCGACAACCCTCGCCACGCCTGCCTCTCTCTCACGACGCTTTCTGATTTCCATTGCCCGAGAAAATCCCCGCCCCATTCATTCCCAGATGCCGCGCCAGTGCCTGCCCTGTGTAAGACTTCTTTGTCTTCGCCACCAACTCCGGCGTCCCCTGAGCCACAATCCGCCCGCCGCCCGCGCCGCCTTCCGGCCCCAAGTCAATAATCCAATCCCCCTGTTTGATCACATCCAGGTTGTGCTCGATGATCAGCACCGTGTTGCCCAGGTCCACCAGCCGCTGCAGCACATCCAGCAGTTTCCGTACATCGTCAAAATGCAAGCCCGTCGTCGGTTCATCCAGGATGTACATCGTTCTGCCCGTCTGCCGTTTCGAAAGCTCCCGCGCCAGCTTGATCCGCTGCGCCTCCCCGCCCGAAAGAGTCGTGGCCGATTGCCCCAGTTGCACGTACCCAAGCCCCACTTCCACAATCGTCGCCAGCTTCTGCTGAATCTGCGGAATATTCTCCAGCAACTTCAGCGCATCGCTCGCCGGCAGATTCAGCACATCATTAATACTGTGTCCCTTGTATCGCACCGCCAGCGTCTCCGCGTTATACCGCCGCCCCCGGCAAACTTCGCAAGTCACATACACGTCCGGCAGAAAATTCATCTCGATGCGCCGCAATCCTTCTCCCTGGCACGCCTCGCACCGGCCGCCCTTCACGTTGAAGCTGAATCGCCCCGGCTTGTAACCGCGCTCCCTCGATTCGGGCAGCATCGCGAACAACTCGCGAATCGGCGCGAAAACACCTGTGTACGTCGCGGGATTCGATCGCGGCGTCCGCCCGATCGGCGCCTGGTCAATCTCAATCACCTTATCAATGTGTTCCACGCCCAGCAGCATCCGGTGCGCGCCGGGCTGTTCCATGGACCGGTACAGCTTCTGCGCCAGCACGCGGTAAAGAATGTCGTTCACCAGCGTGGATTTGCCCGATCCCGAAACTCCGGTAACCACCGTCAACAATCCCAACGGCACCGAAACATCCACATCCTTCAAATTGTTCGCCCGCGCCCCCAGAATCTGAATCGCTTTCCCATTCGGGTTGCGCCGTTTCACCGGCACAGGTATTTGCGCAACTCCTGAAAGATACTGCCCCGTAAGAGACTCCGCCGATGCCGCGATCTCCGCGGGCTTCCCCTGCGCAACCAGGTAGCCGCCGGCATTCCCCGCACCCGGGCCCAGGTCCACCACAAAATCCGCTCGCCTAATCGTGTCCTCGTCGTGCTCCACCACCAGAACGGTATTGCCAAGGTTTCGCAATTGCTCCAGCGAATGCAGCAATCGGTCATTGTCCCGCGCATGCAAACCAATCGAAGGCTCATCCAGAACATACAGCACCCCGCGCAAGCGCGACCCAATCTGCGTCGCCAGCCGTATCCGCTGCGCTTCGCCACCCGAAAGCGTCGCCGCCGAGCGATCCAAACTCAAATATCCCAGCCCCACCGCCAGCAGAAAATCCAGCCGCTCGGCAATCTCGCCCAGCGGCCTTCCCGCAACTTCCTTCTGCCGCGGCGTTACCTCCGCCAGAATCTTCCCCACCGCCGGCCGCGCATCGCTGATTGCCAGCGCCGTGAAATCCGCAATCGACCATCCGCCCAGTTTCACCGCCAGCGACTCCGGCCGCAATCGCTTCCCATGGCAAGCGCTGCAAAGCGTGGCCGACATATACTGCGTCATCCACTCGCGATAAGAATCCGAATTCGACTCCTCGAAATTCCGCTCCAGAAATTTCAATATTCCCTGAAACCGAAATCCCTTTTCGCTCGCTCCAGAACGCCCGCCCGCTGCGCGCTTCGTGTCTCCGTTCGGATACCCATACAACAGCAGGTTCTGCACCTTCGCCGGATATTTCTCAAACGGAGTATCCAGGTGAAATCCATGCGCATAAGCGCCAAGCTCCAGCGTCCTCTTCAGGATCGCGGAACCTGATCCCGGGCCAAGCCCCCCGTCAAACAACGGCCGCGTCCAGTCTGCAATCACCTTCGCCGGATCAAAATCATATTTCGAACCCAACCCGTTGCACGCCGGGCAAGCCCCATAAGGCGAATTGAAGCTGAACGATCTCGGCTCCAGCTGTGGCACCGACAATCCGCAATCCGGGCAAGCCAGCTTCTCGGAAAAAACGTATTCCTTTCCGCCCACCACCGCCACGGTCACAAGTCCCTGCGCCAGCCGTAACGCCGTCCCAATCGACTGCTCCAGCCGCGAAGCCACTCCCTGCTTCACCAGCAACCTGTCAATCACCACTTCAATCGTGTGATTCTTCCGCTTGTCCAGCACAGGCGTTTCGTCCAGCGGCAGCAATTCCCCGTTAATCCGCACGCGCACGAACCCGTCCTGCGCTAGTTTCTCCAGCTCTTTCCGGTACGCGCCCTTCCTTCCGCGCACAATCGGCGCCAGAATCATGATGCGGTCGTCGGCCTTGCACAGTTCTCCGTGCAGAATTGCCTGCACAATCTGTTCGCTCGATTGCCGCGTAATCGGCTTCCCGCAATTCGGGCAATGCGGCACGCCAACGGCGCTATACACCACGCGCAGGTAATCGTAAATTTCCGTGATCGTTCCCACCGTGGACCGCGGCGACCGCGTGGTGGTCTTCTGCTCGATGGCGATCGAGGGCGACAGCCCTTCGATCACATCCACTTCCGGCCGTTCCATCTGGTCCAGGAATTGCCGCGCGTAGGCCGACAGCGATTCAACATAACGTCGCTGCCCCTCGGCATAAATCGTGTCAAACGCCAGCGACGACTTCCCGGAACCCGATAGCCCCGTAATCACCGTCAGCGAATTGCGCGGAATTTCGACGCTGATATTCTTCAGGTTATGCTGGCGCGCTCCCCGCACAACCAATTTCGTTATCCCCATATCTCTGAAGCGCTCCCTCCACAGGAGCCCCGGCGCTCAGTAGGTAGACTGAGCCCAGCATAGTCTTTCAACATAGCAACTCGCGCAAGCAGCGGTCAAGTTGACCCGCCGGTTGGATGCGCAAATGGGGAAATCTTTCACGGCCAGCTGCCTCAGGCCGTTTCCCAGAGTAAAAATTTGCCCGGGGGTAGCGCATTTTTACCCGCCTTTAGACTTTAATGCGTTGAAAATACGTAGGTTATGATTGGTCAGCCGTTTGCACTTTATACGCGCGTGGGGGAGGCGAGCCGAGGATCCCTTTAGGGGATTGAGGGCTGGGCCGGTTCGCACTTCCCCTCACTTCTGCCGAGACCTGCAACTCTACAGCCGCGCAAGCGGCCGGCTCCCAAAACACCACAGGATTGCATCTGACCAACCGGCGGAAGTGTCCCTCGCGACCTCAGATTTGTATATGAATCGTTCCCTAATGAAAAGGAAACGTCGGAAGACCTCTTTAGGAGGCAGGGGCTTTAGCCCCTGCGCAATGTATAGAAAAGAACGGGCTTTAGCCCCTGAAGAGAGTAGTTCTTCTACTATCCCCAGCGCGCTCAGCCGCGCCGCAGAGTTGCCTGCGAAATGATCTGCGTCATCGGATAGCGTACCCCGCGATAATCCACGCGCGAAGCGTAATCGCTCAGGGTCATAAACAGCAGCAACGCCAGCCAGAAAACCCCCGCAATAATCACCAGCTTCGTCCGCTCCGGCGCGTACTTCGCATGCATGAAAATCAGCACCACCAGCGTCGCCTTGACGGTCGCAATCAGCAGCGCCACAACAATGTTGAATCTTCCCAGGTCAACAAACGCCGCAAAAACAGTAATGCCCGTCAATGCCAGCAGCGTCAGGATGATCGCCAGGTACGTTCCCGGTGAAACGATGTGTTCGGTATGTTCTTGTTCAGACACGCGTCGCTCCCTACTTACTTATGCCGGTCAATCAGGTATAACAGCGGAAAAAGGTAAATCCACACAATGTCAACGAAGTGCCAGTACAACCCCACGATATCCACTGGGTTATTCCACTCCGCGTTAAATTTCCCAGCCACGGATTCCTTCAGCAGCCAGAACAGCAATCCCGCGCCGATCACCATGTGCAATGCGTGCAGCCCCGTCATTCCGAAATACGCGGAATAATATAGCTGTGCATGCGCGTTCAGATCGGGATCCGCCTTTGCGGCGACCTCAAGCTCTTCCCGTTCCTTGGCCATGTCCGCCGCGTCAATGTCTTCGCACTTCGACGGATTGTTCACGCAGTAAAAAATGTCAAAATTCTTGCCCGGCACCAGGTGGTGATGGAATTTCTGCGCATACTCCACATACTTCACGCCAAAAAACACGAAGCCAAGAAGGATCGTTAAGCCCAGAAACAGGGTGATCAGCTGCTTCCTGCTGGTTTGCGAAGCCCACACCGCCATCGCCATCGTAAAGCTGCTCGCCAGCAGCACCACCGTATTGAATCCGCCTAGTCCCAGGCTCAGCGTGTTGCTGCCCATCGCGAACGCGTGGAAATACGTGTGCCGGTTGATCGTATACGCCAGCATGATCCCGCCGAAGAACATCACTTCGGTAACCAGGAAAATCCACATGCCAAGCGTGGCAGTATCCTTCTGCTGCTCCAGCGTCTTGAACTGCCCGTACAATGCTCCGGTGCGATGCACTCCGCACTCCTCTAACCGTCAAGTTCAGGCGCCAACCGCTCGCCTGTCCCCGGGCCGCGGCCCGGCCTTCGTTCAGTCGTCCCCGTGGGCTGGCGCCACCACGCCCGGCGAACCCTTCCCGCTCGGAACATCAAGCCCCAGGTCCGGCCGGTTGTGGAAGTCATACGCTTCCCAAGTCACTACCGGTGTTACTTCGAAATTCTCGGTCAGTGGAGGCGATTGCGTCTTCCACTCCAGCCCCGTAGCAGGCCACGGATTCTCGCCGGCCACTTTTCCAAAAAACGCCGCCCAGGTGAGATACACCATCGGCAGCAGATACCCAACCGCCAAAATCGATGCCCCGGCCGTGGACATCACGTTATAAATCTGAAATTCCGGCGGGTACGTGTGATACCGCCGCGGCATCCCCATGATTCCCAGGATAAACTGCGGAAAGAACGTGAAATTGAATCCGATGAACAGAATAAATGCCGCAATCCGCGCCAGCCACTCCGGATACATGCGCCCGGTTATTTTTGGCCACCAGAAGTGCAATCCGCCGAGATACCCCATCACCGCGCCGCCCACCATGATGTAGTGAAAGTGCGCCACAACGAAGTACGTGTCGTGAATATTGATGTCGACGCCCAACGCGCCGAGAAACAGTCCCGTCAGTCCGCCTATCAGGAACAGTCCAAGAAACCCGAACGCGTACAGCATCGGCGTATCGAACGAAATCGATCCGCCAAACAGTGTCGCCGTCCAGTTAAACGTCTTGATTGCCGACGGTATCGCCACGATAAACGTTAAGAACGAAAATGCCACCGCCGCATACGTCGACTGGCCGGTGACGAACATATGGTGCGTCCAGACCAGGAATCCAATTACCGCAATCGCCAAGCTGGCCGCGGCCACGAAGTGGTACCCGAACAGCCGCTTGCGTGCAAAGGTCGGAATCAGTTCGCTGATCACGCCCATCGCCGGCAAAATCATGATGTACACGGCCGGGTGCGAGTAAAACCAGAACAAATGCTGGAACAGGATTGGGTCTCCGCCCATCGCCGGATTGAAGAATCCCAGTCCAAATACCCGTTCCATGGCCGCCAGTCCGAGGGTAATCGCAATCACCGGCGTGCCCAGGATCATCACGATCGACGTTGCATAGTGCGCCCACACAAACAGCGGCAGCCGGAACCACGTCATTCCCGGTGCGCGCATCGTGTGCACCGTCACCAGGAAATTCAGTCCCGTAAGAATCGACGAAAATCCAGTAATGAATACTCCAACCACTGCGGGCGCCACTGCCGAATTGGAGTACAAGGTGCTGAACGGCGTGTAGAACGTCCACCCGGTGTCGAGCCCGCCGTTGATCATCGACCACAGCGTAAACACTCCGCCGATGACGTAGATGTACCAGCTGATCAGATTGATCTTCGGGAACGCCAGGTCCTTCGCCCCGATCATCAGCGGAATCAGGAAATTCCCCATCACCGCCGGAATCGAGGGAATCAGGAAGAAGAAAACCATCGCCACGCCGTGCATCGTGAACATGCGGTTGTACTGATCCGGCGTAAGCAGGTATCCATTCGGAGTCAGCAGGTGCAGGCGGATCATCATCGCGAAGAAGCCGCCGATGAAAAAGAAAAAGGTCACGGAAGCAAGGTAGAGGAGCGCAATCCGTTTGTGGTCCGTGGTCAGCAGCCACGAACGGATCCCATACGTGGCGTTCAGATAATGTTTTTCCGGCAGTTGCAGCGCCGGAGCTGTAGGTTGCGTTCTCATACTATTTCTTCCCCGCTGACGACGGCGCAATTCCCGCGCCCTTTGGCGGCACAGGCTGCGACTGCAGAGACTTGATATAGGCCGTCAGGCTCAGGATCTGCTCCTCCGTCACCAGGCCCTGGAACGTGGGCATTATCGGCTGATACCCGGCCACAATTTTCGCCTTGGGCTGAAGAATGGATTCGCGGATGTACGCTTCGTCGGCGACCACCGTGGAACCATCCGCAAGAAGAACGTTCGCCCCAAACACGCCGTTCAGCGATGGCGCGCGCCCAGTGCCATTCGAGAGGTGACACGTAACGCACGCAAGCTGCGTGAATAGCCGTTCGCCCGCGGAAACCGGATTCACGTCCCCGGTCTCTCCGGAAAGCCACGCCGCGTACTCCGCCGGCTCCATCACGGTCACCCACCCGCCCATCACCGCGTGATTCGTTCCGCAGTACTGCGAGCAGAAAAAGTGATATTTGCCGGTCTTGGTCGGCCGGAACCACATCGTATTGTAACGGCCCGGCACCACGTCCATCTTCACGCGGAAAGCCGGCACATAAAAATCGTGAATCACGTCTTCGCTGCCCATGATCAACTTTATGTTGCGGTTCACCGGGACGTGCAGCTCGTTGATCTCTTTCCGCCCGTTCGGCTGCTGCAGTTTCCACATCCACTGTTTGCCGATCAGATAAATGTCCAGCGTATCCTTCGGCGCAATCCTGTAATTGACGTAAATCGCCGCGCCCCAGGCAAACATCCCGATTGCGATGATGGTGGGAATCAGCGTCCATCCGACTTCCAGCAGATTATTGCCGTGGACGTCGTCGCCTACTTCCTTCTCGCTCTGCCGCCGGAACTTGAACGCGGCGAAAATAATCATCACCGTCACCAGCACCGCGAAAAACAGCGTGGTCATCAGGATGAATGAGAACAGCATGTCCACGCTGCCCGCGAAATTGGACGCCTGCTCTGGAAAAGTTGGAAGCGGTGACTGCACGGTTCTAGTGTGCTCCTTGCGTCGGCATATTCTGGCCTGAATGCTCGTTCCGGTGTTCGCGGCGCCGGAAAATCACAAACCCCAGCACCATGCAGAAAAGCGTAACCACTCCGCCCATGCGAATCACCGTCATGATCGTGGCGCTGTACCGCGCCCTCGTCGGGTCATACTGGTAACAGAACAGCAGCAGGTGGTCCACCGGCGTCCCGATTTTTCCCGCCGACGCATCCACCAACCCCAACCGCACGTGGTTGGCCGGATATTCCACGCCGAAAAAGTACCGCGAAATTTTTCCGTCCGGCGTCAACAACAGAATCCCGCTTGCATGCCCGTAAGTCTTGCTCTTTTCGTCGTAGCTGTAGCTGAAATTCGCGGCCTTCGTCACCGCGTCAATCGATTCGCGCGTCCCGGTCAGGAAATGCCAGCCACCATCCGTCGTGGGCCGCGCAAACCTCCGCACCGCCTCCTGCTTCTTCTTCAGCGCCGCATCCGGCGTGTCCGAAGTGTCAAAACTCACGAACACCACGTCATAATCCGTCCCCGGATTGAACGAAAGCATCTTTAGCGTTCCGACCACCGCCTGCTCCACCTGGCTGCACAGCATCGGGCACGTGTAATACGCAAACACCAGCACCACCGGTCGCTTGCCGAAGTACTGGCCTAGGGTCACCGGCACGCCCATCTCGTCCACAAACGAAGCGTCCGCCGGAATCTGCGCGTTCAGTTGCGGATCAAATCTCACGTTCACCAACGCCGGCGGCAATGCCTTTGAAGATTGCCCCACGTTGTCCGGAACCATCTGCGCGCTGGCGGCAATCGCGGTCAGCAGCAACGCGATTCCCGCAATTGTGCGAAACAATTTCATCTTTACTTTTTCTCCGCCGGCGCGGTCACGGCCGGCAAACCCTTTTCGACAATCAATTTCATCGCGTCTTTCACGGGAATCTGTGCAATCCCGGCGTTCTTGTCCACCCAGCCCAGTTCCTCGTTCGCCTTGGTGTCCCTTTCCACTTTTTCCCGCATGTCGTGCTGCGGGTCCGTCAAATGTCCCGGCATCCCCTGTATTCTCGGCTCCGGCGGAAAGTGTGCGCCCTCTTCGCGCATCGGCGCGGGCGCTTCGTAAGAATTGGTCCAGTAATGGATCAGCCCCTTGTAAATGCCTATGGAGAGAATGAACGAAGCAATGACCGTAATTCCGAGATACGTCAGAAAGTGGAAGATCGGCGACGACCTGACATCCGTCGCTTCAAACGAAACGTCCGCGTGCTGCGGCCGTTCGCCGTTCGTCTGCCCGTGGTTGTGATGCTCATTGCTCATTCGGCGCAAGCACCTCCGAAAGATTTGGGTCGCCCACCGGCAGCAAAGGCCGCTGCTTCAGGTTCATCGCGAAAAATCCCAGCCACAAACCGATCAGCGCAACCGGCACCACGATATCCAGCCACGTCGGTAACGCCCGTGACGTAAACTCCGGCCTCGTCATCCAGTACAAATCCACCAGCCGCATGAAAATCATCCACACCGCGATTTTCGAAACCACGCTGGCCGTCCGCTTCACGTCGCGCGACAGCAGTAACAGAAATGGAATCGCAAAACTGAACAGCAGCACAATCACCGCCACCACGCCCCACTGTCCGTTCAATCGCGAGCGGTAAAACGTAATCTCTTCCGGCAGATTTCCCGACCAGATAATCAGCAACTGCGAAAACGCGAAGTACGCCCACAACATGTTGAACGCGAACAGCAATTTCGCCAGGTCGTGCAGGTGCCGCTTCTTGATGATTCCCTGGAACGGTTCCGAGCCGGCCAGCAGCACAATCACCGCGATCATCAGGCCCATCGCCGCAATCGCCTGCCCGGCCACAAACAAAAATCCATAAATCGTGGATGCCCACCGCGGCGAAAGCGACATCACCCAGTCGATCGCGGCAAACGTCATCGCCAGAATGTAAAGAATCACCCCCGGCGCGGCCAATTTCTTCAGCTTCTGTTTCAACCCTTCGCCGTCCGATTCCTGATCCTGCTGCTTCGACCAGTTGTTGAACACCAGCATCAACACGATCCAGATCGCAAAGTAAAGCCCAGCGCGCGCCAGGAATCCTCCCTGTGTCAGATAGCCCTGCTGCCAGGAAGTGAGTGCGTGCTCGCCTTCCTTCGGCGCATTCAGCCACCCAGTCTCGCTATCGTTCCCTGAGTACAGATATTTCATTCCCATCACGATGGGAGCAAACAGAATCAGCATCAACCACAGATTCCGCGTAGCCGCTTCCAATGGGCGCCGGATCACCATGCCCCAAATGCCGCCGGTCAGGTGCTGCAGCATCAGCAGTCCCAAAGAGCCAACGGTCAAACCCAGAATCAGCATGTAGCTGAAAATGTACGAGTGATAAAAATCCGCCGGCGATTTCGTCAGGCCGTAAACCGCCATAAGCGCGGCAACGCCGCCGGCAAACATGCCGGCCCTCTGCAGCCGATCCACGCTCGCTGGCGCTTTGAATTCTTGCGCGCTCACTTCGCGGTTCCTCCCGACATCAATTTCTCCCGTAATTCTGCCGGCAACTGCCCCACCGGCGCATTCCTGCTCAACTGCAGCGCTCGCAGGTATGCCACAATTGCCCAGCGGTCCCGCGGCGAAATCTGCGCCGAATAACCGTACATCGCGCCGAACCCGTTGGTGATCACGTCGTACAAATAACCGTTCGGCACGTTGCGCAACCGTTCCTCGTGATAGCTCGGCGGGTGCTTCATCCCGCGCATCGCCACCATGCCCATGCCGTCGCCCTGGATTCCGTGGCACGGCGTGCAGTAAATTCCATATCGCTGCTCGCCGCGCTGCAACAATTCAGCGGTGAGTGGAAGCGGAAACGCGTTTGACTCCTTGGGCACAAGCAGCGAATCATCCTGAATAGACCCGCGCACTACCGTATTTTCCACCACCGGCCGCTCCGAACGCCCATCCGCGAAAAAATCGCTGGGTGATAGCGGATTCTGCCGCGGCTGATTGGCCATGTCCTGCCGCAGGGTGTTATTGCAGCCCGCAAAACCAAGCGCGCAGAGCGCCGCAATCGCGAGCAAGGAAGGTTTATTCTTCATCCTTCACCTCGTTCACGTGTTGCGCGTGCAAGCTCTGCAGGAATTTCGATGTTTCCACCAGGTCAAACTTCGGGTCTCGCGCTTCAATGCACAAAAAGAATTTGTCCGTGGACGCCTGCGCGAACCGCTCCACATTGAACACCGGGTGATAGGGCTGCGGCAATTTGTTCAGCGCCAGCATGCCAAACACCGCGAATATCGAAGCGCCCAACACTGTCAATTCAAAGGTCACTGGAATAAACGCCGGCCAACTGTTCAGCGGGCGGCCGCCAATGTTGATGGGATACGTAATCGCGGCAACCCAGTATTGCAGGCCGAATCCCGTCAATCCGCCACCGACTCCGCCCATCAACGTCAGCAGCGGCACCGCGGTCCATTTGAAACCCACGGCCTCCGAAAGCCCTTCCACAGGGAACGGCGTATAGGCTTCCACGTGCTTGTAACCCGCCTCGCGCGCCTTCTTCGTGGCCGCCAGCAAGCTCTCTGGAGTAGAAAACTCCCCCATCACGCCAAACAGTTGTGAGCGGCGTTCACTCATGAATGACCCTCACTGCCATGCGAATCCTCGTGCACCAGTTCGCGCATTTCCGAAATCGCAATCGCCGGAAGCCCGCGCACGAACAGGAAAATCAGCATAGTGAACAATCCCAGCGTGCCGACGAACGTTGCATAGTCCCAGACCGTCGGCGAATACCGGCCCCACGCCGAAGGCATAAAGTCGCGCGTCAGGGAAATCACCACGATCACGAACCGCTCCAGCCACATCCCCGTGTTGATGATCAGCGACATCACAAACAGCGCCGGAATGTTTCGCCGCACCTTCTTGAACCACAGCAGTTGCGGCGTAAGAATGTTGCACAAAATCAGTGCATAGTAAAACGGCGCGTACGGCCCGTGCAGCCTCTGCTTCGCCAGGAACACATCAAATTTGTTCCCGCTGTAAAACGCCATGAAAAATTCGATGAAGTAGCCGTACGCCACGATCAACCCCGTGGCCAGCATCACCTTGGCCATCTGCTCCAGGTGCCGCAGCGTGATGAACCCCTCCATCCCGTACGCCTTGCGCAGCGGAATCGCCAACGTCAACACCATCGCAAATCCCGAATAAATCGCGCCGGCAACGAAATAAGGAGGAAAGATCGTCGTGTGCCAGCCGGGAACAATGCCCACCGCGAAATCGAAGCTCACCACCGTATGCACGGAAAGCACCAGCGGCGTCGCCAAACCTGCCAGCAGCAAATACGCCGATTGATACCGGTGCCAGTGCCGCGCCGACCCGCGCCATCCCAGCGACAGCACTCCGAAAATCACTTGTTGCCAGCGGCTCTTCGCCCTGTCGCGCAACGTCGCCAGGTCCGGCAACAATCCCACGAACCAGAACAACAGGGAAACTGTTCCATACGTGGACACCGCGAAGACGTCCCAGATCAGCGGGCTGCGAAACTGCGGCCAGATTCCCATCGTGCTCGGGTACGGGAACATGTAATACGCCATCCACGGCCGCCCGGTATGGATCAGCGGGAACAATCCCGCGCAAGCCACCGCAAACAGCGTCATCGCTTCCGCAAACCGGTTGATCGATGTGCGCCACTTCTGGTTGAGCAAATACAAAATCGCCGAAATCAGGGTGCCCGCGTGGCCGATACCGATCCACCAGACGAAGTTGACGATTGCGAATCCCCAGCCGATCGGAATGTTGATGCCCCAGATTCCCACGCCCTTGGTGATCAGCCAGCCGATCGCCAGGTTTAGCACCATCACGATGCCGAAGAGGAACGCAAACCCCAAAAGCCATCCGATGCCCAGTGGCCGCGTCAGCACCACCGACGAAATCTTGTCGGTAACCGAGGCGTACGTATGCCCCGGCTCAATCCACGGTTCCGGCTCGTGCCCTCCTGGCAATTTGTCGTCTCCGCTCATGCCTTTTCCAGCTCCGCATTCGGATTGCGCACCGCGCCGAGATACGTGGTGCGCGGCCGCGCATTCAATTCGCCCAGAAGGGTGTAATTCCGCTGCTGCGCCTTCAGCTTCGCCACCTTGCTGTTCGGGTCATTGATGTTGCCGAAGGCAATCGCTTCCGAGGGGCAAGCGGATTCGCAAGCGGTCACGATCTCGCCATCGCGAATCGGCCGGCTCTGCTTTTCCGCGTCAATCCGCGCATTGTTGATCCGCTGCACGCAGTACGTGCACTTTTCCATCACTCCGCGGCTGCGCACCGTCACTTCCGGATTCCGCAGCAGCTTCAATTGCGGCGTCTCCCAATCCTGGAAGCGCAGGAAATTAAATCGCCGCACCTTGTAAGGACAATTGTTCGAGCAGTAGCGCGTCCCGACGCAGCGGTTGTACACCATGTCGTTCAGGCCTTCCGCGCTGTGCGTCGTCGCGCCTACCGGGCAAACCTGCTCGCACGGCGCGTTTTCGCACTGCATGCAAGGCACCGGCTGGAAGAATGTCTGCGGATTATCCAGCGCCGGGCTGTATTCCGTCGGATCGCCGGTGTGGCCTTCCACCGAGGAGGGAGAATGCGTGTAATAGCGATCGATGCGGATCCAGTGCATTTCGCGCCCGCGCATCACCTGATCCTTGCCGACCACCGGAATGTTGTTTTCCGACTGGCAAGCCACCACGCACGCATTGCACCCGTTGCACTTGTTCAGATCAATCGCCATGCCCCAGGCGTATCCGGGATAGGCAAATTCCTTGTACAGCGAATCATCCTTCGCCGGCGTTTCATGTCCTTCATGCGGGAACCCTGGATTCTTCTTGTATTCATCCAGTGTCGCCGTGCTCAGAATCTGCCGGCCTTCCATGTTGAAGTGATACTGCGTGCAAGCCAGCGAGTAGCCTTCGCCTGTCGCCGTCATCTTGCCACCCGCGGCGCTCCACAGCGCGTTCGACGTCCGCACCGCATAGGCATTGAATCCCTTGTTCGTTCCGGCAAACCCCGAGCGCGTCCGCCCGTAACCGAGCGGCAATACCACCGTGTTTTCCGCTTGTCCCGGCAGCGTCCACGTTGCCGCGGTCACCTTACTTCCGTTCAACTCGATGTCCACCACCGTCGAGCGAATCTGCCCGTGCTCGCCGCCCCGTGAAATCACTTTGTGCGCCAGGTCATTCTTCTGCGCGAATTTCGGGCTCACCAGCGCCGCGTTGTCCCACGTCAGCTTCGTCACCGGCTTCGGCAATTCCTGCAGCCATCCATTGTTAGCGAACCGCCCGTCGTACACCGTCGGGTCTGGCCGGAAAATGTATTCCACTTGATCGGCTGGCATCCCCTTGAACGCCGGCAAACTCGCTGGATTGAATTTCAGTTCCGGATTGATCGGCGGCAACTTCGTTCCTGGAATCACTCCGTCATTCAGCCACTTCCGCCAGCCGGCATCGATCGAAGTTTCAAGATGGGTTGACGCCTCCGTCCAATACGCGCGCACCGCGTCGTAAGGAGGTTGCCCCGGTTTGTCGCCGAACGCCGCCACTATGTCATGCGCCGACTTTGTGTAATACAACGGCGATATCAGCGGTTGCACGATGCTTGCGGTTCCGTCGTAAGCCCGCGCGTCGCTCCACGATTCCAGATAATGCGACTCCGAAACATGCCACTGGCAGTAAGCCGAAGTCTCGTCAAAATAAGGGCTCAGGTGCACCGAGGTGTGCACTTTCTTCAGCTTCGTAACGAAATCAAAATCGTGCGGAGCGTCATAAACCGGATTGCCGCCCAGAATCACCAGCAAGTCCACTTTTCCGGCGTCCATATCCGCGCAAAGGTCTCGCAGCGATTCCAGTTGATTCACCGGCTCCACTTCCACCGGCTCCGTGTAGTAAACCGTCGTGCCCACATTCCCAAGCGCCGCGTTAATCGCGTGCGCCAGCGCGTGCACCATCGCCGACTGCTGCTCGCCAGCAATCACCAGCGAATTGCTGTGAGCCTTCTGCAAATCCGCGACAACCGTGTTCAACCACTTTTCCGCGTCGTTCGGCAGGCTCACCGCGTTGCCGCGCCCCAGCTTCGCCGCCAGTGCCCGCGCAAACAATTCAATATCACACGCACGCATCGGCAGCTTGTTATCCGCCGAAGATCCGGTCACCGTCGGGGTCGGCTCCACCACATACAACCGGTTCATCGCCTCGCTCGCGCCTTCCAGCTTCCGCCGCCGCGCGAACTGCTTCGCATACGAAATATGTCCCGGCCCGCTCGCCAGGAAATCTGCGTCCAGCGACAAAATCACGTCCGCTTTGCCTGGCACGTAAACCGTGTTCACCGCACGGCCAAACGCCAGCTTCGCGCCCTCGCGCGCTCCGTCGCTTACCGCCGGC
>Ga0137418_10001314_pt1 | contig 22830 bp, 20 predicted proteins | sample CZODoug3_1_2_16f_FD_122242 | JGI IMG/M metagenome (GOLD analysis project Ga0137418, IMG submission 122242) | Vadose zone soil fungal communities from Angelo Coast Range Reserve, California, USA - CZODoug3_1_2_16fungal (Hybrid Assembly) | ecosystem: Environmental > Terrestrial > Soil > Vadose...
AGTCAAGCTATGAAGCAAGCGTTCTATAGATCGCTGGTGGAGAAGTTGGAGGCTGCATGCGGCATTGCGCCAAGCGACGTTCTCGTCACTTTCGTGACGAATACCGACGAAGATTGGTCGTTTGGGCTCGGACGCGCTCAATTCCTTACCGGCGAGCTCTAGCCTGTCGAAACCCTTACGCTTAACCTGCGCCGGGAGAAGCGCTCCTGCCGAGCAAATTCCGATAGGACACTTTGGGTTAATTAGGCGGACAGATCAGGCTGCCGAAACTCGGGCGCTAATAATTCGCTGAAAGCGCAAAACTCTTCAATCGAAGCACGATGGAGCAATTGCCAACATCGGCACTCATGAAATAGCGATGCGACGTACCAGTAGTTCATAGCGAGGGGTTTCGCAGACACCCATCTCTCGCCTCCACACAAGGTGGCCACAGTCAGCACTCGTTGGCGATCGCCGTGCCTTCTCATGCCGCAACCTGATCGGTCGGGGCGAGCGCGGCCTGGGCAGTCAGGTCCGAAAGGAACCCATGTTCGCTGTCACTGCGTGCTCGCGGCGAGTCGGCTGAAATGCGAGAGAGCATCTGCCGCAAGCCTCTCGGTAAGTTCGCCCGACGGCAAGCGGGGCGACAGCCGGGCCGATTGCCCTGACCAGAGGTTCGTAAAATCGCCCGAGCCCGCGGCTTCTGCCTTCGCGCGCAAAGGTGCGAGACCTCCTCCCGCGAATGGAAAGGCTGGCGCCGAAGGAGACAGCGGACCGATCTCGCGAATAATTCGGTTCAGGACTCCGCGCGCAGGCCGGCCTGTGAAAACATTGGTCACGGCGGTCCCGTCGTCGGCGACATTTTCCAGCGCTTCCCGGTAGATCCTCGAGACCTTCGCTTCCGGAGAGAAAAGGTAAGCCGTCCCGATCTGGACAGCAGCTGCACCAAGGGAGAATGCCGCAACGATCCCGCGGCCCTCCGCGATTCCTCCGGCCGCAATGACAGGCACATCGACGGCATCGACCACCTGGGGCAGCAGCGACATCGTTCCGGCCTGGGTGGACATATCGTCGGTAAGGAAGTTGCCGCGGTGACCACCTGCTTCAACTCCCATCGCGATGACGGCATCGCATCCATGCGCCTCCAGCCAGACGGCCTCTCTCACCGTGGTCGCGGAAGAGATGATCTTCGCGCCCGTGCTCCTCACCCGATCAAATAGCAGATGGCTGGGTAGCCCGAAATGGAAGCTGACCACTTCCGGCCGGAGGGCCTCGACGACCGCGCAATATGCGTCATCGAATGGGGCCCGATTTGCGGAAGCCACCTGGACCTCGGGATCGATACCGAACTGGATATAGTAGGGTTCGAGTTGCTTGCGCCATTGGCGATCGACAAGCGGGTCATTTTCTGCCGGGGCATGGCAGAAGAAGTTCACGTTGACGGGGGCGGAAGTAGCCGCCCTGAACTTGATCAGCGCTTCCGTAAGTTGGGCCGGAGTCATCTGCGCGGACGGTAAGGATCCAAGTCCACCTGCAACAGCAACCGCGATAGCCATCTCGGTCGTGCTGGATCCGGCCATCGGCGCCTGAATGATCGGGAGCTTGATGTTGAAAAGCCTCTGGATACGGTCATCAGGCCAATGCGCCATGGGTTACCTTTCAGGAACTGCCGAACCTGCGCCGGCGGGAACGACAGCCGCCTTGGAAAGCGGTATCTCATGCGTTTCGGGAGCAACGGCGCTAAGGATCCTGTTTTGGCGAACTCAGATCGTCGCAAGCCGCTTTAGCTTGGCTTCATCCCACTCAATCCCGCTGCCGGCCCTCTCTGACGTGAGAACCATTCCGTCACGAATTTTCAGCGGCTCTTGGAGAATCGCATCTGCCCAATCGACGTACTCAAGCCAATGGGCGGTCGGCGTTTCGCAAAGGAGATGGGCACTGATTTCGGGCATTAGATGCGAGGACATTTCGATGCCGTATGCTGCGGCGTAACCGGCTGCCTGCAGCCAGCCGGTTACGCCGCCTATCCTGGCTACATCGGCCATCACGTAATCGCTTGCCTGTGCATTGACGGCGCGGAGCAAGCCTTCCGGACCATTGAAGTTCTCGCCGATCTGGATCGGGACCCTTAGTTCTCGCGCTATAGCGGCGCTTGCCACATAATCATCGTGAGCAATCGGCTCCTCGAGCCAATAGATTCCTTCCTTCTCCAGCTCTCTTCCGCGACGAATCGCCTCCGCGCTTGTCAACGCCTGATTGTAATCCACCATGATCTCAATATCGTCGCGGGAAACGCTCCGACGAACGGCGTTCAAAGCGGCCATGTCCTCGGAAAGCGAGGGGTATCCCAGCCGGAGCTTAACGGCCCCAAGACCGCCCTCCAGCAGGGTTTTGGTTTCTTCGGCAAGCCGATCCGGCTCCATCAGTCCGAGCCCACGACTGTCATAGGCGCGGAGCGGTTTCGGGCTGGACCCAAGCAGCGAGGACAGCGGAATTCGCTGCATCTGTGCGATCGCGTCCCACATGGCCATGTCCAACAGCGAAAGTGCCATCCGGACGGTACCTGTCACCCCAAGCAGCGCAAACTGACGCGAAAGGGTCTGTGTCACATCAAAGGGCGTGGTATCCTTCCCCTTCAGGAGATCGACCGCCTCGAAGAGATGCGCCGATATCGCAACCGCTCCCGAAGGCCGGTAGCAAAACGCATATGCCCTGCCGGTTACGCCGTCTTCGTTGAGCAAATCAACAAGCAGCAGCGGTACAGCCTTAACGATCGCCGCACTGGTTCCCAGTGTAAATTTCAGTGGGACCATTATGCCGCGGGTCACCAATGAGCGAACTCGCTGCCCTCCCGCACTCCGGCCGTTAGTCATCTTGATCTTTCAACACTCTTCAGGACCCTGGCGGACCAGCGTGTCGTAACACAAATCAAGCGATGCCCCTCGTACTGTGCATCACTCGATAGCTCGACACCATGCGCAGCCGATCGGATTCAGGCCGTCCGGCCCGCCCTGAGCGGCTACGACTGCACAGGCTCAAGCTCGTGCTTTTTTAGCGACCTGATTCGAAGTCTCTTCGCCGTGAATTCGGCCCGAAATACTCATGTTGTCGGCCGGATGCTCGAACAGAAGAACATTGATGATCTTCGGATCGGACCCGATCGACTCGTGAGTGACTTGAACGATGTCACGGATCAGCTGCGTCTTGCGGGCCTTGGTCAGGCCGGCGGCGATATGACACTCAATATAGGGCATGGCTACCTCCGATTTCTATTTCAAACGAGCGATCAGCTCTTTGTCGTTGGCGTTGCCTTCGACGAATTCAGGCAAATGTTGCCCGTGCTCCACGAAGTTGATGCCTCGCCCTTCCCTGATGACGAAAAAAACATTGTCGGCAGTTTCGCCGGTCGCCTCGCTGACGACGCGTAGCAGTCCGGCTGAAAGAGCGCGTTTCTGCTCGTCCGAGCGGCCGTACCGCATGTCGCAAGATATCATTGACATCGGGATCCTCCTGAGTTGGCGTGAATGACTACTGAATTCCGGGATGCGATGCCCGATACACGGCCTTGGGATTAACTTTTCCAAGGAGATCCATCAAATCGGCGATGGACCGCTCATCGATTTTTACGACTGCTTCGATGATCTTGTGACGCAGCGCGGCGTCAGCAAAAGGCTCGCTAAGCCAGTTGAACTTCTCGACCGTGCGCTCCCACGACATCGGATTCCTGAGACCGCCTTCGTATCCGACCTGCTCACGATCGAAAGTGCGGCCGTCTTTGGTCTTGATGGTGATATGCGTGTTCAGTTCGTGCGGGTATTTTGCGGTGAAGGTGTCGTCCGGACGAATCTCTACCCTGCTCAGCAGGGCCTGAGCATCGGCGGCCTGAACACGCGACTGCTCAAGCTGAGCCGGTCCGACCTCGTCGTCCAGAAGTGCTGCGGCAATCAGATATTTCAGATTGTAATCCGCTTGTTCCTTTGTCTGCGGCCTGTCCTTTGGGCCGAATGCGCCGCCGCCCGCGATGTCGAATCCCGACTGGAAGATGTCGCAGCGGACAGCTTCGATGTCCTCGGCGGTCAAGCCATTGTCGCGCTTCAACTTGAGCACGGCCTCCAGGACCGGCTGGCCGTGAATTAGCGAGCAGAACTTCTTCATGATCGTGCTCTTGATAATCTCAAGAGAGTCGTCTGACCAGTCAACGTCGATCTTTTGGTCGAACATCCGCAGCAACCCGCTTGGACCCTCGAAAAGGCCGGACGGACCAGTGAAGCCCCGCTTGGCGAGCGACGCGGAATAGACAGCCCGCATGCCAGTCATTCCGGGAGAAAAGCCCTTCCACTGCGATACCGGTTCGACGTGAACGCAGGTGAGGGAAATGTTGTCGACGGTCGCGATCGAGATCGCGTGCGCGATCTGCTCGTCGCTCAGCCCAAACAGCTTTCCTGCTCCTGCCGCCGCAGAAATCGCAAGCTGAATGGCATGATTGAATCCCTTTGCCATCACAGGCACCACGGCGGTAAACCGACACTGGATCTCGTAGGCCACCGCAAGGGCAAGCATGAAGTCTTCGCCAGACGCCTTTGCGTGCTCCGCAGCCGCCAGGATGGCGCCAAAATTGTCACTGGGATGACACAGACCGCCTGGCGACATGTAGCTGTCGAGCAGGTCGACATATCTGACGAGCCCAGAGTTAAACAACGCCGCCTGATCCGGCGCCGTCTTACCACCGCCAATCAACGTACACGATCCGCCAGACCGATACTCCGCAAACTGTTCGCGCAATGCCGCGAACGGCGCTCCCGGAAGCGCCGAGATCGCGCACCCCAGGCTATCCAGAATGTTTCGTTTGTAGAGCTTGCGCGCGTCGGGCTTCAAGGATGTCGAAACAGCTCGGTCGGCAAAGCCAGCAATCGCATTTACCGTAGAGGGGGATGTTGAATTTTTCATCAGCATGTGAGCGTCCTTGGCCGAATCCAATGCGATTGATCTGGTTCTTGTCGCGAGAGGGACCGTGCCTCCCTCAATCGCGATCATCAAACGAATAGATTCGAGAGGGCAATCTGTGCTGCAGATTGCTCGGCTTAGCACGGAAATCGGAACCGACCGTCACTGACAGAATCGAGCGAAATGTGGTCATCCGAGAGCCAATCTCATCAAAGCTGGCGGCCGGGCAATCAATGATCGTTGCTACTCAAGCAAGGCTACATTCTGGATCTACATACCAAGGCATGCGCAGCGCCGAAAGCGCAGTCATTTGCGACCACTTAAAAGGAAAAATGAATGTCAGGTGGAGAGCGAGCGGCAGGGGAAATCGTTCGGAGAACTATCCCCTTTGCACCGTACCGTTTCCGACGGACAAGGCTATTCGGCCGCTACACGCAATTCAGCGTCCGGTCGTACAATCTCAAGGAAAGCTGAGAGCGCACTGGACATGTAGGCGTCCGTGCGCCGAATGAACACAGTCTGCACCTCGGCAAACTCGGCGTCCAGTTCATGCACCGCAACCCGGCCGTCCTGCCAAGCCGCGGCGACTACACCCTTGGGCAACAGAGTGATCCCGACGCCCGCGGCTACACAGCCGAGAATCGCATCGATTGAACCGAATTCCAGCGGCTGCGCAACCAGTATTCCAGCCTTGTTCAACAGATTATCCAGCTTTATTCGATATGAGCAACCAACGCGGAAGACGATGGTTTTCAGTTCGTTGATCGACTTAAGATCTTCAATGCCTCGAATTGAGCGAGGAGTCACCAAGACAAGCTCTTCGCGAAAGGCGTTCTCCTGTTGCAGATCTGGATGGTCGACCGGACCCGCAACAAACGCGCCCTCAAGTCTGCATTCAACAACGTCCTCGATCAGACTACAGGTCGTTCCCGTCGTGACTACGGGGCGGACCTTCGGGTAAGCCTTCGTAAAGCTTGCGAGTACTGACGGGAGCCGAATCGCCGCAGTCGTTTCCAGGGTGCCGACTTCCAGCACGCCGCTCGGAACGCCGTCATCCCTTGCAGCAGCCCTGGCGTCGCTAAACACCTTGGATATACGCGCCGAAAAGGGGAGCATACGGCGCCCAGCAGGAGTGATCTTCACGCCGCGTGCATGCCGCTGAAATAGAATGACACCAAGCTCAAGCTCCAACGCCCTCACTCGCGCAGTGACGTTGGATTGCACGGTGTTCAGCTCAGCCGCCGCTCGATTCATGCTGCCTAGTCGGACAACTGCCTCAAAGACTTTCAGATCGGTTGCGTCCATAACAGCCCTATCTTCAAAACTGAGTGTTTCGGCATTAACCCGCTTGAACGAGTGATCAGTATGCGATCGAAGCTGCTCGTTTTACAAGACTGAATCCAGTCTCTTTGTTCAATTTCGAGCGGCGGGCAGAGGTGGGCCATGACCAGGTATCTTCAGAAATGATACCGTTATCTCCAGGACAGATATCGGCGCGCTGGTTAGGGATGGCGGGTGGGGCAACGAGACCCTGAATGCTGGAGGTTCCGGCATCCTTTCAAATAAGCCATGCTCCAAGTTGAGTGGAACTGCTCTAGAGTCCCAGCTCGCTCAATGACGGGTGATCGTCAGGCCGGCGACCGAGCGGCCAGTGATATTTCCGCTCGCCCTCCCCGATGGGCAGATCATTGATGCTGGCGATCCGGACGCGCATCAAACCGTTCTCGTCGAACTCCCAATTTTCATTGCCATAGCTGCGGAACCAGTGACCGCTATCGTCGCGCCATTCGTAGGCGAAGCGCACGGCGATACGGTTCTCCCGAAATGCCCAGAGTTCTTTGACCAGGCGGTAGTCGAGCTCGCGACTCCACTTGCGCGTCAGGAACGCCTCGATTTCAGCGCGGCCTTGCAAAAACTCGACGCGATTACGCCAGCGACTATCCGGCGTGTAAGCCAGCGCCACCCGCGCGCTGTCGCGCGTGTTCCACGCGTCTTCCGCCATGCGCACCTTCTGCGCGGCCGTTTCTGCTGTGAACGGCGGAAATGGGGGCCGATTCATTTTCACTTCCTCAATGTCCGTGCCAAAAAAAAGGATCGCGACAGATCAACGCCAGGGACCGGGGCCGGAATGGATCTTTCACTCCGCTGCCGTCCTCGTCGGCGCTTGAATGCGGCGCAACGCCGCTCCCACGGCAAGCCTCTCCTCGGCTTCATCAATGACGCGGCGCACGACGTCGCCGGCATGGGGCAGGTCGTGAATCATGCCGATGGACTCTCCTACCGTCACGTTCGCTATATCGTAGTCGCCGACGCGCGACGCCGCCTCAACCTTTTCCAATTCGTGAGCCCGCATGGCCTTCAGCTTGTCTTCCTGGCCATGCCACTTTTCGATGAATTCATTCTTTAAAAGCCGCCCGGTGTATCCTTCCGGCCACGCCCTTTGCCTTACGATATCGTACACGCTGGTTCGTATCGTCTCGTCGCCCGAAGCTGCCACCACCCTGGCCTTTGCGTTGGGATGGATAAGTGCCTCCTGTGTCGCCCAAAAGCGGCTGCCCATCAGGACTCCCTCGGCACCCAGCATGAGAGCTGCAGCAAGACCGCGTCCATCTGCGATACCGCCCGCAGCCACAACGATGACGTCAGGGGCATGTTTGCTCAGGGCGTCCACTACCGTCGGCACGAACGGTAACGTCGACCGCGCTGTTTGGCCATGGCCGCCCGCTTCCGTGCCTTGAGCAACGACAATATCAGCCCCGACATCGGCTGCTCGGAGGGCTTGGTCGACGGTATGGACCTGGCAGATGAGAGGCACACGGGCCTGCTTGATGCGCGGCGCGAAAGGCGCAGGATCGGCAAAGGACAACATCACTGCCCGCGGATGACGTTCGATTGCGAAGTCGAGCAAGTCCGGTTGTTGTGCGACAGACCAAGTGATGAAACCGCACCCTACGTCGTTGCGCATAACCTTCGCTGATTCGGCCTCGAACCAAGAACGATCGCCGTATCCGCCGCCAAGCAGGCCGAGACCCCCGGCAGCCGCAACCGCGCTGGACAAATCCGCGCCCGCGGCGGGCGTCATCGGTGCGAGAATGATTGGATGTTCGATGTCAAAGAACTTCGTCAACCGCGTACTGATCATCACAGCCTCCTCTTCTTGCGGCGAATTTGACTCTCTTTTTTCGCTTAGAGGCGGACTGCTCGGTGTGACGGCTCATAAATCCGCGCCTATGTCATCCCGAACAACACCGCGGATACGTAAGCCCCCGAGGGCGACAAGCCCTCGAGAGCGCGCCTCAACGGACGAACCTCAAAGCAGCGTCGCTTCCAGCGTAATCTTGGCGTTCAATAATCTCGATACCGGGCAGCCCGCCTTGGCCATGCCTACCAATTCAGCGAATTTTGTCTTGTCCGCACCCGGTATCTTCGCCACCAGCCTCAGATGGACGGACGTAATGGAAAAGCCCTCACCCTGCTTTTCGATTGTGACGTCAGCCTTAGTCTCTAACTGCTCGGCGGTGAGCTTGGCTTCGCCAAAGATCAGCGACAGCGTCATAGCAAAACAGGCAGCATGCGCAGCCCCAATCAGTTCCTCCGGATTCGAGCCCGGCTTGCCCTCGAAACGGCTGGCAAACCCATAGGGATAGTCCTTCAGCGCGCCGCTCTTGGTCGAAATTACGCCCTTGCCATCCTTAATGCCGCCCTGCCATTTGACCGATCCGAATGTCGTCGTCATAGGTCGCTCCTTTTCGTCTGTCGGCCGCCTGTTAGGCGCGACTCCCTGTTCTTGCAATCGACATTCTCGCCGTCGACCTGGCCTCTTTCCGCTGAAAACGGGCCAATTATTTTTGATAAACAAGCAATGCCAAACCGAGAAACGACTAGTTCAGATAACACGTATCTCGAACATAGATTGTCCGGAGCCCCCCTCAGTCGAATCTCCCCGCGCATACGGGTCGGAAAACCGCCAACGGCTCGTTTCCGCCGAGCGCCCAGAGGGCTACATTTCTTCCGCCGTCGGCGTGCATGACCTCACCTGTCACCAGCGCAGCGGCTTCAAGATACATGATCGCTTCCGCGACACCTCATACGCCCCCTATCCTGCCGACGCGACGTGCTTACGTGACAATGAAAATACCCCCGCCAGCATCACCTGGCTTGAAGCGCTGGCCGCTCGAACGCCGGCGGCGAAGCGGCGCGCCTGAAATCCTTGCAACCCAACCGGAGCTGATCCATGCCACTTCTTTACCCCTGACTCATTCCTCAGCGGTCGTGGCGCCCGCGAGATCCTCGTACGCGTCAAACGCGATCTGGCTCGTGTTGATCTGGGCTGCGGCCATGTTGCTATCCGGGGCCCTTACAGATGTTCGCCCGGGCGCGGCCGCGATGGATCCGTTCCAGCTTCTAGCCACCTTCTGAGAGCTCTGAATGCCTTCGCCGGCTAGTCGGAAGACACTTTCTCGCGACGCGGTTGAATGCTGTGTTGTTGCTTCGCGGCGTCGCTTGTAAGCCGAGAAAAATGCGCCTTGAGGCGAGGCACGGCGAAATCCACGAATGCGCGGACCTTCGGAACGGCAAGCCTACCCTGCGGGGAAATCAGATGCACAGGCACCGCGGAGTGCTCGTCTTGCGCGAGAAGGATTTGTAGCGTGGCTCGCGAAAGTTGCTCGGCAATGTGATAAGAGAAAAGTCGGGTAACGCCGCGTCCTTCGACGGCTGAGGCAACGGCGCCACGAACGCTATTCACCACGAAGCGTGGCGAGAATTGGACCGAGCGAGGGACCGATGATCCCTTCACCGGCGGAAAGCTCCAGGAATCGATTCCGAAGTGAGTCATCGCGATGATCTTGTGTTTTGCAAGATCAGCAACCTCTTCGATTTTCGGATGCGTGGACAAATAACGAGGCGATGCCGCCACGACACGCCGAACCTCGCCCAACCGGATCGCCACGTGAGTGGAATCCGTCAAATGGGCAATTCGCAAAGCAATATCGATGCCCTCATCGATCAGGCTAACCGGCCTATCCAACAGAAGCAATCTGACCGAAACGGTCGGATAGGCGTCCATGAAGGCGTCCAAAACCAAGCGCAAGACGTCTTCACCTGCCGCAACTGGAGCTGTTATGGTCAGCGTGCCGCGCGGAGCCGATCGCTCACCCGCCGCCACAAGGTCAGCTTCTTCAAGATCAGAAATGACGCGGCGGCACACCATCGCGTACCGTTCGCCCGCTTCACTTAACTTGAACGAACGCGTCGTGCGATGAAGGAGGGTGACGCCAACATGAGCTTCAAGAAAGGCAAGCGCTCGGCTTATCGCCGCAGGAGACCGTCCCAACTTGCGCCCGGCCTTCCTCAGGCCGCCCTCGTCGAGAGCAGCGATGAAGACCTTCATGGTGTCAATTCGATCCACTTCCCTACCGCTCTAAATTTGTTGTCAAAACAACGTAGGTCATCGTGCGCAACGCGGCAATGGATCGGAGATATCATCAGTTTTGATATGGGTATCTGTACCGATTGCTGCTCGTTCTTGCCGCCCTAGCTTCTCAACTCAAGAGCCTGGATGAAAGTCCTCCGCTCTCGACGACGCTTATCCGTTTCTTTGACACACTCGTGTCGAGAGACAGGTCAAACTGGTTTTGCCATGCAGATCATACCAATGGCGCAAAAACGCGCCGAACTCATTCGCCGCTTGCGGGGCTTTCGCGGCGCCAGATAAATGTCTGGCGACGCTACACAGCCAAGTGCAGTGAAGGATCTTCGTCCGACGTTTGGCCAGGGATCGAGCAGCAAATCAGTGCTTCTCCCACCGGCACGGGGAACGACGGCTCCGACAGGTAGGCGACAGCACCCTTCACTATTTTTGTCCTGCAGGTCCCGCAGCTTCCGCTTCGGCATCCGTAGGATGGAGATAGCCCACGATCCTCGGCCAGTTCCAGAAGCGTTCCAGTGCCAGGGTGCCAGCGTGCTTCCTTGCCAGACTCACCAAAAATAACGCGCGTCGGCTCGGTCGCAGGAGGGTTTATGGAACGTGATGTCGGCTTGTCGATACTTCGCCGCAGCGAACTCGGCCCAAAAGATTCGGCATGGATGCGCTCATCGGCTATCTTCAGCCGACGCAGTCCGTCGTAGTTCTCCTGCATAAAAGACGACGGGCCGCACAAATAAAAATCGTAATCGTCGAACGGCAGTACGCGCTTTAGCAGGGCCAGGTCGATACGGCCGACGTGATCGGCGTCCTTCCCGGCGACCGCGTCGGGATCACTTAGTACGCTGATGTATCTCGCGTAGCCCCTTGATACCCTAATGGTGCTTGCGATCTCTTCGCTGAAGGCCAATTCGTCCTTTAGGCGCGCCGATTGGAAAAGCCATGCCTGCCGGACATGCCGTGTCCTTGCGTTCTCATGCACGAGGTGACGGAGCATTGCGAGCATAGGCGTAATGCCGATACCCGCCGCGAGCAGGACCGCGGGGCGATCCTGCGTCGCGTCAATCGTGAAGCCACCGGCGGGGGCGCGTACCTCAATTGTGTCGTCGACATCTAGACGATGAAGGTACCTCGAAACGATACCCTCCCGCTTGACGCTGATGCGATATTTGTTCTCGGACGGCGGCACCGAGAGCGTGTAGGTCCGGACCAGCGGAGCTTCGTTGCCCGCAGGCTTGACGCGGATAGGGATATGTTGACCGGCCCGGTGGTGTAACAGACCGTTCCCGTCGGTCGGCTCCAGTTCCAGCGAACGGACAAGAGCCGTTTCATCCTTGATATGAGCGACACGAAACACACGCCAGCTATTGGACAATTCACTGGCACGGAGTCGCTTCTTCGCCTCTTGCCAATCGCCCGTCATGAGCGAACTGGGTGACGCTCCGTCACCTACGAGTGACCAGCGTAGCGGCAGTGCGTCTGGCCGGTAGATCGCCCGTCGAGCTCTGAACTGCCATATCCGCTCCGCGCCTTGAAATGCGGCGATCTCTGGTGAATCGAGAATGATTTTTGCCTCTCCCGTGAGCTGCAGTTCATCACCGGTTGAGAAATCGACGAACAGAAGTCCTGCCTTTGGATTGATCAGGAAATTCCCTAGCGTGTTGAAAAAGAGGTTTCCGTTGAAATCGGGGATGGTGAACGTATCGTCTTCATCAAGTCTCACGAATCCCGGTTTGCCGCCGCGGTGCGATACATCAACCTGTCGGGATCCGTCTTTGGCATCGATATACGAAGCAACAAAGAAGGTGTCGGCCTGCGTGATAATCTCGCGAGCGCGGCCGGTCAGCGAAGGCAACATTTGAGGTGGAAACTTCCCCGGTGCGTCAATATCGCGGATGAATATCGGATTGCGGTGATGAATGTACCGCGGACAATTTCCGAAGCTCTGGATAACTTCAAGCGAGAAGCTTTCTGCACCAGAACGCCGGACTATGCCGTTGAGCCGGTTACGCCGGCGTGTGGAAAGATCAATGCCTAAAACGCCGACGGAGTCGCCGTCGTTCATACCGACATCAGCGGGATCGTCCACATCGCGATTAAGACGAAATGAAAGGATCTTCGGATCGGGCGAGGTAAGGAAACCTGGAGGGCCAGCTCGTAACGTCGCCCAGACCTCGCCATCAGGATCGACCGCGCCCAACACGATGAACGGCAGAAGAGGAAAGAATTCACGATGCTGTTCGAGGAGGAATTTACGCAACCGTGTTCGGCCTGGAATATCCATATGCTCGGCAACGCCGACACTGCGTTGTATCGCGAGTTCCCCTTCATGCCATGGTGAGCTAATGTCGTCTTTCATGACTTCACCCCGCACCGAGACGAACGAGAGACCCGTTCGCCCGGAATAACTCATGCCGCTATTTGGGTTTCGAAGCCGGCATCGGAATTGTCATTCACACGATCATTCTCAACATTTTTGCTGCTGTGTTCGTCGTCCGACGAACCGCATTGCGGTCGCGATGGATTCGTGACCGCGCGAATCCGGCCTAAACGACCGCTATTAATGTCAACGCCAGCTCTTTCACGTTATGAGGTGGCTGGCAAGCTCGCGTGTAGACTGCGCAGCCTTGAGCGCCTTCCCTGGATGTCCCGCAAACTGCAAAAGTAATCTTCGATTCGGTACCCGGAGTTACGGGTCTCCAATCGAAGCCGCGTTTGCAAACCGCCCCATTCGGCAACCCTTGAGCTCATCCTTCGAAAGTCCGAGATAAGCGTTGATACCTTCCAGGGGAACTCCGACGTACGACTATTTCACCTATTGAGCGGCGGTAGGTTGCGCCAGCCGCCAATCTCCCTGAGGTTCAGCCTTGGCGATCGACACAATCCAGCAGAAAAACAGCGTAAGGGGCAACGTGAAGAGTGCCGGCGAGTCGTACGGAAAGATCGCGGGACCAAGGCCTAGCACCTTTGACCAGATAGTTGGCCCCATGGCCGTCAAAACAACCGACGAGACAAGGCCGAAGGTACCGCCGACGACCGCACCAAGCGTCGTCAAACCGTCCCAGTAAATTGCCAAGAGCAGCAATGGAAAGTTGGCGCTCGCTGCGATCGCTGTGGCCAGCGCAAGGAGGTAGGCGACATTCTGCCCCTCACAAGCCAGTCCAAGCAGGATCCCAAGTACTCCCAGTGCCATCGCAGCGATCCGGGATATCCAGAGCCGCATGCCCTCGTCGAGCTGCCGACCGGACAGGCCGACAACGAGATCGTTAGCAGCCGAGGAGGCACCTGCTATGATCAATCCGGAAACAACGGCCAGGATCGTCGCGAACGCAACCGCTGAGATGAAACCTGCCAAGATGCTCCCACCGACGGCCCTCGCCAAGTGGATGGGTGCCAAGTTATTTCCGCCAAACAGCGCGCCGCTGGCGTTAGCATATTCGGGATCGCCACGGAGGAGTGCGATACTCCCATATCCGATGACAAACAGCATCGCAAAGAACAGGCCAATGAGACACGTCGCGTAGAAGACCGATACACGCGCCGCTCGCTCGTCACTTACCGTAAAGAAGCGCATTAGAATATGGGGCAGCCCCGCCGTTCCAAACAGGATCCCGATGCCGAGAGATAGGGTTGCGACCCCGTCTTGGGCGAAGCCGCGAATATCCATAATCTTGTAGCCGTTTGGATGATTGCTCACCGCCGTCTTGAAGAGGTCAGACACATTGAAACCGAACCTGGCCAACACCAACGTCGCAATCATGGCGCTTCCGCCAATCATCAAAATAGCCTTGATGATCTGAACCCATGTGGCAGCGCGCATGCCACCGAGCGTAGAAAACACGATCATAAGGAGCCCGACCACGATGACGGCAGGCACGTAACCGATTCCGAACAACAATGAAATGAGCTCTCCAGCGCCGACCATTTGCGCGACTAGGTAGAAGCTGACAATGACGATGGTAGAAACACCAGCCAGAATGCGAATCGGCCGCTCTCTCAATTTTTGAGTTAGCACGTCTGCGAACGAATACTTCCCCAGGCGACGGAGCGGTTCTGCAACAAGAAACAAGACGATAGGCCAACTGGCCAGATAGCTTGCGGCGAGGAACATTCCGTCCAGACCGGATGCATAGATCGCACCCGACAGCCCAAGGAAGGCGCCGGCTGACATATAGTCGCCCGCAATAGCAAAGCCATTTTGGCCTGATGAGATCGAGCTTCCCGCTGTAAGATATTCCGACGAACTTGTTGCGCGCCGGGCCGCCCAAAAGCTGATGAGCAGCGTAAGCACCGCGAAGACCACGAAGAACACGATGGTGGAAGACTCAGCCTGCCGAATGTCGGAAGTGGACTCCGCAGAGTACGCCGATCCGCAGACGCCGAAAGTGGATGCAGTTGCGAGAAGAAGCGGCATACTGTTTCGTGAAATGCGCATCTTTTTTTATTCCTCATTCCGTACGAATACGAATAAGCCGGTCAAAACTACGCTGAAGGCCATACAGCTCGCCAATGCGATCATCGCTGGGCTGAAGCCAGCTGCAACAACGGCACTTTGCGCCGCGTGTCGCGCGCTGTAGATCAAAAAGGCCATCATCGCCAAATATGAAGCGATCGTCACTAATACCAACCGGAATCGAAGGGCTCCCAATCTGTTGGCGGTAACGCGCAACGGAACAACTTCAGTAGCTTTGTACAAATTCGACTCCCCCGTGCATCCGCCTCGCTTATTTTTTGCGATTGAGGCGGCTCACGCTAGGCAGCGACTGGTGTCGCCATCAAACGCATTTTCGAGATAGCCATATCTTTTCTGGAGATTGGTAGACTGTTTACTCCGCGACTCGGACTCCACTGATTGCGTGCCATGGCCACACTGGATCCATTCAGTGTCGCTGATTGGCGGTGGCTGAGCTTGGCTCCCGGTCTTATCGTTGCGACAGATATGGCGATCAGTTCAAATCGCTTCGCTTGGACACGCCAGTTTCGTAAGGTCGATTTGGAAGTCGAACGAAAGAAGCCGTCATGAACCAGTTGCACTCGACTCAATTATCGAAAAGCACTCATCTGATCATGCTTGTTCTCATGGATGTCGGCACACGTGTCGCTTTTCCGCGATGATCTATGAGCTGCGGGTGTATCAGGCTCTTCCAGGCCAAATGGCAAAGCTGCAGGCTCGGTTTAGGGACCAGCTTCCCCCCATCTGGAAAAAGCACGGTATCCATGCGATTGGCTTCTGGACGACCCTTGTCGGAGAATCCAGCAACCAACTGACTTACATCCTCCAGTGGGAGTCGCTGGCCGATCTCGAGACGAGGTGGACGGCGTTCCTGAACGACTCGGCTTGGCACAAGGTGCGCGACGAGGGCGAACGCGATGGACCGATTGTTGCAAGCATCAGTAATCAAATCCTGACGCCAACTGCCTTCTCAGCGTTGAAATAGATCGGCGCAATAGCACGTTCACGTAACGTCGACAGTATGAACTCAAACGTCTCTCGGGATATCCTCATGAAGCTTTATTGGTCGCCGAACTCCCCCTATGCGCGAAAGGTAGTGGTGGTTACCAAGGAAATGCAGATCGATGATAGTGTCGAAATGATCGAAACATCTGCAATTCCGACAAAGGCGAACGAGGTGCTTTCGGCGCTCAATCCGCTGACCCGCATCCCAACACTCCAATTGAAAACCGGTGAAATCCTTTTTGATAGCAGCGCGATCTGTGACTACCTCAATGAGTTCTCCGACGGCGGGCTGCTGCCGGAGCCGGGGCCCACCCGCAGACAAGTACTCAAGCTGGAACTCTATGGCGTAGACATCATGGATCGCGCCGTGGTCTGCCGCCAAGAAACCCTCCGGCCGGAAAGCCTTCGCTGGAGCGGATGGGTAGATGCTCAGTTTGATCGGATTGGCAAGGTTCTTGACACTCTCAACACCAATGTACCGCCACTCAATCCCGACCTCGGAACCATCACTATCGGTTGCGCCCTTGAATATCTTGACTTTCGCTTTCGTGACCGTCCTTGGCGATTGGAACGGCCAAAACTGAGCGCCTGGCACGAACAATTTGCTTTGCGGCCGAGCATGGCGAGCACAAAGCACCCTGAGTGATCAGAGTTGTGTTGTGGATTGCTGAGGCCAGTTGCGCCGTAGCCGTTCACCGTTGGCGGCGCCGGTCACTTTTGACTGGCAAAAGAGGTATCGCCCTCATGCGTTTCTCCCAGACTCGCCGGGATCTTTCTCAAGATCCCGGCGCTTTTTTCAGCCCAAAGCAGATTATTCTCGGTGAAGCCCCCGTGATTTGGCGCCGGTTACATGTGGGGAGCGTCGGCCGCTCACCCGGAATTTTGCTGACCAAGACCTCAGCGGAGAAAAGCCTAACTCCCCGGGTATCTACACCGAAGCCTGCCTCGTCCTGCTCAGCGGTGCGGCAGCGATTTGAGCAGCGACTTGGCCATCTCTGTGGCTCGATTGATGGCATTGCGATCGCGATAAACCCTCGAAACGACGACCCCCTCTGCACGACAGTAATGAGCATCAGCGCGAGCTCGCTGGCGTCGAGGCGTTTCGCAATTTCGCCATCGGCCTGGGCTTCGCGGAGGGCTCCTGCAAGGATCTCCTGGAGTTCGTGGAAATACCGTTCGATGGGTTTCCTCAACGAGGCCTCGGCGATGGACGATTCGGCAGCAAATCTGCCCATCCGGCAACCTTTGAGGCGGTCGCGAGAGACGTCGAGAAAGCGGAAGACCCGATCCAAAGCAGAACCGTCCGTTCCTACAGTCTCGCGCTATGCGACAGCGGATTCGGCTTGTCGATCGAGTGCATCCATCGCACGCACGCGGCCATCAGCCCCCCAAAAGTCGCAATTACTTTAAATTCTGATCGTACTCAACCTTTAGTAGTATGGGTTTTCAGTTGGTGGCAAGAATGGTCAGCGAACAGAAATCCAATAGAAAGTTTAGTCCTATTCGCGCGTCGGCCGTCGATCTGCAGCACCTTCGATACGCTTTGGCAGCAGCGGATCATGGCAGCTTTCGGCGCGCGGCTGAAGTATTGCTGCTTCGGCAATCCACGCTCAGCCGTTGCATCAACCAGCTCGAACATTCACTCGGCATGATAGTCTTCGAGCGATCCAGCGGCGGGGTACGAGCAACGGCGGCCGGTCGCTCTTTTCTTCGCACTGCTCGATCAATCCTGGAACAGATGGATTCGCTGGTGAACAGCGCGCACCGCGCCGGCTGCGGCGAAGCGGGGCGGCTGTCTGTTGGCTTCTATACATCGATCTCAGCCGGGAATTTACTCGCAACGCTGGTGGATTACAAAAGGCGTTTCTCTCAAATAGATGTCTGCCTGAAGGAAAGCTCGCGGGTGCGTCTGGTAACCGCACTTCGCAATGGCGCGCTCGATATCGCAATCGTCACGAGCGAGCTGCCGTTGCTCGCGGATCAGGGCATGCCGCTCTGGAGCGAGCGCATTTTGTTAGCCTTGCTTGAAGGACATCCATTGGCAGGTAGAGAGGTCCTATATTGGACCGACCTCCGCGGCGAAACGGTGCTGCTCAGTCAATATGACCCGGGCCGCGAACTCGAGGATCTTCTGATGTCAAAGCTCGTCTCGCCCGAAGACCGACCTAAAATTGCCCGTTATGATGTGAGCCGGGGCATTATCAAGAGTTTGATCGCCGCCGGCTTCGGTGTCAGCCTGGTAACCGAATCGGACATCGGCGCCAACTTCTCGGGTCTGACCTATCGCGAACTCCGCGACGGAACTGGGCCGAGCCGGGTAGGCTTTTCGGCACATTGGAGATTGGATAATGACAATCCGGCGCTGGCAAATTTCCTGAAGCTATTGGGGGAGCGCTATCCGCTGCCGGTCGATCGCGCTTGAGTCACCCGACGCATTTTTGTAAATGCGCGATCCGTTGCCATAAACCGCGCCAACATGGGTGCAATCAGCTTTGTCGGTTCAGCAATCCCCTGCCCGCTTTCGCGGGCCAGCACTTCGGCGTAAGCAAGCAAATCACGATGCACAGCTGCGGGGAGTTCAACAGTCAGCTTTACCGACTTATTGTCGGCGATGGCGCCGAGTTTAAGTTTTGTCATGTCTATCCGCCCTACCCTTTGTAAGGTTCAAGCACCAAATCGCGGTTGACGATCACGCGCACCGGGAAACCTGGCCGGACCGTCAGCGTTGGCTGAATGTTGAGATTTCGCTGAACGACTTTCTGTCCGGTCTGGTTCAGGCTATCGCTGGATCCCCGACGGAGCGCCGTGATGACATCACTATTGCTGCCAGTACCGGAAGTGGTTCCAAGCTCGCTGCCGACGCCGAGCAGCGTCGACAGGAGGGCAGCCTTGAACAGGGCGACCCAATGATTGTCGACCTCGTCCTCGAGACCGGAAAAACCCGATGTATCGGCGCCGGGCTGACGCTCCAGCACGATTGAGCGGCCGTTCGGCATGATCAGGCGGGTCCAGACCAGCAGCACGCGAGACTGACCGAATGCGACCTGGCTATCATAAATGCCGATCAGTCGTGCCCCCTGCGGTATCAGTCGCGCTCGTCCGGTAGGCGTGTCATAAACATTTTCGGTAACCTGCGCGGTGATTTGCCCTGGAAGATCCGAGCGGATGCCGGTGATCAGAGCTGCCGGAATGATCGTTCCCGCCTGCAGGACAAAGGGCGACGCGGGCCGTGAGAGCCGATCGGGTGCTGTCGTCCGCCGATCAACCGGAGCATTGACGAAGAGGAGTTTGCTATCCTGCCCATTCTGAGTGAAGGTTTCATCAGAAGATGGCGCAGTTTTGGTCGCCGATTCCTGGGATGCGACATGCGGTGGCGCAACTGGCGCAGTGGTCGACACAAATACTTTGCTCGTGCGCGCCGCCTCGGTTTCCTGATTGACACGCTGTTGTTCGCCGTCGAGGCCAATCGGGGCTGATTGGCCTTCGGCCGTAACGATGGGACGCCCCAGGTCCCCAGGCAATGGTGGCCCAAGTCGTGGGACGTCGCGGGGGATCGCGGCATAGTCCTGCGGCAACGTTGTCAGCCCATCTGCAACGTTGTGATGATCCGTGCTGTAGAGTTCGTCCCGCGCCAGTTCGTGTGGATTCTTGCCCCTTAGCGCCCACAGCACCGCGCCGGATATCAACAGCAAAGCCAACGCGGTACCTCCCGCAAGCACTTTTCGGGAAAGCCGCGTAATCCTTGGGTGTTCTGTGCGCAGACGCAAAGCCTGCGCGCTATTATCAGATGTTGGCATTGGTCCCGATGCGGGACCGACGCCGTCGGTTGGCCCATTGCCCGTCACGACCGCCTCCCGTCGTTTCTGACGATTCGAACCTTTTGTTGCTTCTCTCCACCGAGGCGAAGCTCAGCCGCAGCGAATAGACGGTCGACGATCAACACATTCTTGTAAGCGCGATAGTTGACGAGCTCAGGCTTGCCATCTTGGCCGATGACGAACAGCGGCGGCATTTCGCCCTGTCCGATCCCGGGCGAGAATTCGATATAGACCTTGCGCCCATCATCATACGCGTTCACCGGGCGCCATGGCGGGCTGTCGCCCTCGATGACATACCGATACCGTCGTTGCTCAACTTCCGGGATCGCGGGTGTTAACGGAAACGCTTTGGAACGGCCGGATCGATCTTCTGGGTAGAACCAGGCGACCGACGGCATGTACGACTTTTCACGGGATCGCAGTTCGATCAGGTAGGTTCGTCGATCGGTGTTGACGACGAGGTTGGTCTCTATGGCCGGCCGTGTCGGCTTGACCATGATGTGGACGCGCCTAGTATCGCCGTTGCCGCTTTCAGTGTCGGCGACGATCCAGCGTACGGTGTCGCCGGCAGCGAGCGGTCCCGAACCTGTCAGCTGCTCGCCGGGCTCGAGCGCGATGTCCGTGATCTGTCCCGGTGCGGCGTAGATCTGATAGAGAGCACCGGGACTGTAGGAAAAGATCTGGACGGCGTTGAAATATCCGGCTCGGCGTGGCTGGACGCGCGCGGCATCGTTGGCCGTCGTGATCCGTTCCGCCGGCTCTTTGGCTTCTTCATCACCCTTCTTGCCGCCGCGCGCCGGGGTCCAGGAGGGAGGAACGTGCAAAGGACGCACGCGGTCGTCCGCTGGCATCGGTAGATCGGGAGACGCTGGGACCTCGTCATCATAGCTGATCTGTGGTGGCTTGAAGGTCGTGCAGCCGGAAAGCGCGAGAACAACAAGCAAAGCCAGACGTAGGGGCATCCCGATGCTTTTTGGATAGATCGATCTCGGTATATACTTTCTCACTAGCCGAGCTCCTTCGACCAGTTGATAGAATTGACGTAAACGCCTAGCGGGTTCTTGCGGAGGCGATCGGCATCGCGCGGAGTTTCGATGACGACGGAAAGAATCGCGGTCCAGCGCTCGGTGGCGGCCAGTTGTCCGCTGTCGTAGCGGCGTTCAGTCCACGCAACTCGAAAGCTTCCTGGCGAGGCGCGGATAACGCTGGAGATCTCGATCGCAACCTGCGTATTACCGAGCTTGGCAAAAGGATCGTTGGTTCGCGCGTAATCGTTCAGCGCCACAGCGCCCCGGTCGGTCGTGAAATCATAGGCGCGGAGCCAATCCTGCCGCAGCACGATGGCGTCGGTCGGCAAACCTCGCACATCTTCAATGAAGCGTGCGAGATGGAATGCGATCTGCGGATCGGTTGGCTGATAGAAAGGACTCGCTGGCGAGACCGCCTGGGCCTGACCGAGATGATTAACTTCAACTACCCAGGGCGTAATGGTACCTTGGGTAGACTGCCAAACGAGGCTCGCGGCAAGCCCTCCGGACAGCAACAAACATCCGAAAGCCATCAACCGCCAGTTCTTAGCCTGAACACGGGCCGAGCCAATGCGATCGTCCCAGACCTGCGCCGCTTTCTGGTAAGGCGTCACCGCCTCCGGCGCGCGCCCATAATGCACGGATGGTCGCTTAAACATCAGTGTCCTCCCTCGGAAAGATCAACGGAGGATCCGCCCCCGGCACTGTCGCCGCTGCGAACCGCATGGGTGGCAGCGGATACCCCTTGATTCACGGTCTGCGCGCGCTTCATGCGGCGGGCCCAGGCCGGAGGTGCGTCCGCCGTTGACGAACTACCACTGAGGCCGGCAGCCATGCGCCGCAGCGGACTGGCGATCGCCGAGCCACCCGCTGTCGCGACGCCACTCAATCCTCCAGCCCGGTAAGCACTTGCTGTTCCACCTGCCATTGCGGCTGCACCACGCGCGCCGCCCACAAGTGCGCCACCTGCTAGACCGGCGCCTCCGGCCGCCAGACCCGCGCCAGCCACGATGGCACCGCCAGCCGCCAAGCCGGTGCCGACGGCAGCGCCGGCGCCAAGCTGCGGTCCGCCAGAGACAAGACCGTTGGCGATGCCGGGCCCGAAGATGCCGAGACCGAGGAGCGAAAGTGCCCCAAGTACGAGCGCCATGGCATTATCGATGGTCGGCTGGTTGCCGCCAAAGCCGGCCGTGAACTGTGCAAACAGCGTTGAACCGATGCCGACGATGACAGCCAGCACAAGCACTTTGATACCTGATGAGATCACGTTGCCCAGAACCCGCTCGGCCGCGAATGCGGTCTTGCCGAACAAACCGAATGGGATCAGCACAAACCCGGCAAGTGTTGTCAGCTTGAACTCGATCAGAGTGATGAAGAGCTGGATTGCCAGAATAAAGAACGCGAGCAGCACCACGATCCAGGCGAACAGAAGAACCGCGATCTGGACGAAATTCTCGAAGAAGCTGACATAGCCCATCAATCCCGAGATCGAATCGAGAATGGGCCGTCCGGCATCAAGCCCTACCTGCGCGATCTTACCGGGTCTCAAGAAATCAGCCGACGAAAGGCCGGTGCCGGAGGCTTTCAGACCCAAGCCGGTAAAGCTCTCAAAGATGATCCGGGCAAGGCGGTTCCAATTGCCGATCAGGAAAGCGAAGACACCGACAAACAAAGTCTTCTTGACGAGGCGGGCCAGAATGTCCTCGTCCGCGCCCCATGACCAGAACAGGCCAGCCAACGTGACGTCGATCGCCGCCAGCGTGGTGGCGAGATATCCGACTTCACTTCCGAGTAACCCAAACCCGGAATCGATGTAGCGGGTGAACGTTTCGAGGAATTGATCGATTATGCCAATGCCGCCCATCGATCACTCCTTACCGGGCTGCTGAATCGGAGGGTAACCAGGTGACAGGCGGCTCTCGTCCTTTGGCGGCACGAACAACGAGGAACCCTCTGGGGAATTCCCCTTCTCGGACGATGCAGATGGCTTCTGCCCGAGGAATTGCCGACGCTTCTCGGCCCATGCCTTTCGACACTCGGACAGAGCGTCCTTCTGCTCATAGGTCACGGAGCGGCACTCCGCGAGCTTCGTCACCAGAGGATCAGCGGCTTGGTCAACGAACGCTGAAGAATTTATCTGATCTTCGTCGCCGCGAAGCCGAATTGCACATGCGGCAA
>Ga0137418_10001315_pt1 | contig 22820 bp, 23 predicted proteins | sample CZODoug3_1_2_16f_FD_122242 | JGI IMG/M metagenome (GOLD analysis project Ga0137418, IMG submission 122242) | Vadose zone soil fungal communities from Angelo Coast Range Reserve, California, USA - CZODoug3_1_2_16fungal (Hybrid Assembly) | ecosystem: Environmental > Terrestrial > Soil > Vadose...
CAAATTCGCCAACCTCCACTACCGAGGCAATCCAATCGCGGAGACGGAACGAGATCGTGTTGATACATATACGGAAATCCGTATACGTTTAGTGCGAAATGAAAAAAACCGGAAACGCTGAGCCGGCGTTCCTTTTCAAAACGTTGTCCGATCCGACCCGGTTGCGTTTGGTGAATCTGCTTGCCTGTGGCGAGATGTGTGTCTGCGAACTGGCCGATACGCTGCGCGTGATGCAGCCGAAAGTGTCGCGTCACCTGGCTCATCTCAAGCGCGCCGGCTTGGTGGAAGCACGGCGGGACGGTAAATGGATGCATTACCAGTGGGCGAAGCACGGCGACCCGCTGGTGCGTCATGTACTCGCAGGATTCCGCGAGTGGATGGAAAAAGACGATCGCATGAACGGCGAACGCCAGCGGCGCCAAAGAATCTGTTGCAGGATTAATCGGAGGAAAACCACGGGGACAACAAACGAATGACAACAAACGAATTCATATCGGCCCTGCGCGCTGCACCCGGCAACGAGTTGATGTTTATCAATCTGGATGGTCACGCGGTGCACAGCGGGTATCACCTCACGGAATTGAAAGCCGCTTCATTCGAAACCGTCGATTGTGGCGGCCAAACCAACCGCTGGCAGGAAACGATCGTGCAGCTCTGGGTTCCCGAGGAGGAAGAGAATGGCGAGCGTATGACCGCAGCAAAATTTCTCTCGATCTATGACAAGGTCGCGCGCCTGATCTCCCTCGATGTGACAGCCGAAATTCGTTTTGAATACGGCGACGAGAATTTTCCGCCCTCCGATTATCACGTTGAAAAGATCAGTGAAAAAGAGGCTGAGCTTCTCGTGCAGTTGCGGCTTCCTCAGACGACGTGCAAGGCGCGTGATCGCCGTCAATCCGGCACGGGTTGTTGCAGATAATTCTGGCCGCGTGTCGAACCCAGCTTGGTTGTGCACGGCATAACGTGACTTGTTGAATCGTCACAACGTTACAATTGAGCCGGTGTAACGCTTTAACGGATCAACAATTTCCGCAGTGAAGGCCGTTGTCACACAAACGTAACAGTAAAGCTTTTGACCAGCGGAATCGGCCTGCGGCAACTTCATCGCATGATGAAACTCCGCAGACGCATATTTCTTGGACTCGCAATCGCGTTCGGCTTAAGCGCAACAGCTTCGGCGCAAATGATGATCAACGGGGCGGGCGCGACCTTTCCGTATCCGATTTACTCGAAATGGTTTGATGCATACACGAAGGTCGATCCGTCCGTACGGTTTAATTACCAATCCATCGGTTCGGGTGGAGGGCAGAAGCAAATCCTCTCTCAGACGGTCGATTTCGGTGCATCCGATGGGCCGATGAGCGACGACAACCTAGCCAAAGCGCCAGGCAAAATCCTGCATATTCCGACAGTCGCAGGAGCAGTTGTCATAACGTACAACCTGCCTGGCAATCCGGCGTTAAAGCTCGATGGAGACACGATCGCTGGAATGTATCTCGGTCAGATCAAAAAGTGGAACGACCCAAAACTAACAGCATTGAATCCGGGCGTGAAATTGCCCGATCAGGATATCGTGGTCGTACATCGATCTGATGGTAGCGGCACAACATTTATCTTCACCGACTACCTCAGCAAGGTAAGTTCGGAATGGAAAAGTAAGGCTGGCAATAACACCTCGGTCAACTGGCCAACCGGCATTGGCGGCAAAGGCAACGAAGGCGTATCGGGTCAGGTGAAACAAACGCCCGGCGCGGTCGGTTATGTGGAGCTGATTTACGCGAAACAAAACAAGATGCCATACGCAGACGTCAAAAACTCTGCGGGCGAGTTCGTCAAGGCGACGCCCGAGTCCGTCACGGCTTCGTTGGCTACGGCGGATGTTCCTGACGATTTCCGGTTCTCGATGACGAATGCACCCGGTAAAGACGCTTATCCGATCTCGGGCGCGACCTGGCTGCTCGTTTATGAGCAGCAGAAAGACCCGGCGAAAGGCAAGAAGCTCGTCGCATTCTTAAAATGGGCACTGACGGACGGCGAAAAGATGGCTACAGCCCTTGATTACGCGCCTCTGCCGGATGCGCTTCGCGAACGCGTGTTGAAGCGAATTCAGGAGATCAAGACCTAATGAGTGTGAAGATCGTTTTTGGAGCGCGCAGTGAATGTCAGGCTGCCAGTGTGATATCTGATTGCGCACGGTTCAGCCACGTTGCCCGTTGACGTTTCAGATCCCCTCTTATGGACGCAACCGCCGAGATGCCCGTGGCCGTGAGCCCCGTGCAACAGCGCATGGCGCCGCCGTCGCGGTTTGGCGATCGGGCATTCGAGTGGCTCACACTGGCAATGGCATCCGTCGTAGTCGTGCTGGTCATCCTGATCGGGTGGGAGTTGTGGGTTGGATCTTCACTGGCCATCAAAAAATTCGGTTTTCATTTCCTCGCCACGTCCACCTGGGACCCTGTCGCAGAAGAATTCGGTGCGCTGCCGTTCATTTTCGGAACGCTGGTATCTTCTGCGATTGCGTTAATCATCGCTGTGCCACTCGGTATCGCAACGGCGGCGTATCTGACGGAACTTGCTCCGTTGTGGATTCGGCAGCCGCTCACTTCGCTGATCGAAATGCTGGCGGCTATTCCAAGCGTAATTCTCGGACTTTGGGGCATCTTCGTGATGGTGCCGTGGCTTCGCGATTATCCTTTTCCATTCCTTAAACACTACTTTGGTTGGATACCACTTTTCACCGGCCCGATCTACGGCCCGTGCATGTTTGCCGGGGGAATCATCATAGCCATCATGATTCTGCCAATCATCACGTCGGTCTCCCGCGAAATTTTGCGCAGCGTGCCGGATTTGCAGCGCGAAGCGGCTTACGCGCTCGGCGCCACCCGGTGGGAAGCGACCCGCATCGCGGTGTTGAGTTATGCGAAGAAAGGCTTGTTCGGCGCGGTCATTCTCGGTCTCGGGCGGGCCCTCGGCGAAACGCTGGCGGTCACGATGGTCATCGGCAACACACCGCAAATTGTAGCATCGCTCTTTAAGCCGGGGTACACGCTGGCCAGCGTGCTGGCCAATGAATTTACGGAGGCGACGACTGACACTTACCTTGGGGCGTTGTTCGAGATTGGGCTGGTCCTTTTTGGAATAACGATTCTGGTGAACCTCCTCGCCCAAGTGCTGCTGCGAACGATAGCGACAACGTCAGCAACACGGGCGGTGCAATAGTCATGCGTTCCAAAAGAACAGACAATCATTCCTGGCGGAAAATCAAAAGCGCGCTGGCATCGACGACTGCCTTTGTTTCCGCCATTCTTGTGATCCTGCCATTGGGTCTGGTGTTTTTTCATCTTCTAGTTAACGGGATCAATTCGGTTAACTGGGATTTCTTCACGAAGTTACCGGCGCCTGTCGGCGAGGTCGGTGGCGGCATGGCAAATGCCATCGTTGGCTCGCTCGAACTGCTCGCCCTTGCTGGCGTGATTGGCATTCCAGTCGGCGTTTTAGGCGGAGTTTACCTGGCGGAATACGGCTCCGCCCGGATTAATTCTGTCCTGCGATTTTTGGCTGACGTCCTCAATGGAATCCCATCGATTACCTGGGGCGTGGTCGTTTACGGTCTGATCGTATTGCGGTTCAAAAGCTTCTCCGTCCTTGCTGGAGGTCTGGCGCTGGGACTGATCATGATTCCACTCATTCTGCGCACGACCGAAGAAGTCGTTTTGCTGGTGCCCAATGGTTATCGCGAAGCTGCGCTCGCACTCGGTGTCAGCCGGTGGCAAACAATCGTCCACATCGTAATGAAGACGGCATCCAAGGGCATCATCACTGGCATTTTGCTGGCGCTCGCGCGGATCGGCGGCGAGACCGCACCGCTTCTTTTCACTGCTTTTGGAAACCGGTTTTGGAATCACAGCCTTACTCAGCCCATCGCCGCACTGCCGTTGCAAATTTACACTTACGCAATTTCTCCCTATGACGACTGGCATCGTCAGGCCTGGGCCGGCGCGCTCGTTCTCGTCACGGGAATTTTTTGCGTCAACGTACTAGTGAGGTTCCTGACCCGCGGGCGGGGAGCACCGGTTGCTTAGAACATTCACAAATGGATAATTTAGTTATGGCAACACCTGAACAGAGGGTTAGGGAGCCCGTCGAGAGCGTTGCCCAGCCGCTCGCTAGCAGCGAGCCGGCGCCGAAGTTAACTTTTGAGGCGAAGAATGTATCGATTTGGTATGGGCAAAAACGGGCCATCGAAGACGTGAGCCTCAACATCATTTCCAAGGCCGTGACAGCGATCATTGGGCCAAGCGGTTGCGGAAAATCAACCTTCCTTCGGGCTCTCAATCGGATGCACGAGCTGACCCCAAGCGCGCGCATGGAAGGCACGGTCCTGTTGCACGGCGAAAATCTCTATTCCAAAACCGTTGATCCCGCGATTGTTCGCCGCCGGGTTGGCATGGTGTTCCAAAAATCGAATCCGTTTCCGACCATGACGATTGGCGAAAACGTGATCTGCGGCTTGCGCCTGAACGGAGTACGCAATCAAAAGTTTCTCAACGAGCGTTTGGAAAAATCGCTGCGCATGGCTGCTCTTTGGGACGAAGTGAAAGATGATTTGCACAAGCCCGGGACCAGTCTTTCTGGCGGACAACAGCAACGCCTTTGCATCGCGCGCGCTCTCGCCGTGGAGCCGGAAGTGATCTTGATGGATGAACCCTGCTCGGCGCTCGATCCGATCGCTACGGCGAAGATTGAAGAATTGATCAACGAACTCAAGGCCCGATACACAATTGTGACTGTGACGCACAACATGCAACAAGCGGGTCGTATCTCCGATTACACCGCTTTCTTTTATCTCGGAAGGCTTATCGAGTTTGGACCGACGACAGCGATTTTCACAAATCCAACTGAACGACAGACGGAGGATTATATTACCGGGAGGTTTGGATGATGTTTCCAAGCGCGGCCGCCGGGCGTCCGGCGATTAATGAAAGCAAAAAGTGAGCAACACAATGGTTACACCAAAACATATTCTTGGGACATTCGATGAAGCGCTGTCGACATTGCGCAATAGCGTGCTCATGATGGCTGGTTTAACTGAACGCAGCCTGGAGCGGGCAATGAAGGGTTTGTTCGATCGCGATGACAATCTGTGCGTCGTTGCCATTGCTGATGACGAAGAGATCGATCAACTCGAGATGCAGGTCGATAAGGATGGCGTCGCGATTTTGTTGCGGTTTCAACCGGTGGCGTCTGACCTGCGGCGTGTCGTTTCCGCCATGAAATTTTCTACGAACCTTGAGAGACTCGGCGATCAGGCAACAAACATCGCGCGTAGGGCGCGGAAATTAAATCAACACCCGCCGCTGAGTGAGGTTGATCTGATCACGCCAATGCGCGAAAAGGCCATGGCCATGTTCAAAGATAGCGTGGACGCTTATGTGCGCGAAGACGTCGACCTTGCCCGCTCGATTGGTCCATGCGATCAAGCATTGGACGAACTGAACCGCGTTGTTAGTGGCAAATTAATCCAGCGAATGGCCCAAGACCGAGACCAACTTCGCGGATATTTGAACTTGATGTTCGTTGCCCGAGCGCTTGAGCGTGTCGGCGATCACGCAACGAACATCGCCGAGGACGCAGTCTATGCCGCGGCAGCTGAGGACATCAGGCACCCGTCTTTAACCGCCTCTGCCTGAGACGGCGCGCGTTGCATATGCGTACTTGATTGTCGATGTTGAGCGATGCCGGAAGCCAGCGCCCGCACCCAAGAGCAAAGCGTCGCGATCGCTGCCCCGGAGGTGGCGCAAACCGCGCGTGAGCGTTTTGGCGACGCGAAAAATTTCATAAACCGCGAGCTAAGCTGGCTCGAGTTCAATCGCCGCGTCCTCGAGGAAGCGCAGGATCCCACGCAACCGCTCATTGAGAGGGTTAAATTCCTCACGATTTTCAGCTCAAATCTGGATGAGTTTTTCGAGATTCGCGTCGCCGGAATCAAACAACAAATTAAAAGCGAGACGAGCGATGTTGGTCCTGACGGCTTGAGCCCCACGGAACTGTTCGGCCGCATTCAGAAGACGGTGCGCGAGCTTGTGGAGACGCAGTATGCGCTTTGGAACAAAGAGTTGCTGCCCGAGCTGGCAAAGAACGGGATTTACGTGCGGGAAATCGCGGAGTTGTCGGCGAAACGCACTGCCTGGGCAAATCGCTATTTTCAGCAGGAAGTTATCCCAATGCTGACGCCGCTGGCCGTGGACGCCAGTCATCCATTTCCGCGTCTGTTGAACCGCAGCCACAATCTGCTGGTGCGAGCGAAGACGCGCCGTCGTGGCGAGCCGATGCACGCCGTTGTCCAAGTGCCGCGAGTTGTGCCGCGGCTCATCCTCATGCCTCGCGGCACCGGTGCGAACGAGCCGTGGGAATACATTTATCTGGCATCGCTAATTAAACAGCACATCGGCGAATTGTTTCCCGGCTTAATCCTGGACGGCGTGCACGCGTTTCGCGTCACCCGGAACAGCGATCTCTACATTGACGATGAGGAGGCGGAGAATCTTTTGCGAACAATCGAGCACGAACTGCGACGCACCAGCCGAGGCAACGCCGTGCGGTTGGAAGTGGAAGCCGATTGTCCGAAAGATTTTCTCGAGCTGCTTCTTGAGTTTTTCAATCTATCTGAAGCGGACGCTTACAAGCTCGATGGCCCATTGACGATGACACATCTTGCTCCGCTGGTTGCCAACGACGCGTTTGCCAAGCTGAAAGACCGTCCGTTTCAACCGGCCCGCGATCCGGCGTTGCCGCCACACGCGGATTTCTTCGAAGTGTTACGACGACAGGACGTGTTGTTGCATCATCCTTATGACAGTTTCGATGAAGTCGTCGAGTTGGTCGAGACGGCGGCAAAAGATCCGCAGGTGCTTGCCATTAAAATGACGCTGTACCGCACAAGCGGAGATTCGCCCATTGTGGAGGCGCTCATCGACGCGGCTAACGCAGGAAAACAGGTTACCGCGATTGTCGAGCTGCGCGCGCGTTTTGATGAGGCAAGCAACATTCAGTGGGCACGACGCCTGGAAGAAGCCGGCGCGCACGTGATCTACGGTGTGGTCGGTCTCAAGACGCATTGTAAGGCGTTGCTGATCGTTCGGCGTGACGCCGACGAGCTCCGCCGTTACGTCCATCTAGGCACGGGAAATTATCACCCGCGAACGGCCCGCATTTACACCGATTTCAGTCTGCTCACCAGCGAACCACAGCTGAGTGAGGAAGTCGCGACCGTTTTCAATACGCTTACCGGCCTCGCTGGTTATCCGGGATTGAAAAAATTGATGGTCTCGCCATTCGACATGCACAGCCGGTACATGAAACTGATCGAGCGTGAGCGCGATAACGCGCTGGCAGGCAAGCCTGCCCGGATCGTCGCGAAGCTGAACGCGCTGGTGGATCAGGAGATCATTGAGAAGCTCTATGAAGCATCCTGCGCAGACGTGACTATTGATCTAGTCGTGCGCGGGATCTGTTGCTTGCGTCCGAAGGTTCCAGATCTCAGTGAAAACATCCGTGTCATCAGCATTGTTGGCCGGTTTCTCGAGCACAGCCGGATCTTTTATTTCGAAAACGCAGGGCAGCCGCGGGTTTTTCTTTCGAGCGCGGATTGGATGCCGCGGAATTTTTACCGGCGAATCGAGCTGGCTTTCCCGATCGAGACGCCGGCGCTGCGAGATAAAATCATCAACGACGTCATTCCAGCGTTTCTGAACGATCGCGTGAAAGCTCGTGAGTTGCAGGCGGACGGCACGTACCGGCGTTTAGGGCCCGAAGGCGAAGAACCGCGCCGGCAGGCGCAGTGGCAATTTCGCGAAGTATCACGCGAACGCATGAAAAAGCTTGGTAGTTCGACAAAAAAAACGCGTGCGGACCGGCTGGTGCCGATTGCCGTTGTAAAGGAAAGCGGCGCGACCGGACCGACGAAATCGGAGACGCAGTGAAGAAAAAAATCCTCGTCATTGATGTCGGCGGGTCGAACGTGAAGGTGATGATTTCGCGCGCCCAACGGCGAAAATTCAAGTCCGGCCCGGAAATGACGCCGCGCGAACTGGTGACTCAGCTCAAGTCGCTGTTACAGGATTGGACGTTCGACGCGATTTCGATGGGGTTCCCGGCGCCGGTCCGCAATGGCTGTATCATGATCGAGCCCAAGCATCTTGGAGCGGGCTGGAGACGATTCAATTTTGAGAAGTCGTTAGGCAAACCAGTCCGCATCATCAATGATGCCGCGATGCAGGCGCTCGGCAGTTATCGCGGCCGGCGGATGTTGTTTCTTGGATTGGGCACCGGATTGGGATCGACCCTGATATGGGAAAACAACGTGCTCCCGCTTGAGCTCGGCGATCTGCCTTACGGTAACGATCACATCATCGAGGATTACCTAGGCAAGTCTGGACTGAAACAGCTCGGCGAAAAGCAATGGAAAGGCGAAGTCCTTCGTGCCGTCGGGTTGTTGAAGAAATCGCTTATTGCCGATTACGTCGTTCTCGGCGGCGGCAGCGCGAAGAAATTGGATCAACTGCCGGATGGGGTCGAGCGGGGACACAATCGAAACGCTTTTCTCGGCGGCGTTCGGCTCTGGCAAACCGACCCGCACACCCGCAGGGCGAAGTGGCAAATCCTGTGAGAAATTAATTGTGTCATGTCGAGCGAACTTCGAGACATCCCGCGAAACCACCTGTGGGTTGTGCTACCTAATTCCTCGACTTTGCTCGGAATGACCGTCTAGAACATGCAACTTTATTTTCTCAGACACGGCGAAGCCGATTGGCCGGGCTGGACCAAGCCGGATGATGAACGGCCGCTCACTGATTTTGGCAAGAAAGAGGTGCGGCAGGTGGCGAAGTTTCTCAACCGTCTCAAGGTGAAGCCGGATGTAATTGTAAGTAGTCCGCTGCCGCGAGCATTGCAGACGGCAGAGGTCGCAGCCGAACAGCTGAAAACAAAGTTGCGCCAGGACGAAGCGCTTGAGCCCGGATTTGGGATTAGCGAGTTGAGCACTGTGCTCAAGCGGCATCGCTCAAAGATTTTGATGCTGGTCGGCCACGAGCCGGACTTTTCGAGTGTGATCTCCGCGTTGACCGGTGGTTTCATCAAGATGTCCAAAGCAGGAGTAGCGCTGGTCGACGTCGATCCCGAGACTGAGAAAGGAAGACTGCTCTGGCTGTTCCCGCCAAAATTCGCGCGCAAAGCGAAATAGGTTTTTTCTCGCGATCAATCGCGCTGATGCTATAGCCACCGTCCGTGCGGCCAGTCGTCTCGCCCGCTCTTATATAAAACGGCCCGCAGGGCCGTGGCTACAGGACCAAATATTCCCGAAAGGACTAGCGGGTTATGATTTTGGCGAACCCGTGGGGGCTGCGCTTGCGGCCGGCGAAACAGCGGGCGAAGCCTGTGCCGGCGTAGTTCCCGGTGACGATTGTGCTCCCGCTGGTGCAGGTGAGGTTTGCGCAGGCTGGTTTTTCATCAGTTCGCGACGGAAGGCGCTGCTGGCCACGCTGTGGTGCGCATAAAGGACCGATAGCGCAAACGTAAGCGCGAAAAATATTCCTGCCAGCCACGTGGTGAACTTCACCAGCACGTTCGTGGTTTGCGCGCCGAAAATGTTCTCAGTGACCCCCGCGCCAAACGCTGCGCCGAGACCTTCACTCTTTGGTCGCTGCATCAGGATGACAAGCACCATCAGTGCGGCGACGAGCACGAAGAGCACCAGGCAAACGTTGATCAGCAGGCTCATTGGGAGGCGAAATATGGCTGGTAAACGACGATTGTCGAATCTCGAAGGGCTTTGCCCCGGAAATCGTTGAATCGTGAATCGTGAATCGTGGAATGGAAAATCCGATGTAACGATTTAACGAATCACGCCGCCTTGATCACTCCTGATTTTTGATCTCGTCCCAAATCGCATCCATCTCGGCCAGTTCCACTTCGCCCAATTCCCTGCCGCGCGTTTTGAGTTCGTCCTCCAATCGATTGAAGCGCGCAACAAATTTGTCCGTGGCAGATTGGAGCGCGGTTTCTGCGTCGATTTTGCACTTTCGCGCCAGGTTTACGACGGCGAACAGCAGATCGCCAATCTCGTCTTCGATCCTTTCCTGCTGTTGTGAGCGGAGCGCCTCTTTGGTCTCATCAAGCTCTTCCTCCACCTTGGCCATCACATCGCGCAATGCTGTCCAGTCGAAATTCACGCGGGCGGCTTTGGATTGCGCCTTTTGCGCGCGGACCAGCGCGGGCAAGGCTTTCGGCAAACTGGCGAGGTAATGTAAGTTGGCGCTTTTCTCTTCGCGCTTGATCGCTTCCCATTGTTTGAGCACGGCGCCGGCGTCGCGTGCTTCGCTCGTTCCGAACACATGCGGATGCCGCCGGATGAGTTTGTCCGACACCTGCTCAATCACTTCCTCGATGTCGAACCGGCCGGTTTCGCGCGCGATTTGGGCATGCATCACTACGAGCAACAAAAGATCGCCGAGTTCCTCGCGAAAATGGGCGTCGTCCTGAGCGCGCGCGGCCTCGGCCGCTTCGTAGACCTCCTCTATGAGCGCCGGCAATAACGACTGGTTAGTTTGCTCCCGATCCCACGGGCAACCGTCAGGAGCGCGAAGTTTCGCGACGATGTCGCAGAGCTTCGCGAAGTCATCGGTGATTTGTGCTCGATGATTAGGCATAAGGCCCCTTCGAACGTGCAGCTCCTCACTAAGAACCGGACTTAGCGGGAATCCAGTGCCGAGTTACAACGATCGCACTTTGTTCTTTGGGCGATAGTGTGCGTTTAGAGCACCACGTTCCGCGACAAAGCGATGAGACGGCCGATTTTTAGGATACTGAGACTGATTGATGGCCATCCATCAGTGGCCCATGGTGCCTTGTGTGGCTTCGCGGATTTGCTGCGCACGAATCTGCTTCAGTTTTTGGTATTGCTCAGGTGAAAGAATCGCCTTCATCTGCGGATCGGTCTGCTGATGAATAGCCCTGACTTCTTGCATTTTCTGCACAGTTGAAAGCGAATTGTTGTTCTTGATGGCGTGCAGTTTTGGTACTTCGGATGCAAGAATGGGCAGGATTTTCTCCTTTTGTTGGGATGTGAGGCTAAGCTGTTGTGCCACAGCCTGAGCTTTTGACATCGCTTGTCCTTTTTGAGCGAACGAAGCAGGTGCCAGCAACGCAAAGATCGCGACGGATAAAGCCGAAATAACGAGGTGGGTGCGTTTCTTCATATTTCTCCTCTGATTTGGTGCGCATGGTGGTGAGGACGGTTCATTAAGTCAAGCCCAATTGCGACAGACAGATCGTCCGGAAGGAGTTCTCTCGAAACCGCCTCGAATTTTCTTGTACAACGGTCGCCGAATATCGCTGAAGATCCCAGTGGCGATTTCCAACTACAACAGGTGCCACTTCAGCTCGCGCGAATTGCGCTTCCTTTCCCATAAACGAATTCCACCGAGGAATGCGTTTTCATTTTGACCACGGACGATTCCCTTCGGTAATCGATCGAAACGGTGCACCAAACCTCCGCCTAGGACCACATAATCGGCGATGAACGCGCGCTTTAATTGGCCGACGGCATAAAGGACTTCGCGTTTCCATTTTCTCTTGCCCATTTTCGCCAGGCCGGAGACACCGAGATGGTTCTCAATGATCTTTCCGTCCGCGTAGGGGAGGTCGCCCAGCTCGAGTGACAGAAGATTTCTATCCCACACCAGCGCGGATCCAAGCCCCGTTCCGAGGCCGAGAAACAGCATGCGCCCGTCGCCGAGATAACTGCCGAGCGCCTGCATGGCTGCGTCGTTAACAATGCGCACCGGTATTCCCAGTGCGCGGGCAAAATTAAAATGGACCCAATCCTTACCCAAGTGCTTCGGGTTTCGAAGAATTCGTCCGTCGCGTACCGGCGCCGGAAAACCAATCGATGCTACATCGAATTTCCAGCCCCTCACGGTCTCCTTAAATTTGGCTAGAAACTGTTTTGAAGTCATTCGTGAACCGGATGCAAATTTGCGTTCTACGCGCTCAGACATGAGCAGTTTCACGAAGCTGCCGCCGATATCGACGACGAGAATTCCTCTCTTCATGAGCGCGCGTCCGCGCGGGAAAAGCGACCTTATCGGCCGCGCCCGAACAATCGCCCCATGCCGCCCTTCGGTTCGGGCTTCGCAACTGTGCTGCCGGGCCAGCACTCTACGATTTCAAGCGCAACGAACCGGAACAGCAGTTGCCGGGCAGATTTCAAATCGAGCCGCAGATTTTTTGCAATTTGTTGCACGGACCGGGCGCCATTGAACTGCGAGCCGAATTGGGCCTCATCCGAAGTGAGCTTCAACTTCTGGACACGATCGAAGCCTTCTCTCGTGTAAGCCGGGATTGATGCCGGATCGAAACCTCCTGGTTGCTCCGGGTTCCGGACGAGACGCAAAGTTTCCAGTGACCAGTCGTCCACATCGGGGTCGCCGGTCACGTCGCCAAACCCGCCTAACAGGTCGGCGTTCTTTTCAAACATGATCCATACATTTGGCGCCGACCACAGTTGCGAAAAGAGCAGTTGCCCCTGGTGGCGAATCAAATCGAACGCCGGCTGCCGCTCGATCGACTCGTTGCGGGCAAGACTTAGCAGAAAAGGAGTTCCGTTTTCCTTCTGCTGATCGCGGGCGTTGGCAACGACCTCTGGATCAACATTTGCGACGATGGATGGAGTTTCCGGGCAATAGAGATCGAGGTCCCGGGTTGTGGCGAAAAGAATCTCCCCGTCACGGGCGAGAACGTCGACCGGTTTCTGGTCCCAGCAGGCTCGTAGAAACCCGGTCAGGTTCTCTTTCCCGATGGCTCGTATCGCAAGGTTCAAAGGAAACAGATTTGTGCGGCCGCAAAAATAAACATCAGCCGTGCCGACTTCCTTCCGCTGCCCGACTTCCGTGGCTGCAGCGTTCGAGACCGGTTGGGCCCAATCGGACTCAGGCGCGGACGCGCGCCACCAGTCGTCGGACTGGAAAGCCTCCGAACTCGTGCCGGGCTCGGGGGTTGCCTCGTCTTCGTGCGGAATGGGTGGCCGGTCGATCTGATCGCGCTCTTCGCTGTTCGAACGTTCCATTTGGGCTTTAGTAGCTTGGGGTTGCGGGGATTGTCGCCGTGACTGCTCTGTCGCTGTAAGCAAACCCCTTATCAAGGCTTTATCAAGAGGCCAATGTTCGCAACGGAGAACTCTTATGCCGTCCCGAGAATTGCCGCGCCAGGTCGCGTCTGTTGATTTTGCCGCGTTCGTTCGTTGGAATTATGTCGACGATAAAGATTCGTTTCGGTACCTGCCATCCGCTCAATGCAGTGCGGCAAAATCGTAAAAGATTGCTTTCGCTTACGTCCGGCGATGCCAGCACGCACGCCGCTACTTCTTCATTTCGCAATCCTGCACCTGTGGGACGGCCAAACACGACCGCCTGCCGAACGCCCTTAAAACTCAGCAGATGCGCTTCTACTTCCGCCGGATTCACTTTCTTTCCGGCGACGTTGATTACGTCCGAAATTCGGCCCACGATCTTCAGCCCGGAATCGTGTCGCTCGAGCAGATCGTCCGGAACAAAAACACCGTTGCCAAGTTTCCGCTCGTCGGACTCGGGAAAATAGCCGTCGCTCACTGCTGAGCTGCGAACGCGGATCTGGCTGGCGGACTCCGTTGGATCGACAAGGTCAACTTGGACACCCTGCATCGGCTGGCCTACAAGACCGTCCTCGAACGTTGTGCCGTGGCGATCGTAGCAAATTCCGCCGCATTCCGATGCGCCATAAAACGAATGAATCGGCTGCCTGAATTTCTCGAAAAACTTTTTCGCGACGGCGCTGGAGAGCGGCGCACCAGCAGAAATGCACAGCCGAAGCTTTGGTAACGGGGGCGCATCGCCAATATCGCAAAACGCCTGGTAAAAAGTCGGCGTGCCGGGAAAGACCGTCGCGCCAGTGCGCGCAAGATCAGCAAGAACGGCTCGCGGCGTTCTGTCGCGACTCACAACCAGCGGCACACCGCGCGCTATCAACGGCGTAAGCAAATTGCTGAACCCATACGAGTGTGAGACCGGGATTACGCCAAAATTCAGATCGTCATCTGAAATGTCCATCGTATCGCAAATCTGATTGCAATCGGCTAACAATTGATGGCTGCGAAATCGAATTGCACGCGGTGCTGCCGTTGTGCCTGAGGTGAGTTTCAAGAGCGAAGGTACATTCTCGCCCCAATCCGCTGTAGCGTCGGCTGTCCTCAGCCGGGTGATCTGCGGAGAATCTCCGCTGGGGACAGCGGACACTACAGAGCGCGCTCTGCAAATCTCCAACGCTGCGTCGCGTTGTTGTTCACCGATGGACTCGTCCAGCGGCAGAACAACCATCTGCCTTCGCAGGCAAGCGATAAAGATGGATGGCCAATCTTCGTGATTGCCGATTTGCACCGCAACGACTGCGCCCACAGGCAGCGCATCAATCTTTTCTTCGAAAAGGCGCGCTCGCTCTTCGACCTCAGCGAAGCGCTGCACGATCTTCCCAGCTGTATCGAAAATCGCGGCGTCATCGCCTTTGCGCGAGATCGTCGTCTGCCACGCGAGTAGCAGTGAGTCGCCATGTTTCATCGCTTGCAAAAACCAAAGGTCGCGAATACATTCCGCGCTCCATTAAGAAGATGAAAGCAGGCATTCATCCAGAATATTACGAGACTGATATGGTGTGCGCATGCGGCACGGTGTATCACACTCGCTCCACAAGTCGCGATATTAAGATCGGCATTTGTGCCGCTTGTCATCCCTTTTTCACCGGCGAACAAAAGTTTGTCGATACCGCGGGCCGAGTCGAGAAATTTGCCCGCCGTTACGGCAGCACCAAAGCTGCCCGCTTCGAGAAGAAAGCTTAGCTCATTGTAGAGGCGTTCGCCTGCGTCGAACGCTTTCTCTGCGGCTGACACAGCCGCCACGACACCCTCATGGACTTAAATTCCCTTATCCAATTCAAACGCGAACGCTTCGAAAAGCTCGAGCGCGAGATTGCGGATCCGCGCCTGTTCGATAATCGCAAACGCGCTGAGGAGACTATGCGCGAACACGCGAGTTTGAAGGATCTGCTGGAGAAATCGCGCGCGCTCGAAACCGCGCGCAAGCAATTAGACGATAATCGCGAGCTAGTGACGTCGCGCGATGTCGAGATCGCGGCCATGGCCGACGATGAAATTCCGGAACTCGAAAAACGCGTTTCCGATCTTGAACGCGACGTTCAGATCGCGTTGGTGCCGGCTGATCAAACGGAAGAGCGCGACGCGATCGTGGAAGTCCGCGCCGGGACAGGCGGCAGCGAAGCCGCTATCTTCGCCGCCGATCTTTACCGGATGTATCATCGTTATGCAGAAGCGGCGGGACTGAAGACTGAGGACCTCGAATCCAGTCCGTCGGAACTTGGTGGGTTCAAGGAAGCGATCTTCCGGGTTTCGGGTGAATCGGTCTTTCGAAAGCTTCGTTACGAGAGCGGTGTGCACCGCGTGCAACGCGTGCCTGCCACCGAGGCTCAGGGCCGCATTCATACATCCACAGCAACCGTGGCGGTGTTGCCGGAGGCGGAAGATATCGAGGTTGAGTTGAAACCGGAAGATTTGCGGATCGAAGTCTCGCGCGCGGGCGGTCCGGGCGGGCAAGGCGTGAACACGACCGACTCAGCGGTGCAGGTGATGCACATTCCGACTGGCATGATTGTTCGCTGCCAGGATGGTCGCAGCCAGATCAAAAATAAGGAGCGCGCGTTATCAATCTTGCGGGCGCGGTTGCTGGAGCGCAAGCAGCGCGAGGAAGCGGAGAAATACAGCGCGCAACGCCGAGGACAGATCGGTACCGGCGGACGCGAAGAAAAAATTCGCACCTACAATTTTCCACAGAACCGCGTGACCGATCACCGCGTCGGCCTCACGCTTTACAATTTGGATCGGGTAATGGATGGCGATCTCGGTGAGCTGATTCAGTCACTGCAAGCGGCGGATGTCGCTGAGCGGTTGAAGCAATCAGCGGCCGCATAATCAGCTCAGCATTTCGCTGAAGGGCGCTTGACGTAACCGCGCCCCTTTGTTGTACTCCGCGTCTGGACGCAGTCGCGTCAACCCTATGGCTGCATCTGATCGGCGAGAGCAAGAGAAAAACGGAATAAAGCGGTTTGATCCGCGGATTCTCGATCGCAGTGTTATTGCGATTCCGCTGCTCAAGGAAATCGACAAAGACGACAATGAGGTTCACGCCGTGATCATCGATGTGAATCTTGATTACGATGAAGGTCGCGAGGCAGCCCGAACATGGATTCGAGAGGCGATCAAAAACGCCGTAGCCGAAATAGCAGCGGCCGACGAGAACCAAGGTGTACGTGAGAAGAAAACGGACCTAAGCAATCAATACATCTTCGCCCGCCTCAGCGGAAAAGTAATTCGCGAACTCATCCGACTGGACGCTGAGCGCGCTGCCACCCAAGCCAAAAAAGCCAAGAAACCGCGGCAGTCGAAGAAACGCGGAAAAGCCTCAGTGCAGTCAGATACAGCGGCACCATACCGCTTTCGTGCCATCTACCGTATCTGGCCTGATTTCAAGATTTCACCATGCATTACCAAGTCGCTCGCCACGGTGAAAGCAGATGCGGCGCAAACTTCGTTCTGCGCGCACGGCATTGATATTACATGGGCTGTCATGGACTCGGGCATCGACGCGAAGCATCCGCACTTTGTCTTGCACGGGAACGTCGATCCCACTTCTCCGCTCCACGCGGATTTTACCGATACACCCAATATTCCGAAGGGCGGTAACGCTGCGTTGATCGATCGTTTTGGACACGGTACACACGTGGCGGGAATTGTGGCCGGAGAACAAGTGGCCGATGGCCCCAAAGCGCAGCCGCAGAAAATGCGCGCCGTTACCCGTTCGGTTAGGGGCTACGAAGAGGGAAATTCGCCTGCAGTAGAGACTTCTGAGGTTATGCTCAGTTCCATTCGTGGCATGGCGCCCCGTTGTCGTCTCGTTAGTCTGAAAGTGCTCGACGACGAAGGTAACGGCGAAGTCAGCAATTTGATTGCGGCAATCGCACACGTCCAGGAAAAGAACGGGCACGGTCGTTTGAATCTGATCCACGGAGTTAACATCAGTCTCGGATATGATTTCGATCCGGAATGGTTTGCCTGTGGACAAAGTCCCCTGTGCGTTGAGATCAATCGCCTCGTGCGATCGGGCGTGGTCGTCGTAGTGGCCGCAGGCAACACCGGCTATGGCGCGCTTGCAGCGCAACAGCGGACAACGAATGCCGGGATGCCAGTCACAATCAACGATCCAGGCAACGCCGAACTAGCCAGCACCGTCGGGTCCACGCATCGCGAGATGCCGCATGTATATGGTGTTTCGTATTTTTCCTCAAAGGGGCCGACTGGCGACGGACGAATGAAGCCCGACATCGTGGCTCCGGGTGAGAAAATTCTCTCTGCTGCGACGGGAAAATTGTTAATGGATCGAGCAGAGGGGAAACAATGCGAATACGTCGAGGACAGCGGGACCAGCATGGCGGCGCCGCACGTCAGCGGTGTTATTGCGGCATTCCTGTCCGTGCGACGGGAGTTCATCGGCGAACCGGAACGGGTAAAGGAGATTTTTCTGGGAGCAGCTACCGACTTGAAGCGGGAGCGCTCTTTTCAAGGCGCGGGTTTGATTGATCTCATGCGCGCCATTCAGTCTGTGTAAGAACATGATGCAAGAAGTTTATGAATAATATCGCAGGTATTCCTTATACGGCCGCTCGCTTCGATAAAGACGGTGCGGCTTTAGACAAACAAGAAGTCACGCTGCCCGAGGGCACGACGGACGTTATCGTCGCGTCTCACGGGTGGAATAACACCGAAGAGCAAGCAGAGCAGCTTTACATCCCGTTGTTCACCAACTTTGCAGCAGTCGCTTCGGATCAGCTTCACGAGAAAAAGATCGCAATTGTGGGGATCATCTGGCCGTCGAAGAAATTTACCGATGTCGTTGACGCTGCTGTTGCGGAACAAGCGCCCGGCGGTGGCGCGGGATTCGGAATGAGCTCCACCGCGGCGGACGAAACCATCAAGGCCAAGCTCGACGTCATTGCCACAATGTTCGACAAGAAAGCGGCGAAAAAGATCACCGCTGCGAAGAACCAGATTGGCAAGCTGGAGAGTGATCTCGATGCGCGGCGAAAATTTGTAGACGAGCTACGGAGCTTACTCGATGACAGCGCCGCGCACGAGGAAGACAATTCTGCGCTCTTCTTCAAGCTCGATGGATCGGTGATGCTCGAGAAGTTAAAGATGCCGACCCCGCTGGTTGCTTTGGGCGGAGGAGGTGGAGGCGGCGCCGCCTCGCTTGGCGCTCATCGGACAACTACGTCGGCCGGCGGCGCAGCTGGACTGGGTGATATTTTTTCTGGAATCAAATCCGGCGCGATTCGATTCCTGAATTATTTGGCTTACTACGAAATGAAAAAGCGCGCCGGAACAGTCGGCCAGAAAGGTGTGGCACCACTGCTTGATCGGCTGGCCGACCACGTGCAGCGGATTCATCTGGTGGCCCACAGTTTTGGCTGTCGCGCCGTGACGGCGGCCGCGGCGACATCTACGACAGATAAATTACAAAGCATGTCGCTTTTGCAGGCCGCTTTCTCGCACAATGGATTCTCGAGATCGATGAACGGATTCTTTCGCGGCGTGGTGGATAACCATCGCATCAAAGGTCCGATCGTTGTTACTTACACGCCGAACGATCGTGCCGTTGGGATCGCCTATCCGGTTGCTTCGCGATTGTCCGGCACGGTTGCATCAGCTTTTGGCGACGCGAACGATAAATTCGGCGGCCTCGGCCGAAACGGTGCGCAGAAAATGGAGCCGGGCGAAGTTGTGGAGGGTGTTGATCGGCTGCTGGCGGTGAGGGGTAACTACAGCTGGCAGTCCGGTCGTTTTCACAATCTGGAAGGCAGCAAATACATCGTAGATCCAAGCGGCCGCGATGCGCACGGGTTCGTCACGGGCAAAGAAGTTGCCTGGGCGATCAGCCGCGCGATGGCGTAGCTGTAAAATTCGACGATACGCAAAGCGGTTGCGTACGGCGCCCGATCTGCGCCTAAGTTGCCACATGACTGTGCTCGAGGTCTTGCAATCGACAACGGGCTATTTCCAGAAGCGCAACATCGACAGTCCACGTTTGAACGCGGAACACTTGCTGGGATACGTACTGGGCCGGAAACGGATGGAGTTATATCTGGACTTCGAACGCCGGTTGCGTGAATCGGAGCTTGCGCCGTTGCGCGAATTGGTCAAGCGCCGCGGTTCAGGCGAGCCACTTCAACATCTGCTTGGCACGGTCGAGTTCTGCGGGCGCAGTTTTCGCTGCGACAAGCGCGCCCTAGTGCCGCGACCTGAAACCGAGCAGCTCGTTGAGCTGCTGATTTCACACTTTAAATCCGAAATTGCATATTCTCGCATGGTCGATGTTGGAACCGGCAGCGGCGTCATTGCGTTCACTCTGGCTGCGGAATTTCCAAAAGCCGAGATCGTCGGGGCCGATATTTCCGAAGACGCTCTCATGCTCGCCCGCGAAAATGCCGAGCGAGTCGGATTAGCCGATCGTGTCCGGTTCCTGCGAAGCAACTTGCTTGAAAATGTGCAACCAGACTTCGATGTAATCGTCGCGAATCTTCCGTACGTTTCGACCGAAGACCGGCCGAATCTTTCTCGCGAAGTGTTGCACGATCCCGAAGTGGCGCTTTTCGCAGGTGCGCGCGGGGACGAGCTGGTGCGGCAATTGATTGTGCAGGCGCCGTCGTGGCTCCGGCCGGGGGGAATGCTGGCGATGGAGCTTGGGATCGGCCAAAGCGAGAAGCTTGTGGCAGCGCTGGCGGAGAAAAATTATCGCGACATTTGGACGGAAAAAGATTACTCGGGTGTGATACGTTTCTTGTTCGCAAGGTATGGATAAAATTCTGGTCCACGGCGGCCGCCGGCTTTCCGGTTCCATTAAGGTCAGCGGTTCAAAAAACTCCTCGCTACCGATCCTCGCGGCGACATTGCTGACTCGCGAGCCGTGTGTCGTTCACGGTGTGCCCGACCTGAGCGACACGAATTACATGCTCCAAATTCTCGCTCACCTCGGTGCGCAGGTCGAACGCGCGAGCGGCACCGTGACTGTGACTGCCGAGAAGATCCACAGTGTCGCGCCCTACGATGTCGTCCGGAAAATGCGCGCGTCCGTTTGTGTTTTGGGACCGTTGCTGGGTCGGTGCAAGGAAGCCAGTGTCGCGTTGCCCGGCGGCTGTGTCATTGGCGATCGGCCGATTGATCTGCATCTGAATGGCTTTGAAGCCCTCGGCTCAGCGGTGCGCGTGGAAGGCGGTGATATCAAGGTTTTTGCGCCTAAACTGCGCGCGGCACAAATCGACATGAAGGGGAAATTCGGTCCGACTGTGCTCGGTACAGACAACGTGATGATGGCAGCTGTCCTGGCCGATGGGGTTACTATCATCGAAGGAGCAGCATGCGAACCCGAGGTCGTGGACCTGGCAAATTTCCTCAACAAAATGGGCGCGAAGATCGAAGGTGCGGGCACGGACCGGATTGTCGTCGAGGGCGTGCCTGAGTTGCACGGCGCGGAGCACCGCGTGATTCCGGACCGAATTGAAGCAGGCACGTTTCTGGTAGCCGGCGCAATCGCCGGAGACGGAGTGACGGTAAAACGCGTCGAGCCCGAGCACGTTCGTGCGGTCACCGATGCGCTAGCAAAGTGCGGTTACGCCGTGGATATCGCAGAGGATTCCATTTCCGTCCTGCCCAACGGCGAAGCCAGCGCCTTGGAAATCGTTACTGAACCGTATCCTGGTTTCCCCACCGACATGCAGGCGCAAATGTGCGCGTTACTCTCGACGAACAAAGGAACGAGTTCAGTTACCGAAAACATTTTTCCGCAGCGTTATATGCATGTGGCTGAGCTAAAACGCATGGGAGCCGAGGTCAGTTTGGAAGGCGCCACTGCGGTGATTCAAGGAGTAGATAGCCTTCTCGGCGCTCCGGTGATGGCAAGTGATTTGCGTGCGTCTGCTGCGCTAGTGCTGGCGGGACTAAAAGCGGATGGCGTCACGGAAGTCAGCCGCGTGTATCACATCGACCGCGGCTACGAACATCTCGACGAAAAACTGCAGGAACTCGGCGCGCACATCGAGCGCGTGAAATCAGAGTAGCGCGTATCTTTTTCTGTCGCTTCTACTGGCGAGCAGCCTGTCCTTGAGCGAAAGGTTGCATATGGATCCACAACCGCCGCAGACTCCATCCACTTCCTCTGATGTTCGAACGTGGTGCGTCCTGTGCCACGCCAGCGCATTGCTCGGATTGTTCTTTCACTTTCTGGGTCACATTCTCGGCCCACTTGCCGTCTGGCTGATAAAACGCGGCGACTCGCCTGAGATCGACGCGCACGGAAAGGAATCGTTGAATTTCCAGATCTCGATGCTGATTTACGACGCGATCGCCGCGATTCTCTGCATCTTCCTAATCGGGATTCCAATCTTGATAGCGCTCTGGGTTCTGAACACAGTGCTGGTCATCATCGCATCGGTTAAGGCCAGCGAAGGAAAGTTTTATCAGTATCCTTTCACGATCCGACTGATCAAGTGACGGCGCTGCTAGCGCTGCTTAGCTCTGACCAATCGTTGCAACGTTTTTAGATTCACCACATCCTCCGCGAGGTCGTTTCCTTTTGGCGTTTCCAGCACTTTCGGGATTTTGCTGAATCGCGGGCTTCGCATGATGAAGCGGAAAGCGTCCAAACCGATCTGGCCTTTTCCAATATGCTCGTGTCGATCTACTCGCGAACCCCGACCTGTCTTGGAATCGTTTACGTGAATCGCAACGAGACGATCGGGGCCGATGACGCGATCGAATTCATGAAATGTTTTCTTCACGCCTGATTCGCTGCCGATCTCGTAACCCGCGGCGAAAAGATGCGCGGTGTCGAGGCACACGCGCAACCGGTCCAGCTCGCGGACGTTCGCGATGATGTGCGCGAGATGCTCGAATCGATGGCCGATACACGAACCCTGCCCAGCTGTAATCTCGAGTGCGATTTTCGTTTTCACTTTTGGAATTTTCCGAAACACCTCGTCGACTGAATCAACGATCTTTTTCAAACCTGCTTCTTCGCCCGCGCCGAGGTGCGCACCCGGATGCAATACCAAAAACGGGAGTTCAAGTTGATCTGCCCGGACCAGTTCTTCGGCGAGCGCTCGGATGGAATTCGTGTGAAATTGCGGATTGGTCGCAGCGAGGTTGATGAGGTAATTGGCGTGCCCGAACACCGACAACAATTCACCGCGTTGGACGTGATTGAGAAAAGCGCGGATTTCCTCGCGGGTCAGCGGCCTGGCGAACCACTGCATGTTGTTTTTCACAAACACTTGCATCGCGGTGCAGCCGATCGATCGCGCGCGCTCGATGGCCATGCTCGCCCCGCCACGGATGGACATGTGCGCGCCAATTAACAGCGGTGATCGGTGACCCGTAATCAGTGATCGGTTCGGCTGCCGCCGCGCCGGGTTACTGTCATGTTGAGCGAAGCGAAACATCTCTGACTCTTTCTCAAGCGGATGATCTGAGATTCTTCGCTTCGCTCAGAATGACAAGAGCGGCCTAAAATCTTTTAGGGTGCCAATCGGGTTTCTTTAGGCTCCCTTCGCCGGCGTATTCGAAAAGTTTATACATCGGCATGAGCACTATGCCCGGCCCTTTCATATCCAGC
>Ga0137418_10001316_pt1 | contig 22815 bp, 20 predicted proteins | sample CZODoug3_1_2_16f_FD_122242 | JGI IMG/M metagenome (GOLD analysis project Ga0137418, IMG submission 122242) | Vadose zone soil fungal communities from Angelo Coast Range Reserve, California, USA - CZODoug3_1_2_16fungal (Hybrid Assembly) | ecosystem: Environmental > Terrestrial > Soil > Vadose...
GAGAGGAACGATCTTGGGAGAGATTCTCTCTCAGATCATTGAGGCCAGAAAGTTTTACACAAACTATTTTGATCGCAACGCTGGCGACGGCTACCAACACTAGATCCAATCAATCGGCACCGGTCCACACACCCAGGTTATCAGCACAAATTTTTCACCCGCCTTAACGGGTTCGGCGCAATGCAGATATCTTGCCGGGAAAATTACTGCGCAGCCGGCTTTTGGTTTTACTGTAAAGCCGAGTGATGGAAAGGAGGTACGGCCTCCTTCGAAATCATCGTTGAGGTAGCAAACTACGGCGAAATATCTTTCAAGGAAGTCTCGCCCGACATCTGAATGAGGAACATAGTGTCCGCCTTTGCGGTAACGAATCATTTGCGTGCCGGAATGTTGTTTCAGTTCGATCCGCCAGACCTGTTTGACCAGGGGCTTCGCCAGGCGACTGACGCGCCGATCAAATGCTTCGTAAATGTCCCCTGCCCGCGCTGAATTTAGAATGCTGGCTGAACGTGTTCTGGGCTGTGTGTAGACTCGCTCACCCTGGCCATTCTTCCCTCCCTGAACCTGGGCCACAGACCAACTAAGCCGGCGAGTTCGCGCGACGACTAGATTGCAGTAGCTCGGCTGGAAAAACGGCACAGACAAAACGCCCTGCGCGACCTCGGCGTATTTGATCATCTTGCTCGCTCTCTAATCAAGTGAATGGAGAAGACGCTTCGTGAGGCTATCGCGCAAGCTGGCCCACGATGCGATCTGGTGAGTATATTCGTCCGCTGCAAACGAATCGGACGAATATACTCGAATTGCGTGCTTGCCGGATCCTCCAGGGATCCCAAACGTCACTGTGCTTACTTCTTTTTGGTTGCGCGCGGTGGACGGCCGGTCTTTCTTGGTGGCCTTCCGGCGGGCGGTGGCGCTGGCGGTGGCACTCGCATTGGCGGCGGCGCTGGCGGTGGCACTCGCATTGGCGGCGGCGCTGGCGGTGGCACTCGCATTGGCGGTGGCGCTGGCGGTGGCACTCGCATTGGCGGTGGCGCTGGCGGTGGCACTCCCATTGGCGGTGGCACTTTTCCGCGCGGCGACCTGCGTTTCGACGATCTCGCAGTCCCTTTACTCTTCGTAGCTGGTCGCTTGGCTCCCGAGGATGGTTTCCTCGCGGCCATTTCTGCAAACGAGCTGTACTCGCCTACCAGTTCCTCGGGAACCGCGAAGACCATTGAAGCCAATAGTTCGTCCTCGATCGGTTCTCCGAAATCGCGAAACACTTTTGAAATTGCGGCAAGCGACTCCAGGCGCAAACGATTATTCATTTGAAATCTGAATCGCAGCCTGGCGGCCTCGTGTAAGGATTCTTCTGTACTCATGATGCAATCTCCTTTCCTGGGCTTTCGTAACTGAACATAGCGCGCCGGAGTCTTCAATTAGTAACGACTAACTTCTGGAAGGGCTCGGGTGCGCGAAGCCTAATCGAGATGCTGGCATTATTCAAGCATTATCACGCCGAGAACTTTCGCTGATCCTTTTTGGTCAGAAGGACAGGATGCCTCGCCTCTGCGTCAAACCATCGATGAGGTAAAGTTCGCTAAGGTACCGTGAAAACTGGTAGAGGTAAGACCTGCCATCAGGCGTCATGAAAATACGTGGTGGAGATCGGATGCCGGCTGGATCGAAGGGCCTTATGTCTCGCAAGAATTCCCGCTTACCGGTCGAGTAGTTCAGCCGGTAAATCTTCAGCGGCATTTGATCGCTCGTGTAAACGTAAATCGAGCGGCCATCATCAGCCCAGCGCAGTGCCCGTTCGTCGTCTTCAAGTCCGCGAATCTCTTGCGGTACTCCACCTGCTAGCGGAAAGACAATTCTCTTTCCCTTGGCATCATTGGCCAGGAGCAAGGTGCCGTCCGGCGAAATCAGCGTTCCCGTGATTCCTTCAGGGGTAACAGGGAGTGGCGCGCCGCCGTCGATGTTCTGCATAAATGTCCGCGCGGGTCTCCCTTGTTCTCTGGCAGTGAAGACTAACCGTTTCCCATCCGGAAACCAGTTGTCATCTCCATTGAACTCGATGCCATTGCGCTCGAGATGCCTTGTTTCTCCCGCACCGGTCGGCAACACCACCGTCTCTCTGGGCGCATTTATAACCGCGACGACCCACTTGCCATCCGGCGAAAGCGCAAGGGCCGCACCGTCGCCGAGTCGCTTCGCGGGCGAGCCATCGGTCTTGCGCAGGTAGGAGGTGTAGTTGGTGCCGCTGCCCTGGCCGTAGTATTGAAAAATGAATTCTTTTCCGTCCGGCGATAGATCGTAAACGCTAATACCATTAAGCCACGAAAGATCTCGCTCAGTCGATTCGCCTGGCGGCAGCCCAACGATCGGTGTTGACGACGCATAGGTGCTTACCAGAACCGTGCCCTCGCGCGATATGTCATGCAACATCAAGTTAGTGGGAACACGCAGAACCACGCGCTCGCGGCCGGCGGGTGTTACTGCGTAAAGAGCGAAAGCTTCCCCCGCCTTGCTGGCCGTAAACCATATCTCCCTGCCATCCGGCGACCAGGCGAGGCCCTCTTCCTCGGCCCACTCACCGGAGAGCTTCTTCGTGGTGCCAGCCAGATCAACAACCACAACCCACCCGCGATCGTCCCACTGGCCCGGATGGTCAAGAAATGCAATCTGATCACCTCTTGGAGAGATTCTCGGATAGCTGATGTAGCCTCCGGTTTCGTAAATCACTTTGCCAATCGGGTACTCAAGGCGGTTCCGCCCGTCGACGTAACGCACAATTGCGAGACTCTGTCCGTCTGGAGACCAATCGGCCTGTTGCACCCCGTCAAGCACTTCGCGAGGCGCGCCGCCGCCAAGCGGGACGCGGGCCAAAGTACCTTGACTGATGAAATGGCCGACATATCTCCGGTTGACCAGGATTGCCAGTTCACCCGTGGAAGATACTCCCAGCAGATCGGCGTCCTTGAGTTCGAGTGAACGCGACTCCGTACTCTCCGGTTGAGTTGAATATAGATCGAGACGATTCTCACCCCACGCGGCGCTGTAAACCAACGTGTGCGCGTCAGGGGTAAACCGCGCCGACCACACTGTGCCGCGACGGAAGGTAAGCTGGTGATAGCTGGGCATCGCGGTCGTCGCCGTGCGCCGGCCTAAAAATAAACCGCCGGCGAGGGCAGCAACAATCGCAAAGATTCCAACCGCGACCCACGGGATACGCCAGATCCGTTTTGCTCGGGAGATTTTCGGGGCTTGCAAATCGAAAGTCGCGGTCTCTGAAACCCCGGAAGCCAAAACGGTCTCCAAGTCAAAGACTAAATCTCGCGTCGACTGGAAACGGTCCTCACGTCGCTTTTCAAGACAGTGGCGTACGATGCGTTCGAATACTGGTGCGACGCTGCGATTGGTTGACGCCAGTTCCTCAGGCTCGTCGGCGAGGATCGCGCTCATCGTTTCGATCTGCGAGGGGCGTTGAAACGCGCGCTTACCGGAAAGCATTTCATAGAACACTGCGCCGAAGGAAAAAATGTCGGCGCGATGATCCGCAACTTCCCCACGCACTTGTTCCGGCGCCATGTAGCCGGCAGTGCCCAATAGAACACCTGAATGTGTTTCGTGCCGCATCGTCTCCGATTCCGGATCAGACCCAAATTCTCCGAGCGGCCTGGTCAGCTTTGCGATACCAAAATCAAGTATCTTGACGTGTCCATCTTTCGTGATGAAGAGGTTCTCGGGTTTGATGTCGCGGTGCACTATCCCTTTGGCGTGCGCGGCAGACAGTCCGCGCGCAACCTGCACTGCATAGTTGACGCTCTTGCGCACGGGCAAAGCGGCGGTCTTGAGCCGCGCGCGCAGTGTCTCGCCTTCCAAAAGCTCAGAGACAACATAGGGCGCGTCGTCGTGCGTACCAACGTCGTAAATAGCGAGTATGTTTGGGTGATTGAGCGCGCCGGCTGCTTTGGCTTCCTGCTCAAAGCGCTTCAGCCGGTCAGCAGCCATAGCGAGATCGGGCGGCAGCACCTTGATCGCCACCTCACGACCCAGGGCCGTATCGATCGCCTGGTAAACTTGGCCCATGCCTCCCTCGCCGATAAGCGAGCGAATCTCATATCTGCCGAGACGTGTGCCAGGCTGGACGATCACGGTTGCTTGATGGGTACCCTTTGTTCGGATTAGCGGCGTTACAGATCGAGGGCATTCTAGATAACTTCAGCCTAAGTTGCCAGAGTGTTATATCGGTTTGAATTGAGCGAGTACAGTTCAAGACTCGAGCAGCTGAGACAAGCGATTTGTCCTTAGTCTTCACCAAGTTGCTTCAGAACTTCTGCAAATTTCTCCACGTCTGTGCGCGTGCGTTCCATGGCCCGGCGGCTGTCAAGATAAGCTGTCCAAACAGGCGTCTGCGTCAGAGCCTTGGTAGTGTCTTCGTCGAGCGTCTGGGCCATCAGCGCGATTAGATCGCTCACCACGCGGGTGTGTTCCAGGAGTGATTGGATGATCGAATAGGCAAGGCGTGCTTGCTGGTAATCGAGATCGGGGGCGTGTTTTTCGTCTGATAAAGGGTCCAATTCTTCCATCGATCGAACCTCGGATGCCGTAAGCTCCTTGTTGGTCTTAGTCCCGTAGGGACGGAATGTTTATAGATAATCCTAATTATTACTCGCTTCGCTCCTTCGGAGCGAAGTGATTTCTTTTAAGCTTCAAGCTATAAACATCTGCTCCTACGGAGCGGTGGAGAGGACGAAAGGAAGATCGACCACTTCTCCTGGAATATCCGAATCGCCGGTAGCCGCTATTACTTCAGTACCAGGGGTTAGATAGTCGTATTTCAAATAAGCTAGCGCGACTGTACGGTTCAGTTTCGGCGAATACGTCACTGAAGTTATTCGTCCAACCTCTTTCCCGTCAACTGAATTAATAAGAGAGCCGGCATGGACCTCGACTGCCCCATCGAATGTCAGGCCTGACAACTTTTTCGCGACGTGCCCGCGGTACTTGATGCGGGCAATGATCTCCTGACCGATGTAACAACCCTTGATGTAACTCACGGCGTCGTCCATGTTCGTTTCAGTAACGACATTCGTTTCATCCATGTCGACGCCATAGCGCGGCACACCTGCTTCGATGCGCAGAATTTCGAGTGCATCGTAACCGACTGGCTGCGCGCCCACTTGCTCCAACGCATTCCACAAACTGTTGGCGTGATCGTTGTCAACAATCAGATCAAAGCCGTCTTCACCGGTGTGCGAAGCGTGAACCACTGTCACTTCCGCAGTCGTGCCGGCTTGTGGCCAAGTGATTTGCCGGGCTGTGTTCGACGCTGAAACAGCGGCTGCTTCGCCTAGCACTGACCCAACCACGCTTGACGCTTTCTTGCCCTGCACCGACATCATCACCGTCTGGCTCGTGATGTCGGTGACGCGAAAGTCGCCGGCCAGCGTGAAGCGTTCGATAGTTTTCAATACACGTTCATGAGTGGCGGCCTCAGTATCGATTAGAAAAGTAGGACAAACTTTCTTGTCCGTCCCTTCGTCCAGCAAACGAAGCACTCGAACGGCGGCAACTAATCTTCCCTGCACATTCGGAAAAGCTGCCGGCATCCACTGTCCGATCTCAAGCGTCTTCATGTCGTTGGTGATTAGCCCGTTGAGAAATTGAACAGCCTCTGAGCCGCTGACAAGGAAGCGACCGCGCGGAGAGAGATCGATCAATCCCGCACCCCCGTCGCGCGCGGCTGCATATTCGATAGAGACGTCGCCATAATTGGCGGGAATAACCCAACCGTCTGTCTCGATCATTGCTGCGCCTGTAGCTACGTGCGTGCTCTCGAGGGGCAATGTTCGCGTTGTCATTGATGTGACTGCTTCGGTCATTTATTCCATTCCTACGGCTATTCCGCGCGTCTCACGCGGCATTGACGCCATAACCCATCTCTACACTTCGCAACGCGCGAGCAATCACTTGGTAGTCAGCAAGCTGCTGCCGCTCAGGCCGGTGTGAAGCCAGCACCTGCGGGCTGGGATGATAAATTGGCACCAGCACGCGGCCGTTCCACTGATGTATCCTCGCCGCCGACTCTTTCAGAATAAGACCATGCGGCTGAATCGCGCTAATTGCTTCAAGCGCTACCGAACCAAGGGTGATCACGATGGCTGGGTCTATTAACTCGAAGGTGCGCCGCAAAAACTCAGAACAATTCTTTAGTTCCGTCTTGCTCGGCTTGCGGTTCGCGCCCGATGCGGTGCGCGGATTACAAAGCGCCGCGCTGGTAATGAAAAGATCCTGCCGCCGCAAATTGATCGACGCAAGAAAGCGATCAAAGTTCTTCCCCGATTGATCGCCCGAGAAAGGCACGCGCGTTTGATCAGCTCCCTTTCGTCCCGGTGCTTCGCCGATGAACATTATATGAGCCTTCACTGGGCCGTTGAGTTCACTAAGTACGGCTGACCGATCACACATTGCCGGGCAGTGTGAACACCCTGCCGCTTCGGCTGCCAATGTCGCAAAGGTGGCTGCCTTCCAAGCGCCATTTACTGCGCCGGATTGATCGATACTAATCATTGACTTAACTACATCTTCACGATAAGAATACGCCACGCTAGTACAACCGATTTACCGTTTACGCTCCAAAGGAGGATATTTCTATGCATCGCATATTGTTCCTGACGCTGTTTATCCTGGCGCTGGCCGTTCCCTCTGCTTTGGCACAGGACGCCGCGAAAGTCGATTCGAAACACTACAAAGTCGAGTTTGAAAACTCGCGCGTACGCGTGGTGCGGGCAAAGTATGGCCCACATGAAAAGTCAGTCATGCATAGCCACCCCGACCTCGTAGCAATATTTCAAACTGACGGTCGGGTCAAGTTTACCTACCCGGGTGGTAAAACCGAAGAGCGAGAGACGAAAGCGGGCACGGCGCTTTTCACGCCAGCCGTTACACACCTTCCTGAAAATCTTACTGACGGAAATATGGAAGTAATTCTGGTTGAGCTGAAAACTGCAAAACGCAAACCCGCAGCGAAAAAGCCGGCGCCCGCAAACGCAAACAATCACTAAACAGCAAAGGGGTACAGCCTCCAGTGCCCCATGCAACTATTCTTAAGGCCGCAGGCTTATCCTGTAGGTCTTGATTTTTGAGTTGAGCGTAGTCGCGTTCATTCCCAATAAACGCGCGGCGCGCGATTGATGGCCACCGGTTTGCTCCAATGCGCGACGAATAAGATCGATCTCAAAGCGCCGCACCTGATCGTAAAAATTGATCCCGCCTCCCAGGTCGTGAACCGCCGCGAGACTCGCGCCCGCTTCGGACGCAGCCGCAACCGATTGCGGGTCGCTGATTTCCGGACGCAGGCACTCGCGCGTAACTTCGTCTGCGGGTGCAATCACTACCGCGCGCTCAATCGCATTCTCCAGCTCGCGCACGTTGCCGGGCCAGGAATAAGCTTCCAGCAGGGCAAGCACTTCAGGTGCAATCTGCAGCGAGACCTGCCGCGCATTCTCTTCGTTATATTTCTCGATGAAATGTTGGGCCAGCGGCAAAATGTCTTCGCGTCGATCGCGCAATGGCGGTAATTCGATCGGCACCACTGCCAGGCGGTAATACAGATCCTCGCGAAACGCACCTTGTTTGACTGCTTCCTTCAAATCAATGTTAGTGGCCGCAATGATGCGCACATCGACGCGGCGCGGCGTGGTATCGCCCAGCGGAGTGAACTCGCGTTCCTGAATTACACGCAGCAGGCGCACCTGGGTTTCGGGCGGAATGTCGCCAATCTCATCAAGAAAAATGGAGCCACCGTCTGCGACTTCAAATAGACCCTTTTTCGCCGCGACCGCGCCGGTAAAAGCGCCGCGCGTATGACCGAACAGTTCCGACTCGAGCAATTCCGAAGGAATATTCGAGCTGTTCACCGTGACAAACGGTTTACCCGCGCGCATGCTGGATTCATGAATCGCTTTCGCAATTAGCTCTTTTCCGGTGCCGCTTTCACCGGTGATCAAAACTGTCGAACGCGCCGGCGCCACCTGTTCCACTAACTGGAAGACTTCCTGCATGATGTCCGAGCGGCCGACAATAGCGCCGCGATCGACTGCCCGGCTCATCGCGCGCCGCAGGGTGCGTCGCTCTTCTTCTTTGCGCCGGCGCTTGATTCCGCCGGCTACTGTTCCCGTGATTTGTTCGTTTTGAAACGGCTTTCTGATGCAGCCAAAGGCGCCGTGTTCCCACGCGGCGATGGCCGTATCAAACGTGGCGTAGGCCGTAATCATGACGACGACCGCGTCTGAATCTATTTTTAAAAACTCTTCCAGCGCGCGCAGTCCGCCGATGCCTGGCATCGAGACATCCAGCAGCACGACGTCATAGGCGCGGCGGCCGTAGGCTTCAAGTCCTTCCTCGCCGGTCTTCGCAAGATCAACGCGGTAGCCTTCAGACGAGAGTAGCGTTTCTAACACTTCACGCATGATCTCCTCATCGTCAACGATGAGTACTGATCCTTTTTTAGCGATGCGTCTTTCTGTCTTAAGCGCCAAAGTTAGTGGTCCTCAGTTTGGAGCAGTCAGTTTAGGGGAGATTGGGGCAAAAAAAAAGGCAAGAGCAAATCGCGGCTTATGCTCCTGCTGTTCTGAAATTTGAAATTTCAGATTTGAGATTAGAGTCGATTTCAGATTTCAGATCTCAAATTTCAGATCTCCAAGTACAAAGCTCAAAGCACTAAGTTCCGTTATCACAATTCAGTCGCCCACCGACTGCAAACGAGCGCGTGCGTGGACCGTCGGCAGCGTGATGCGAAAAGTTGTGCCGTGGCCCGGCGTGCTTTCCACGCTGATATGACCTGAATGCTCCTGGACGATGCCGTAGGAGACGGCCAGACCGAGGCCGGTGCCGCGGCCGACTCCCTTCGTCGTATAAAACGGATCGTAAATCTTGGCAACATTTTCCGGTGCGATTCCCAAACCGGTGTCGGACACTTCCACGATCAGCGAATGATCTTCCGAGGGAATAGTCGCAATCCTAATTGAACCGCCGATGGGAATGGCATCCCGCGCATTCAGCAGCAGATTGGTGAACACTTGTTGAAGCTGACCACTGTTGCCGATTATGCGTGGTGTGTGGGCGTCATACTCACGAACGATTTCGATTTGATTCCCGCGCAACTGCGGCTCGAGCAGTTGCAGGGTATCGTCAAGCACGCGGCTAATGTCGATCTCGCTGAATTCCGTGGCGCTGCCGGTACGCGAAAAGTTCAGCAGGTTGTTAACGATGTTTGTAGCGCGTTCAGCCTGGCGCCGCACTTTTTGTAACAGCGCGTGTTTGGGGTCAGTCTCGTGAAGCATCCCCAGCAGCATTTGCGTATAGGATGAGACGCCTGTTAGCGGCGTGTTCACTTCGTGCGCCACACCCGCAGCCAGTAGACCAATCGATGAAAGTTTCTCGCGCTGTTGCAACTGTTCCTCAAGCCTGACGCGCGAGGTTACGTCTTCGAGCACCACCAGCGCGCCCGTCTGTTCCTGCGAATCCTGTAGCGGCGCAATCGCAATGTTTAGCACGAGCGTGCGGCCGGCTGAGGTAGCAGTATGAATCTTGTAGATATTCCGCGTCTCGCGCAGCCGCCAGCGATCATTGCCGAGCACCTGATGCAGCGTGTCCGTAAAGTCTTCCGAGAAGAGTTCTTCAACTCGCTTGCCAGTGGCTGCTGCCCGCGTTACCTCGAGGATTTCTTCCAGGGCGGAGTTAAGGCGCGTGACGCGGCCATCGAGATCCACTGCCAGCAATCCGACATTAATCGATTCGATGATCGACTCGTTGAATTCCTTCAAAAGCTTCAGCTCCGCGGCGCGCTCTTGTTGTTCCTGATACAGCAAACTGTTTTCGATTGCGACCGCCACGTAACCTGACACTGTCAGCAAAATATCGACGTCCTCGGAAGAGAGCATCGCGCCATCGGCCGAGCGGCCCAGACCAATGACTGCAACCATGCGGCCGCGAACCACACAAGGCACGTAATAATGGAGCGCGCGGCGCACAAAACCGGTAGTCTCGGGAACGAGGTCAAGATCGTCGGTGCGCACTACGCCACTTTCAGCCGAACGAATGCGAATCATTTCGCGAAAGTCAGGCGGCACAACCATTTCTCCGGTTAACCCGGCGGCGCGCGCCAGGCGGTAACCGGCCGGTTCATGCCTGTCTTCGATGAAAATCGCCACCCGGCCCACGTTCATCACTTCCTGTAAACGGCTGACGAGCGAGTCCAGCAGCGGATCAAGGGCTGTGGTTGCTGAAAGCGTGCGGCCAAAATCCAGCAGGCTGTGGCGCATGTCATAACGCTCGCCATAAAACAAGCGGTCGATCTGTTCCTGAAGAAAGTTTTTAACCGGCGCGGCAATCATTACAATCGCCGCCATAGCGACGATTGCCAGCACCACGCGCAAAGTAATTTCGCCCGAGCTTGATGGTCCACCTTCACCAAGCGCATAAAGCCCGGCGAGATAAACCACCGAGCCCACCATCAGCGCAATCGATAGCGTAGTCAGCACATAAACAAAAACACGCCGGACGACGAGCTCGACATCCATCAAGCGGTAGCGCACCACCGAATAACCAAAGGCCAGCGGAATTAGAATCAAGGGCAGCACGGCCGCGTCGATCAACCAGGGATCGGTTTGTGCGCCCAGCAAGAATCCGATGCCGTAAAGCAACGTAAACGGCGCCACCGCCAACAGCGATCCCCAGATCACCCATTTCATCTGCTGGCGGATCACCGCGGTCTTCGCCTTAATCCAGGTACGAATCAGGAAGAAGACGCTGGCAACCAGCGCCACCACAAAGTGGGCAAAAGTAAGACGATAAAACAATCCGACGAATGATTCGGAAAAGCTGGGAAGGTTGCGCAGTACGGGCAGCACCGGCGTCAGCGCGCCACGGAGAAAAACAAAACTCGCAAGAATCAGCAATAACGTCGCCGGCAGATACAGCAACGCAGCTCGCCATCGCTTCGTTTCAAAAAGCTGTTGGCGCTGTGGATAGACGAGACAAAAATGCAGAAAGAGCGGCGCGAATAAAATGAAGGCAGCGTTCTTGAAAAATGCAACCGCCAGATCGAGATCGCGATAACTACCAAGCGGCGTATAGAAATGAAAAACAAACGCGGCCAGGCACAAGGTCGCGAAGTGTAACGAGAAAGGCGCCCGCCCGCCCTGTTTGAAAAGTACGAAGAAACCAACCAGCAGGTAAACGACGCCAATGAGGTTGATGTAAAGATCGCGAGGCGTCCATTTGTGAATCGCGTTGAGATTATCAAGGTCGGCGTAGTAGTACCGGCTGTCTTCAGGATAGGAGGGCCGTTCAATTAGATAATGTATGTCGCCGCCAACGCGCGAATGGTCCAGGTAAATCTGCACGTCTTTCGCGTGCCCAACTTCATCGTAGTGGTTGTCGTCAAGGCTAATCGCAATCAAATGGTCGCCTGGCAGAATCTGTGCCCGCGCGCCGGATGAATCAGGTTCAACCTTATCGGCAACAATACCCTGGCGCGTTTCACTCCAGGTCACCCCGTCCCACGGAGGTGTCTCGTGACGCAGGCGCTGGGCAAAGTTAAGCACGCCCACCGTCACCAGTAGGGCCGAGCTAACAAACACCAGCCAGGTTCCAGTTGTAAAGACTGATCTTTTCACTGCGTCAAATTCTCAAGCCACTCCCGGCGCTCCTATATCCGGTTGTCAAAACGCAAGGTTTGTTCCCCGGTCACTTCAAACTCGCATGGCGTGCGTTTGCTGGCTCAAGGCGTCCACAGGCAGTAACTCCAGCATGCATTCGGATTGCTCAGGAGTGTGCCATTCTTTATTGGAAGATCGATTCGTTATTTGCTTCCAAACGAGAGACTATCCAAGTTTTTGGACTTTTCCGAGATTTTGGAGAACTTTCTGGATGGGCAAATCTGGACCAAACAATAACTGCGCCGGGAAAACTGCGCGCAAGCTTCTCTCTCTGCTCTTCTAAAATCTCAGCGAGATTCCTCCTCGAACAGAACGGCGGCCCGTGGTCAGTTGAGTGAGTACCTCTCCGTTGTCGGTTGTGGTTTGCGCATCGAGCAAATTTCGCGCGTCGAGAACGGCCTCAGCACGGACGGGCAAGCCGAAGCTGGGAAGTTCCTGCGTTACCTGAATGCTAAGCGACGGATCGTAAACGCCGAGTCGGCCCGCAAAAGGGTCGATTGCAAAAACTGTCGCGTTTGGCGAGAAGCGCAGCACTGTGCGCACCCTAGTTCCGGTATCGAATCCGGCGCCTAGCTGAAATGCAGCCGTCTGGAAGAAAGAGTTTTCAAACATGTCTGCGGGTCTTGAGATGTCGCCCGAAGCTAACCGCTGACCGCGACCAAACGAGTAACCCGCCGATGCGGTCCAAACCCGGCTCAACCTGCGTGTGTAAACCACTCGCATCCCGCGCGATGCGCCCTGCTGATTTGCAACGTTAATGAAAGCTTCACCTGTAGCACCGGAGAATGCTGTTATCGGAGTGCTGAGCATGCCAATGCCGCGGCCCGTTGTGGTATCGAAAAAGGCGGTGGCTTCAAGGTTGGACTTGTTGTCGATCACGCGCTCGACGCCAAACTCCAGGCGATGACTTCGCTCCATTACCGCCTGGCCATCAACAAAAGCAATTGGTCTCCTGCCGACATCGGTGAAAGCAATCTGACTATTTTCAAAAGTTGCGACACTCTGCGTGCGAGCTTCTTCGCCACCAGAGGCATAAGCGGCACGCAAACGCGTGCGCGCGTTCGCGTCAAACTGTAGGCCGATTCGCGGATTCAAAGAGCGTGCGCCGCCGCGGCCGAGGAAACGCGAATAATCGAGGCCCAGCACGATAACTATGCCGTCGCGAACCACCCATTCATCGATGGCGCGCACAGAAAACTGGCCGAGCGTGTCACTCTGATCGGACTTCACTTTGGTCCAAATCGGTTCAGGAAACTTGATGGCGCCCACGCTCATGCCAACGCGATGGTGCTGTCCGGCGCGCACGTGTGTGGTGGCTTCAAATCGTTCAGGCGCATTCGGACCAGCACCCATTTGTCCGGCAAAGACTAGTTCAATCCCCTTTTTTGAATTCGTGGCAACAGCGAAATTAAGTGCGGGATAAGCCACGCCGTAAGAGCTGGCGAAATAAGTTTCGAGCACGCCCTGCACATGTTTGCCTGGCTCTGCATTTACGGTTTCTTCGCTTGGTTCAGTTATGTCGTCGGTTGGAGATTGGGCCTTGGCAGTTTCCGCGGCCACAATCGCCTGAATGTCGTTGTCATCACCTTCCTGCGCCTGGAAGATCGATCGCCGAGTTTGCGCTGAACGCAAAGTCCATCTCACATCGTCGCGGTCCCGGCGTTGCTCAACCAAAGTTTTGCCCGAACCAAGGGGCTCGAGATTGAAGCGGTAGATGAGTTCCTGCGACGCGCGCACTTCAACAGCCGAGAAAACAACTTCATTGAATCCGTGGGCAATGGCGTGAATGCCATAGCGGCCAGGCAAAATGCGTGTCGCAAAACGGCCGTTGATGTCGCTGCGGGTTTGTTTGACGACCTTGCTGGTACCGTCTTTTATTAGGGAGATTATGGCGCCGGCGAGAGGATTGCCTTTATTGTCAACAACAGCGCCTGAGATGGTCGCCAGGCTTCCCGCGCTCGCATTTACAGATGCAGGTTGCGCGTAGAAGGCAAAGAAAACTGCGACCAGCGACAGACCTAATAATTTTCTTCCGAATACTTTCATCGACACGAAACCTCCTTACGTTTCGTTTCGGAAACGTTTGAAGTAATCGAGTGTGGCTGCTGTCTGCACAAAATAGGCAAGCGTCTCCGCATAGGTCACGCCTTCGTGTAGAACTACAAAGTAGTCTAGCCTCAAACCCGAGAAGGCAAACTGGTTCAGGCCAGGAGACTTACCGGAACCGTTGAATAGCCTTCATTTTCCGCCAACAATTCATTCGGTGTCAAGGAATCGGCCCGATTTTCCGCGCAATTTGGGCTGGCTTTGCCGCCTGTTGCCGCCGTGCTAGGATGCGAAGTGGCACCGAATTCCAACCAGTTTTGTTAACTCAACTAATGATTGACGACGTTCGCTCCACTAAACTTTCCAACGGCATCAAGATCTTGACCGAGCATATGCCCGGCCTCAGATCCGTGACCGCCGGCATTTGGGTGCGCCGCGGCTCGCGCCACGAAGCGCCGGAGTTGAACGGCATCTGCCATTTCATCGAGCATGCTGTTTTCAAAGGGACCAAACGTCGTTCGGCGCGCGACATAGCTGTCGAATCAGATCGTCTTGGGGGACATTTCGACGCTTTTACTACGCATGAGATGACTGGTTTCGCGCTAAAGGTTGCGGACACCAGTTTGCCGCCGGCTTTTGATTTGGTTGCTGACCTGCTTGCCCATCCTCGTTTTGACCAAAAAGATCTGGAGCGCGAACAGAAAGTCATCCTCGAAGAGATGAAGATGGTCGAGGACACGCCCGATGAACTTTTGGGCGAACTCTTCAATGCTGCTTACTTTCCCAATCATCCCCTGGGACGGCCAATCGAAGGCACGCGGGAAACTATTTCGTCGTTCAATCACGAAGCGATTACTGACTTTCATGCCAGTGGCTTTTTGCCGGCAAACCTGGTAGTGGCAGCGGCGGGTAACGTTCAGCATGACCAGTTGGTAGAGTTGGTCAACAAGTCTTTTCCTAATACGAACCGTTCCCCATCCGTTTTGAGGGAAGAAGCTCCGCTGCCGGCAACTCCCATCCTGATTGAACAGAAAGAACTCGAGCAGGCGCATCTGGTAATCGCTGCACCCTGGCCTAACGCAAAGAGCGCCGAGCGGTATGCGGCCAGTCTGTTGGCATCGGTTATTGGTGGCAGCACTTCCAGCAGACTTTGGCAGAAGATTCGCGAGGAACGCGGTCTTGCCTATTCCGTGGGCGCCGGTGGCAACACGTTTTCAGACGTGGGCGTATTCACAATTTACGCGGGCACATCGCCAGAACATCTGGATGAAGTAGTCGACTTATCGCTTGAGGAGCTGCGACGGGTAGTGGAAGAGAGTGTTTCCCCCGATGAACTGAAGCTGGTGAAGGACCAGGCGCTCTCGCTGCTGCTGTTGGGTCTGGAATCATCAAGCGCACGCGCCGGCGGCCTCGCGCGCCAGGAAATTATCCACGGGCGACGGATTACACCGGCCGAGGTTATTGCAAAGATCGAAGCAGTAACTCCGGACGATATGCAACGGGTCGCGCGAAGCTTCTTTAAGAGCGAGTCATTGTCGCTCGGCGCGCTGGGAAATTTGAATGGCTTTAACGTCGATCGCTCGCGGCTGCAGATCTGAAGAGCAGAGGCCAGAGAACAGAGGTCGGAGGTCAGAAGTCGGAAGTAAGGAATCAGAATTCAGAGCTGCGAACCGCAAGTCTGACCTCTGATCTCTGACTTCCGACTTCTGTCTCTTCGTGATAAAGTTTTCCTTCCGCCTTTGTTGGTAGCTAGTTCTAGTTTTTACATCCTTAACATGAAACTTACCGTTCTTGGCAGCGGCTCAACGGGGAATGCGGTTCTGATCGTTGCCGGCGATACACGTGTTCTCGTCGATGCCGGATTGAGCGCCAAAGAAATTGCGCGCCGGCTGGCGCTGGTCGGCGAAGACGTGCAAAAGCTTGACGCGGTTTTAGTCACTCACGAGCACGGCGATCATGCCGGCGGGCTGCGCGTCCTGCTACGAACAGTTGCTTGCCCCGTTTACATCTCTGCAAAAACTCACGACGCCTACGTCGGCGAAAAGTTTAACGTCAGCAACGACGAACCGCGCAAACGTGCCAAGGCACTGCGCGATCGGGTCGAACAGATCGAGTCCAGCAAGGATTTTCGCATCGGGGAAATCGACTTTCATCCGTTCACTATCCCGCATGATGCCGTCGATAACTTCGGATTTACGGCCACGCATCAGGGCGTGAAGATTGCGACGCTGATGGATTTTGGCCATATCACAACGCTGGTCAGCGAGCGGCTGCGCGGTTGCGCGGCGGTGGTCATGGAGTCGAATCACAGCCGCGACATGCTAAAGGCCTGCGATCATTATCCATGGGAACTAAAACAGCGAATCTTGTCGCGGCTGGGCCACCTTTCAAACGAAGATGTCGCCGAATGGATCCAGGATGGGTTTGACGGCGTGGCCAAATTCATTGTCCTGGCCCATCTTTCGCAGCGCGCCAACAATCCCTATCTGGCGAAGATTTCGGCTGAAGTTGCGTTGCAGGAACGCTTCCCGCTTTTTCACGCCGACACCGAAATCAGTCTTTCTCTTCCCAGGGAGCCGACGCCCTGGATCGAGGTCTGACAACGACTGCGGCCGGCTTACAGCTATCGATAGATGCATCAACGCAAAAAGTCTCAGGGTTGGGAAGGGCGGGTTAGCACCCCAGCAGGGCTGCCCCGCTGGGGACCCCGCCTTGCCCCCGCTTGCGTAGAATGCCATCCAAGCGGCGGGGGTAAACCACCCTTCCCAACCCTGAGATTTTCTACAACTTTGAGCTTTACCTTCTTGCATCTGCCTCCGCGCTTAATTGCATTGCTGATTCTTTCAGTATCGATTTTCGCCATCGCTTGCGCCATCAATCAGGCTGGCAGAACTATTCCTTCGGAAGTGGAATCGACAATTGGCAATATCAGCGACGATATTGCGGCGGAGCGTTACGAAAAGATTTACAACGAAGCTTCGGAACTTTGGCGTCAGGATGCGACGCTGGAACAGTCTGTCGCTACATTCAAAACGTTGCGCAACCGATTGGGCCAGGTTGAAAACCGAATGCTGCAATCCGCGACTGAGCAACAAAATTCCGGTGGGCCATTGCAAGGCCGCGCTTACATTGTTACTTATCAAACCAAGTTTCAGAATGGCGAAGGCATGGAAACCTTCACCCTGGTCGAGCGCAACGGCCACTGGTTGCTGGCGCGCTATTTTGTGAATTCCACGGCGCTAAAATAGGTGACACCCGACACCCGAAGATGATCGATCGCTACACACTACCGGAAATGGGCGCGCTCTGGAGCGAGCAGAGCAAGTTCCAGAAATGGCTCGACGTGGAGATAGCCGTCTGCGAAGTGCATGCTGAGATGGGAACCATCCCGCGCGAGGCGGTCGAGCAGATCAAAGCGCGTGCAAGTTTCTCAGTCGAGCGCATAAACGAAATTGAGAAGACAACCAACCACGATGTCATTGCCTTTACCACCAACCTCGCTGAAAACATCGGCGACGCCGCCCGTTTTGTTCATTATGGCCTGACTTCTTCCGACGTAGTCGATACCGCCAACGCACTCTTGTTGCGCGATGCCAGTGATCTCCTGCTTAAGAAAATCGAGTCTTTTCTGGAAGTACTCAAGCGGCGCGCGCTTGAGTTTAAGAAAACTCCGCAGATTGGCCGCACGCATGGCATTCACGCCGAGCCTACTTCATTTGGACTGACGTTCGCGCTTTGGTATGACGAGATACGTCGCAATCGCGAACGCTTGCGACGGGCCCGCGAGACGGTTGCGTTTGGCAAAATCAGCGGTGCGGTCGGAGCTTTTGCCCTGCTCGATCCGCAGGTTGAGGAAAAAGTTTGCGCGCGCCTTGGGCTTAAACCTGCTCCCGTCTCAACACAAATTATTCAGCGGGATCGCTACGCGGAATACCTGAGCACGCTGGCAATCATTGCTTCTTCACTCGACAAGTTCGCGCTTAACATTCGTCACTGGCAACGGACCGAGGTCGGCGAAGCGCAGGAGAGATTCAGCGCCGGGCAAAAAGGATCGAGCGCAATGCCGCACAAGCGCAATCCGATCATTTCTGAGCGCATCTGCGGCATGGCCCGCATCGTCAGGGCCAATAGTCTGGTCGGTTTGGAAAACGTGGCGCTATGGCACGAGCGCGACATCTCGCATTCGTCCGCCGAACGCGTAGTGCTACCAGACTCAAGTATTGCCCTCGACTACATGCTGCACAAAGCGACCTCGCTAATTGACGGACTGCTGGTCCATCCGGAGCGCATGCTCGAAAATATTCAGGCAACGCGAGGGCTCGTGTTTAGTGGACAACTATTGCTGGCGTTGACGCAAAAAGGCGTGGCGCGGGAGACCGCTTACGAGTGGGTGCAGCGAAACGCGATGAAGGTTTGGGACGAGAAGAAAAACTTTCGCGAGCTGTTGGCCAGTGATGTTGATATTTCGAACCAGCTTTCCGCTCGCGAGATTGATGGCGTGTTCAATCTCAATACTTATTTGAGACACATCGACACGATCTTTGCAAGAGTCTTCGGCGAGAAAAACCCGCGGAGCGGGTGAGAGCATAAAGCCTGGGGTGGAGCGAAGCGGAACCCCAGGTTAACGTCAGGTAGGAAGGCCGAGCGCGCGAAGCGTGCGATAGCGCTAAGGCTACGATTTATTGATCATTTACCGCTGTCGCCCGCTTCGCGGGCTTTTGAATCATATGACGACGATCCTGGGGTTCCGCTTCGCTACACCCCAGGCTTTATGCTGACGCCGCGCTCCGCGGGCTGAATACAAACTGTCATTGTCTTAATCAGATTCCTAAGTTCTTATTTGTTCACAATCTTTTCGGCCATGTTGCCGATGATTGGCAGTTTGAACTGTTGGCCCTGATAGGCTTTGACGGCGGCGAAGACTAGTCCGACGAGACCGACCATCGCTATCAACCAGAAGATCAGCCAAATCAGCCCGACGAGCAGACTAGCGAGCCCGCCGACGCCGCCACTGCCTGTTGCCGTGGCCGCCGCTGCTCCGCCGATCGTAAAAACCACTGTCAGTATCGTGGCCACGATGGCCAGCACCATCATGATGACGGAATTCGCAATGCCAAAGAGTATTGACTGCATCGCGTGGAAGCGCACGAACTTATTCTCTTTCTCGATGAAAAAGAAAATCAGTCCCACGATCCAGATGTACGAGATTGCCGCCGCCACTTTTGGATCAAGGCCCGTGCCGGTTGGCGAAGTGCCAGACGAAGGAGTGCCGGGCTGGGGCGCGCCGGGTGCATTGCCGTAGTTCTGCTGTCCAGGGGGCGGGTTTTGCATAGCGAGTTCTCCTGATTGAAGGTTTGGGATGAATTAAGTCGCGCGAAATATATGCTATCCACTACACATGAAGCAATGTTATGTCTTAGTATGAAGCGGAAATTCGCGGTACAGTCCCAACCATTATGAAAGCAAAAGTTTACGTCAGCCTGAAACCGGGCATCCTGGATCCGCAGGGTAAGGCAATACACCATTCAGTGGAACTGTTGGGCTTTGGCGGCATCGCCGACGTGCGGCAGGGTAAGTATTTCGAGATCGCGCTGGACGATGCGGATGAGCAACAGGCGCGCGAATCTGTCGCCCGTATGGCGCGCGAAGTTCTTTCCAATCCCATCATTGAAGACTACCGTGTGGAGATCGAGGCGTGAAATTCGGCATCATTGTTTTTCCCGGCTCAAACTGTGATCACGATGCGTACCACGTGATCTCAAAGCAGGTAGGCCAGCCGGTCGACTTCATCTGGCATCGCGACACAAACCTGAGTTCCTACGACGCGGTGATTATTCCCGGCGGTTTTTCCTATGGCGACTACCTGCGCGCCGGCGCGCTTGCCCGCTTCTCGCCGGTGATGGAGTCGGTAAAGAAGTTTGCCGCGTCCGGGAGATTTGTGCTGGGCATCTGCAACGGTTTTCAGATTCTTTGCGAAGCGGGTCTTTTGCCGGGCGCTTTGATCCGGAACCGCGATCTCCATTTCATTTGTGAACACATCCATGTGCGTGTCGAAACCTCCGACACGCCGTTTACGAATGAAATGCAAGCGGGTTCGGTGCGGCGAATTCCCATCGCTCACGCCGAAGGAAACTATGTCTGCGACGATGAAACTCTGGACCAGTTACGCCGCGACGATCGCATCGTGTTTCGTTACTGTGATGCGACTGGGGACGTCACCTCGGCAGCAAATCCAAATGGCTCGCGCGATAATATTGCGGGCATCTGTGACACCGGACGCAACGTGCTGGGCTTGATGCCGCATCCCGAGCGCGCCTGTGAAGACTTACTTGGCTCGAGCGATGGGCGCGATATCTTTCGTTCGTTGGCTGCTACGTTGGCGCTGGTCGCTTAGTGACACGGAAACGTCCGAACAAGTCGTTGAAACCTGCGTGGGTTTCTTTCCCCTCCCCTTTGGGGTGGGTTTCTTTCCCCTCCCCTTTGGGAGGGGTTAGGGGAGGGTGCGAAGCTTGACGGAAGGCCTCGCGAATACTTGCTTAGTAAAACCGCATGGAGAAACTCAAATGAGAAAACATTCAGCCTGGGTTGCCGCCGGTCTTTTATTCTTCGCCGTGCTCGCCTGCAATCTCGGCAAGACCAAAAACAGCAACAGCAACAATGCAAACACCGACACAGAAGTCGGATCAGGAGCGGCCATCAAGGAAATGTACATGGCCAAAGACGACGGCGGACAGCCGGGCGAACACACCAGCACGTTTGCGCCGGGCGATCACACCATTCACTGCGTGGCTACTTTGAAAGAAGCCAAGTCGGGAACAGAAATGAAGTTTTCCTGGTGGATAGTCGATGCCGACGGGACGCAGGACAAGAAGATCAAAGACATCGACTACACGACGAAGGCATTGGAAAACGTTATTCACGGCCACTTGACTCTGCCGCAGGATTGGCCGAAGGGAAAATACAAAGTTCAGGTCTACGTCAACGGCAATCTCGACAAGACCGCGACTTATACGGTCCAGTGATTTAAGTAGGACAGACATTCCTGTCTGTCCCCTTAAGCTTGGGTTGGACCACAACACTATCTTTCTCCAACTAAAATGAAACGTGCCCTTCCTTTTTTGATTATTGGAACTGTGCTTATCATCGCGGTGGTGGCGGCGTTGTATCTGAAGCGCTCCGCGAGTGCTCCAGTCGCGCCGTCGACGCCACCGCCATCAGCACCGACAGCAACCAACGGAACTACAACAGGCAACGGCACTGCCGCTACTGAAACTGGCGCCCTGCCGCCGCATACGCAAGGACCGGAAAACGCTCCGGTTACGCTGGAAGAGTTTGGCGACTTTGAGTGTCCGCCGTGTGGCATGCTGCATCCGGTTCTGAAAACGATGGAAAAGGAATTCGGTCCGCGCCTCCGCTTAATCTTTCGGCCATTTCCGCTGGTGCCGGCGCATGTGCATGCGCTCGCGGCGGCGCGCTCGGCAGAGGCTGCCGGGCTACAGGGAAAGTTTTGGGAGATGCATGATTTGCTTTACGAGAACCAAAAGACCTGGCATGACGCGTTTGACGCTCGTCCAATCTTTGAAGACTACGCAACCAGGATTGGCTTGAACCTGGAAAAGTTTCGCAGCGATAGTGCGGGTGAGACAGTCGCGCAGCGTATCTTTCTTGATGGCAAGCGTGCCCACACGTTGGGCGTGAGTGGCACACCAACCGTTTATATGAATGGACGCGAAGTGCCGTTTGAATCGTTAGCGCCCGACAAGTTGCGCGCCTTGATCAATGCGCAACTTAATACGAAGTAACTTAACTCAATAAGTTATTTATCAAGGTGCGAGGTTTGCCGGCGCCCGTTAACTACTGCCCAGGGCTCTGCAGCTGGCTCCGTTAGGAGCCGAATGTTTATAGAACGAAAACCACTCATAGAATCTTTGCGTGGATAGGAACGACGAGTCGTTCCTATCCACGCATGTTCTTAGAAAGGACTAAGGCTATAAACATTTCGTTCCTACAGAACGAGGAACGCGCTGCGTTTGTAAAGGGCTGGCGCGAGCCTCGTGGAAAGCAGTCCGCGAACCCGACAATGAAACAAACTATCTTTTCTTAACCTAACCATTCAAATATCTAAAGCATAATCAATCTTCGTGACCAACTCGCCCGAAACGTTTCAACCAATTCAGTCGCGACGACGCACATTGCTTTACGCTTTAGCGGCGCTGGTTTCGCTCATCGGTCTTGCTGATGCCATCTATCTCACCGTCGAGCATCTATCAGGCCGCAGTGTGCGTTGTACGATTGTTAGTGGTTGTTCGGAAGTTTTGAGCAGTGAGTATGCAACGGTGCGCGGGATACCGCTGGCAATGATTGGTGCCGCGGCTTACTTCACAGTTTTCAGTCTCGCAGTACTCGCCGCGTATAGTTACAAATGGGCAGCCAAGTTGTTGACATTGCTTGTCGCGTTAATGTTCGTCACTACGCTCTGGCTGCTTTATCTACAAGCCTTCGTCATCAAACACTTCTGCCAGTTCTGCCTCTTGTCCGCGCTGGTCACATTTGCCATAACCGTTTTAATCGCGATTGCCCTTCGCAAACACTAAACTTTGGTGGGAACGAGGTTCATCGATTTAAGATTCACGATTTACGATTCACGATTTACGATTCACGGCTCTTCTACTGGGACCGCGGGCGTCCCGCCCGCAATGAGCGCGAAGCGCGAAAAAGGTTTGAAAATCTTCTTTAGAAGACTAAAGAACCAAGGCCACTTGGATCTGTGTGCTTAATGGGATCATTGGTGCAATAAGCATACAGATTGAGGGTCTGCGGACTTTCCAAACTGACGGAATGCATCCCAATCGGATCGACTTGGGTGAATCTTCCTTATTGTGAGTCGTAGCGGCGGTTGTTGGCATAATCCAAGCCGGTTACGGTTGACCGATCATAAGAAGTGAAGCGGCGATTCGTAAAACACAACTCTTGAATCAAGCCGGAGTCGTTTAGCTGCTGCTTTCCGTGTCGTTGCCGCAATTCACTTGTAAAAGGATCAATCAATGAGAGCAAACCG
>Ga0137418_10001317_pt1 | contig 22814 bp, 19 predicted proteins | sample CZODoug3_1_2_16f_FD_122242 | JGI IMG/M metagenome (GOLD analysis project Ga0137418, IMG submission 122242) | Vadose zone soil fungal communities from Angelo Coast Range Reserve, California, USA - CZODoug3_1_2_16fungal (Hybrid Assembly) | ecosystem: Environmental > Terrestrial > Soil > Vadose...
TTTTGTGTCGTTGGGCGATGCACCTTTTGCCGGGAACTTGCGGTCGCGAACACCGTGCGCCGCCTCGAATGAGCCGGCGTGGCTTCCGCGCATGCCGGTCAGCGCCGGAGGGTAGTAGCCGGGCTGATCTTGGGGTTCGCTGGATGGGGCGAGCGCCTGCCACGCGAAATCAGGAAGTACGGAGCCGGCCATCGCTCCGCCGGTTCCGACGGCGACGCCATTCAGGAAGTCGCGGCGGGTGATGTTGCGGTTCATCCCTAGCTTGCGGTCGTCGCGTTCGCTCATTTCGCTCCGGTGAGATTCCCTCTTCTACAATTAGGCACGCATCGCGCTAGCTGAACTACTTCTTGGGCGCAGCGGAATAGTGCAGGAAAACAACCTTCCATTCCCCATTTCGTTTGAAGAGGACATCGGATTCCTGGTTGTCTTCGTCGGTGATTTTTCCATCTTTGAGCCTGGTGCGCACATGGATCAGGTAGCTGGCCACCGCGGTGTCCTGATTGGGGCCAAGTTGGATGTGCATATCCGAGAGCTCAACCTTTTGCACGCGGTTCCCTTCGCCAATATACGCCGTCCACTCCTTGCGATATTGCGCCAGGTCGGTGCGGCCATCCGGCAGAAACTGGGAAAAATCCTGCGCGTAGAAAGAAAAGTATTTCGGCAGGTCGTTCGCTTCGTATGCGGCGTTAGCCTGTTGCTCAAACTTGTTGATTTCGTCCTCCACTGAGGCAGGGCGCGGCCGAGCTGACAGCGCTAAAAATGCCGGGAGGATCAAAAACAAAGCGGGAATCACAAGACGCGCGAGCTTCATGGGTTCTCCTATGCCCGCTACCTTACTATAATTTAGTAATCTTGGGGAAGGCCGAAGGTGGGCATAAGCCGGAGCAGGGGTAGATTGAACGGGTTTATTTCGACGGGAAGTCAGCAAAAAATCAAGAGCGAAGAGACCTCAGGGCTTGTCCGGGCTTTCGAGCGCCTTCCACAGAATGATTGCGGTCGGCACCGCAACGATGGTGGTCGCCTTGAGAATGAAGTGACCTTCGGTTCCGGGCGACTTAGGGAGCTTTTGGGTTTTTTGATCGCCAGGCGAACAGGCGATGTGGTTGTGCGAGCGGTGGTAATCGGCATTGCGCGGATATTCCGGATAGTCCTGCAAGGTTGGCTTCCAGGAATCGTTATAGTCCACGCCGAACAGCGGAATCACGCTATATGACTTGTTAGCGTCAATCGTTCGGGTTTCCTTGCCGGAGGTCGCTTCCAGTGAGCTGCGTGAAGTAGAAGCTTGCACATCGCATCGCGAAACGATCGTAATTTGTCCGACGGCAAGTTCTGTTGTTCGCGGCACAAACTTAATATCTTGCGCAAACAGCGTAAGGTTTTCAGAAACACCCTTTGCGGAATACGCCAGCGAACCTTGCTCCAGTTCGACCAACACGCGATCGCCAGTTTTGAAGATGCGAGCGGCGGACCTGGCGTCGAGGACGAACTGCATGGTGCCGGACTGAATTTGCAAGCGGCCAGCTTCGCCCGTCTTGAGCAAGTCTCCTGAGAATATTGTCGAGCCATTGGAGGCTGTGGCGATGCCGACAGAAGCTTCGTTGGCGAAGGTGACCACGCCGGCTTGACCGACTTCCTGCGCGGAGGCTGACTGGAACCCCAGAATCAGGGCCAAGGTTACGTAAATAACAGGTGAAATTCTGCCAAGCAGAGAAACCTCGCAAGCGTTGAATGCTTTTCTCATCACACTTCAACTCTATGCTGCCCAGCGTTGTTTCCGGAGGTTCTCTTCCAGCTTGTAACTAAAAGGTTAGGTCGCTGTCCGGTTTATTTTGTGCTCGATTAGCTGTTATCCATTAGAAAACATTCGCTTGCGAGGTCGGTTCGGCTACCCGACACTTTATTGATGTCCAGTGTCAGTTTGAGACGACTTCGGCCTTCTGAAGGAAAGAGGTTTTAATGCTGACTTTCGCCGAAAATGCACGATTCCGGCGCAGCACGAGTGTGGTCACGAGCGAAGTGGCCTGCGAGACGGTGGTTGCGCCCGTAAAGGGCGAAGTGGGAGATCTCGACGCGATTTTTTCCTTCAACGAGATTGGCGCCGATGTTTGGGTGTTGATGGAAGAGGACCGCTCACTTGCCGAACTCACGACCTGGGTATTTGACCACTACGATGTCTCGCGCAGCCGAGCCCAGAATGACATTCGTGAATTTATCGTTGAGCTGGTTCAAGCCGGACTTGCCACCGTGGAGCATGCGCCTTTTATGGGCGCGGGAACGGTGCAAGGTACCCATGCAAGATACTGAATTTAAACAAGTTAAACGAAAATCAACAACATCGCGATTCAAAGATCGTGGCGACGACCAATGTATCGGCAGGCGAGGTGTGCGTTTTGACGAATCACGGCGATGCCGGGAATCTTTCAGATGCACAATTGACCAGCGTGGAAGTGCAGCAGGCCGGCAAATCGCTTTCATTCGAACGCAAGCTCACTGGAATTGGCCGGAGCGAGACCCAGTTGGTTAATCGCGAGAGCTACGCCGGGCTCCGAAAGATGGGGCGCTCGACTCGCGCGGCGGTGGCGGGAATTCTGGTCACGCTGGCCATTCAAGGAATCGGTATGCTTTTCGATCGAACTGGGGGCGTTGCGAAGGTCGAAAACCATGTCTTGCTGAATTGGCTAAATCTCTTGTTCGCGCCATTTTCGTTCATCTCGCGCATATACAATCCAGACGGGCCGATGGCGGTTTCGTGGTCCGACTTCCCGTTGGTCGTTTTCGCCAATGCTGGCTACTTTGTCGCCGGCGCAAAGTTATTGGAACTCATTTTCAAGCGCGCCCTTAGAAAATTGGAGAATGACGAAGCTGGCCTTACGCAATCGTCGGCTTCCTAGATTGCTCGCATCGCAACCTGGCCAAGAGATCTTCTACAGCGACTCTGACTCAGAGAATTCATTGCCAATCGCCGTGTGGGCACTACAAGGAATTTTCAGCGATTGGGCCGCAAAAGATTGGCTGGGAGGCCTGGACTCGAACCAGGATAGCCAGATTCAGAATCTGGAGTCCTGCCAATTGGACGACCTCCCAGCAGGTTTGCGTAACCTTTGCGATTTTGCGCGGGTCACAGCAGGGTCTCAGGGTTTTTACTTACAAACCCTGAATTATCAACGCGGCAAGAAAAACGAATCGCAGCACGTGCCCGGGTCCGGGACAGCCACGATTCAGCACTTTCAGAATAAACGGCTTTGACTGGTCCGTCAACCGGCCTTGGCCGCTGTCTCGGCCCTGTTTTTCGCTTTCGAGGAGTTGATTTCGACCATTTCTCCAGTTGAGCTGAGGCGAAATTCGGAGTCGCCCCAGGTGATACGGTTGGAGAAAAAACTCCCGAGCCAGACGCAAAAATGGAGCGCATCTCGCAGCGGCACCAGCCACAGCTTCCGGCGCGTCGTGTCATCATGTAACGCCCAAACTCCAACGGTCCATGCCAAGGTGGTCCGGAGGAGCAGATACGCAACAAAAAATGCCCCAACTCCGGCCGGTGAACCGCTCGCCAACGCTCCTACCACAGCCCACGGAAGACCGTGGGTGAACAGCAATCCGACGTACGACGCCGGACGGCACAACCGCACGGTGCGAGCCCACCGCAGTTGGTGTTGCCAAAATTGCGTAAAACTCATCGCTGGATACATGGTCGCCACGACTTCACGCGACAACATCACCCGCGCGCCGGACTTGGCGATCCGATTGCCAATTTCGTAATCGTCCGCCAGCACATTGGCCAGCGCCGCATAGCCGCCGACTTTACCCAGCCACGTCTTGGTGGTCGCCACAGATGCGCCTAACGCAAACGTCACGCCTTCCATCCAATCCGCCACCAATGCCCCAGCCGAGAAATCGGTGGCCGCTCCCAACGCTTCCATCTCCGCCCACAGATTCGGTTGGGCGATTCCGCGGTAAAAGCAGCTGACCACGCCGGTCCCGGACTGCGCGAACGGTGCAACCACATCGCGCAAATAATTCGGGGCAACTCGGACGTCACCGTCGCTCTGCACCAGCAGTTCAAATTTTGCTTCTTGTGCCAGCAGCACCAGATTATTTACTTTGCGATTCGCACCCAACTGCGGCGCATCCGCCAGCAGCCTGATACGGTGCTCTGGAAATTCTGCGGTGAGCTGATGAATCAATGGGACTGCCGCATCCTTCAGGTCGTTTACGCAAAACAGTATCTCGTACTCGGGATAATCTTGAACGCAGAAACTCTTGAAATTCTGGTAGGACGCAAAATCCACGCCACACACCGGCTTTAAAATACTCACGGGTGGGGTAAATGAGGTGGCGCTTTTGTTTGGCCGCGCAGCGAAAAATCGTACCGCAGCCAAAATCGCGAAGAGGTAATAGGCAAGCGGCGCACAAGCAGTCAATATGACCAATTCACGCAACAATCGCCCCGGATTCAATACCAACGCTGCGATCACGGCTTTCCCGCCGCGCCGCTCACCGGTTCCAACATGCCTTTCTTTACGCGATAACTCACGCCCCGCCACTCAATCCGGTCATTGAAAAATCCCGCGATCCAAACCAGAAAGTTCACCAGGTCGCGAAACGGCGTCAGCCACCAGCTCTTGCGAGTGACTGGATCGTTCAAACCCCAGGCACCGATCAACCACACCTGGCCCAACCTCAGCAGCAAATACGCGCCCGCGTAACCGATCGCGGAACGAAGCGTCGGCGCCAGCGCCACCGCCGCGATGGTCCACGGCAATCCAAACGTGAACAACAATCCCCAATAACCCACCGGGCGCACATTTTTCAATCCGATCGCCCAGCGCAATTCGTGACGCAAGTACTGTCCGAACGATTCCGGCGCGAAAATCATTTCCACCGGAACGGGCAGCAGCGCAATCTTCAGGCCGCGAGCGGCAACCCGGTTGCCTAATTCAAAATCGTCGGAATGCAGATTCACCATATCTTCAAAGCCGCCAATCGAACGCAAATGCTTTTTGGTGGTGGCCATGGTCCAGCCAAAAGCGAATTGCACCTTTCCTTCCAGCTTTCGAGCGACTAAGGCGTTTGGGACGGTCTCGGTTGCCAGCACCAGCGCTTCCAATTCTGCGCCCAAACTGCCACGGGTTATGCCCCGGAAGAATGCGGTGACCACACCGACTTGTGGATCAACAAAGTTCGCCGCGGCGAGGTGTAAATAATCTTCGGCCACTCGAACGTCGCTGTCACTAATGACCAGAATGTCGTGCTGCGCTTGCTGCGCTAGCTTTGCAAGATTGTTCAGCTTGCGGTTTGCGCCAAGCTGCGGCACATCGGTGATCACGCGGATCTGGCGCAAGGGAAATTCAGCCTGGAGTTGTTTCAGGAGTGGAAGGACCGGATCGCCGGCATCAGCCACGGCAAAAAGAATTTCGTAAGTTGGATAATCCAGTTTGCAGAAGCTCGCGAAGTTCGCGTACGCGTCTTCATCCACTCCGCGGACCGGCTTAAGCACACTCACAGGCGGAGCAAAATCGTTCTGCGGCGCTGTTGCTCGCTGGACCTCGCGAAAGTAGTCCACCGCACAATATATCGCGAGCAAATAATAAGCGAGAGGAGCCAAGGCCGCGATCAGCACTATCCACCGTAATGCGTGCAGCGCCATCGTCTATTTCCGAGCCGTCAGCGCCGAAACTGCCACACTCTTGGCTGCTGTCATGGTTGCCGGCCGATTCGAAAAGACCGCTTTCCCGCCACTTTCGGCGATCAGATAAGTGCCGCCTGTGGGCAGCCACTTCGCTGCGTCCGGCCGCTTCTCCGAGGGGATAAACAGAAACACCCGTTGCGGACCCTGCCATACCGGCAAAAACTCTTGATCCTTTAAGAAAATCTGCGGCGCATCCGAATAGTTCGAGCCCGGTAACAAGTTGTTGTAACGCCCATTCCAAATCAAGACTCGCCGGTTCGTATAAAAACCCACGCTGGAGCTGGCGTCAAACTCACCATAAATCGCCAGGATATCTTCACTCTTGATCTGCGATTTCACCTTTTCCACCAGCGGCTTCGAGGAAAGATACGGGCCAAAGACACCCAACGCGATGTTGGCCGCGAAGAAAAAGAGTCCCATGGTTGCGGCCATGGTCAATGTCGCCGCCAGAGGTTTCTTGGCGCGGCGCAACGACCACGCTAATCCTAAACCAACTAGAAATGCTACCGTGGCCATGGCTGCGGGCAGCCGCAACACCGCAAACGCCTGGGGCGTCAGATCCAGCATGTGCGCCATAGAAACCCGATAAAAGTTGTTTTCATGCTGTTCGAGCAATGAAGAAATGTCGCCGTGCACTTGCACTTTAGCCGAAATCACCAGCATGGCGATGAGCACTCCCGCCAAAAGGAGCCCTATCGCCGCCAGCGCGCCCTGCACCTTGGTCAGCCACCGCGCGCCGTCTTCTTCCGCGCGCGCCAGTCCGATTCCCAGCAGCATGGCAATCGCCGGCCATCCGCCAAAACTGTAATACTCCATTCGAGAGCCGAAGGTCATCGAAAAAAACAACAATATGAATCCGCTCCAAAGGGCCAGCAGCAATTTTGCCTGCTGCGACGCCGCAAGGTTTTTCCATTCGCGTATTGCTGGAAAATTCTTGAACGCCGCAGCCAGAAAAATGCTCCACGGAAAAAACCAGATCAGGTGCGCGCCAAGCCAAATCCATAGCGGTACGGCTTCGTAGTCCGGTGGAAACCGCGTGCCAACCGCCCGTTTGAAATGTTCGTTAATAAAGTACGACCAGAAAAAGGTTTTCGCCCGCAAACTCGCCAAAAGATGCCACGGCGCGGCCACCAGCAGAAAAATCAGCGTACTGGACACCACATGCATTTCGCGCAATTTCGCCCAACCGCGGGTAGCAATGACAAAAAGCGCGATGATCGCCACCGGAAAAATCACGCCGATCAGTCCGCGAGTCAACATAGCCAGCGCCGAGAATAGAGCCACACTCCAATAGGCAGTGCGTGGAGGTAACGAGCCGGTCCAGCCTCGAATGAAAGCATAAAAGAGCGCGGTGAATTCCAGCGCGTAGATTCCTTCTGGAATCATGATGCGGGTGAACAGAAAAAATCCCGCGCCGGTCAACACCGCCAGCGCGCTGTACAAGCCCGCGCGCACGCCAAAAAAACGCCGCACAAACTCGTTAACCATTAGCGCCAGCCCGATCATTGCAAGCGCTACCGGCAGGCGCGTGGCAAACTCGTTCACGCCGAGCAGCGCGTAGCTCGCCGCCACCGCCCAGTAGTGCAGCGGCGCCTTCATCAAATAGCGGATGCCGTTCATGTGCAGGATGACCCAGTCATGGCGCTGCAAGATTTCCCGCGCCACTACCGCATGCGAAGCGTCCGCATCATCCAGCAAACCAGGGAATCCCGCATTGCCTAGATAAACCGCGCAGCCGAACAGCAACGCGATCAGCGCTGCGGCTCTTTCAGTTAGCCAGCCAGCCCGGCCGTCAATTTGTGAAGTGGAACTCATCAACGGGAAATTTGTAGCCGCAGCCTCAGCCCATCGTTACCAGCACTACCCCAGCGCAGACCAGGATCACTCCCGCCCATCTTGCGCCATTCACTTCTTCCTTCAAGATATATTTCGCGCCAAGCGTACCAACCACGTAGCTGAGCGCCGATGCGGGAATTACCAGCGAGATCGGCTGCCACGACAATAGCACCAGCAAGGAGTAGAACGACAGCGCCATCAGCGGAATCGCCACCCAGAACCATGCGTTACACACCGCTCGTCCCAAGAAAATGAGCAGCGGTTTCGGCCGCAACCGTGCCGGCTCGCCGGTCGCCTTCATGCCGAAAGTCATCGCGATTTCGCCGAAGGTGCTTCCGCAGATCAGCACGGCCAGTAAGAAGATTGTACCGGGGGTCACGCGGCCACCTTTTGCGCGGCAGGACTTGTGGTGGTACTTGGCTTGGTTTGTCCAACCAGTAGCACACCCACGCAGATCAGCAGGACGCCCATCCAACGCTTTGGAGAAACGGTTTCGTGCAGAAATACAACCGCGAGCAGCGTTAAGACCGCGTAGCCGAAGGCTCCGGCCGGCATTACGTAGCTGTAATCCGCCCAGCTCAGCGCGGTCATATAGCTGACCATGAACCCAATCAGGAAAATGATCCCGACCCAAATCGTGGCATTGGTTACGGTCATGCGAAAAGCGTGCGCCAATCCGCTGGCGGAGACTTCCACTGCGCCGATAGTGGTCATTCCACGTTTCAGCATCGGGTCCCCTACGTTGGCGCACACCACCATCGCAAGGACCATGACCAGCGTCTTGATCCGCAGTCTTGTCTGGCTTGCCATAAATAAATATTTTGGGTCGTGCGAGCTTAGTCGTTGCCCGACGCTGGAGCGGGGCCAGGCACGGAAATAATCGTTTTATCGACGTCGCCGCCTTGCCGCACCCACTTCAAACGCTCCGCGCGCAATTTCAAGAAGCTGGTCGCTTCGTGATACAGACGCTTGCGTTCGTGGCTGTCCCACAGCGCTTCGCGCACGATGCGCCACGCAACCTTCGGACGGAAGTAGTAATCGTCATAGAAGCGGTTGACGCCGTCCATCATATCCGCCTTCGACAAATGCGGATATTCAATGTGCGGGAGTTGGTGTCCGCCGTTGTCGGCCAGCGCTTCCACGCGCAGGAATCCGTCCTTGGACATCTGGTCATGCAGTTCGGTGCCCGGCATGGCGTGCGCCAACGAAACCTGAATAGTTTCGCAATCCAGCTCTTTGGCGAAATCGATGGTCTTGTTGATGGTCTCTTTGGTCTCGCCCGGCAAACCGATAATGAAATCGCCGTGAACCTTAATGCCGACCTTCTTGCAGTTCTTCATGAACTCGCGGGCCATTTCGATGGTCGCGCCCTTCTTGATGTTCTTCAGGATCTGCGCGTCGCCGGACTCGAAGCCCACAATGAACAGCCGCGCTCCGCCGTCCGCCATGGCTTTTAGCTCTTCGTACTTGCTATGGCAGCGTGCGGTGCAGGACCACTGAAATTTCAGCGGCTTAAATTTTTGACTCAACTCAATCGCGCGGTCCCGGCGGATGTTGAAGGTATCATCGTCGAAGAAAATTTCTTTCATCTGCGGGAAGTATTCCAGGGTGTTCTTTACTTCCTGCACCACGTTGTCGACGGACCGTGTGCGCCAGGCGTGACCCGAAATTGTTTGCGGCCACATGCAGAAGGTGCACATCGCCGGACAGCCGCGGGTCGTGTAGAAGGACACGAACGGATGCAGCAAAAATGGCACGTTATACCGTTCAATCTGCAAATCTCTCTTGTAGGTATCTGTGGCGTACGGCAGAGCATCCAGCTCCGCGGTATGCAGTTGCGGGCGCGGCGTGTTCATGACGATTTTGCCGTCTTTGCGGAAGCACGCGCCAGCGATGGTTTCCAGCGGTTTGCCGTGGGCAAATTCCGCCACCGAGTGATCGAATTCACCACGAACCACGAAATCAATGTCCTGGCTGGCGTTCAAAGTCTCTTCTGGCTTGATGTGGCCGTGCGGGCCAACGAAGGCGATCTTCAGCCCCGGATTTGCTTCCTTGATCTTGCGAATCAGTTTGATATCGCTGTAGAAACCGACTGTCGAAGTATATAGAACCAGAAACTCGTAGCTCTTGCAGATCTCGATGGTCTGCTCCCAATTAATCTTGTGCGGCGAGGCGTCCACCAGCCGGCTGCCGGGAATCAATCCCGCAGGATATGCGAGCCACACTGGATACCAATAGGATTCAATCTCGCGGGTCGCCGGCCACCGCGAACTCGCGCCACCATCAAAATTTTCAAAACTCGGCGGGTTTAACAACACCGTCTTCATTACATCAGGCATTCATCACCCTCAGCTCTTTCAGCGCCAACTTATATCTTGCGAATTTTCCCCGGCCCAAGCCCTGGTCCGTATCCAGGAGCGTTATCCCTACCAGCAAATCTCGCACAGAGACCCTGCTCTATTTAGTGTACCCCGACTTCCATAACTCGCCCAACAACGAAATCTCGTTTGTTTTCCATACAATATATGATGCACGCCCTCATGGGTTTGATTCATTTCCTGGCCGGCGCCGGAGCTTATCGAGCTTCAACCTCACGCTCCGCTGGCCTGTTCGAGTATGCCAATAATCGGGTCAACCCACTCCAAATGTTCCGGCTTCATTAGCACGGACCGAACACACGTTACGGTTGACCGCCCGCCTTCTACGGCCAGACCCGGCCAGAACTTCGCAGGCAACTCTGCCACCGCCAGGTGCAATCCCTTTCGCGCGGTCGCCGCGAAAATGTCACGCGATTTAGCCGAAATCTCTGCGATCGAATCGGCGCGCGGCACAAACACTAAAATATCGAGTTCTGGTTCGAACGCTGCTGTAAATTTCCTGCTGCTCTCGATCGCACGGAAAAATTGCAGTGCCGCTTCCCTGCCGCGCTGCAAACCATTCGCGAATTCTCCATTACGGGTAAGCGGCAGAAGCTTTTGCGTCGCCCATAACGTCGCGGCCGCGGCGCCCGGCCGGGAACATTCCAAACTGATTTCACCCAAATGCAATTCCGCCGAACTGAAATAGGTATACGGAGAATCGTGTTGGTACAGCTTTCCCACTCCCGGGTCGCGAAAAAGTACGCAGCCACAGCCATAGGGCTGCAAACCGTGTTTGTGCGGATCAATCACGATCGAGTCGGCGTCACCCAAGCGGGCAAAACTCTTCGCAGCGTTCTCCGCTAGATTCGATGTCAAGACAAAATATCCACCGTAAGCCGCATCCGCATGAACTCGAAATCCGAATTTTTCCTGCAATTCCAGAATTTCTGCCAGCGAGTCCACTGACCCGGTCGCAGTCGTACCCATCGTGGCCACCACCGTTCCAACGTCTCCACGCTCCAGGCGCTTCGCCAGCGCGTTCATGTCCATCCGCCCGCGCGCATCGCACTGTACCTTTTCAAACGGCAATTGCAGCACGCCGGAGATTCGTCCGTGGGTGTAATGAGCCTGATCGCTGGCCAGAATGGTTTTTCCAGGACGCAACTGTCCGGCCACCCACAGCGCCTCCAGATTGGCCATGGTTCCGCCGCCGCACAAATGTCCCACAAATTCTTTCCAGCCAAACATCGCAGCGATCTGCGCCACCGCCTCTTTTTCCAGCGCGGAGGTAGCGCGCCCGCCATCCAGTGCGTGATTGTTGGGATTAATGTGCATGGCCAGCGAATAAGCCAACCGAGCCACGGGATGAGGAGGCTTGAGCATTTGTCCGGCGTACATGGGATGAAAGTATGGGTAGTTGTCCTGCAGCTTCTCCGCGAGAGCCAGCAACACTTCCTCCATGCGCGGATCGCCGGCACCGGCGGGCAAAAATTCCGGCAAACGCGAAAAGCCCGCCTCCAATTTGTCCAGAGCGCGGGCAAGAATCTCCAACGAGCGATGATCGAATACCATGGGCGAGCGGTCCTACTCGAAAACTTTGTCCAGTTGGCCGGCGGTCTTTAACAAGTCCAGTTGTGCCTGCTGCCGCTGAAAGGTCGCATCCAGCAGCGCCATCCACTTTTCATTTTCGTCAAGCCGCGCCTTTTCCACTTCTTGCAACCCTGCTTTACCCTCTTCAAATCGTGCCTGCAGTTGTGCCAGGCCCTGCTGGGTCAATTGCAATTCCAGCCGCGCCACTTCCTTGCCTGCGTCCGATTCGCGCACCCGGCGGGTCTTGCGCCGAACATCTGCGCTGACCTGATTTTGTTTGCTCGACAAGGAAGCCTTGGCTGCAGCCAAATTCGTTTCAGCCAGGGCCACGTTGGCCTTGATGCTGGGGCTGAACAGCGGGACTTGCGCTTGAATCCCGGCATTGAAGTTGTTGCGCTGAAAATGATTGAAGTACAAGTCGTAGTTATTGAAATTGGCTAACAGGCTGTAGACGCTCACCAGTTGCAGCGTTGGCCAGTAGCCGCGCTTCTCGCCGGTCAGGCGGAACTGTTTTGCCTGCACGTCGGACTGTGCCAGCCGCAAATCGGCATTGTTCTGCATGGCCATGGCAATCAGGTTGGCACCTTCCTGCTCCGCTGCGCCCGGCAGATCTTCCGCGGTGACTTCGATCGGCTGCTCCGGAGCGAGCCCGCACTGGTTGCGCAAGAACGTTTCCAGCTCGTCTTCGCGCCCTTGCAGTTGCAACAAGCGCCGCGCCACCTGCGCCTTGGTCAACTGTGCCCGCGTCACTTCCACCGCCAATTCCAATCCCTCATTGGATCGCTGCTGTACCACGCCCAGGATTTTCTCAGCGCTCTGCTCTTCCTTTTGCAGTAATTCAGCCGAGTGCCGCACCTTGACCAGTTCCAGGTACGCCGACGCGGTCCGCGCAATTACCGAATTGCGCGCATCTTCCAAAACGATTTTTTGCGCATGCGCCTGCTCTTGCTGTTCTTTACCTTGTCCTCGCAGCGGCTCGTTGAAAACCTGCTCGGTATAGGTCAGATTGAAAATCGCAGGAGCGTGGCCACCAGGAGTTTCCGGAATTCCGTAGGTGTAACCAGCGCCGGACCCCGCGTAAATATTAGGCAAGAACTGTGCCTTGCTAATGAGCGCCGCGTGATCCGCCACGCTGGCCTGAATCTTGGCGACTTGGATGTCTTTACTGTTCTGCAGCGCGAGCTGAATAGCGCGTTTCAGCGTCAGCGCGACCGGCTGTGGAGCGGCGGTTTCCTGCGCGCCGGCGGCGACCATCAAGAATATTGCGGCTATCATCGCCGCCAAAGTACGCACGATTGCTCGCATAATAGATCTCCTCATGTAGCGGTCAGTTTATTCCGTCGTGGCGGCGCGAAGCCTGCCTTCGGCAGACATGCCACCGCTAGCAAAATCATTCGTAGCGCAGCGATTCGATGGGCTGCAGTTTTGCGGCCTGGCTGGCCGGGAGATATCCGAAAAACAGCCCGGTCGAACAGGAAACCACGAACGCCAGAATCACGCTCAAGTTGGACACGGGGACGCGCAGGCTGCCCGGCAGAAAAGGTTGCACGGCCACCGGAACAGCCAATCCGATCAGAATTCCAATCACCGCTCCGCCGCCACTGATTAGGAACGCTTCAATCAGAAATTGATACAAGATTTCGCGCCGTGCCGCGCCAATCGCTTTGCGGATTCCGATCTCGCGAGTACGCTCTTTCACTGTCACCAGCATGATGTTCATGATGCCCACGCCGCTGATCAGCAGTGCGATAAAGGCGATGACGATCAAGACGATGGTCAGCGCCATTGAGATGGTTCGGGCCGCTTCGAGAATCGCGGTTAGCGATTGCACGTCATATTCGGCGTCGGCCGGATGGCGGGATTTCAGAATCTGCGCCACTTGCCGCCGCACCGATTTCACATCATCGGCATTGTCGGCCTGTGCATCGAGTACCCGAATCACATCTACGCCGGTGTAGTACTTCATCAAACTAAAGGGAATCAGCACCGACTCCGCCTGAATATCGGAAAGCCCGAAAGTCTCCACACGCTCGACGAAGACGCCGATCACCGTGAACGTTAGTTCGCCCATTCGAACGTTGCGGCCAATGGGGTTCTCCTGCGCAAACAGCTTCGCCGCGAGCTGCTTGGTGATTAGGCAGACTTTGTCGCGGGTCTCCATGTCGGTGGAATCAAAATAGCGGCCGCGTAACACCAGCAAGCGTCGAATCTCTTGATAACCCTGAGTCACGCCGATCAGATTCACCGGGCGCTGAACGCCCTGGGCGATTATCGTCAGCGACATCTCGCGCACGCCCGCGACTTGCACCACTTGCGGCACCGAAGCGCGAATCGCTTCCATATCGGCGACCGTCAATTCGTGGCTTAGCGGTTGCCCTTTGTCCGGGGTGCGGATCATCTCCACCCACACTAGGTTCGAACCAACGCTTTCAATTTGTTGCAGTACAAATTTCTTGCTGGTCAATGCGACACTGACCACCAGCACGATCGATGCGCTGCCGATGATCACGCCAAGCGAAGTCAACATCGCGCGAAGCTTGTTGGCACGGAGCGCGTCGAGTGCCACCGAAAACGTTTCGTGAAAGTCCATCATCGCGGTCAGTTCCGTTGCAGACGCTTGAGCGCTTCCCTGGCGAAACGATTTCGTGGTTCCAGATTTAGCGCTTCCGCATATTCATCTTTCGCCAATGCGGAGTTGTTTTGATTCTCCTGAATCTGCCCCAGCCAGTAGTGGGCCATCGCCTTGGACGGATAATTATTGCGCTTAGGCGCCTTCGCAATGTACTCACGGAACAATTTGCCGGCATCGGCGGCGTTCTGCTTTTGCAGCGTGAGTGCCACTGCGCGGAAAAAAGGCCCGCGAAGATCGGTTGGCGCGGCGCGTTCGCCTTCGGCGATCGCCAATTGCAGCCCCGCCGCCTGGCGGTGCTTCATGTAGTGGTCACCGATATCGTAAATCAAATCCGCGGATTTGGGGTGCAGCGCCAGCGCCTGCCGGAATTCGGTGTCTGCCGCTTCATTGTCCTTTTTCTGGCGTCGGCAGTTTCCCGCGGCGTAGTGCCCTTCGGCGGCGTCCAGCGCGCTGAGTTTCTGGATTTCCGGGCGGGCTTTGTCCTCTCCACCACCGGCAATACCCGGCGCACTGCAATCGAACTCGATCAGCGCCTGCATGGCGGAGAAATTCCGCGGGTCCAGCCGGACCGCAGTCTCAAATTCCGCTCGAGCTTTCTTGGCCAGCGAAAGGGCGCTCATCCAGCCGGAACGATCGGCTTTTTCGCCAAACCCACGTCCGAGAAGCTCGTGATACGCGGAATTGTTGGAGTCCAAGGCGACCGCAGCCTCGGCAGCGGGAATCGCGCGGTCGTACTGCTCATTTTCAAAATAGCAACGCGCCAGGAGATATTTGACGGTGGCGTCGCGGGGCTGCGAAATTCCGACGCGATTCAGAATTTCGATCGCTTTGCCATAATCGCCTGCTGCGAAGGCACTCTTGGCTTCGGCCGGAACCGCGGACTCCGCTTGCGCACCGTTCCCGATTGCAAATCTTGCTAACAGAAACAGGACGATCAACCCACGCTTACTCGGCATTTTGATGTCCGCGGATCGCGGCAGTTTCGGCGTTGATGATTTTGACGCTCATACCGTCGCGAAGTTCCACATCACCGGGCAGCGCAATCAATTCATCTGAGCCGAGACCGCCAAGTACTTCGTAGCGCGTGGCGTCGGAGATTCCCACTTGAATTTCGCGTTTTTCCAAAAGATTCTTTCCGACTCCCACGCCGAGACCATTATTCTTAACCACAAATACAAAACGTTTGCCGCCTTCGGTGGCAACTGTGCCGCGGGGAATGACCAGCACGCCGCGCCGCTCTTGAGAATTGATGCGCACATTCACATTTACGTTAGGCAAGAGTTCCAGCTTGTCGTTATTCACCGAGCAGAGCAACTCGCCAACGCTTCGGGTGCCGCGTGGAACCACCTGCTTAGGGACTATTTCCGTGCGTCCCTGCCAGGTACGACTGGGCAGAGCGTCCCAGGTGATCTGAACAGGCTGATTCGCCTGCAGCGCCCCGATTTCCGGCTCATCCACAAACGCACGCACCCGCACTTTGTGAAGATCAGCCGTTGCCACCAGCAGATCGCCGGTTTTCACAAAATCGCCTTGCCGCACCGGGAGCGAGTAAAGCGTGCCGTCGGCGGGAGCGGTAATGCGGCCGTCGCGGACTTTTATTTCCAGTGCTGCGACCTCGCTCTGAGCCTGTTGTACCTGCAGGCTGTCGCGCGCACTGTCAAGGTGCACGCTACGATCGAATTCCTGCTTGGCCGCAGTTAGCCGAGTTACCTCGGCTTGCGCTTTGGTCAGTTCCAATTCATTGGCGGAGAGTTCGTCTTTTGTGGCGGCCTGCTTCGCCAGAAGCCGCTGCAAGGCGTCGTGGCTGCGTTGCAGGCGATCGCGCTCGGCAAACGCTTTGGCCAGATCGCCGCTAACGCGCGCTGCTTCGTCGGCGCGTCCACCGGCGCTTGCGGCGCGGAAGTCGTCCTGCGCTTTCAGCAGGCGCGAGCGGGCTTGCGCCAACTGAGCAGCTGCATCATGAACGTTGAGTTCAAGCAGCACCTGGCCTTTTTTTATTTGCTGACCTTCGACCGCGGAAATTTTCTCCACAAAAGTGTCGAGTTGCGCGCGCATAACATAGGGAGAGATGGGTTCAACCTTGCCGTTACTACTGATGGAGGAAACGATGTTCTCGCGCGTGGGCTTGACGGCGGAGAGTTTTGCGACCGGCTGCCGGCCGGTTAGCAACACCAGAACATAAGCTAGAATGCCGGCTGCAAGGAGAAACAGCAGGAGCCGATTGCGGAGTCTGCGATCCATTTTCCTGTGGTGTTTACTCCTGCTTGCGGCACACGGCGACAGCACGCAAAACCGCTGTCAACGTAACTTTCAAGCCGCATTTTCCGGGTCCAGCACGCCGTCACGCACGAGCCGATGAATATCATCTTAACAAGAGCGGTGGAACTTGTACCACCGGAAGCGATCGCAGTGTCATAAGAGAGATGCGCGAGAAGGCGGGCAGGATGCCACCAGGGGCGGCAGGTGAAGGCTCTGAGCGGACGCAGAATGCGGTAATCTTCTTGCCGGTCGCGTACTACGTTGCGTACTACGGAGAACGACGGCTAGCGATGAGTAATGAGATTCCTCTTACTGAAATTGCTGGAGAAATTGCAACCAGGATTTTACAGTTCAATTGGTAGTTTGCGGTCGACTGAGTTTGACTTTTTTCTTCGAGGGTAGCCTGGTGATCGAAGCGGTAAATCTATGCAAGCGGTTTCATGACAAGAAGCGCGGCGAAGTGCGCGCGGTCGACAACGTCAGCTTTATTTGCCGGCCGGGCAAGATTTACGGATTGCTGGGCGCAAACGGTGCGGGCAAGACGACAACGCTACGGATGTTGGCGACGATTCTGGAGCCGACCGATGGCACTGCGCGGCTTTGTGGCTACGACGTCGTGGAAAATCCGGAAAGAGTCCGCGCAAATTGCGGGTTTCTCTCGACCGCGACGGCGCTCTACCCGCGGCTGACGGCGCAAGAACTGGTGGAATACTTTGGCCGTCTGAACGGCCTGGATTCCGTGACATTGAAAAAACGGATCGACGAAATTTTTGCACGTCTGGACATGAACGAATTCCGCGACCGCCAATGCGACAAGCTTTCCACCGGAATGAAACAGAAAACATCGATTGCGAGGACCCTGGTGCATGATCCCCCGGTGATGATCTTCGATGAACCCACCAGCGGGCTGGACGTGATGACCGCACGCTCGATCGTGGAATTTATCCGTGAGTGCCGGGACCGCGGAAAGACAGTGATTTTCTCGACTCACGTGATGAGCGAGGTGGAAAAACTTTGCGACATCGTGGGAATCATCGCCGATGGAAAACTGTTGGCGGAAGGAACGCTGGCCGAACTTAGACAGAAGCATGGCGAAACGGACCTGGAGGAAATCTTCGTCAAGATTGTGGCGCCGCACCACCGGGCCGAGGAGAAGCTCTGACATGGGAATGCGCAACATCGGAATCGTTTACCGGAAAGAGTTGACCGAGGCGTTGCGCGACCGCAGAACGCTGATCACAACTTTCCTGGTGCCGCTGTTGATGATCCCGCTTCTAGGCTCCGGTTTTGTCACTGTGATGTCCACCGTGCTGGGAAACGCAAAGAAAGAGAAACCCTTAGTAATGGTCGTCGGTGGAACGGATTCACCTGCTCTGCTGGCTGCTTTGCGTGAATATCCAAAAATGATCATCGTACCAACCACGCCGGACTGGCAACACAAGATCATCGAAAAGGACCTCCGCATGGCGATCGAAGTTCCGCCGGAATTCGACGAAAATCTTAAAAAAGGAAAAGCCGGCACGATCAACATCAATATCTATGGCGGGGAAATCAAATCCGAACTGGCTGCGGGGAGCCTGGAAGGCTATTTGAAGGAGTATCGTGACGGAATCACGGTCAAGCGCCTGGAGGCAAACCATCTGCCGGGAGACCTGCTAAAACCCTTCGATGTAAAGCGGCAAAGCATCGCGCCTCCGCAGAAAGTGGCTGCCGCATTTGCAGGCGGCATCATCTCCTACATGCTGATCTTGATGTGCCTGCAAGGCGCGATGTCTCCGGCTATCGATTTGACCGCAGGTGAAAAAGAACGTGGCACCATCGAGACCATTCTGAGCAGCCCGATCTCGCGGACCCATCTGGTGCTTGGGAAATTCTTGCTGGTGCTAACCGCGGCGCTGATCACCACCATGCTGCTGCTGATTTCTGTCAGCGTGTCCTCCACCGTGCTGCAAGACTCGCATATCTTGGACCAACTGTCCGACGAGGGCCAACCTCCACCGCACTTCAGTCTGGGGCCGAAGGCCATCGGGTCGGTGGTGATCATGGCGATTCCGCTTTCGGTGCTCTTTTCTTCCGGCCTGATGACCATCGCGCTGTTTGCAAAAAGCCACAAAGAAGCACAGAGCTATATCGCTCCCCTTATGTTCGTGGTGGTCATTCCAGCGATCGCGGCGATGATTCCAGGAATGGACCTAACGCCAAAATTGGCGATTGTACCCCTGCTGAACGTGAGCCTGCTGTGCAAAGAACTAGTCTCGGGGGACTATCACTGGAATTACATCGCGCTGATTTTTCTTTCCACCAGTGTTTATGCGGCTGGCGCGCTCTATTTGGCAGTGAAGATGTTTCAACGGGAGTCGGTGCTATTCCGGTCTTAGCATTAAATTCCGACGTCCTCGTTTGGAAGTACAATCGACCCGCGCGCCTTGTCGGCGATTTGCGGCGCCGGCATCCAGAAATTCTTGCTGGAAACATAACGTGATGCAATTTCGTATCTAATGGTATGAAACGGGCCATCCGGATTGTGCTGGTGCTCCTTCTGTTCCCTCCTCTGCTTTCGGTCGTTGCCGGCTGGATTGGCGCGCCGGGATTTCTGCATCCGTTGAAGCGCCCGTTTACGCCGGACATGGTGCGGGATGCCGATGTGACCTTCAAACAGATCGGCGCGAAGCGAGAGGACTTTGACGTCCGCGCCGCCGATGGCGCTGTCATGCGCGGATGGAAGGTCCGCGCGGCACAGCCGAATGGCGCATGGGTACTGGTGTTTCACGGAGTCGCCGACAATCGTTACGGAATGACCGAGCACGCGCGATTAGTGCTACAGAACGGCTACAGCGTGGTGATGATGGATTCGCGGGCACACGGCGCGAGCGACGGTACCATGGCGACGTACGGGTGGCTGGAACGCCAGGACGCCAGCGCGGTGATCGATGCGCTTGAAAGCTCCGAACACCCCAAACACATTTTCGCCTTTGGAATTTCGATGGGAGCGGGAATTGCCCTGCAGGCTGCAGGAGCAGACGCCCGGATCGAAGCCGTGGTGGCGGAAGCACCATTCGCGAATTTGCAGGAGGCTGCGTACGATTACGCCGGATTGCAGCGCTGGCCGCTGCTGGGCAAAACGCTTTTCGCTCCGGGAGCCTGGACGCTGATTTTTCGCGGCGAACGACTGGCAGGTTTTCCCGCAAGCGAAGTTTCACCGAAAAAATCGGCGGCAGCCAGGGCCTTTCCGCTGCTGCTGATTTGCGATGGCGCGGATGTGGTGCTGCCCTGCCGGCATTCCGAAAGAATATTGCGCGCAACGATCGGACCGAAGCAATTTTGGCGGGTGCCCGGAGCAATGCACACCGGCGCTTTGGGGCAGGCACCCCAGGAGTTCCGGCGGCGCGTGATTAACTTTTTCGAGGAACAGCGCACGAATCGGAACGTTGCGAGTCCTCAGGCGCTTCGCACGCCAGGCTGAGGCGACGCACAGTTTCACGCATGCGCACCGCCAGCGCCGCGATGGTTTCCAGCCGCTTGATAGCGGAATCGGAATTGGCCACAGGTTTTTCCCTGCGCATCTCGGCAAGAAGCAATTCGGCGTTTCCGAGAATTCCGGTCAACGGGTTATTGAGCTCATGGCGAAGAATCTCTGCAAAGGATTCTTCGGGCGACGGCGGGCGCGTCGCGCTCCCAGGACCCGACTTCAAGTAGTCTTGCACCAGTTGGCGGCGGGCCTGCACGCGCTTTTCAACGCAGGCGGCCGCGTCCGGTAACTGCGAATCATCGCTGGGAACGAAATCGGCGGCGCCCGCGGCAATCAGCCCAGCAAGACTGTCGGATGGTTTGTCAGCGCCCAAGATCACCACCGGAGCAAAGCCGGCAAGCGCGGACACTACATCCGCAAGGGGTGAAGTCCGCGCGCCGGGCAACGAAGATGAAATGCGCAGTGATGCTTCTTCCAGAACAATCACGTCGGGAGCAAGATCGGCGATGGTCAGACGGGCAGCCGCGAAACTGGCGACCGCCGCAACCCGACAAGCAGGGTCAGACTGTTCCAGCGCTCGGCGAACGGCGGAGCACCGCGAAGGGTCAGCGCTAATCAGCAGAATTTTTGGTTCGAGAGTGTTTAACATTCTAGCCATGACCATTCTCGTTCTTGGAACCAATCTGCACCGCCAATGGTGGAGCGGCAATGCCACGCGCGGAACGCAGTGCCAGGGCAACTTTCTCCGTGAATTCTTCCACTCGAAATGGTTTGGCGATATAGGGCAGCCGATGAGCTCTTAAGAATTCCTGGGTGGCCAGTCCGCGCACATCGCCGGTAACAAACAGGAATCTCGAAGCCAGCTGGCAGCCAGCCTCAACCAGAGCGCGGTAGAAGTGTTGGCCGTCCAGTACCGGCATTTTCATGTCGCAAATGACCAAAACATAGTCGCGGTTAAGAGCTGCCAGCAGCGCCCGCCGTGAATCTTGAAAGACGTCGCTCGAGTATCCGAGGTCTGACAGCATGTCCGCGATCAGCTGCGAGACGGTGGGTTCATCCTCAACGACCAAGACCAGGCCGCTGGCCGCTGCCGGCGCGGCGGGAAGAGTGGAGAGTGCTGCGGGAAACTCCGGAGCATGAAATAGCATTTCGGCACCGGCGGGCGGGAAAACGATAGTAAACGTGGCGCCTTCACCGGGCGGGCTGCGCACTTCGATATTCCCATCGTTCTGGTGAACCAATCCCATGACAATCGGAAGCCCAAGCCCAGTGCCGATTCCCGCGGGCTTGGTGGTAAAAAACGGATCAAAGATGCGATGGCGATGGGATTCGGGAATTCCGGGCCCGGTATCGGCAACTTCCAGCAGCACCCTTCCGGATTGGTCCCGCCGGGTGCGCACAAAAATAATGCCGGCACCATTCTGCTCCAGCAGAGCATGCCGGGAGTTAGAGATCAGGTTCATTAAAATTTGTTGCAACTGCCCGCTATCGCCGACGATTGGCGGTAAACCGGAGGACAGTTCGAGTTCCAGCCGAATATTCTCCGCGGCCAGCTGGAACCTTTGCAGTTCGATGGTCCGCAGGATCTCCTTGTTCAGTTCGATGGATCGACGCTCCGGGGGAGAGTCCCGGACCGAGCCCAGCAGCTGCCGCAATATGGCGGAAGCGCGGTCCGCTTCCGAAAAAATGCGCTGCAGATCCTGGTGACGCTCCGGACCGCCAGGCTTCCGCAGCAGCCGTTGCGCGTAGCCCAGGATGGTAGTCAGCGGGTTGCTGAGTTCATGCGCCACGCCGCTGACTTTTTGGCCAAGAAACGCGAGTCGCTCCAGTTTCTGCACTCTTGTCTGTTGCAAGTTCTGGACCGAGAGATCGCTGTAGATCTCCATGCGGCCAATCCGCTGTCCGTTCGGATTGAATACCGGCCGGGAAATCCGCTCGACCGCACGCGAGCTGGGCTGCACGATTTGGATTTCGTCCCGGAGACTCTGCTCGACGCCTCGTGCCGCGTCCCACCACCGTTCCGCGAATCGGGGCGGATCGGAAACATGCGGCGCGATTAGCCCGACCAGATCGCGCAAGGTGGCCCCGGCAGCCACCTCCTCCGGGCTCAATCCGAAGATTTGCGCGAATCGTTGGTTTACCGCGCGCAGATTTTCGGCTTCATCGAAGAGCAATACGCCCTGGTCGATCCAGTCGATCAGACTGTGCAGTTCAGAGACCGCGCGGTTTTCTGCGGCATGGTGACTGGAAGCTAAATCCTGAAGCACCAGCGCAGACCAACCTGGCGCAAGTCGTGCTGCGTGCATTCGAACCCGGCGGCCACTGCGAAGTTCGATGCTTATGTAACTCGGAGTACCAAGATCTCCCGCTTCGGCAACTTTTCGATACCAATCCAGCACGCGCGGCCACTCTGGCGCGCGGAATAGGTGCCGGAACGAGTTTTCCGGATTTTGTACGGCGTGAGGAGCTTGCGTGGCCGTGGAGTCGCGACTGGCCATGAGGAACTCCTTGCCCGTATCGCTAGTGTCCTCAATTTCAAATTTGGAATTCAGGATGAAAGCAGTTTCAGAAGTGCATCGCAGAAAAAACTTCGCTACCGAAAGAGATTCTTTCCCAGGCTGCTCCCGCGCCGGCATTCCCAGAGCAGCGGCAGCCAGGCTTGCCCGGATTTCCAGGCGCTCCAGGGAGGCGAGCGATGCCGCGGAGTGGTGCAGCCCGGCCACCAGCACGCCTACGGCATCTCCTGATCGCAGCAGAGGAATGGCTATGACCCGCGTACCCTCTTTAAGTAAACGGCGGTCGGACACCTCACTGCCGACGGTGGTCCTGGTAGCCAGCGCATTACGCCAGATGGATGCGATCGGTTCTCCCATGGCCGAACGCGCAAGAACGTTGTCTCCCGCAATCCAGCGAAAGTCGACCGGCAAATCCACACCTTCCTGGTCGACGGCAGCGCGGGACAGAATTCCCAGAATCACAAAC
>Ga0137418_10001318_pt1 | contig 22805 bp, 21 predicted proteins | sample CZODoug3_1_2_16f_FD_122242 | JGI IMG/M metagenome (GOLD analysis project Ga0137418, IMG submission 122242) | Vadose zone soil fungal communities from Angelo Coast Range Reserve, California, USA - CZODoug3_1_2_16fungal (Hybrid Assembly) | ecosystem: Environmental > Terrestrial > Soil > Vadose...
TGTCCATCGCCTCGTGAATCAAATGCAGTCCGAGGCCCCCGGGTCGTATTTCGTCGAGCGGTCGCCCGCGTAATTTGCCCGGACTGATTGCGGGACCGCGGTCGCAAAGGAGAATCTCAAGGCCTTGCTCGGCGGATTCGCCGTTCTGGCGACGTATTTTCCGAAAGTACAAAGCGATGGGCCGGTCGGGCCGGTTGCCGTAGGAGTGCCGCATGATGTTGGTGAGCGCTTCATCGACGGCGCGCGTGATGGACCGCCGCAGAGGAGCTGGAAATCCGAGCGCCTCGGCCAACGGTTCCACCGCTCCGCGCACGACCGAGAGCAATCGGGGGTTGCTGTAAAGCGCCATCATCAGCAGTAGTCCTCCTCGTTTCGCCGGAGTACTTTCGCCGTCACGACCTGCGGTCGGGCGGGGCGAAGTTTTCATGGGCGACATGGGCCGCTTTCTTAGCGAAGTCGTAGGTTGCTCTAAGATTTCCTCCAAAGAACCGGACCTTGCCACTAACGTCTCGATTAAGGAGAGATTGTCCGTCGGGGCTGGTGAACTGGCAGTGAATTGTGATGGAAGTGGCGCCGGCAACTGTCGTGACCTTCCGGGTTCTCTCGCTGCCCGCTTTGAAACCGTGAACTGTACTGTGAAGGATTACGAGGTCAGAGGCGCTTGCGGCTCGGCGGTCACCGTCGCGATACACATGTTCGAAACCTCCCTGCTTTTCGAGCTGGCGAATCAGGTTTTCATACAACGCGATCTGAAACTCGGCGGGCAGCTGAATTTCGTCCGATTGGATCATCTCGACCTGAATCGCCGCGGCTTTGATTTTTGCCGGCCGATTATCTTCGGCGGATAGCGGAGGTGCAGTGAAAACCAGGGTTGAAACCGACAACCAGAAAATCACCTTCTGTAGGTGATTCATTGCCTTTGCTCCTTGCCGGGTGGGTTGGACGGTGGAGCGGGCGTCGTGCGGTGTTCTTCGGCTGCTGTGGTGTGCGCTCCGTGCGCGACGAGATCTTTCTTGATTGCTTCGGCGCCGCCGGCGCCCATCGTGAAAATCGCACCGTGCAATGCGCCCTCGCCGTCGCGATACCGGAGTGTGAGCGTGTCGATCTTGGTGCGAAACAAAGCCAGGAAGCGCCCGGATTCGTACGGCGCGGCGATGCTGATCGTACTGATCGTCTTCCCGACGGCCGCTTGGGTGTCCGCTCCGGTCACTACGTCTTCGATGGAGGTCACGCTTACGTCGGAACTTTCTTTGGCGTGGACGAAATGCAGCTGGTTGCCCTCCACCTTAAGCGTCCCCTTAGCATTGTCTTTGACACCGGAAAGACCCATGAGTTGAACTGCTTTGACAGGTTGCGGACTCTGCTGAGAATTGGCGCTGCTAATCACGAATCCGGCGAAAGCCAGAGCGACTGCGGATAAGATTGCGGTGCTCCTGCGTATCATTCATTTCTCCTTGTCAAAAAAAGGTCATTTATCTCTGTGCACGTGCACGAGCATGAGGGAAACGTCGTCGGTGGGTGCGCCCTCCCTCCAGGCGGCTACGCTGTCCAGGACGTTCTCGATCATTTGTTCGGCTTGCAGGGACGACGCCTGGCGGACGAATTCCTGAAGGCCGGGGATTCCGAGCATCTCTCCACGCGGGTTGAAGACTTCCGTGATCCCGTCGGTGTAGAGCAGAAGGCGGTCATCCGGGTCTAGCTGCATTTCGACACCGGCGTCCTCGTCGAGTGCATCTGCCAGCGCTCCGAGAACCCTGGTGCGGGACTCGAGCAGGAGAGGTGTCTGGCCGGGCCGCGCGACCATGGCCGGAGGATGACCCGCTCCGGCGAAGACCATGCGGCGGGTCTTGGCGTCGATCCGGGCAGCGGCTGCGGTGACGAACATTCCGGATCCGCGTATATCTTCGAGTAGAAAGCGGTTTAATTCCCCGAACATATCGGGGAACGGCATGCCACTACGCAAGTGCGCCGTCGTCTCGGAGTAGATCCGGTTCGCGACGAGTGCCGAGCCGATGCCGTGGCCGGATACGTCGCACACGAGCAAGCTGAGGTTTTCGCGATCGGTGGAATTCACTAACGCGAAATCACCGCCGATCGAATGCACTGGATGGAAGAAAGCGCCGATGGTCAACTTGTCCAAGAGCACGGATTTCGGCACAAGACTGCGTTGTACGCGCGCGGCAAGGCGCAGATCTTCCTCGATTTCCAGCTGCCGTTTCTGGAGTTTTGTGTTCGCGGCGCGGAGTTCCTCCTCGGCGCGAACCTGTTCGGAGATGTCCGTGAACGTTACGATTCCCAGCCGGCTCCCGGGAATCTGAAGGGTTCGTGAACTGATGATAACGGGCAACCGGCTGCCGTCCTTTCGAGGCAAAACGAAAGCGTACCGGTTGTGACCGGCGCGAAAGGCAACCTCGATCTGCTGCGTGAGGAAATCCCACTCTTGCGATGAATAGAAGTGGGAGGGATCGAATCCGACCAGGTCCTGGCGGGGAATCCCGGTCATTTCGACGAACCGGGAGTTTGCAAAAAGAATGCGATGGTGGTCGTCGGCAATGACGACGCCTTCGTTGAGCACCTCCAGCACGGTCTCCATCCGGCTGAGCCATTCCGGCTTTTCCATGTCGACGGAATCTCCATTAGTAGCCGGCATTGTGTGCCCCGGAAACGCGAGTGGCGTTCGTTCGATTTGTCATCCTAACGCAACTTCTGAAGAAGGGATTTCCGCGCGACTTGCGGTCGAGGCCGCGAACGACCTGCTGTTGGAAGAAAACAGCGTGTTCGTTGCGCAGCGGATGGGGACCACGAGGGAATGTTGCGTTTGCCGGATGAGATGTTGCCTCGCCCGGAAGACTCGCGACTTGAAAGTTCCTGCGGTGACGCCGAGCAGAGCGCCTGCTTCCTCGACGGACATCTCGTCGTAATACGCCATCGTGAAAGCCTGCCGGAGCACGGGGCTCATTTTGCGGAGTAGTTCGTCGATCACGCGAAAGGTTTCCGCCTCCGCGCAGGCCATTTCCGGGTCGGGTTGTGATGCGGGAATTCTTTCGACCCATGGAGTCTGGTCGCTTTCGCCGGAGTCTGGGAAGGATTCGATTCGCGCGGGCTTCCGTTTTCGCCGGATCATCAAAGCGGCGTTAAACGCGATGCGGGTGAACCAGGTGGTGAACGCGGACCGGCCTTCGAAGCTTCGCAGATGGCGATAGGCCGAAAGCATCGCGTCCTGGACGGCGTCTTCTGCGTCTTCCTTGTTTCGGAGAATGGAGTAGGCAAGTCCGATGAATTTCGGACGAGAAGCCAGGAACATTTCCTGAACTGCTTCCCACTCTTGGCTTGCCGGTCGGGCCCGTGAGAATCGTACGGGCTTGTGGCTGGCAGCTGCGCACGCGGCTTTTCGCGTGGCTCGATTCCGTCCTACGGAAACGCGCAAGGGGCTCGTCCCCGACCCCAGGCAGGTGGGCGCGCTGCGATTCCCGGATTCGGATAAATGGTTCACGAGCAATCTCCGTTTCGGTCGTGCTTTGTGAAGCATCTGCATGTCCAACGAAGAAACTCGTCCAGAAATTCGACATCCATCTTGTTTTCAACGGAAAAGAGCTGAACGGGTCGGAATTGAAATGAGAATGGTGGGCCCGGTCCGGCAATCTTGGCGGGGATTTGACGGTAACGTCGAGGTCGTGACACAGAAAAATCTCCTAGAAAGACGCGCGCCGCCGGAATCCCCTCATATGGCTTCGCGGTCAATGATTTGGCGGGACACTCCGCGATTTCCCAAGTGGCATGCTCGTTGCACTACAGACCGGCGAATTTGCATTGGGGAGCGATCGTGCGGATAGGGTTTGGTTCAGACCGGACCGGTTTCGAGTGCAAGGAACGCCTCAGAGTCAGATTTGCCGAACAAGGATACGCGGCGGAAGACGTCTCGCCCGCTGCCTTCGGACCGAGCGATTGCCGCGACTTGGCCGACCATCTGGCTTCTGCCATCTACGCCGGTCGATTCGACCGCGGCGTGCTGGTCTGCTCGAGCGCCATCGGAGCGTCCGTTGCGGCGAACAAACACCCCCGTGTGCGGGCGGCGCTGTGTCATGACATGTATTCGGCGCGTCACGGGGTCGAGGATGATGGCATGAATTGTCTGGTGATGGGGGCGTGTGTCGTGACGCCCGACCTTGCTTGCGAGCTGGCGAACGCTTTTCTCGATGCTTGCTATGCTCCGCGTGAGCAGCTATTCGGTATTCCTCCCCGGCGGCTTGCGCGCGTTGTCGAATACGTGCGGAGTAATCTCGACAAACCATTGGCCGTCAGCGCGCTTTCGCGGATGGCGGAGATGAGCCAGTCGCATTTCTCGAAGCTGTTCAAAGTGAGCACCGGCTTTGCGCCGCATCAATTCGTTTTGCAGGAGCGAATCAATCGCTCCAAGGAACTTCTTCGTCAAGACAACGCGAAAATCGTCGAAGTTGCACTGGGCGTCGGATTTGAAAACCAAGCGCATTTCACAACCGTATTTGGAAGCCTGGTGGGAATGACGCCCCGGCAATTTCAGCGTTCCTCAACCTGGGAATCCGGCGGAATGCGCTTGCTGGAACTGTCGGTGGCTCAATCCTGCTGAGGTGGTGGAAGGATGCAAGCTGCGCCGGTGGCCCGTTCGATTCTGGACGAGCAGGTTAGCAGACGGTGAATAGTGGTTTGTGAAGTCGCGGCGATTCGATCAAGGGGAAATTTCCAAATGGGTGGGCAAACACAGATCTCGATAACCGAAGAATGCATTCGGGAACGGGCCTATGAAATCTACATCGAGCGGGGAGGGGCCGACGGGCGCGCGCTGGATGATTGGCTGCAGGCGGAAATCGAGCTGACGAAAACTCACGGAGAGGAAGCGTCACGAAGAAAGAAGAAGTAGATGCGCGCGGCTTCAAACACATTGGTCGTGATTTTAGGGATCGTGATCCTGGTTGCCTTGGTCGTCGCTCTGGAGCGCCACATCCGCCGTTCGAGGACTCGCTCTTCAACGTTGAGTCGCCAGGCGCGTGTTTCCGCAAACGAAGCGCTTCGGAGGAGGCTCGAGAGCAAAGTTGTCACACAAGTTGGAAAGCCAAAGCAGGAACTCGAAAGAACGCGGGAGTGAGCCGCGAGTAGAGTGGGCGGGGCGCGGCTACATTCAGGGAGCTGGAATTGAAAACGCGACGCACGGATGTTTGTGAGCGGTCGAGAAAGCGGATGGTGTGATGTCAACGGCTCAAACTGTTTTGGACCTGGACCAACTTTGCGTAAATACGATGAGGACGCTGGCGATCGACGCGATCCAGCAGGCGAACTCCGGGCATCCTGGCACGCCGATGGGAATGTCTCCAACGGTCTATTGCCTGTGGCAGAGGCTTTTGCGCTTCGATCCGGAGGATCCGATCTGGATGAATCGCGACCGTTTCGTGCTTTCGTCCGGTCATGCTTCGACGCTGTTGTACACGATGTTGCATCTTGCGAAGGTGAAGGCGGTCGATCCGGAATATGAAATTCTGGGAAGGCCTTCGGTCACGCTCGACGACCTCAAGTCGTTTCGCCAATTCGGCAGCCGCTGCGCGGGGCATCCGGAGTATCGCTGGACCTCGGGCGTCGAGACAACGACGGGTCCACTGGGGCAAGGCGTGGCTACCAGCGTCGGCATGGCCATCGCCGAAAAGTGGCTGGCGGCGCGCTACAACCGGCCGGAGTTTGATCTTTTCGGATACCGCATCTACGCAGTCTGCGGCGACGGCTGCATGATGGAGGGCATATCGAGCGAGGCCGCTTCTCTTGCGGGACACCTGAAGCTCGACAACCTTTGCTGGATTTACGACAACAACCACATCACCATCGAAGGCAAGACCGACCTCGCGTTCACCGAAGACGTAGCGGGAAGGTTCTTGGCGTACGGCTGGAACGTGCTTCGCGTCGGAGACGCCAACGACCTCGATCGCATTGAGAACGCGCTGAAGACGGCTGCCGCCACGCCGGGCAGGCCGTCCATCGTGATCGTCGACAGTCATATCGGCTACGGTTCTCCGCACCGTCAGGACACGAGCACCGCGCACGGCGAGCCGCTCGGCGAAGAAGAGATCCAGCTCACAAAGAGGTCATACGGCTGGCCGGCGGACGCCAAGTTTCTTGTGCCCGGCGGAGTTTACGAGCACTTCGAAGCCGGCATTGGACGGAGAGGCCGCGAAGCGCGCCAGCAGTGGGAGAAGCGATTCGGCGAGTACCGCAACAAATTTCCGGAGCTCACCGCCGAACTCGATCAGATTCAAAAGCGGGGGCTGCCGCCCGGCTGGTCGAAGGACATTCCCGTGTTTCCGGCCGATGCGAAGGGAGTTTCCGGGCGCGATGCGTCCGCGAAAGTTTTGAACGCTATCGCGCCTAACTTGCCGTGGCTCATCGGTGGCTCCGCCGATCTCACACCTTCCACAAAAACACGGCTCGCTTTCTCAGGCGCGGGAGATTTTCAGGCGGCAAGTCCGTCCGGCCGCAATCTGCACTTCGGAATTCGCGAACATTCGATGGGCGCGATTCTGAACGGTCTGGCGTTATCCAAGCTGCGGCCATTCGGATCGGGGTTCCTGATTTTCAGCGACTACGGACGCGGCGCGATCCGTCTCAGCGCCTTGATGGAAATTCCGGTCATCCACATCTTCACGCACGATTCGATCGGCGTCGGGGAAGATGGCCCGACGCACCAACCCATCGAACATCTCATTTCGCTGCGCGCCATTCCGAACCTAGTCGTTCTGCGGCCCGGCGATGCGAATGAAGTCGCGGAAGCTTGGAAATGGATTTTGGGCATGCCTCGCCAGCCGGTCGCGTTGATTCTGACGCGGCAAGCGTTGCCCACGTTTGACCGGAAGCGTTTTGCGGCGGCGGATGGCCTTGCGCACGGAGCGTACGTCCTCGCGGACGCGGACAGCGGCAAGCCGGATGTCCTGCTGATGGCGACCGGGAGCGAAGTCTCCTTGTGTGTGGAAGCTTACGAAGAGCTGATGCGGCAAGGAATCCGCGCGCGCGTTGTGAGCATGCCGTCCTGGGAACTGTTTGAACGGCAGAGCGAAGAATACCGGCGAACGGTATTACCGCCTTCGGTCAAGGCCCGCGTTGCGGTCGAGCAGGCTTCCACATTTGGATGGGCCCGGTACACGGGTATGGACGGAGCAATCCTCGGAATGAAAACATTCGGTGCTTCCGCACCCTTGAAGGTGCTTCAAAAAGAATTCGGATTCACCACCAACCACGTCGTGGAAGCCGCGAAAGCGCAGCTGGCACAGGGGAAATGACCATGCACATTGGCGTCGCTTCCGACCATGCGGGGTTTCCGCTGAAGGAAAAAGTGGCCGAGTACCTCGGTGCCTTGGGACATACCGTGCAGGACCTGGGCACGTGCGACACGACGCCGGTCGACTATCCGGATTTCGCGGAAGCGGTTGCCAACGCGATCCTGAGCGAACAGGTGGAGCGCGCTGTGCTGATCTGCGGCAGTGGCGTCGGTGCGTCGGTGGCCGCGAACAAGTTTGCCGGGATTCGCGCCGGATTGTGTCACGACACCTACTCGGCCCATCAAGGCGTCGAGCACGATCACATGAACGTGCTGGTTCTCGGTGGCCGCGTGGTTGGTGAAGAACTCGCGCATGAACTGGTTCGCGCATTCGTCGGCGCCAAGACTTCTCGGGACGAGCGGCACCTCCGGCGGCTCGCCAAGATTGACGCGATCGAAGCGAGATGCGGGCTCGAATTGTGGAACGGATCCTCCGAGACAAATTGAATTCAACAGGCAAGAGAAAGGTAGCGAGCACAATGACAACGCCAGCACTGAGCATTTCCAAGGAAACGAATCCGCTGCGAGGGCTCTCCGAATACGGGCAGTCCGTCTGGCTGGACTACATTCGCCGGAGTTTGATCACCAGCGGTGAGTTGAAGCGGCTCGTTGCGGAAGACGGGCTGCGGGGTGTCACCTCGAATCCATCCATTTTTGAAAAAGCCATCGTAGGTAGCACGGACTATGAGGATGTGATCGACAGCGCCGAATCGGCCGCGCTGGACGCGAAGGCGCTTTACGAAAAGCTTGCGATTAAAGACGTGCAGGATGCGGCAGAAATCCTGCGGCCGGTATGGGAGGAAAGCAAGTACCGCGACGGCTACGTCAGCCTCGAGGTTTCTCCCCTGCTCGCGCATGACACGGCGGGAACGGTTCAAGAGGCACGGCGGCTCTGGAAAGCGGTGGACCGCGTGAACCTCATGGTGAAAGTTCCGGCTACAGCGGAAGGGATTCCCGCCATCCGCCAGCTGATCAGCGAGGGAATCAACGTTAACGTGACGCTGCTGTTCTCACGCGACGCCTACGAGAAAGTGGCAAGGGCGTACATCGAAGGGCTCACCGCCCGCGCTGAAGCGGGAGGAGACGTCAGCCGGATCGCGAGTGTAGCCAGTTTCTTCGTCAGCCGGATCGACTCCACGATCGACGCACAAATCTCCAGCCAGCTGAAAACCTCGAGTGATCCGGCCCAGCGCGCGCGCCTCGGTGGTTTGCTCGGCAAGGTCGCGATCGCCAACGCGAAGCTTGCCTATCACCGCTTCACCGAATTGTTCTCGGGAGATGCCTGGAAGGCCCTGGCCAAAAAAGGAGCCCAGCCCCAGCGGCTGCTGTGGGCGAGCACGAGCACGAAGAATCCGGGCTACCGTGACGTGATCTACGTCGAAGAGCTGATCGGTCCCTCGACAGTGAACACGATTCCGCCCGCGACGTTCAACGCGTTCCGCGAACACGGCAGGCTTCGCGCAAGTCTGACCGAAGACCTGGAAAATGCGGCAGACACGATGGAATCTCTGGAGCGAGCCGGTCTATCGATGAAAGCCGTAACGGACAAGCTTTTGGATGACGGGTTGCGCCAGTTCGTCGACGCCTTTGCCCAATTGTTGAAGGCGACGGGCACGCGAAAAAGCGCGGAATCCTCGGCGAAGATCAATTCGCTTTCCTACGCGCTGCCACAAAAACTGTCGGCGGCGGTGGACGCCGCTCTTACGGACTGGGCGAAAAACGACAAGGTGCGGCGCTTGTGGCGGGCGGATGCTTCGCTGTGGTCGGGCGCGGACGAGAATCACTGGCTTGGTTGGCTCGGGATTACCGATGACCAGGAAGCGCACGGCGTCCATCTCTCTCTGCTTGCCGCCGAAGTGAAGCTGTCGGGGTTCAAGCACGTCCTGTTGCTCGGGATGGGGGGTTCGAGCCTTTGCCCGGAAGTGCTTCGGCTTACCTTCGGGAAGATCGAAGGATTCCCCGAGTTGCACGTTCTCGATTCAACCGATCCGGCGCAGATCAAGGCCATTGAGGCGAAGATCGAGCTAAAGAACACGCTGTTTATCGTCTCCAGCAAGTCCGGCGGAACGCTCGAACCCAACATCTACAAGCAATATTTTTTCACGCGCGTAAAGGAAGCCGTTGGCGAGAAGGAAGCGGGAAACCGGTTCATCGCCATCACCGATCCGGAGTCGAAGATGCAGCACGTGGCGGAGAACGATAAGTTCCGGCACATCTTCTTCGGCGTGCCGAGCATCGGAGGGCGGTACTCCGCGCTGTCGAATTTCGGTTTGGTGCCGGCCGCGGTCATGGGCATCGACGTCCGGAAATTCCTCGGCCGCACAGAAGAAATGGTGCACGCGTGCGGGGGGACGGTTCCGGCAGCAGAGAATCCCGGAGTGGTTCTCGGAGCAATCCTTGGAACGCTTGCGGTCAACGGCCGCGACAAGGTGACGATCGTTTCCTCGCCGGGGATTTCCGATCTCGGGGCGTGGCTCGAGCAGCTTCTTGCGGAATCGACGGGGAAAATCGGCAAAGGAATCGTTCCCGTGGACCGGGAGCGGTTGACGAACTCCAAAAACTACGGGAACGACCGGGTGTTCGCGTATCTGCGCTTGGAAACCGCGCCCGATCACGAACAGGACGCGGCCATCGACGCGCTCGAGAAAGCGGGACAGCCGGTCGTGCGCATTGATGTCGCGGAACCATACGCGCTTGGCGAAGAGTTTTTCCGCTGGGAGATTGCGACGGCCGTTGCCGGTTCGATCATCGGGATCAATGCGTTCAATCAGCCGGACGTGGAAGCCAGCAAGATCGAAACGCGGAAACTCACGAGTGAATACGAAGCGACGGGCAAACTCCCCGCCGAGGAACCGTTCTTCGAAGGCGACGGCGTGAAACTTTATGCCGATGCGAAAAACGCGGACGCGCTCAAACACGGCAAGACGCTCGTAGAAATCCTGAAGACACATCTCGGCCGCGCGGGCGCGGGAGACTATTTCGCGTTGCTCGCCTACGTCACCATGAACGCCGAGAATGAAGCAGTGCTGCAGACGATCCGTCACGCAGTGAGGGACACAAAGAAGTTGGCAACCGTTCTTGGATTTGGACCGCGGTTTCTGCACTCCACGGGGCAAGCGTACAAGGGCGGGCCCAACAGCGGCGTCTTCCTGCAAATCACCTGCGACGACGCTGCCGATCTTCCCGTCCCCGAACAGAAATACACCTTCGGCGTGGTCAAGTCCGCGCAGGCTCGCGGAGACTTCGCCGTGCTTGCGGAACGCGGCAGGCGCGCGCTGCGCGTGCACCTCGGCAAGGACGTAAAAGCCGGGCTCGCGAAACTGCAGGCGGCGGTCGAACAGGCGCTGGCGTAAAGCAGCAGTTGGATTCGGAAAAACGCGAACGAACAGGAGCGACAGCGATGCAACTGGGAATGATTGGACTGGGAAGAATGGGCGCGAACATGGTGCGCCGGCTGCAGAAAACGGGGCACCAGTGTGTGGCGTTCGACCGCAATGCGGAATCGGTAAAACAAGTCGCGGGCGACGGAGCAACCGCGGCCATTTCGCTCGCTGACCTGGTGAAGAAGCTCAAGAAGCCGCGGGCCGTGTGGCTCATGGTGCCGGCGGCGGTGGTCGACACGACACTCGAAGAGTTGACCGGGAAGTTGGACGCGAGCGACATCGTCATCGACGGCGGCAACTCCTACTACATCGACGACATTCGTTGTGCGAAAGAACTTGCCGTAAGGGAATTGCATTACGTAGACGTCGGCACGAGCGGGGGCGTTTGGGGTCTTGAGCGCGGCTACTGCCAGATGATCGGCGGTGAAAAAGCGATTGTGGAACACCTCGATCCGATCTTCAAATCGCTCGCACCGGGACGTGGTGACGTTTCGCGAACGCCGGGGCGCGAGAACGTTCCGGGAACCGCCGAAGAAGGCTATCTGCACTGCGGCCCTTCGGGGGCTGGACACTTCGTCAAGATGGTGCACAACGGAATCGAGTACGGATTGATGGCCGCCTACGCCGAGGGACTCAACATCCTGAAGCACGCTAACGCGGGAAGCGGCACGCGGGAAGCGGATGCGGAAACCACACCGTTGCGCCACCCGGAACACTACCGTTACGACTTTCCTCTGGCGGACGTGGCCGAAGTGTGGCGCCGAGGCAGCGTAGTCGCGAGCTGGCTTCTCGATTTGACGGCGATCTCTCTGCTGGAGCAGCCGTCGCTCGAACGGTTTTCCGGAAGAGTGTCGGATTCCGGTGAAGGACGCTGGACGATTCTCGCCGCGATCGAATCGACGGCCCCGGCGCCTGTCCTTACCGCGTCGTTGTATCAACGTTTCATCTCGCGGGGCGAAGACGATTTTGCGGCGAAGCTCCTGTCCGCGATGAGGTTTCAGTTTGGCGGGCATCTGGAGAAGGCCGCGGGCGCGAAGTGAAGGCAGGTATCGAAAATCTGGAGGTCAGATCGGAAGGAACATGAGCGAAGGATTCGACGAGCACGGACAGCAGGCCAGCCCGTGTACGATGGTGATTTTTGGAGCCAGCGGCGACCTGACCAAGCGCAAGCTGATTCCGGCGCTTTGCAACCTGGCCAAGGACCGGTTGCTCTCACCGCAGTTCGCGGTGATCGGTTTCTCCTACGATTCGCTTACCACGGAAGCGTTCCGGGAGCAGCTCAGCAAGGACATCCGAGAGTTTGCGCCTGACGCGTTGGATGACAACCTCTGGGACTGGTTTCTGGAGCGAATCTACTACGTGCAGGGGGACTTCCAGGACTCGGCGGCGTACGAAAAGCTGCGCGCGCAGATCGTGGCCACGGAAAAAGCGCATTCCACGCAGGGAAACCGGTTCTTTTATCTGGCGGTCTCTCCCAAGTTTTTCGCCCCGGTGGCGAAGCAGTTGGGCCAAGCGGGCCTGACGCAGGAGACCGACGGCAAGTGGTCGAGAGTCATCGTGGAAAAACCGTTTGGAAGAGATCTGGATTCGGCCAAAGAGCTGAACCGCGAACTGAAGCAAATTCTGAACGAACAGCAGATCTACCGCATCGATCACTACCTGGGCAAGGAGACGGTGCAAAACCTAATGGTGTTCCGGTTCGCGAACAGCATCGCGGAGCCTTTGTGGAACCGGCAATTCATCGACAGCGTGCAGATCACCGCCGCCGAGACGGTGGGCGTGGAACAACGCGGGGGCTTTTACGAAACGGCAGGGGCACTGCGCGACATGGTTCCCAACCATCTCTTCCAGTTGCTTTCGCTGACGGCGATGGAGCCGCCCATCTCGTTCGATGCCGACGCGGTGCGCGACAAGCAAGCCGAGATTCTCCATGCGGTGCAAGTTCCGAAGCCGGAAGACGTGACGACCATGGCCGTTCGCGGACAATACGGCGAGGGGATGGAGGGAGCGGAGCGGCTGCCGGCGTACCGGAGCGAGCCCCGTGTCTCCCCTGCGTCGAGCACCGAGACGTATGCGGCATTGAGGCTCGAGATCGACACCTGGCGCTGGTCCGGCGTGCCTTTTTATCTGCGGACGGGAAAGCGCTTGCCGCGGCGCGCAACGGAAATCGCCATCCAATTTCGGCGTTCTCCTTTCGTGCTGTTTCGAAAGACCAGGATCGCCGACCTGCAGACGAACCGGCTGGTCATTCACATTCAGCCCGACGAGGGAATTTCGCTGCGATTCGGTGCCAAGGTTCCAGGCCCGGTCATGCGACTTGGGCTTGTGAACATGGAGTTTGACTATGCGCGCGACTTCGGGCGGTCGCACAGCACGGGATACGAGCGGCTGTTGTACGACTGCATGATCGGCGACGCCACACTGTTCCAGCGCGCGGACATGGTCGAGGCGGGTTGGCGAGTCATTCAGCCGGTATTGGATGTATGGTCCGCCGTTCCGGCGGAACGCCTTCCGAATTACGCCGCGGGAAGCTGGGGTCCTGTGGAAGCGGCCGAACTGCTGGCGCGCGACGGTCGTTCGTGGCGGGTCATCGGAGAAGAGCATGCGTCGTCTGAGCCGAGCGCGGTTCCGGCGACGGTGGGGCGGGCGACCGCCGGGGTGCATTGAGACAATGACGAGCAATTTAGAAATCAAAATGTTGGCGGATGCCGATGCGATAGCGCAAACCGCCGCCACGGAGTTTTCGGAGGCAGCGCAGAAAGCCGTCCGGGAGAAAAATTCTTTCTCGGTCGCGCTCGCGGGAGGCTCTACACCGAAGGTGCTTTACGGACTGCTGGCAAGCAACCCGCTGCTTCAGGCGAAAGTTCCGTGGGACAAGATTCAATTCTTTTTCGGTGATGAACGGCACGTACCTCCGGATCATGCCGAGAGCAACTTTCGCATGGCCTCGGAAGCGATGTTTTCTAGAGCTCCGGTGCAGCCACGGCAGGTGCACCGCATTCACGGTGAGAACGCGAACGTCACAGACGCGGCGGAAGAATACGAAAAGGAGTTGCGGGCTGCGTTTCAGTTGAAGACGGGTGAGTTGCCGCGGTTCGATCTCGTGCTGCTCGGGATGGGTCCCGAAGGGCATACCGCTTCTCTCTTTCCGGGCACAAAGGCATTGAGCGAAGAACGGCGTCTGGTGGCCGCCAACTGGGTCGGCAAGTTGTACGCCGATCGCATCACGCTGACGCCTCCGGTCTTGAACAGCGCGGCGCGGGTCATATTTCTGGTACATGGTGCGGAGAAAGCGCCGGCCCTCAAAGCTGTGCTCGAAGGACCATACGAGCCGGACCAGCTTCCGGCACAGATCATTCATCCGGCCAATGGCAGCGTTTTGTGGCTGGTGGATCCTACGGCGGCGAGCATGCTTGCCCCGCAAGCGAAGCGTGCGGTTTAGGAGAAACTCATGGCAACAGGTGCGCGTACGACGATTGAGTCTTACTTGGGCGCGAAAGGGGAATCGCTTCTCGGCTTCCGTACCCCGAAGATTGCGAAGGAACGGCTCCATGTCCCCGGTCCCGATTTCATCGACCGCGTGTGGATGGGATCGGACCGCAACATCCGCGTCCTGACAAACCTGCAGCGGCTCTTCGACCACGGCCGGCTGGGCAAGTCGGGCTATCTGTCGATCTTGCCCGTGGACCAGGGGATCGAACACTCCGCCGGAGCGAGCTTCGCGAAAAATCCCGATTATTTCGACGGCGAAAACATCGTCAAGCTTGCGGTCGAGGGCGGCTGCAACGCAGTGGCCTCCACCTATGGCGTCCTGGGATCGGTTGCGCGCAAATACGCGCACAAGATTCCGTTCATCATGAAGATCAATCACAACGAACTGCTGACCTACCCCAACAAGTTCGATCAAGTGCTGTTTGCAACGGTCAAGGCGGCGTATGACATGGGCGCGGCGGCGGTGGGGGCAACGATCTATTTCGGGTCCGATCAGAGCGACCGGCAAATCGTGGAAATCAGCCAGGCGTTCGCGCATGCGCACGAACTTGGCATGGCCACGGTGCTGTGGTGCTACATGCGCAACAGCGCGTTCAAGAAGGACAAGGACTACCACCTCTCCGCGGACCTGACGGGCCAGGCAAATCACCTCGGCGTAACGATCGAGGCGGACATCATCAAGCAAAAACTTGCCGAAAATAACGGCGGTTATCAGGCGCTGAATATCGGTGATTCCAGCTACGGAAAATTTGACAAGCGCATTTACACGGACCTCGCCAGCGATCACCCGATCGATCTCTGCCGCTACCAGGTGGCGAACTGCTACATGGGCCGTGCGGGGCTCATCAACAGCGGCGGCGCTTCCGGCGCCAATGATTTCGAAGAGGCAGTGGCCACCGCCGTCATTAACAAGCGTGCGGGCGGCACGGGTCTTATCAGCGGCCGCAAGGCGTTTCAACGGCCGCTCGCGGAAGGAATTCAGCTGCTGAACGCGATTCAGGACGTGTATTTGAGTCCGGAAGTCACGGTCGCTTGACGATTTAAGAAGTCAGAACAGAAACGGGCGGGGTTCTTTTCCGCGAGAAATCGGACCGTAAGGAGGAGTGTTGCCAAATCGGCTGACGGGAAAGGTTGCCGTCGTAACGGGCGGCGATCAGGGAATTGGGCGAGCGATCGCGGAACGATTGGCGCGGGAAGGCGCTGACGTAGCGATCTGCTATCGCAAAAACAAAAAGGGCGCGGACGAAGTCGTGGACAGCATCAGCGCCACGAAGCGGCGCGCCGCCGCCTTTCAAGCGGACGTCGGGAACGTTTCCGACGGACAACGTTTCATCGAGCAGGCGGTCGCCGCCCTCGGCAAGATCGACATTCTCGTCAACAACGCGGGCCTCGAGAAGCGGGCGGACTTCTGGGATGTGACAGAAGAGGATTTCGACGCGGTCTTGAACGTCAACCTGAAAGGCATGTTTTTTGTAACGCAGGCGGTCGTGCGCCACCTGCGACAAGCGGGCCGCGGCGGAAAAGTCATCAACATCAGTTCGGTCCACGAAGAACTGCCCTTCCCGCATTTCGCCTCCTACTGCGCGAGCAAAGGAGGAATCAAGATGCTGACGCGAAACCTGGCGATCGAACTCGCCCCGAACGGGATCACGATCAACTCGATTGCGCCGGGAGCGATCGAAACCCCCATCAACACAAAACTCCTGAATGATCCGGTGAAGCTCAAGGAACTCCTCGGGAACATTCCTCTCGGAAGGCTCGGCAAACCGGAAGACGTCGCGGGACTCGCCAGCTTCCTGGCTTCGGCAGAGTCCGACTACGTTACGGGATCAACGTTCTTTGTCGACGGCGGTTTGTTGTGGAACTACCAGGAACAATAGTGATTCCGAGCAGTGCCAAGAAAGGGGTCAACATGGCATCAAGGAGTGGAAACTCAGAAAAGGCGATCCGGATGGTGATCGCCGATGTCGACGGAACGCTGGTTACGCAGGAAAAGATTCTTACCAAGCGCGCTGGCGAGGCGGTCTTGCATTTGCATGAAGCGGGAATCGAATTCAGCGTCACGAGCGGGCGGCCTCCGCGAGGAATGGCCATGCTGATCGATCCGCTGAAGCTCACTCAGCCTCTGGCGGCTTTCAATGGGGGCGTGTTGATCGAGCCCGATCTAACGACGGTCGTCGATCAGAAGTTCCTTCCGGCGGGAGTTCCGGAGAAAGTGATCGAGGCCATCGAAAATCACGGTCTCGACGTGTGGGTGTATACGGACACCGGATGGTACATCCGCGACGCGAAGGGACCGCACGTCGAGCGCGAGCAGTGGACGGTGAAATTTCCGCCGAGCGTGGTGAAGGCGTTTGCAGGTCTCCTCGGCCGTGTGGCGAAGATTGTCGGCGTCAGCGACGACCACGACCGCGTGGCGAAATGCGAAAAGGACGTTCAGCAAGCCGGCGGGACGCACATTTCCGCGGCTCGCTCGCAGCCCTACTACCTCGACGTGACGCATCCTCAGGCAAACAAGGGTGGAGTAGTGCTTGCGATGTCGAAACTGTTGAGCATTCCGGCGGGAGAGATCGCGACCATCGGAGACATGCCGAACGACGTTCTGATGTTCGAGAAGAGCGGCGTAAGCATCGCCATGGGCAATGCGAGCTCCGAAGTTCAGGCATCGGCTACCTACATCACTTCGACAAACGAAGAAGAAGGGTTTGCGAACGCGATCGAGAAGTTCGTATTGACCGGACGCTCCGCGAGAGCTTGAGAGCATGCGGAACCCTGACACGCTCCAGTCGAAGCACAGAAAAATGCGAAGTCTATTTGTTTTCAAGCGGATGCTGTGGATGGTCGCGCTGGTCGCTGCGGGGACTCGGCCCTCCGTGGCGCAGCAGCCTGAAGATTTGCAGAAGCAACTGGAGCAACTAAAGCAGCAGTACGACGCGACCACGCGCGCTCTTGAGCAACGAATCGCCGCCATGGAGCAGCAAATCCAAAAACAAAAAGAGGCCAACGAAAAAGCAAAGGAAGGGACCGTCTCTGCGGTCGAGCTGGCCGCCCAGCAGGCTGCTTTCGGACAGTCGGAGCAGGTCGGGGCAAAGTTTCAAGGCCAGCTGCCTTCAGAACCGACGTACGACCTGCTCAACGAGGCGGAATCAAAGATTTCAAAACTCGAGCAGCAGCTGGGCGGCTTCGAATTCCACGGATATTTCCGTTCAGGTTATGGCCTCAACGGCAAGGGCGGGGCGCAAGTCGCGTTTCAGGCTCCGGGAGCGGACGCGAAATACCGCCTGGGAAATGAAGCGGAAACATATGGAGAATTCATTTTCGTCAACAACTGGCTGAACCCTGAACACGATGGGGGCAAGGCGTGGCTGAAAACGGAAGTGATGATCGAAGCGAACACGGCGAACGCCGCAAGTTATGCGAACTTTCCCGGCAACACGGGGAATGACCAATTTCGTCTGAGGGAAGCGTTTGTGCGGGCCGGGAACATTCTGGAGAGCCAGCCCGACGCGAAGTTCTGGGCCGGCGAACGATTCTACCGCCGCCAGCATATTGAGATTGACGATTTCTATCCGTTGGACATGAGCGGTTACGGGGCCGGCATCGAAGATTGGAATCTCCGCATCGGCAAGATGTCCGTGGCGTATCTGGCGGGTGCGAGACCCGATATCGTGACGCAGAACGGGAACTACGCGAAAAGCAATATCGACGTCCGCTTCTACGACCTCAAAGGACCTTTTGGGCTGTGGGGTGCGTGGTTTGATGTCGCGGCGGCGAAGGGCGGAACTTCCCAGACAGGGGCGGTAATTCCCACGGCGAATGGTTACGCGTTTGGGCTGCGCCACCAGCGCCTCGAATGGCATGGAGGCTATCACACGTTTTCCATCCAGTATGGAAAGGGTGCGGCAAGCAATTTCAGCACCTCCATAGAGGACCCGAACCCGTTTCTGAAGAGTTCCGAGAGACTGCTGATCGCGGAACATTTGCTCCTTCAGCCCAACGAGCGATTTGCCATCATGCCGATATTCATCTTCCAAAGAAAGCGGGACGGGCAACCGGGACATGGGTTCAACGACTGGGCGTCGTTCGGGGTAAGACCGGAAGTGTTCTTTACCAAGTATCTTTCCTTGGCGTTCGAGGGCGGGTTTGACCATACCGAAGGTTTCGTAACTACGCAAAACGGCAACACGCAATTCGATGGCTGGCTGCGCAAATTCACGATCGCGCCGCAAATCGGGGCAGGCCGCAAGTTTTTCAGCCGGCCGGTGCTGCGTGCGTTCCTGACCTACGCGAATTGGTCGAACGGGTTCCGCGGTCTGGTCGGCGGAGTACCGTTCGAGGACAGAACCAGCGGGCTCACGTATGGAGTGCAAGCGGAAACATGGTGGTAGCCGGCGGTTTCCCGGAAATCGAGAGCGGGAAACGCGGGATGGACGGAAAGCTCATCGCGCTGTCGCACCGATAGTGATTGGGAAGATGAGGTGAGGAACCATGGCAACTCGAGAAGTCACTACCAGTTCGGAACCGGCGCAGGGAGGACCAGCCATTTCGGCGACCCAAAATTACACGCGCCCGCTGGCCATCGTCACCACGCTGTTCTTCATGTGGGGATTTCTGACCTGCCTGAACGACATTCTGGTGCCCCACTTGAAGTCAATTTTCGACCTAAGTTTTGCGCAAGTCATGCTGGTCCAGTTTGCGTTTTTTTCGGCCTACTTTTTGTTTTCCGTACCGTGGTCGAAGATCGTGAACAGGATCGGCTACCAGAGGACCATGGTGGTCGGCCTGCTAACCATGGCGGTTGGAGCGTTGCTGTTCGTGCCCGCCGCCTCCGCTGTCTCCTATCCGCTGTTCTTGACCGCGCTGTTGGTTCTCGCCGCGGGGATTACCGGTCTTCAGGTGTCGGCTAATCCGTACGTGGACTTGCTGGGTAAACCCGAAACGGCATCGAGTCGCCTGGATCTGACGCAGGCTTTCAACTCGCTCGGCACCACCATCGCCCCGAAAATCGGAGGGCTGCTGATCCTGAGCGCTGCGCCGTTGGCGGTCGAACAGTTACGGCAACTCGCGCCGCAGGCCCTGCACGCATACCGCGTGCAAGAAGCCGCCTCCGTCAAGATGCCATACACCGTGATCTGCATCGCGCTTGTGTTGTTGGCGGTTTTGATCGGTATGTTCAAGCTCCCCAAAATCGAAACTACGGCGCCTCGCCCCGGAGAGAAGGTCAACGATTCGATCTGGAAGTATCGCAATCTCCTCTTGGGCGCGCTTGGGATTTTCGCGTATGTAGGTGCGGAAGTTTCCATCGGAAGCTTTCTGGTGAACTATTTCGGTTTACCCGAGATTGCGGGCTTTTCCGCCAAGACCGCTGCAGGTTTTGTTTCGTTCTACTGGGGTGGCTCCATGATTGGACGCTTTCTTGGCGCACCACTCCTGCGGCGTATCAAGGCCGGATACCTCCTTGCGCTCTGCGCGCTCTTCGCCGCGGCACTGACCATCGTTTCCATGATCACAGGCGGGCATACGGCGATGTGGACCATTCTAGCGGTCGGGCTCTTCAACTCGATCATGTTCCCCACCATCTTCAGTCTGGGAGTGGCAGAACTGGGTCCGCTGACGGGAAGCGGATCCGGCGTACTGACCATGGCCATCGTGGGCGGTGCAATCCTTCCCGTGATACAGGGCGTCATCGCAGACCATGTCGGGCTCCACCACGCGTTTATTCTCCCCGTGATTTGCTATCTGTACATTTTGTTCTACGGATTGATTGGGTCGAAGCCGAACAGCGAGCGGTACGCGTAGACGGAAAGCATGTAGTATTTTTCGCACGTGAGCTGAGCTTCGATAATTGTGGTGGCGGCGGTGCGTGAAAATGGTGCGTGAAGATTTCGCGTGGAAGGACCGGCCGGTCCTGGTGCACTCTGTTCGGACGGCGGTGGCGGCGGTAGCCTCATGGTCGGTGGCGCGTTTATTCGGGTTGCCAGAAGCGTATTGGGCACCAATAACGACCCTGGTGATTGTGCAGTCGTCGTTCGGTGCGGCGCTCGCCGTTTCGTGGCAGCGTTTCGTGGGAACGGCGCTGGGTTCGCTAGTAGGCGCAATTGCGGCGACTTACTTCGGGCCGCACGTACTGGCATTGGGCGTTGGCGTGCTAATTTTAGGCTTGCTTTGCGCGGCGACGAAAGTCGACCGAAGCGCCTATCGATTTGGGGGGATTGCGCTGGCGATTGTGCTCTTGGTGCCACGGACGGGCTCCGCATGGAAAATCGCGCTTCATCGATTTGCGGAGGTCTCTATCGGAATTGCCGTGGCGTTATTCTTGACGCTGGTATGGCCGGAACGCGAATCCCAGTAAACACGATGAATTGCTATCTGCGCGCGCACGCAAGGAGCTGCCTGGCAGATCGACAGCGCTGAAACTCCAGATTTCTCGCTAGGTAGAACGTTCGATTACCCTCTGCTCGCCCGAAATCAGAGCAAGGTTGGCCATGTTCAGAAAAAGGCCATGTTCCACAACTCCAACGATCGAGTCGATCTTGGTCGCGATACTGTCCGGGTCTTCGATAAGAATGCCGGAACAGTCGAGAATTAGATTCCCTTCGTCTGTGGCATAGCGTGTTCCGTCCCGTTTCACTCGAATAGTTGGTGTGAAGCCGAGCTCTCGAAGTGAGTCACTGACTAATGGAGCGGCCATCGGAATCACTTCAACTGGCAAGGGAAAGCGTCCAAGCTTCTCCACTTGTTTCGACTCGTCGGCAACGATAATGAACCGCTTCGATGCGCTGGCGACAATCTTTTCGCGTAGAAGTTTGCCGCCGCCTCCCTTGATTAGTGCGAGCTTGGGTGCGATTTCGTCCGCTCCGTCGATAGTCAGGTCGAGGCTTCGGCACTCTTCAAAATTGACGAATGGTATTCCATAGCTTCGCCCCAGGCGTTCGCTATCCTCTGAACTTGCTATAGCGCGAATATCCAAGCCTCGGTCACGCACTTCTTCGCCAAGAAGCTTGATCCAAAGCGTCGCAGTTGACCCAGAGCCCAGCCCCACCGTCATTCCGGGTTTGACTAGCTGCAGTGCGCGTTGAGCAGCGCGCAGCTTCAGGCGTGCTTGGTGGGGATCATTGCCATCCGTCGCCATCGATATTTCCGCCTTTCTCAGTCTCACTTCGATCGTCGCCAAGACGATTTTCAACTCTTCCAGAGATTCATATATTGTTGAAGCCCCCTCCCAATTCTGGTGAATTCCTTCCGGCAGAGTTTGGATGGCGATCGGAGCAGATCTCAAGATTTAGGACCATCTGAAGCAGCGGCTCCCGCGACCACAGACGAGAGGTCTCGAACAGGTCACTCTGTGGCCTTGAGGGCGGATCTCAGGAGTTGCCTGGCAGTTTCCCGCGGAGTGTCGTGCTCGAACACAGCGCTGCCGGCGACAAGGATTTGAGCACCTGCCCGCACCACGTCCGCCACCGTGTCCTGGTGAATTCCGCCGTCGACTTCAATGCGAAAGTCTAGCCGGCGCGACTCTCGGAGCCGTGAAAGCGTCTCGATTTTTTTCAGCGAAGAGGGGATGAACGTTTGGCCGCCAAATCCAGGATTCACGCTCATGACCAGAACATGATGAACCAGGGGAAGGACTTCGTCGAGGAAGTGGACCGGTGTGGCAGGGTTGATGACCACGCCGGGTTTGCAGCCATGTGACGCAATGAGACGGAGGGTACGATCGAGATGGACGCAAACTTCTTGGTGGACGGAAATCCAATCGGCGCCGGCCTCGGCGAACGCAGGGATGAATTCGTCCGGTCGTTCAATCATGAGATGACAATCGAGCGGGACGTTCACGGCCTTGCGAAGGGAAGCCACGACCGGCGGCCCGATCGTGATGTTCGGGACGAAGTGACCATCCATCACGTCCACGTGAAGAACGGTCGCTCCTCCCTCGATGACGGCCTGTGCTTGTGCGCCGAGCCGAGCGAAGTCGGCGGAAAGAATGGAGGGAGCGAGCTCGACCAAGGGGATATTCAGCTTGCGGCCCGGGCATGATCTGCTTCTGCATGCCCCAGTTTTTGGATCAAGAGGTTGCTGATCTTTTCAGCCCGGAGGTAACCCACGGGGCGGGTATCGTCCTTGCTCTGGACGACGGGCAGCCAAGTGCTGCCGTGATCAACCATCATGGTGGATGCCAAGAGCGTCGAATCCCCGAGAGCTACATACACGGGGTCTCCCGGCAGAAGTTCATCTAGCTGGCGCAGGGCGGCATTTCCTCGCGTTTCCGCGGGAGAAAGAGCAATGCGAGCGACAATATAATACAGGTCGTGTCGGTCGAGTGTTCCCCATAGATGTTGCTTCTCATCAAGGATCAGGAGCTGGCCCGTAGGGCTTTCATTAAGGGCCTTGATCGCTTCCGCCAGCGTCGCGTCTTTCCGGAGGAGTTCGGAGGGAAGCGGGTCGAGCAAGGCCGCGAGGGGCTCAACCTCCAGAAGCGATTTGGTTCCGGGCAGTCGACGCCACAAATCACCCGAGCGGCGGGAGACTGTCTTGGCCAGGAGTTCGCGGAACGGGGCGAACGTGCCGGCGATTTGAGAGAAGAGAGCGCTGCCGACTTG
>Ga0137418_10001320_pt1 | contig 22800 bp, 19 predicted proteins | sample CZODoug3_1_2_16f_FD_122242 | JGI IMG/M metagenome (GOLD analysis project Ga0137418, IMG submission 122242) | Vadose zone soil fungal communities from Angelo Coast Range Reserve, California, USA - CZODoug3_1_2_16fungal (Hybrid Assembly) | ecosystem: Environmental > Terrestrial > Soil > Vadose...
AGCCTGGCGCCTTGACGGCGCAGACATGCAGCGTGCCGCGCAGCTTGTTCACGACCAGCGTAGCCAGCGCTTCACCTTCGACATCCTCCGCGATGATGAGCAACGGCTTGCCGGCCTTGGCAATCTGTTCCAGCAGAGGGAGAAGATCCTTCATCGAGCTGATCTTCTTTTCGTGGATCAGAATGTAGCCGTTTTCAATGACGGCTTCCATCCGCTCGGGATCGGTAACCATGTAGGGAGACAGATAGCCACGGTCGAACTGCATGCCCTCGACCACGTCCAACTGCGTTTCCATCGTCTTGGCTTCTTCAACGGTAATGACTCCGTCCTTGCCGACCTTCTTCATGGCTTCTGCAATGATGCGGCCAATCGTCTCGTCGTTGTTGGCGGAAATCGTTCCCACCTGGCCAATCATGTCGCCGGTGACGGGCTTGGAGAACCGATCCAGTTCGCCCTTGCCGCGTTCGCCGGTCTTTTTGTCGGCTTCGCCGCAAATGGTGTTGACGGCCTTCTCGATGCCGCGCTTGAGCGCCATCGGGTTCGCTCCGGCAGCCACGGTCTTCACGCCTTCGCGGAAAATCGCCTGTGCCAGAACGGTGGCCGAGGTGGTGCCGTCGCCGGCGACATCGGAAGTCTTCGAAGCGACTTCGCGAACCATCTGTGCGCCCATGTTTTCGAGCGGATCCCTGAGCTCGATCTCTTTGGCCACAGTGACGCCGTCCTTGGTAATGGTGGGCGAACCGAATTTCTTTTCAATAACGACGTTGCGGCCCTTCGGACCGAGCGTCACTTTCACGGCGTCGGCCAGCAAGTTGACGCCGCGAAGAATCGCCTGACGCGACTCCTCGCCATGAACAATGTGTTTTGCCATAATGCTTTTCTCCTAAAAGGTGATAAGTCAGTTTTCGAACTGAGTTTGTGATTTCACGAAGCTCGGCCGGCCAAGACTACTTGCGGCTGCCAGCGTGCTCTTTGGTTTCCTTGGTTTCCTTGCGGGTGCTTGAACCTTCCAGGATGCCGAGAACTTCTTCCTCGCGCATGATGATCAGGTCTTCGCCATCAATCTTGATTTCCGTGCCGGCGTACTTGCCGAACAGGACGCGGTCTCCGGCCTTGACTTGCAGCGGGAAGACCTTGCCTTCGTCGTTCGATTTACCAGGTCCAGCGGCGATGATTTCGCCCTCTTGCGGTTTGTCTTTCGCGGTATCGGGAATGATGATGCCGCCACGGGTGGTTTCAGCCTCTTCCACGCGACGGATCACGATGCGATCATGTAGCGGGTTAAATTTTGTAGCCATGGGTGTTGGACTCCTTTCGAGCAGTATTGATATTGGGCAACGAGGCCCAAATGCTTGTAAATCTATGAGTTACGTGTGGGTGTTAGCACTAAGTGCTTACGAGTGCTAATTCTAAGATGTGAGTGGTTTTCTGTCAAGGCTGCGTAGTACATCGGAATTAGCTACGAATCTAGCAATTCGGAATCGTGTTTCTGGAAAACGGCCCGCAGCAGGGGCGCAGTTCGGTCCGGCATGGCGTGGATTTCCTGGATTAGGCGGTAGATATTCGAGGTCATGACGAGGAGGTATCGAACGCGTCCCGGCCCGGGATTCCAGTAAGTGTGAGGCGTGCCCTTCGGGACGAGGACGCCAGAGCCGGCGTGCGCTTCCACGACCTCCGACCCTAGCTGAACCCGCAGACTGCCCTCGAGGACATACCAAGCCTCGTCATCGCCGTGGTGCAGATGCCGCGGGGCAATCAGGCGCGGCGGTCCGACAGGGCCGCCCGGATCTTGCCACTCCGCAATCACAAAATCATCGTTGATCGAACCAAGGGTGTGTCCAGCCAGAAGCGGAGCAAGGTTCGGCAAATTCATGATTTGGCTCGGGGTTCCAATCTAGTGCGAGGGTGTGAGATTTGCAAACCCCGATCCTCGCGTGAAGCCTGAGTTCCGAAGCCTGAGTTCCGAACCCTGCGTTCCTGGGAGTGATCGAGCGTCGTCTCCGAAGAAAATGCCATATTATTATCAGACTGGCAGTGCGAACGAAGTTCGAGGAAACGAGGCTTCATGAAGGTCGCGTCACAGTGGATGGCCATACTGGTCCTGTTATGCGGTTGGACCTCGGCCGAGCAGCTCTCCGTGCTGAATTTCGTGATCCTCAAGGACTACAACGGCAAACCCATCCGCAACGCCAGCGTCATCATGCACCCAGTCAGGGGCAACGGCAAACAGGCCAAGACGGGCCTTGAGTTGAAGACTGACGCCGAAGGCAAGACCTCCTTCGATGGCGTCCCCTTCGGTAAATTGCGCATCCAGATCATCGCCCAAGGCTACCAGACCTTCGGCGACGACTACTCGATCGATAAGCCGGCGATGGAAATCGTTGTAAAGATGAAGCGTCCCGGCGAACAGTATTCCATCTACAAAGACCATCCGCGAGAAAACAAGGAAGACAAGAAGCCGGAAGAGAATAAGCCCGAAGAGAAAAAGAACCGCTGAAGTCAGCGTCATGACCCAACTCAGCGAAGGCGAGCCCGCTTTGAGGCGAGAGTGCAACGTCTCGTCGCCTAGAAAACATCGCAGTATTTTTCAGCCTGGGGGCCACATGAAGCAGTCAATCCTGCTTGGCATTTTGCTCGCACTCTCCCTTCCGGATGCAAACGCGCGAGCGCAAGTCACCACCTCGCAGTACGACGTCGCGCGCACCGGCGCCACGCTCCACGAGACCACTTTGACCCCGCAAAACGTCAACCCTCAACAATTTGGCAAGCTGGGGGCGTTTAAGGTCGATGGCGTCGTATACGCGCAGCCCTTGTTCGTGCCGGGAGTGGAGATCCCAGGTAAAGGGAAGCATGATGTGCTTTTCGTCGCCACCGAACACGACAGCGTATATGCCTTCGATACCGGGCGGCCCAACGACCCTCCCCTCTGGCAGACGAATTTCCTCGATGACAAGCGCGATGTGACCACCTTGTCTTCGCGTGATGTCAGTTGCCCCTTCATCGAGCCCGAGGTCGGCATCACTTCCACGCCCGTGATCGACATGAAATCCGGTACTCTCTATGTGCTCGCCCGGACGATGATTCGACACACGCTCGGCAGCAACGAATACTTTCAGCATCTGCACGCACTGGCGATCACGACCGGCGTGGAGAAATTCGGCGGCCCGAAACTCATCACGGGATCCGCGCCGGGCAAAGGTGACGACAGTTCCAACGGCCAGATCGCATTCAACCCCCTGCGGGAGAATCCGCGCGCCGCACTTCTGCTGACCCAGGGCAATTTGTTTCTCATGTGGGCATCGTCGTGCGATCGCGGTCCCTATCACGGCTGGGTCATGGCCTACGATCCGGCCACGCTGGCGCAAAAGGCCATTTTGAACGTCACTCCCGACGGCAATGAAGGGGGCATTTGGGAGAGCGACACCGGCCCGGCGGCGGACGCGGACGGGAATGTTTACGTGCCCACCGGCAACGGAACATTCAACCTTTCCACTGGAGGCAAGGACTACGGGGATTCCGTGCTCAAGCTGGGGCTGCAAGGCTCTTCCCTCGAGATCCTCGATTACTTCACCCCCCGCGATCAAGAGCACATGGCCGATACCGATATGGACCTGGGCTCGGCTGGTCCTGTGCTGCTGCCCGACCAGCCGGGACCGCATCGCCACCTGTTGTTGCAGCCGTCGAAGGACAAACGGATCTTTGTCCTCGACCGGGACGCCCTGGGAAAGTTTCATCGCAACAGCGACGCCATTGTGCAAACCCAGCCGGTGAGCGGCGGCGGTTACGGATCGATGGCATATTGGAGCGGGCACGCGTACTTTGCCGGCGAGAATGACGCTTTGCGAGAGTATGCCATCACCAGCGGCGAGTTGAAGCCGGGCGCCGCCTCACGCATGAAGTTTGATGGCGGTGCGACACCGTCGATTTCCGCCAACGGGAACAAAGACGCGGTCGTGTGGGTAGCCTCGAAAAAGGACGGAAGAGGTCGCATCCGGCAGGCCGTGCTCTACGCTTTCGACGCAACCACGATCGGTCAACCCATCTACAGTTCGGAAACCAACGCCGATCGCGATGAAGCGGGAATGGCGGCGCGGTTTGTGATTCCCATGGTTGTCAACGGACGCGTGTACCTGGGCACGCGAAGCGAAGTGGATGTGTATGGGTTGCTGAAATAGTGCAGCGAAAGCGACGATCCAACGATCCCGAGCGGAGGCAAAGTGCAGTGTCCTCGAGAGCGACGTGTCCTCCGAATTTACACCGCCAGACTATCCCGGAGGAACAGAGGGCCGCGCGGTTTGCCTTCCGCAGCAGCCTTCAGTCGGAACATGAGTTCGCCCCAAACGGTGTTGCAAGATACGAAATAGTCGGTGTCGGCTTGCCACCCAGCGTGCCTGAAGCGGACCAGCGTTCCAGAACCAGCCGTCTCTAGATGGAAAATAAGGTGCGTGTTCCGCCCCATTCCGCTCCGGTTTCGCACAAAAACTCAGCCGCGACAGGCGCACGGCTGCTCTTGCTCCTCCGCCGGTAGACGGTTGTGCGGTTGAAAAATCCAAGCTCGATGCTACCTGCGGGTTCGGTAATATCAGCCGCCCACCATTGGCGAAAGCCTTGCGCGCTCGCAACCAGCGGATAAACTTCCTGGGTTGACGCAGAAATCTGCAACGAATGTCGAAGATCCGCCATGGCAAGAACTCCTTAGATTCAGCCTCTCAGCGAAACCAAACTACCTTCCTCCCGGTGCTGCGATCGCGCCGATTTGCTGAAGAAGCTGCAACACGCTGAGTTCCACCCAATGTTCAGCAATTTTGCCATCTGCAAAATATCTGCTGCGCTTGTCAACGAGGCCGGCTATGTTTTCACTCTCGGTCGGGAAGGGGATCGCGAGAGGGAAATTCTTGAGAAAACAAGAGATTGTCTTCGGATCGGTTATGATCTCGACGACGGCCCAGCCGCCGACGAAAACTCCCTCGGACGAAAGGTAGCACGATGCACTACTTGCTGAAAACAGAACCAACCGTCTACTCCTTCGCGAATCTGCAACGTGATAAAACCACGATCTGGGACGGAGTGACGAATCCGACAGCGGTGAAGCATTTGCGCGAGATGAAGCCCGGATCGAATCTGCTGATCTACCACACCGGTGACGAGAAGGCCGCCGTGGGGACGGCGAAAGTCGTTTCGGTCGACGCCAGCGACCCGAAAACGCCGCTGGTGAAGATTCAGGCAGGTGCACCGCTGAAGAAGGCGGTGACGCTCGCCGACGTCAAAGCGCACAAGCTATTCGCCGATTCGCCGCTCGTGCGGCAGGGTCGCTTGTCGGTCGTTCCGCTGTCGGCGGAGCAGTGGAAGTGGATCACGAAAGAGTGAAACGCCGAGATCTCCGCCAAGCGTTTCCTAGACTACGCGATTTCTGAGTTCCCGACGCAGAATCTTGCCCGAGGGCGTTCTCGGCACGGCATCGACGAAGTGCACTTCGCGGGGCTGCTTGTAGGAAGTGAGCCGCTCGGCGACAAAGCCGCAGAGTTCCTTCTCGAGCGCCGGGGATGCGGTGGATCCTTCGCGCAGCACCACAAACGCGCACGGAATCTCTCCCGCGTCATCGTTCGGGCGTGCGATGACGCCGCAATCGCGCACGCCGGGATGCTCCATCAAAACCGCTTCCACTTCCGCAGGCGCAACGGGAAAACCCTTGTACTTAATCATTTCTTTGCGGCGGTCGAGCACGTGAAAGTAACCGGCGGAATCGCGGCGAACCACATCGCCGGACCAGTACCAGCCGTCGCGCAGCACGCCGGCAGTGGCCTGCGGTTCTTTCCAGTATCCGAGCATGAATTGCGGGCCGCGCATGACCAGCTCGCCCGGGGCGTTGTCTCCTGCCTCAGCCCCGTCGTCGCTGAGGACGCGGCACTCGGTCTCAGCGAGGGGGTGGCCGATGGACTCGGGGCGGTTGCGTTCTGGTTCAAGAAACCCCAAATGCGTGACCGGGGAGGCTTCGGTCATACCATAGCCCTGGTTGACGATAATTCCGGTAGCGGCAGAGAAACGGCGAGCCACATCGGGCGGCAATGGCGCAGCGCCAGACTTGACCCAATGAATGCGATGATCGCGCGGGAACTCGCCCTTTTCCGCGGCCTGCGCCAGCATGTTCAACGCGGGCGGAACCACAAGGCCGGTCGTGAATCCTTCTTCCAGCGCGAGAGCACCGATTTGTTGCGCGTTGAATCGCGGCATCAACACGAGCGTACCGCCTGCGATCAGAATGGTGTTCAGCGCCACGTTCAGGCCATAGATGTGATAGAGGGGAAGGAAGCAGAACATCACGTCGTCGGACGTGAAGCCTCCGGCATCTGGGGCCAGCACTTGATAAACATTCGCCAGAAGATTGGTGTGCGAAAGCATGACACCTTTCGGCAACCCTGTGGTTCCGCTGGAGTAGGGAAGCGCCGCGAGCTTCACATCGGCAGCCTGCGCAGGCGCGGGAAGAACCGATGCTGCTCGCTTCAGCAACACGGCGAAGTCTTCCGTTCCTGCGGCCGTTGCGCGTGTTGTAAATGCCCGCCGCAAAGCAGGGAGCCCGCCGAGGTTGACCCCTTGAATCATGGGCGCATCGGTGACCAAGAGGGCCGCCCCGGAGTTCTCTAATTGAAACCTGATCTCCCGCTCGCGATACATCGGGTTCATCGGCGTCGGAATGCCGCCCGCCAAAGTTGTCGCGTGATAGAGGACAGCGAACTCCCACGAGTTCGGCAGACAGACGGCGACGATCTCTCCCGGACGCAAACCCGCCACGACCAGACCGCGCGCCAGCCGCTCTACCGTTTCGCCGTACTCGGCATAGGTGAAACGGCGGCCCGAGGAGGCGTCGACCAGAGCGGTCTTGTCCGGGAAACGGCGGCACGTAGCCAGTACGGCGTCGTGCAGGAAGACATTTTTCGGGTCGATCGTGAGGTGCGAATTCCGCATTTTACGTCGAGTCAGCAGGCAAAAATCGCAAGGAAAGCTTTGGGCCACCGCCACTAGCGCGCGGCCAACGCTCCCACCCCGGCTTGAACCCCGAATTGAACGACCGACTGGAAGATCTTAAAGCCATCGTCGCAGCCCAAAATCGCCTCGGCTGACCGCTCCGGATGCGGCATCATGCCCACCACATTGCGGCCTTCGTTGCAAATGCCGGCAATGTTGTCGAGGGATCCGTTCGGATTGGCCTCGGGAGTGATCTGGCCATCGGGTGTGGCGTAGCGAAAGATGATGCGATGAGCGCGCTTCAGATCGGCCAGCGTGGCGTCGTCGCAATAGTAATTGCCTTCCATGTGCCCGATAGGAATGGTGAGCACTTCGCCCTGCCTGCAAGCGCCGGTGAACGGCGTATCGATCTCGTCGACGCGCACATCAACGCTCTTGCACACGTATTTCAAACCCGCGTTGCGCATCAGCGCACCCGGGAGCAGCCCCGCTTCGGCCAGAATCTGGAAGCCATTGCAAATGCCCAGGACGAGTCCGCCGGACGCGGCAAACTTCTTCACCGAATCCATCACCGGCGAAAACCTGGCAATCGCACCCGTGCGCAGATAGTCGCCATAAGCGAAACCTCCGGGCACGATGATGGCATCCGAGTTCTCGAGGTCGTGCGAGTCATGCCAGAGGAAAGTTACCGGCTGTTTGGCCACGGTTTGGATCGTCCAGTATGCGTCGTGGTCGCAGTTGGAGCCCGGGAAGACGAGAACGCCAAATTTCATCGGTGCTCTTCTCGATCAGCGCCTGCGCGTCCAGCAGCGCTTGCGCACGTGAGTTCAAAGTGGAAAGACAAGAAAAGTCTAGCACGCCGCCGCGGACGCGAACGCCGGATTCCCTGCTGTGGCACTATAGCCAGAGATGGCCATCGGGCAAAACGTCGGATCGCACCTGAAGATCGCTGGCGGAGCCGTATGGGACTGGCTGGTAGCGCAGTTCCTGGACTCCGTCGCTGTGGGCGCGATGTGGTTTGTGGGACTGCTGCTCGTGAAAATGTCTTGGCCCCTGGCGCTCCTGTGGGCCCTGGTCGGGGCTGTTTGCCAGTTCATTCCGCATCTGGGGCCGGTGTTGGGTCTAATCGGTCCAGCGATCACAGCAGCTGCGAAAGTTACATCGCACTGGGAACACGCAGAACAACTTCTCTATGTGCTGATTCTCTATGTCGTGATCACGATTGTCGACGGCCTGATTCTTCAGCCCTATTTCATGCGTCGCCAGACCAGAGTTCCGATGTGGGCATCCATCTTGACTCCGATTGTTCTCGGTTTCATCGTGCCGCTATGGGGTGTGCTGCTGGCACCGCCGGTGCTCGCGATTATCTACGCCTACAAAGCACGGCGGGACAAGAATACGATTCCCATGCCGCCCCGAAATCTCAGCTGTTGATCTGCCTTGACTCGCGGAATCGCACTCGAACCTATCTCCTAAATGGATGGCGCCCGATCTGGACTCGCTCTCGCACATACTTTCCGAATGGGGCGCGATGGAGAGCAACTACCTTTTTCGCGGTCGGCTTGACCTAGCCTCGATCTCGATCACTGCGAGGCAGCCCCAGAGATACCGAATCACGTCCAGTTGCGGGCACCTGCGGGATTTCGGCTGCAGTCGGCAAAATGAAATGAAACGTTGCACCTCCTCCATCGTTGGCGGTCGCCCACAACCGGCCACCGTGCGACTCCACAATGGAACGGCTGATGGATAATCCCATGCCGCTGCCTTGAGGCTTGGTAGTAAAGAATGCAGAAAAGATCTGGTCCATCTTCTCCGCTGGCAGACCGACGCCGGTGTCGCTGACCGAGAACTGGAGTTGACCGTCCTGTAGCTGCGACTTCACCGTAAGCTCTCCGCCCGAGTACTTCATGGCTTCGATGGCGTTGAGTATCAGGTTCATGAACACCTGCTGCAACTGCACCCGATCCGCCATGATTTTGGGCAGTTCCGCGGCAAGTTCGGTGCGCATGGCAGCCGAGTATCGATCGGCCTCACACTTCAGCAGCGTGAGTATTTCCTCGATAATTCCGTTCACGTCGACCAATTCACGCTGTGGGGGATACTTCTTGTAGAACGAACGGATACGGTCGATGATTTCAGCCGCACGATTCCCGTACTTATCGCTTCGGTCTGCTGCCGCACGGGCCCGATCCAGGTCGGGCGGTTCGTGTGCGAGCCATTCAACGCAGCTGTTGGCGCTGGTGATAGCGGCCGCGAGGGGCTGCTTGATTTCGTGCGCCAGCGACGCCGCCATTTCCCCCAACGTGCTTACACGATTAGTGTGCGCCAGGTCGGCCTCCAGTTGTCGCAGCTTGTCGCGCGCCTCTTCGGCACGCTTGCGCTCGGTGACATCGACCATTGTGCCGAGCACTTGAACAAGCTCTTCAGTCGCACTCAAAACTGGATGGCCGATGCCATGAATGTGTTTGACGGTTCCATCGGGCTTCACGATTCTGGACTCTACGTCGCAATCTACTTTATTGAGGAATGTCCTTTCATTCGCCATCTTCAGCTTTTCGCGGTCTTCCGGGTGTATTCGCTGCAGCCATTGGTCGAACATTGGCAGGCCTTGTTGTGGATCAAAGCCGAAAAGTCGGAACATTTCGTCGGATCGTCAGGCCTAGCGGTGTGAACCATTGCGAGCATCGAATCGACAAGGAACTGAACATTCAAGGACTCGGATTCCTGTCCTGGGGAGGCCATGGCGGGTATCATACACCCTCTAAGAACGTGCAAAGCGCGCGGCAAGCGCGGTTTCGCCAGCGCCTGGCACAGGGTCTGCAGACCCTCTTCTCTTACGCTTGGGCGTACGGTCGCCGATAACGCCTACGACTCGGACCGCCTCGATGCAGAGCTGAGATTCTACGGCACTGAGCTCATCGTCCCACATCGTCGGATCGTAAGAACCCGACCCAGGATAGACGTCGGCTGAAGCGATACCAGCGGCGCCGGAAATCGAGAGGCTCTTTGCCTGGCTGCAGAACTCCGACGCCTGGTCGTGCGATAAGAACGTCACGCCGAGAACTTTCTTGGGATGCTCCATCGAGCGTCGTCTCTGATCTTGCTCAGGCATGCATGAGATGAGTTCTAGTTTCCAACAACTAACAGATGCCCGTCATTCTGCGTATAAATCCGTCCGTCTGCCCCGATCGATAGCGGAGTGTAGGCCGCGCCGATGGCCAGCTTCAGGAACTTCTGCTGTTGCGGAGTGGTAAAGACTCCGGTATTTCCCTGTGCCAGCGAATAGATGTTTCCGTCTTCGCTGTTGACGTATACAACTCCGGCGGAGTCGACGGCGGGGGCATTAATGCACCACTCGTAGCCGTCGGGGTGGCCGGCATCGATGGTCGTGTTCTGGAATTGCCACTCCACGTTGAGCTTCGCATCCAGCTGCGTGATGTAGTAGGGGCCGGGCGGCAGGGCTTGGCAGATCGGGTCTCCCTGATTGCAGTAAAGGCCGCCGGCATCGTAGTGGTTGTCTTTGATGATGATGGAATATGTGCCTCCATGCGAATACACCGAAGGCGTAGAATCCCAGCCAAAGTCGAAGGCGCCTAGAAAATTGCCCGCCGAGTCGAACTTGAACATATGTCCGCGCGCGCCGTTGTAGCTGGTGATAGCGCCGAATAGAACGCTGCCGTCGGGTAACACGGTTGGTGACGATGACGCCTGGTCGATCACCGCTCCAGAACCCAAGCCGTTCGTTGTGGGATCGACGCCGGGTGTGGTTCCGGGACGGCAGGTGTTGGGCGTTGTGGTATTGGTGGCGATGGGGACAAGGACGCCGCAGCCGTCATTCAGGCGGTGCTGCAAGGAGGCCTGCCATTTCGGGGTGAGGTCGGGATTGACAGCGACAAGGTACCCAGCGCGCGAGTCCAAGTGAGCACGGCTGACGGTGTAAATGGTGCCGTCTGCAGCAATAGCCGGGCCCACGTTCACACCGGGGCGTTGCGAGCCGCAGAGCTGGGTGGTCGGAACAGCGGTCGGAGTTGGCGGCCATGGCAGCGCCTCGCTGGAGAAGCGGCCGGGGCACGTGGTTGCCGAGGCCGTAGGCGCTCCGGGTACCAACGATGCGTAGGTCACCACCGAGGCCGTCCCGGACGCAGTTACCTTGACCAGCCAGGCGCCCGCAACATCCGCGCCGAACCATGGATCGGCTGTGGCGGGATCGACCAGCGCGATCACGTTGTAGAAGATATTTCCGTCGGCGTCGGCGGTAAGCGGGCTGGCTACAAATGTGTTCTTGGAGTCAACGACGAGAGCGCTGAACGGGTTAATCTGCGCCAAAGACTTTCCCGTCGTCTTGTCGATCTTCCACAGCGTCCCGCCCGCGCCCGGAGCGTAAATCGCATGGTTGGCGAGCACCGGATGAAAAACAGGTTCCCATCCCCCGAGACCCTGCCCGTTCGGCTCCGGTTTCCAGTCGGATGGAAATTGCCAGATCTGGACTGGTTTGCCACTCTGCCAGTTGTAGCGCGCAACGTTCCAGATCATTTGGTTCCAGGTGTTCGGGCCGCAGGCGGCCCCATTGCCCCATTGTCCCGGCGGACTGCACGAGACGTAGGTCCCGGTTTTCATCTCGATGTAGAAGTCATTGCCATCGATCAGTGTCGAAGGATAGTGGGCGACGAGGTCGCCGCCGAACTCGGCTTGTTCCTTAACTGCGAAGGGGTCGTAGACAATGTCGGCCAGCTGCGTGTTCAGCGCTTGCGCGGCGACCGGAACCTCGCCACCGTGCTGAGGAGAAAATCCCCATTGCGACCAGAAGGGCGTGTTCGACGCCGGAGGCGGTGGCGGAGGAGGGGGCGGTGTGCCGCCTCCCGAGCTGGAACTGCCGCAACCAGCGAGCGTGAGGGCTGCGAACAGTAGAATGACGCCGGAGGCGAAGCGGGGTGTGTCGACGCGAATCGAAGACATCGGACTGAGACTCCTAACTCAGGTGGAAGCACCGGTGCGGGTGACAAGATCGTACACCGAGGCGAGAGCTTGCCTGGGCCGAAAGGGCCGCGAGGGAACACGATTCGGCAGGGCGGCTGCGTGGTATACTTTTCGAGGCCTAAATAGCTGCAATCAGACTGTTTGTCTCTATTTCCGCGGGACTGTCGTGTGACGATTCCAGCGGCGAAGCGCAAATTCCGAGAGCAAGAGGTACTGTCATGTCCGGCCATTCGAAGTGGGCCACAATTAAGCACAAAAAGGGCGCGCTGGATGCCAAGCGCGGCAAGATTTTCACGCGTCTGATCAAAGAAATTACCATGTCGGCTAAGGCGGGCGGCGGCGATCCGGATGGAAATCCGCGTCTGCGCACCGCTATCGCGGCAGCCAAGGCCGAGAATATGCCGGCCGATAACATCAAGCGCGCTACCCAGCGCGGCACCGGCGAACTGCCGGGTGTGAACTACGAAGAATTTACGCTGGAGGGCTACGGTCCTGGTGGCGTCGCAGTGCTGGTCGAAATCAGTTCCGACAACCGCAACCGTACCGTCAGCGAAATCCGGCACGTGTTTGGCAAGAACGGCGGCAACATGGCAGACGCAGGGGCGGTGTCGTACATGTTCAAGAAGAAGGGCGATATCCTGATCGCGAAATCTGCGGCGAAGGAAGACGATTTGATGGGGCTGGTGCTTGATGCGGGCGCGGATGATTTGGTCGACGATGGGGAGAATTGGGAGGTGCTGACCGCACCCTCGGCATATGAAAAAGTATTGGAAGCGGTGAAGAAAGCTGGGATCGAGCCCGTGTCGGCGAGCGTGACGATGATTCCGGATCTGTTTGTCAAGCTGGAGGGCGCGCACGCGGCGGCGATGATCCGGCTGATGGAAGCCATGGAAGATCACGACGACGTGCAAAATGTGCACTCGAACTTTGACATCGATCAGAAGTTGTTGGAGGAAGTGGCGGGGTAGGTCGGCGAGATCGTCTGCATCGCGAGGGCCGTCTTTCGACGGCCCTTTGTTTTACGAAAGTGCACCGATCATCTCATGATAGTGTCAACGGTCATTCGAAACAGCCAGTGCCAGGGGAAGATTTCATGAAGTGATCATCGCGTGTTCTCATGGTTGCCATTTTTTGTTCTGAGCGTGCTGCCCGTCTCCGCCATCGCTCAGGCGAAAACAGAAGGGCGATTCCGCGGAGCTGACGGCGCAGGAACTGGAGCAAAAAAGCCTGCGGTCCCAGGGATCAACAGGTCAAGTTCTCTGTCGGCCACGGGTACAACAAGATCACTTTGAATGACTGAAGACGAAGGAATAGCTAGGGTGGCGACCGCCCATCCGAGCACCTGGCGGATTCAGGAATGATTCAGTAATAACGAGGACCCCGGAGCTTTGATGAAGACTCTTTTGCTCATGGCTGTTCTAGCGAGTTGCGTGGTGACCGGTGCTTGGGCGCAGGGCGTTGAGCCCGACGATGGCCCGCGAGCAGGCGGGCATGAGGTCCAGGCGTGGACCGGCGGCGGTCCCAGCGTGGCGGGGGGCACACGGGATACATCGGCGTGGAATCTGGGGCTGCGTTACGGCTGGGTGCTGACCAATCCGTTTCTACCGGGGCCGCTCAAGGGGCGGTTTGAATACGCGGTGGATGCGGTTCCGGCGTTTGTGATTTTTCAGCCCAGGAATACCGTCTACGGGGCCGGAATTAATCCGCTGAATTTGAAGTGGAATTTTTCGAGCTTCCGGCGCGTGGTGCCCTATCTGGAGCTCAGCGGCGGAGTTTTGTTCACGAACCAGGAGACGCCGCCGGGGACGTCGAAGATTAACTTCACGCCCGGCGCTGGGCTGGGCGCGCACTTTCTACGGGGAAACTGGAATTGGAGCGCGGAGGTGCGCTATCTGCACATCTCCAATGCTGGCTTGACGACGCCGAATCCGGGGATCAACACGGTGCAGGTTCGGGTGGGGTTGGGACGATTTAGGAAGTAGTCGGAAGCACCATCGCAGGGAGCTTCTACGAGCACGAAAGTCTTGATCGCAACCGGGATTGTCGGGCTCGTGATTGCTGTGATCACGCTCTTGGTGCCCATGGATTTTCTCAGAGGCTTCCGGTTGAGTGCCAACGTGGGCGGCCTGCCGCTGCGTCTCCGTCCAGCCGTGCTGTGCGTTGCGGATCGCGACAAAAGCCTAAAGGCGTTTCGGCCTGCCGCGACCCGAGCGTCTCCGAAACCTAGTTTGTGCCCGCCGCGGATGGTTTTACGGTCTCCTCGGCGTAGCCGAAATTCTTCTCGAGCGTCATGAACGGTTTTCCCGCCACCTCTACGTAGGGATAAATCAGGTAGTTCAGCGGCGGGCCGGCTTGTGGCGGGTTCAGGCGCAGGTCGCGGCCTACGGTGAACTGCACGCGGTCGGCGTCGCGGGAGCCGAAGAAATAATCGTGCTTTTCCTGATGTTTCCAGGCTTCGGAGATGTCGACCGGGACCCAGCCTAGGTCCGGCGTGTAAAAATCTGCCCAGCAGTGGTATCCAGCGATTTCTCCGCTCGGTTTGTCGTTGGGAATGGAAAAGCCGATTTCGAAGCGCGACGGAATCTTCTCCGACCTCGCCATCGCGATGAACAGGGAGTGGAAGTCGGTACAGTTGCCGCGCTTGGCGTCGCAAGCCCAGATGGCGTCGCCGTTGCCCCAGCCCGTTCCGGTTTTGTCATAGCGAAGGGTTTTGAAGACGTAGTCGTACATCGCGCTTGCGCGGGCGACGGGAGTTTCCGCGCCTTTGCTTTGCTCCATGGCGATCTGGGCGGGCACACCGGTGATGGGGACCAGGCGGTCTGGTCCGAGGAAGCGCGTGAGAAGAGCTTTCTGAACAGGCTCTTTCCTGGCGTCGGGGCCGGGCTTGCCAGCGGCTAGGACTCGCGTTTCATGGCGGACCACATCATATTCCAGCGTGAATTTATAGGTGTCCTGCTTGGCGTGCGGAGTTTCCGCGTAGAGAAGGGAATTGCCGTACTCGGGTTCGCGCGTCGAGCGGAGAGGCAGGTCTCCCTGCTTCGAGACGAGGCGAACGTCCTGGAATGCGTCGGAATGGGCGAGCGGAATCCAGACTCTCAGCGGTTCTCCGGCGGGGACACTCTTGACGGTGAACGAGTAGTGGAATTGGAAATGGCGTTGGCTTTGGGCGTCGGCAGCGAGCGCTGTGAACACGACGAGGCATGCAGCAAGGCAGCGGGAAACCATGGAAATATCCTTTCGGCTAGAACTGGGTTCGGTTGGGCGAGATTGGAACGGAAACGACCGACCGGCGTTTTAGGGGGTAGGCTCAGGTGAAGCCGGGAACAAGCGCGAGAAGGATGTTGCGGGACATACCGGGATAGTTTGGAGGGCGGTGGGGTGCTTGTCAAGACGGTGGGCCCAACGGCTGTCGAGCCGGAGTTGCGGAGTGGGGAGGACGGTTGGGCTGGCCCGAAAACGTCACGGAAAATTCATTTGCTTCTCCGCAGGCTGTGGGCTAGCGTGTTCGCAATCATCGTTCCGGGGAGTCCGTTATGTTGCCTTCTGATCTCCTCCTTCGCAGGCAGACACACTTTACGTTGTGGCGTCCCCACCTTGGCGGGAACGCGGCGGTTTTGGTGATTGGACGCTTCGTCGCGGGCAATCCCAACTTTCTGGCGGATGGCACGGAGATTCCGCTGCTTGCGACTGCGGACGCGCCTGGCTTATGGATGATCGCGGCCAGGGAGACCGGGCTGGCCGACGGCATCTATCACTACTGGTTTCGGGTTGAGAACACGAATCCAGGCCGTCCAGCGGTTTCGATTTTGTGCACCGATCCGTTGGCTACCACGGTCGATTGGCGGTTGCTCTCTCCTCCCTTGCCTGCGGGCTTTCATGACGATACCGATCGCCAGCCTGCCTCCGTGATTCGTCTGCAGAACGGGGAGCTTTCGGCGGTGGATCCGGGCGGTGAATCGGCGTCGTTCCCAGACGACCCTGGGCCGGATACCCTGCCCGCGAACCATCATCTGGTCATTTACGAGCTGCCGACCGCGTGGACCCGCACGCAAGGTTCTGGCGCGAGTGAACGCGGCGTGGGGACCTTCCAGGACGCGCTGGCTCTGGTCGACGAAGCGGCGAGCGGCGCCAACTTTGAAGGACTCGAGGTACTCAGCCCCGGGCGCGCTTATTTGAGCGAACTGGGCGTGAACGCGCTCGAGCTTTTGCCGGCTGCCGACAGTTTCTTCAAGCGCAGTTGGGGATACGACACTTCGCATTTTTTGGCACCGGACTGGGAATTGGGCTTTCCGGACGGGCAGGTGGCCTCGACTTCGAACGCAGACCTGGCGGCGTTGGTACAGTCCTGCCATCGTCGGGGGATTCGTTTTTTCATCGACACGGTGATGGCGTTTGCCCGCAATGAGGCGTACCAGTGGATCGATTTTGACGACTTTTGCATCGCCGACCCTGGGAGCGATCCGGCCGATCCTGACGCGCTGACCTCTCGGCGAGGCGACGGAAGCCAGACGTTTCGCGATGGGTTTGGCAGCACTTTGTTTCGCTACACGCGTCCCACTCCGCAGGCTTTCTATGACCCCACCTCTGGGAGTGCTACCAGCGACCCACCCGCTCGCGCCCTGATGTACACCTACCTTACGCGCTGGATGCAGGATTTTCGCGTGGATGGCGTGCGGATGGACAGTGTGGAAAATGTTGCCAACTGGGACTTCGTGGGGGCGTTCAAGGATCATGCGCGTGATCTTTGGAAACAACGATGGCGGGCTGCGGGTCTGGGCGACGCGGGTGTCGACGAGCGCTTTCTTGTGGTGGGAGAAGAGTTGTCACATCCTCCAGGTCTGCTCACGCAAAGCCGTTTGGACGCGCTCTGGAACGATGGATTTCGGGCCCGCGTTCGGGCTGCGATTCTTGGCGAGAGTAACGACGGAGAGAGCTTCGAGTCTACGGTTCGCAATGCCATCGACTGCCGCAATCTCGGCTTTGGCGATCTGGCGCAGGCTGTGAATTACGTTACCTCGCACGATGTTGAGGGTTTCCGTAAGGAACGTCTCTTCACCATGCTGCAAAAGTCGGGATTCAGCGGGTTGGACTTGCAGAAGCGTGTGCAGTTGGCGTTTGTCTGCCTGCTGACCGCGAACGGTATACCGATGTTTCTTGCTGGAGAAGAGTTTGCCGACCAGAACGATTTGTTCGATGCGAACGGGAACGTGAGCGATCCAGGAGGGAAGGAAGTTGATCCTGTCGACTTTTCGCGCTTGCAAGAACCTCTGCGGCACGGGATCTTCGACTACGTTGCGCGCCTCGTCCACCTTCGAACCAGCCATCCCGCGCTCGGGGTCAACGATACGGACTTCCTGCATGTGGACTTCAACGACAATAAGCGCGTGGTTGTGTGGAGCCGCGGCACGGCCGGGCAGGATCCTGTAACTGTGGTCGCCAATTTCTCCGACTACGAGACGCCGAACGCTCTTATTGATGCGAATGCCGAATATGTCGTTCCCAACTGGCCGCCTACTCCGGGTGGCCGGCATTGGCGCGAAGTGACCCAGCGGCGGGATGTGCCGGCGGGACGGGTTGGGCGTGAGCCAATCTTTTCCTGGGAAGCCAAGGTCTACACGCTGGCGTAGGGTGGGTGCAATAGTATTCTGAGCTATGCCGGCAAAAAGTGTCCATTGTCCCGGCCTCTCCGCAATCCGCGGGCCAGGCTAAAATACCTCAAGACCTAGAGATCTAAAGATCAAAGATCAAAGATCGAAAGATCGAAAGATCCAAAGATCGAAAGATCGAAAGATCCAAAGATCTAAAGATCGAAAGATCAAAAATCAATGGCGCGGCCACAGCCCTTGCAGGGAACAGGCACCCGCACCGGAGTCATACACTGTTGCCCTACCCGTCGTCTTCCTTCTAATTTCAATCTGGATCAGCCGCGCGGATCTTTGCTGCTGTAACGTGGCCAGCTCGTTGGCGGCTGTTCCGGGAACCTGCCGGGAACCTGAAGGTTGCGGCCTTCCTCCTGCGCCGGATATCCTCATCACCATGTCAACTCTCGTCGAATGTGTTCCTAATTTTTCTGAGGGCCGGGACACGGCCAAAGTCGACGCCATCGTGCATGCCATGAAGCGCGACGGTGTGTACTTGCTCGATCGCGAGATGGATTCTGACCACAACCGTTGTGTAATTACGCTGGCGGGCGAACGGGAGGCGATTCAGGAGGCGGCGATCCTCGGCGTGGGCAAGGCGGCGGAGCTGATTGATTTGACGCAGCATCAGGGGGCGCACCCGAGAATGGGCGCGGCGGATGTTGTGCCTTTCATTCCTGTCGATGGCGTGACCCTGGAAGACTGCGTGGCCATGGCCAAGCATGTGGGCGCTGAGATTTGGAAGCGCTATCAAGTTCCTGTGTATTTGTACGAAGCGGCAGCGGCAACGCCGGACCGGCAGGGTTTGGAGAATGTGCGGCGGGGGCAGTTTGAGGGCTTGCGCGACGAGGTGAAGGTGAATCCAGCGCGGAGGCCAGATTTTGGAGAGGCAGCGCTGCACGCCACGGCGGGGGCCACGGTTGTGGGCGCGCGGAAGGCCCTGGTGGCGTACAACGTGTTTCTCAATACCACGGACGTCTCCATTGCAAAGAAAATTGCCAAGGCGGTACGGCAGTCATCCGGTGGGTTTCGGTTTGTGAAAGGTGCGGGGTTCTTGGTGCGCGGGTTGGCGCAGGTGTCAATGAATTTAACCGACTTTGAGCAGACGCCGGTGCATCGCGTGTTTGAGTTCGTGAAGCGGGAGGCGTTGCGGTACGGAGTTTCGCCGTTGTCGAGTGAGATTGTGGGGTTGATTCCCAAGCAGGCGCTGGAAGACGCCGCGGAGTGGTTTTTGCAGGTGGAGAATTTCAATTCGTCGCTGATTCTGGAAAACCGGCTGGCGGCGGTGATGGGCGGAAAGATGGCGGTGGGCGGTCTGCGGGCCGGCGTGGAGCCGTTTGTGGAACAACTCGCGGCTCCGGCCGCGACTCCGGGAGGCGGAAGCGCATCTGCGGCGGCGGGGGCGATGGCGGCAGGCTTGGCACAGATGGTAGCCGGGATGTCGCGGGGGAAGAAGGCTTATTTGCAATACGAAGCGCAGTTGAGCGAGGCGATTGCTCGCCTGGGGCCGTTGCGCGAGGATCTGAAGGCGGCGATTGACGCCGATGCTGAGGCCTACAACCTGGTGATGAAGGCCTATAAAGCGGCGCGGGAGAATGCCGAGGGCGGGGCCGGGCCCATCGCGGCGGCGCTGAAGCAGGCGACCAGCGTGCCGCTTGCGGTGGCGGAGCGGGCTGCGGAAGTGCGGCGGATTGCGGCGTCACTCGGAGCGATTTCGAACCCCAACATGCTGTCAGATTTGACAACAGCCAAAGCGCTGGCGCAAGCTGCGGTCGACGGTGCATTGGCAAATGTGGAGATCAATCTGGAACTCGTGAAGGATCAGGATTTTGCCCAAGGGGTGAGGAATAGGATAGCTTTGGTGAAGGGATAGATCGTAGCGACGATGAGTTCGGTGACCAAGACGAGCGGAAACCCACCGGAGATGCCTGCGCCGAGACTCGTTCCCCTGGTTTCCCTGATTTGCGTCTGTGTTCTGGTGCTGGTTGTCGTGGGGCCTCGACTGGGGTATCAGAGGACGAGTGTCCACACTTGTTTTCACAGCGCCGTCGGGTTGAAACCCGGTGCTGGAGTTCGCGTAGCCGGTGCTACGGTAGGGGTAGTTCGAACCGTGACGGCGGGGGAGCGGGATTGCGTGATCGACGTCGGAATGACGGTAAGGACTCCGTCCAAGTCGCAGATTCCAGCGGACGCAGTCGCTGAACAGGTATCCGATGGAAAAGGAGGCCCGGTAAGCTTGGCGATCGATACCAACCGGACTTCAGCGGGTCCGATACGGGAAAACGCCTTACTGAAGAGCCGGGAAGCGGAAATTACGGGCGGGGATCGGGCCGTCCGCTAGTCGAAAATTTGCCCCTCGGATTCCCCGTCCAGAGGACACGTCCAACCGTGTCCTTCGGTGCTACTCGGTGCACCTGTCTTCCGACGTACAATTGACCAAGAACAGGTGACGGTTAGGTTTCCCAGCGCATCCAAGTTCCTGAGTCCAAGCTTAGGTTCCTGAGTCCAAGCTAGAAGGTTGATTTGCGAGGTTAGACATGCGGGATTTTGTTCGTTCTTTGCTGGTGGTTTCTCTGGTCTGCTGCTTGGCCTCTTCGGGCTGGTCGTTGCCGATGGGTACGGCGGCACGGTCGGTAGTGCCGATGGATGTGCAGCAGATTATTTCGGTGGATTACCGGGCGGTGCATAACTCGCCGCCGGCGATGGCGTTGCGCAACAAGTTGCTGCCCGAGAACCTCAAGACCTTTGAGGCAGCTTTGAAGGGCGCCGGAATTGATCCGGATCGCGATCTTGACCAGTTGACGTTCGTATCGTTCCGCATTCCGAAGCAAGGCGTGAAGATTGTCGGCGTCGGTCAGGGGCCGTTCCCGATGAAGACCTTTCTCAAGAAGATGGTGAAAGATAAAGTGCGGCCCATGAAGCTACGTGAGGCGCTGCTCTATCCCATGGGCGGGATGCAGATGACGTTCCTCGACGACAGCACCATCTTGTTTGGCGATAACTCGGCCATGCACGGAGCGCTGGATGCCCGCGACGGCCTCTCGCAACGGCTGGATTCCAATCCCCAGGTTTCGGATCTGATGTCGTCGGTCGATTCGAGCCCCATCTGGAGTGTTCTGGATCAGGAAGGGACGCAGAATATGATGCGTTCGACCCTGGGCGATGCGGCCAAGCTGGCCGATTTTGAGACGGTGAAGAAACGTTTGCTGGGTTCGCGCTACGGCATGGAGTTTGGCAGCGGCGTGGATTTCAATATGGACGTGGTCACTTCCGACTCAATCACGGCGGCAACCCTTTCGGCGCTCATGAACGCAGGCGTGACCTACAAGAAGATGACTGCGACTGCGATTGAGAAATCGGCGCTCGAGAGTGTAAAGGTTACCTCCGAAAGCTCGAACCTGACCTTGAAGTTCAAGACGGATGAGAAGAAATTCGAGTCGCTGGTGGAATCGGAATTGTTTGCCTCGGTGGCGCGGTAGGGAACTCGGTGGGGTGGCGATCCGCTGCTTCACTTCTTCTTCGCAGCTTCCATTTGCTTGCGCTTTGCCTTCGCCCAGCCTTCTTTGTTCATTTGATGCGCTCGCGCCACCGCCAGGGCGTCCTCCGGCACGTCTTCGGTTAAGCAAGATGCTGCGCCCACGTAGGCGCCGGCTCCCAGGCGGATTGGCGCTACCAGCGTTGTATCGCTGCCCACAAAGACGCCGTCACCGATGATGGTTTTGTGCTTGTTGACGCCGTCGTAGTTGCAGGTAATGGTGCCGGCGCCAATGTTCACGCCAGCCCCAATTTCTGCGTCGCCAAGGTAGGTCAAGTGATTGGCCTTCGACCCTTTGCCCAGCCTGATCTTTTTCGTCTCCACGAAATTTCCCACGTGTGCCCCTTCGCCGATCTCGCTGCCCGGGCGCAGATGGCTGTAGGGGCCGAGCAACGCACCGTTCGCGACGTGGGATTCGTCGAGAATACATCCGGGCCGGACGAGCACGTTATCGCCCAGGACGGAATTCTGGATGACACTAAATGACCGGATCTGGCAGTTTGTTCCGATTTTCGTTGCGCCCAGCAGTTGCACGGAAGGCTCGATTACGGTGTCGGGTGCGACTTCGACGTCCGCGTCAATGACGCAAGTTTCCGGGCGGAAGATGCTCACGCCGGAGAGCATGAGCTCGCGGCACTTACGGTCGCGCAGCATGGCGTCGAGGCGGGCGAGTTCAACGCGCGTGTTGATGCCCGCAACTTCCGTGTCATCGGCAACCGGGGTGGCAACGACTTTGGACTTCGATTTCGAGAGGATCGCCGCCATGTCGGTGAGATAGAACTCGCTGTGGGCGTTCTCCGTCGTCAGGCGGTCAATGTGAGAGTACAGAGGCTTCACGGCAAAGGCATAAAAGCCAGCGTTGATCTCCCTCAGATGGCTCTGACGCTGCCTGGGAGTGAGTGATTTTTCTTCCACGATCTCAGTCACCAGTGCACTGGTCTTGTTCTTCCTCAACACACGGCCATAGCCGAACGGGTCGGGCGGCAACGCGCTGAGCAGGGTCATGGCGGCGTTTTGCTGCAGATGGTAATCGCGAAGCTGAGCAACGGTTGCTGCCCGAATCAGAGGCGCATCCCCCGAGAGCACAAGCACGTGGTCGTACCCGGCCAGCGCTTCGCGGCACATCATCAGGGCGTGGCCCGTGCCCAGTTGTTCAGTTTGGAGAACAAATCCGATGCCGTTGTGCGCCACCGAGTCCTTCACGCGCTCCGCTTCGTGGCCGACAATGGCAAAGATGTCTTGCGCAAGGACGACTTGCTTCGCCGCATCAATCACGTGCTGCAACAGCGGCTTGCCGCCAATCTGGTGAAGGACCTTGGGCAACCGCGACTTCAGGCGCGTGCCTTTGCCGGCAGCGAGAATAGCGACGGCGAAGCGGGGTGAAGTGGTGGAGTTCCCGGGTTTGGAGGGGATTCGGGTCTTCATGCGATTCGTTTTCACGTTATCCAATGATACTCAAGGCGAGCGAGAACCGTTGGGGCACGAGAACCTTGGTTCAGTCCAGATCGTGAGTCAAGGCCACCCCCGACTTCGCGATCTCGGCCTCTTGCTTCTTCAACAGCGCCAATCCCTGGGCGAAGATGAGGTCGTCGGAAACGCGATGGAAATCCCACGAGGTCTCGGTGGTATTGACGTCGAGGCCCTTGAAAAACAAAACCTTGCCGGTGAACCGCATCTTGAAGTGCG